>Ga0302326_10000266_pt1 | contig 152122 bp, 131 predicted proteins | sample Palsa_T0_3_FD_202264 | JGI IMG/M metagenome (GOLD analysis project Ga0302326, IMG submission 202264) | Peat permafrost microbial communities from Stordalen Mire near Abisko, Sweden - Palsa_T0_3 | ecosystem: Environmental > Terrestrial > Soil > Palsa > Peat permafrost | place: Sweden: Abisko... | reverse complement strand
GCCTCGCGTAGACTTCCGCGCCTCTTCCAGGGGGTGCTTAGCTCAGCTGGTAGAGCATCGCCTTTACACGGCGAGGGTCGGGGGTTCGATCCCCTCAGCACCCACCAACATGCGGAGTGGTAGTTCAGCTGGTTAGAATACCGGCCTGTCACGCCGGGGGTCGCGGGTTCGAGTCCCGTCCACTCCGCCATTTCCTAACCGATTGCGCGCGCGCCGGCAGGCCGCGCCGCAGGCTTAGAATCGACGGGGAGTTACGAGAAAGGGCAATGCTGCAGACTATCCACGACAAAATAACGGGCTGGGTCGCGTATGTGATCCTGGGCGCGATTGCGCTGGTGTTCGTGCTCTGGGGAATCAATTGGACCCTGGGCGCGCCGAATTACGCGGCCAAGGTGAACGGCAGCGAGATCTCGGTTAATGAGGTGCGCCAGTCCTATCAGCAGCAGCTAGCGCAGGTGGAGCGGGCTTCCCCGAAGGGCCTGGACGATTCGACCCGAAACGACATCAAGCGCAAGGTGCTCGATGACTACGTGAACAGCGAGGCCCTGGTCACGCGCGCCGATGCGCTCGGATATCGGGTGAGCGATGGCGAGCTTCTGAAGGCCATGGCCCAGGTGCCCGCCTTCCAGGTGGACGGAAAGTTCGACCAGGCGCATGCGGTCGCGGTGCTCAGGGCGCAGGGGCGATCGGTCGCGGAGATCGAGGCGCTGTTTCGCCGCGACGTTAAGCTCAGGCAGCTCGATACGGCGCTCGCGATGTCGAGCTTCGCCACCGCCGGCGAGCTGAAGCAAGTGCGCGCGCTGACCCGCCAGCAGCGCGAGTTGACGTGGATTACCGTGCCGGCAGCGCGCTATGCGGCCGAGGCGAGTCCGGACGACGCGGCCCTCAAGGACTATTACGACGCGCACAAATCCGAGTACCTCACCCCCGAGACGGTGAATCTGCGCTATGTCGAAGTCAGCCTCGCCGACCTCGCCGCGAAGGTCAGCGTCGACGATGCGCAGCTACGCGCGTACTACGAGGAGCAGAAGGGCAAGACCCCGGAACGCTATGTGCAAGCCGAGCAGAGGCGCGTGCGCCACATCCTCTTCCCCGTGGCCGACCCGAAGGACGATGCCGCCGCCAAGACCCAGGCCGAGTCGATTCTGAAGCGCGCGCAAGCGGGCGAGGATTTTTCCAAGCTGGCAAAGGAATTCTCGCAGGACCCGGGTTCCGCGCAGCAGGGCGGGGATCTCGGCTGGTCGGAGCGCAAGGTCTGGGTGCCGGCATTCGCCGATGCGGCGTTCGGCATGAATGTCGGCGACATCCGCGGGCCGGTGAAGACGCAGTTCGGCTACCACATTCTCAAGCTGGACGGCATCCAGCCTTCGAACGTCAAGACCTTCGAGCAAAGCAAGCCGGATCTGGAGGCTGAATTTCGGCGCAGCGAGGCGGAGCGGCAGTTCAACAATGAACAGGACCAGCTTGCCGACGCGGCGTTGCAAAACGCGACCGACATCGATGTGGTCGCGCGCAAGGCCGGCCTCACCGTCAAACAGATAGCCGACTTCAGCCGCACCGATGGCGGCGGCGATCTGGGCAAGGCACCCGCGGTCATCGACGCTGCCTTCAGCCCGGATGTGCTCGACGGGCACTTGAGCTCGATGGTCGAGGTGGAGAAGGGGCGCGGGGTGGTACTGCGCGCCACCGATCACAAGCTGCCGCAGCAGAAGCCGCTCGACGCGGTGCGCGCGCTGGTGGTGGCCTCCTGGAAGAAGCAGCGCGGCGCGGAACTTGCCGCGGCGGCCGCGGCGGACGCCGTGAAACGCCTGAGCGCAGGCGAATCCTGGGATGCCGTGGCCAAGAGCTTGGGTGCATCGACCCAGCCGCCGCGCTATGTCGCGCGAGTCGACCAATCGGTGCCGAGCGAAATCCGGCTGTCGGTGTTTCAAGCGCCGAAGCCCACAGCCAAGCCGATTTATCAGGATGTGGCGTTCACCAATGGTGACGCGGCGGTATACGCGTTGAGCGCGGTACGCGAGGCGCCGGTCGACAATCAGCAGCAGGAGGACATGCTCCTGCGCCGCCAGTACGCCTCGGAAGTTGCCTCCGCCGAAGCGCAGAGCTATGCGCTGGCCGCGCGCGCCGATGCCAAGGTGGTGCTCAATCCCCAGGCTATCGATTGACCGGATTGCTGCAGCAGTTTTCCGACTGGTATTTATCGGTACTGGGGCAGGGGGGCTACTGGTTGATCGCCGGCCTGATGGCGCTGGAGAGCACTCTGGTGCCGCTTCCCAGTGAAGTCATCATTCCGCCGGCCGCCTACCTTGCGCACACCCAGGGCGTGTTTTCCGTCTTCGGTGTGGTGCTCGCAGGGACTGCTGGATCCGTGATCGGCGCCTCCCTCATGTACTTCGTTGCGCGCGCGCTCGGCCGGCCGTTCGTGATGCGCTTCGGGCGCTACTTGGGGCTGGGTGCTGAAAAACTCGAGCTGGCGGAACGCTGGTGTTCGCGCTACGGCTGGATGGGCGTGTTCTTCTCCAGGCTGCTGCCCGTGATTCGCCACCTGATCGGGATTCCCGCGGGGATCCTTAGGCTGGAGTTTCGCCGCTACGCGGCGGTGACACTGGTCGGCTCGCTGCTATGGTGCTCGGTACTGGCGTGGCTAGGGGTCACTGTGGGCCGCCATCCGCAACTGCTGGCGGGCTCGCTGCGCCGCTTCTCCCTGCTGGTGCTGGCGGTGGCGGCGATCCTCTGGGTGTTGTATGCCCAGATCGTCAAGCGCGCCGCACGTTAGACGTCCCGCTAGGTCGAGCGTCCCGCTACGGGAAGCGTCCCGCCGATGGGGAGCTTCATGAATATCGCCGCCGCGGCCGCATTGATTCGGGCCTCGGCATTCGGGCCGGTCAGGTCCGCAACGCTTTGACTGGCTGCGGCATGCCAGATCGGCTTGTGCGACTTCGCATCGAACAGATCGACGGTGATGCGGGTTTCATTGCGCACCGAGGGGCCGTCATAGCCCCATGCTCCGCCATAGCCCGGGCGGCCCCAGCCGCCTCCCCAGCCGTATCCCCAGCCCATGCCCCAACCGCCGTAGAAGTCGTCGAACACCTGGCGCGTGCCCATGGCATAGCCGACGACGCAATCCGCGGATGCTCGGTCGGGAGCGCGCTGGATGCCCTTGGCCGCGAGATTCGATTCGATTGCATTCCGCAGCCGGTCCGCATTCAGGGGATTGCTGAATGCCGCCTGTTGGTCGGCATTGGCGACATGCTCCTGCGCAAAGACATAAGTACGGCAGGTGGCCACCGACAGAGCGGGGTTGTAGTCGGTGGTGACGGGGATGGTGTTGCAGGCGGCCAGGGCAAGAAGCGCCGGCCCCGCCAGCAGCGCCCGGAACTGGAAAATATTTAACATAATGTCACGCCTCTCTCGCACGGCGGCAGCATCGGCCGCCAGTTTAGCTGAACGTTGGCGTAGCGGATCGGTTGACAGGGCGGAGACGCATGCTTCAGGGAGTTTCCGCGTCGCCCGGGAAGCTCATGCCCACCGAACTGTAGCCGCCGTCGACGTACAGCACCTCGCCGGTCACGCCGGCTGCGAGGTCTGAGCAGAGGAATGCGGCGGCATTGCCCACATCCTCGATGGTGACATTGCGCCTGATGGGCGCCGCGGCTGCGACGTGCGCCAGCATCTTGCGCAAGCCTGGAATTCCCGCGGCGGACAGCGTCTTGATGGGTCCGGCCGAGACCGCGTTGACGCGCACGCCGTGCACGCCCAAGTCCGCGGCCAGGAAGCGCACATTGGCCTCCAGGCTGGCCTTCGCCAATCCCATGACGTTGTAGCCCGGAATCGAGCGCACCGCGCCGAGGTAGCTCAATGAAACGATCGAACTCGAACCCGCCCGTCCTTGCATGAACGGCAGCGACTCGCGCGCCAGCGCCGTCAGGCTATAGCTCGAAATATCGTGCGCGATACGAAAGCCGTCGCGGGTGGTGGCATCGATGAAGCTGCCGGTGAGCGCCTCGCGCGGCGCGAAGGCCACCGCATGCACCAGGATGTCGAAGCCATCCCAATGCGAGCGCAGTTGCGCGAAGCCGCGCGCGATTTCCTCGTCGCTGGCCACGTCCATCACGAAGGTGATATCCGACTCGAGCTGCTTGGCGAGCGGGACGACCCGGTCGGTCATGCGCTCGATGTGCGAGAAGGCCAGCGCGGCGCCCTCGCGATGCATGGCTTGCGCGATTCCCCAGGCGATGGAACGGTCGGTGGCAAGGCCGACGATCAGCGCGCGTTTGCCGCTCAAAAATCCCATGCTTTGTTCCCCTATCCCTGCTGCCGCCCCGACTCGACGTACATGACCAGTCGTTGGCCGGCCCTGATTTGATGATGGCTGTTCAAGCCGTTCCAGCTCTTGAGCTGGGTGACCGAGACCTCGAATTGGCGCGAGATGGAAAATACCGTGTCGCCGCGGCGCACGGTATATAACACGCGCCGGCCGCTCTGTGCGCCTTCATCGAGGTAACGGCGGGTGCTTGCCTTGATGACGAGCCGCTGGCCTTTCACCAAGGCATCGCCGGGACCCATGTTATTCAGCCGGGCCAACGTACTCACGGGCACGCCGTGGCTTCGCGCGATGCTGCCGAGCGTCTCGCCCGCGCGCACGCGATAGACGATTTGGCGCTGGCGGCGCCCCACATCGCTCGCCGGGTGGTCGACCCGCGATGCCGCCAACAGCACCTTGTCGGGCAATGCCCCGGTGATTTGCGGGATCTTGAGTGTCTGCCCGGGGGTCAGGCGCGATCCGGTCAGATTGTTGAGCTTGGTGAGCACCGCGATCGAGACGTCGTATTGCTTGGCGATCGCCGCCAGGGTGTCGCGGCGATCCACTTCGTGGGTGACATAGGGTACGCGATCGGCGGGCGACAGGTTCTTCAACGCGGTCTCGAATCCATCGGCGTTGTCGATCGGCACCAGCATGCGCTGCGGGCCCTCGGGATCGGTAGCCCAGCGGTTGTAGCCTGGATTGAGCGCAACGAGCTCATCATAGCTGGTGCCCGCCAATTGCGCGGCGACCTTCAAATCGATTTGTGAGCCGGTGTCGATGACGGCGAAATAAGGCTCGTTGGGGATGGCCGCGAACTCCATGCCATAGCGCTCCGGCTCGGCCATCAAGCGCTTCAAGGCCAGCAGTTTCGGCACATAGGCACGCGTCTCGGCCGGCAATTTCAAGTGCCAGAAATCGATCGGCCGGCCGGCGGCGCGGTTCAAGTCGATTTCGCGCTGCACCGTCATTTCGCCGACATTGTAGGCAGCGATCGCCAACAGCCAGTCGTCGCCGAACTGATCGTGCAGTGCCTGCAGATAGTCGAGCGCCGCCCGCGTCGATTCGACCACGTCGCGCCGCCCGTCATACCACCAATCCTGCTTCAGGCCGAAACGCACGCCGGTGCCAGGGATGAATTGCCAAAGCCCCGCGGCGCGGCTCACGGAATAGGCAAACGGCTCATAGGCGGATTCGACCACCGGCAGCAGCGCGAACTCGGTCGGCATGCCGCGCGCCTCGACCTCCGTGATGACGTGGTAGAGGTAGCGCTGGCCGCGCTGGAACACGCGCTCCAGATAGTCGGGGTTGTGCTCCAGCCATGAAAGCTGCTGGTCGATGGCCGGTTCCTGCACCTCGTCCAAAGCGAAGCCCGCGCGCAAACGGTCGAATAGGTCGTCGTAGTCCTCGCCGTTATGGTGCTGCCACTCGCGCGGCATGGTCAGCGACGGCGGGGCGCCGGAAGCGGCAGCGTCGGCCGGCGGCGCCGTGCTGGCCGGCGGAAGTTCCACGGTCGCTCGCGGCGGAGTCGTTACCGCCTGATGCGCGCAGGCGCTCAATAAAGCGCAGGCGGCGAGCAATCGCAGCCGCATCATCGAAAGTGGTCCTTCCAGGCGCGCAGCGCGCCGAACACCCGTGGTTGCGAGTTCAGGGGCTCGCCGGCATGCGCCTCCGCGGCTGCACGCACCTTGGGATCGGCGCAGCGCAAAAACGGATTGACCCGATTTTCCAGCGCCAGAGTTGAAGGCAGCGTTGGGGCATCGGCGGCGCGAACGCTCTCGACCGTGTCGCGATAGGCGAGCGCGGCGGCATTATCCGGTTCGACCGCCAGCGCAAAGCGCAGGTTCGCGGCGGTGTATTCGTGCCCGCAAAACATGAGGGTTTCGGGCGGCAAAGCACCCAGGCGATCCAGCGAAGCGTTCATTTGTATGGCCGTGCCCTCGAACATCCGGCCGCAGCCGGCGCTGAACAAAGTGTCGCCGCAAAACAGCGTGCCGTGACCGAAAAACGCAATATGGCTCAAGGTATGCCCGGGCACGTGCAAAATCTCGAAGCCAAGTCCCAAGTCCGGCAATTCGCAGGCTTCCCCCTCGTGCACGGTACGCGTGCGCAGCGCAATGCGGTCGTCATCCGGCGCAATGACCGGAACCAAGTTCTCGGCCAGCAGGGCGGCGACCCCGCCGATATGATCGGCATGATGGTGGGTCAGCAAAATGGCGGCTAAGCTTGCGCCGCTGCGGCGCAATTCCGCGATCACGGGCTCGGCATCACCGGGGTCGACCACCACCACCCGCTCCGGATCCCGAGGCGACTCGATGAACCAGATGTAATTATCTGCGAAGGCGCGCACCGGCCGCACATTGAGAGGAGTTGCGTGGATTGACATTTTGCGGCGTATTTAACCTGTAACATTGGAACTTCGCTAGTTTTTGATCAAGGAGCACTGGTTGGAATCGATGCCCGCCGCTGCGTCGGCCGAATGGTTCGAAGGACCGCTGGGGTCCCGAGTGCTTGGCGAGGAGTCGGCGCTCGCGCAATTCGCGCTCGACGATGTGTTCGGCTTCGAGTTGCTGCAGGTGGGGGCCTGGGGACCGAGCCGGCATCTGCTCACTGGCGCGCGCACGCAGCACGTGACCCTGGTGGCGCCCGAGCCCGAAGCCGGCGCGACACTGTGCGCGCCGCTCGATTCATTGCCATTCTCTTCGGACAGCATCGACGCCATCCTGCTGCCGCACACGCTGGAGCTGGTCGAAGACCCCTATGCGGTGCTGCGCGAGGCGGAACGCGTGCTGTGCGCGGAAGGCTGCCTGATGATCTGCGGTTTCAACCCGTTCAGCGGCTGGGGCCTGCGGCGCCCGCCGCAGGCACGGCGCATGCTCAGCGAACGGCGGCTGCGCGACTGGGTGGCGCTGCTCGGTCTGGATGTCGACGACGTGTTCGGCTATCTGGGATTGCTGCCGATCAGCCGCGCATCGCGCGAGGCGGCATATCGCGCGCGCCCGGCGCTCGCCGCCGGCGCCTACTTGCTCAAGGCCCGCAAACGCCTGCCGACGATGACCCTGGTGCGTCCAAAGCGACGCGTGCGCCAGCGGGTGCTGGTGGCTGCGGCGGAGCCCACCAGAAAGCTCGGCCAATGACCGGAGTCGAGATCTATACCGACGGCGCGTGCCGCGGCAATCCCGGGCCGGGCGGATGGGCCGCGCTGTTGATCTGCGGCCAGGAGCGCAAGGAGGTATCCGGCGCCGAAGCCTCGACCACGAACAACCGCATGGAAATGATGGCGGTCATCGGGGCGTTGGCCGCCCTGAAGCGGCGCTGCGCGGTTCGCTTGTATACCGACTCGAAGTACGTGCTGCAGGGCGTTACCGAATGGCTTCCGGATTGGAAGGCGCGCGGCTGGCGCACCGCCGCGCGTGCGCCGGTGAAGAATCGGGATCTGTGGGAGATCATCGATGCCGCCGTCGCCGCCCAGGACATCGAGTGGCATTGGGTCAAGGGACATGCGGGAACCGAAGGCAACGAATATGTGGATCAGCTGGCGAACCTCGCCATTGACCGGCTGCTGGGGAAATAGACAATGCGCCAAGTCGTGCTTGATACGGAAACCACCGGCCTCGAGGTCGAGCTGCAGCATCGAATAATCGAAATCGGCTGCGTCGAGTTGTTGAACCGCCGCGTCACCGGACGGCACTTCCATAAGTATGTGAATCCGGAACGCGACATCGATCAGGGCGCGGCACAGGTGCACGGCCTGACTCGCGAGACCCTGGCATCGGCGCCGAAATTCTCCGAGATCTGGCCTGAGCTGCTGGAGTTCATCCAGGATGCGGAACTGATCATTCACAATGCGCCTTTCGATCTTGCCTTCCTGAATGCCGAATTTGCGCGCCTCGATGCGCAGAATGCGCGAGCGTGGGACCGCGTGCTCGACACCTTGGCGCTGGCGCGCCAAATCCACCCCGGACAGCGCAACAGCCTGGACGCGCTTTGCAAGCGCTACTCCGTCGACAATTCGCAGCGCGACTACCATGGCGCGCTGCTCGACGCGCGCCTGCTGGCGGAGGTCTATCTGGCCATGACCGGCGGCCAGGCGATTCTGACCCTGGGCGCCGAGTCCGACACGGCGCGCAGCCGCGCCCGCCATCAAGCGGCGCCGCGCGGCATCGAGGACGCGCGCATCGTGATCGTCAAGGCCGATGACCAGGAGCTGGCCGCGCACGAACACGTGCTCGCGTTGCTCGACAAGGCCTCCGGCGGCAATACGGTGTGGCGCAGGCTGTGAGGCTGCTGGTCACCGGAAGCGCCGGCTTCATAGGATTTCATGCGGCGCGACTGCTGCTGGAGCGAGGCGATGAGGTGGTCGGTGTCGACAATCTCAATGCGTATTACGACCCGGCGCTCAAGTCCGCGCGCCTGGAGCTGCTGCGCGGCTATCCCAAGTTCAGCTTTCTGCGAGTCGACATAGCCGACCGGGAAGCGTTGCAGGACGTGTTCGAGCGCGGCCGCTTTCAACGGGTGATTCACCTGGCCGCTCAGGCGGGGGTGCGCTACTCGATCCAGAACCCGCATGCGTATGTGCAGAGCAATATCACCGGGTTTCTGCACGTGATCGAAGGCTGCCGCCACCATGGAGTCGAGCATCTGGTGTATGCCTCCACCAGCTCGGTGTACGGCGCGAACACGCGAATGCCGTTTTCCGAGCAGCAAAACACCGATCATCCGCTCACCCTGTACGCCGCCACGAAGAAGGCCAACGAGTTGATGGCGCACAGCTACTCCTCGTTGTATAGGCTGCCGACCACGGGGCTGCGGTTCTTCACCGTGTACGGTCCGTGGGGGCGCCCGGACATGGCATTGTTCCTTTTCACCAAGAACATACTCGCAGGCCTGCCCATTGACGTGTTCAACGGCGGCCAGCATCAGCGCGACTTCACCTACGTGGATGATATCGTCACGGGAGTGGTCGCCGCGGTGGACCGCGTCGCCACGCCGAACCCGGCGTGGGATTCCGACGCGCCTGATCCGAGCAGCAGCAGCGCCCCTTATCGAATTTACAATATCGGCAATCAGCAGCCCGTGGCGCTGCTGCGCTACATCGATGTGCTCGAGCAATGCCTGGGGAGAAAAGCGCAGAAAAATCTATTGCCGATGCAGCCCGGCGACTTGCCGGACACCTGGGCCGATGTGGAGTCCCTCGCCCGCGACGTCGGATACCGTCCCCGCACCGGGCTCGAAGAGGGTGTTAAGCGCTTCGTCGAGTGGTATCTTGACTACTTCCACGGCCGAGATTCATGAGTACCGCCTATGCCACAATTGAACTCTGCGCTTGCGGCCTGGACCGCGGTAACAGCGCATGCAAGTGAGATCGAAGGCACGCATCTTCGCGCCCTGACCGCCGCCGATCCGCAGCGCTGGCAGCAGCTGCACATCGAGCAGGGCCCGTGGCTGCTCGACATGTCGCGGCAGCGCATAACGCCGAAGACTTTGTCGCTGTTGATGGAGCTGGCGCGCAGCGTCGAACTGCCGGCGCGCATCGCCGCAATGTTTCGCGGCGATGCCATCAACACCACGGAGCGACGCGCGGTGCTGCACACGGCATTGCGATCGAGCTTCGCCGGCTCCGCCGACATTCAGGCGGAGGTGCGCGATTCGCGCGAGAAGCTCTCGGCCTTTGCCGGCGCGGTGCGCGATGGCAAGGCCTTGGGCGTCACGGGCAAGCGATTCAAGCACGTGATCAACATCGGGATCGGCGGTTCCGACCTGGGTCCGTTGCTGGTTTGCGACGCCTTGCGGCATGAGTGGAGCGGGGGCATCACGCCGCATTTCGTATCGAATGTGGATCGGACTCAGCTCGAGGACTTGATCCGCAGCATCGACCCCGCGGAAACCTTGGTCATCATCTGCTCCAAGACCTTCGTCACGCTGGAAACGCAGTCGAACGCCAATGCAGCGCGCGCCTGGATAATCGGGGCGCTGGGCGAAGCGGCGGCCGCGAAGCACTTCGTCGCGGTCTCGACCAATGCCGAGGCAATGGATAAATTCGGCATCGCCGCGCAATACCGCTTCACCATGTGGGACTGGGTGGGCGGCCGTTATTCAGTGTGGTCGGCCATCGGCTTGATCGCGGAAATCGTCATCGGCAGCGAACGGTTTCGTGAATTTCTCGCCGGTGCGAGCGACATCGACAGGCATTTCAAGGACACGCCGTTCGAGAAAAATCTGCCGGTATTGATGGGCGTGCTCGGCGTCTGGAACCGCACCTTCCTGCGCTTGCCGACTCTTGCGGTATTGCCCTATGACCAGCGGCTGGCGCGCTTGCCGGCCTACCTGCAACAGCTCGAAATGGAGAGCAATGGCAAATCGGTGGCCTTGAACGGCGAGCATGTCGATTTCGCGACCGCGCCCGTGGTGTGGGGCGAGCCGGCATCGAATGCGCAGCATTCGTTCTTCCAGATGCTGCATCAGGGTACGCCGACGGCGGCGCTGGATTTCATCGCGCCGCTGCGCGGCTCCTGGGGCGGCACCGAGGCCCAGGATCTGGCGTTGCGCAATTGTCTGGCCCAGTCCCAGGCCTTCGCGTTTGGATATACCGCCGAGGAAGTCGCGGCGGACATGCGCAAGGCCGGCGCGGCGGCCGCCGACATCGCGCGGCTCGTGCCGCATCGGGTGCACGAGGGCAATCGCCCAAGTTCGCTGCTGATGTATCCGCAAACCACGGCGCGCAGCCTCGGGGCGTTGCTGGCGTTGTACGAGCACAGTGTCTTCGTCCAAGGCAGCATCTGGGGCGTGAATTCCTTCGACCAATTCGGCGTCGAGCTCGGCAAGAAGCTTGCTGGCGGCATTTCGATGCAGGGCGACCTCGCGCCGAGCGGATTCGGCTCGGCCGGGCTGTCCGCAGTGATCGCTTATGTCGCGCAACATCGCTGACGCGGGGGTGCAGTTGAAACAACGCAAGGGCATCATCTTGGCAGGCGGCGCCGGCACCCGGCTGCACCCGATCACCATGTCGCTGAGCAAGCAGCTCTTGCCGGTGTACGACAAGCCGATGATCTACTATCCGCTGGCAACCCTCATGGTCGCGGGCATCAGCGACTACCTGATCATCACCACGCCGCGCGACCAGGCCGCATTTCGCGATTTATTGGGCAGCGGCGCGCAATGGGGCTTGTCGTTCGACTATATCGTCCAAGAGGTCCCCAACGGCATTGCGCAGGCGCTGATACTCGCCGAGAGGTTTCTGGATGGCGCGCCCGCGGCGCTGATTCTAGGCGATAATATTTTCTACGGCGCCAACCTGTCCACGCTGCTGCAATCCGCCTCGGCGCGCGAATCCGGCGCCACCGTCTTTGGCTACTACGTGCAGGATCCGGAGCGCTATGGAGTGGTGGAATTCGACTCCAAGGGGCGGGTAACCGACTTGCTGGAGAAGCCGGCGCGGCCGCCGTCCAACTTTGCGGTGACCGGCATCTACTTTTACGACGCACGCGCTTCGGCCTTGGCACGCGCGCTCGCGCCCTCCGCCCGCGGCGAACTGGAAATCACCGACCTGAATCGGGCGTATCTCAAGCTCGGCGCCCTGCACGTCGAGAAGCTCGGCCGCGGTACTGCGTGGCTGGACACCGGCACTCATAATTCCTTGCTGGACGCGGGCGTGTTCGTGCGCATCATCGAAGAACGGCAGGGACTGAAGGTGGCTTGCGTGGAGGAGATCGCGTGGCGCCAGGGCTTCATTGATACGCAGCAGCTGGTCGCGCTCGCCAAACCGCTCGAGAAGAGCGGCTACGGCGAATACCTGTTGCGGATAGTCAAAGAACAAGCGCAGCTCTAGTGCGCTCACTGCCGTGAATTTTCAGAAAACCCCCATCGAGGGCGTGATCACGGTCGATCCGCAGGTTTTTGGCGATGCGCGAGGTTTCTTCACGGAAACCTGGCAGGCGCAAAAGTTCGCGGATGCGGGCATCCAGGCGGAATTCTGCCAGGACAATCACAGCCGCTCGAGCCGCTGGACGCTGCGCGGCCTGCACCTGCAGGTCGAGCACCCTCAGGGCAAGCTGGTGCGGGTGACGACGGGGAGTGTGTTCGACGTGGTAGTCGACCTGCGCCGCAGCTCGCCGAGCTTCGGCGCCTGGTGGGGGGTGGAGCTCTCCGCTGAAAATCATAGAATGCTCTGGGTTCCGCCAGGACTCGCGCACGGCATACTCGTCACCTCAGAGTCGGCCGATTTCCTCTACAAGTGCACCGACTTCTACAGCCCGGCGCACGAACGCACTCTCGCCTGGGACGACCCGGCCCTGGGAATAAGGTGGCCGCTGCCGGCCGGGGTTGCGCCGAATCTCTCTGTCAAGGACGCGCGCGGTGCGGCCTTTGCCGAGATCGAGAAATTTCCGTGAGAGTCCTGGTGCTGGGCGGCGGCGGACAGGTCGCTCAGGCCGTCGCGAAAGCGGCTCCTGCGCAGCACCAGGTGCTCATCAAGACGCGCGCCGATCTCGACATCGCCGATGCAGGTGCAGTCGCCACGTTATTGGCTGACAGCGAATTCGACTGGATCGTCAACGCGGCGGCCTACACGGCGGTGGACCAGGCGGAGGGGCAGGGCGATCGGGCTTTCGCCGTGAATGACACGGCGGTGGGTTTGCTCGCGACGGCGGCAGCAAGGGCCGATTGCCGGCTGTTGCACATTTCGACGGATTTTGTCTTCGACGGCAGGACCAGCAGGGCGTATTTGCCCTCGGATCCGCCCAATCCGCTGAGCATATATGGCCGCAGCAAGCTCGGCGGCGAGAATCGGGTTCGGGGCGCCGGCGGCGACGGCCTGGTTCTGCGTAGCTCCTGGGTCTACGCGGCAGCAGGACGAAATTTCGTGCTTACCATGCTGAGATTGATGCGGGAACTTGCCGAGGTGCGCGTGGTCTGCGATCAGATCGGCGCGCCAACCTGGGCCGCGAGTCTGGCAGGCGCAATCTGGGGCCTCATCGAGAGCGCGGCTCCGGGCGGCATATATCACTGGACGGACCTAGGTGTCGCGAGTTGGTACGATTTTGCCGTGGCCATCCAGGACGAAGCGCTGATCCGCGGATTGCTGAGCCGCTCGGTGCCGATCGTGCCGATCGCGACCGGCGATTATCCGACGCCGGCCCGCCGCCCGGCATTCAGCCTGCTGAATACGGATTCGACGCGTGCATTGGTTTCCATTCCAGCGCAGCATTGGCGCCACAACTTGCGGAAGATGATGGATGAGCTTCGAACCGGGTAATGTCTTTATCACTGGCGGCGCCGGATTCATCGGCACGAACTTCGTACGGCATTGGCTGGCGCGGCCCGGGACGGGCCGGGTGGTCGTTTTCGACGCGTTGACCTATGCGGGCAATATCGAGAGCCTGGCCGGCCTCGACCGCGATCCGCGCTACCTGTTTGTTCGCGGGGATATATGCGATGAAGCGGCGGTGCGAGCGCTTCTGGAAGAGCACCGGATCGACACCGTGGTGCATTTCGCCGCGGAGTCGCATGTCGATCGTTCGATCCTCGGCCCGGACGATTTTATTCGCACCAACATTGTCGGCACCCATTCACTGCTCAAGGCCGCGAAGTCATTCTGGCTGGACCGCAAGGGGGTTGCCGCGCACCGATTCCATCATGTGTCGACCGACGAGGTGTACGGCTCATTGGCTGCCGACGCCGCGCCGTTCCACGAGGCGACCCCGTACTCGCCCAATTCGCCATACTCGGCCAGCAAGGCCGGATCCGACCATCTGGTGCGCGCCTACCACGAGACCTATGGGCTGGACACCAGCGTGACCAATTGCTCGAATAACTATGGTCCCTATCAGTTTCCCGAGAAGCTCATCCCGCTGACGCTCATCAACATCCTGTTGGGCAAGGCGCTTCCGGTGTACGGCGACGGCCGCCAGATTCGGGATTGGCTGCACGTGGCCGACCATTGCGAGGCAATCTGCTTGGCGCTGACGCGCGGCAAAGCCGGTGAGGTCTATAATATCGGCGGCGACAGTGAGACCACCAACATCGAGATTGTGCGCACGCTGTGCGGCTTGGTGGACGAGGCGCTGGCCGGTCGCGCGGAACTGCGGCGAGTTTTTATGGCATCGCCGTTCGTGGTCGGCAGGCATGCGGTCGATTTGATCACTCACGTTCGCGACCGGCTAGGTCACGACCGCCGCTATGCCGTTGATTTCAGAAAGGCGGCGGCCCAGCTAGGATATGCGCCTGCCCGCAACCTGGCCGCGGGTTTGCGCGCAACTCTCGACTGGTATCTGGCGAATACCGGCTGGTGGCAGGCGCTGTTGGGGCGAGATTACGCGGCCTGGCTCGAGGCAAATTACACTCGCCAATAGCAGGCGCACCGCTGGCAAGCGCCGACGAAGCGTGGTAGCGGGCGTGATCGCGGGTTTGCCCGGCGGCCGGCGCGGGTTATGATGGTAAGTTAATTCGAGCGGGATCCTAAGGTACTATGTTGTTCAGGTTCGAAGGTAAATGCCAGTCCTCCATGCGAAATAGATTCATTCAAGCCGCGCTCGTCGTCTTATCCATCGGCCTGTCCGCATCCGCGCAGACTCAGAACTCGGACCCGATACAGGCCTTGAAGGACAGCCTCACACAGGGCGATCAGGGCTCGATTCTGCAGGGAGTCCTCGGCAACGGCACCAACGACGGCTCCGACAAGAAAACCGACAAGAAACTGCAGAACCCGGAGACGATGCAGCCTAAGACCAACGAGGACTTGCTCGAGAAAAACATCAAGACGCGCGATGGACGCATTCTGCGTCAGATGAACGAAGACCCGGAGCTGCGGGCCGACGATTTGGTGGTACTCGAAGTAAGAACGATCGATGATATTTGCGACCACGCCACTCAGATGCCGAATTCCCTGAACAACGGCAACAATCAAAATGGCCTTCCCGGCGGAACCAATGGCCTGCCGGGCGCCGGTTCCGCCAATCTCGGCGCACTGACGTCGGGCGGGGCGCTTGGCGCGATCCCCGGCCTGAACGGTTCGAGCGGAGGAGGAACCAGTGGATTCAACGGCATCAACGGTATCGGCGGCCTGAACGGCAGCGGCGGGCTCAACGGGCTGAATGGGCTCAACGGCAACAATAATAACAACAACAACAATTGGATCGATCTGAGCCGCTGTCCGCTGCCGACCGACAAGCCGAAAACCGACGATGAAAAGGACGAAGCAGAACGGTTCCGGAAAAAACTCCTGAGCGTCAATCCGCTCAAGCTGAACCGCTTCGGCATCCTGGAAATTCCAGGGCTGCCGGCGATGTCGCTCGCGGGCTTGACCGCGTCCGAAGCGACCAAGCGTCTCGGTGCCGATCCGGAGTTGAACGACTACTTCGTGAAGTTGACGCTGCTGCGGCTGATGCCGTCCGGGCAAGACGCGCTGAAGCCCTTCGGCTACGATCTGTTCGAGGGCAGCCCGAGTACCTTTGCACCGGTGGCCGATATTCAGGTACCCATGGACTACATCGTGGGTCCCGGCGATACCCTCGAAATACAGTTATACGGCAACCAACCCGCCAATTACGAGCTTACGGTCGAGCGCGACGGCCGCATCAATTTCCCCAAGCTCGGGCCGATCATGGTCAGCGGCATGACCTACGACGCGGCACGCGAAGTGATCGAGGCAAGGGTGGCGAAGCAGTTGATCGGCAGCCACGTCAGCGTGACGATGGGCGATCTGCGCTCGATCCGCGTGTTTGTGTTGGGAGATGCTGAAAAGCCGGGCTCCTACACGGTGAGCGGCCTGTCAACCATGACCAATGCGTTGTTCGTCAGCGGCGGCGTGAAGAAAATCGGCTCGCTGCGCAACATCGCGCTCAAGCGCGATGGCCGCTTGATCACGACGCTCGATCTGTACGACCTCTTGCTGCGCGGCGACACCAGCGGCGACCGGCAGTTGTTGCCGGGCGATGTCATTTTCATTCCGCCCATCGGCAATACAGTGTCAGTTTACGGCTCAGTGCGGCGGCCGGCGATTTATGAGTTGAAAGGGGAAAAGACCGCCGCGGATGCCATTGCGATGGCCGGTGGACTGCTGCCCGACGCGGATGCGGTGGATGGGCAACTGGAACGAATCTTGCCGTCGCGCCTCCGGCAGATGCACAACATCGACCTGAACGCGGCTCTCGGCCGTTCAACGCCCCTGCAGAACGGCGATAAGCTGAGGATTCCGGAAATCCGCCCGACACTGGAAAACTCCGTGACCTTGTCCGGCTACGTGTTCAGGCCCGGGCAATTCGAATATCACGCCGGCCTGCGATTGAGCGATGTGCTGACCAGTTTTGACGAACTGAAGCCGGAAGCCGACGCGCACTACATTATGATTCGGCGTGTCATTCCGCCCGAGTCGAAAATCGAGGTGATTTCGGCGGATCTCAAACGCACGCTGGCTGCGCGCGGCACCCCCGCCGATCCCGAACTGCGCCCCCGGGATGAGATTACTGTGTTCAATCTATCGGCAAACCGCGCGCGGATCCTGGACCCGATCATCCGCGACCTGAAGTTGCAGGCGACCCCCGACAAGCCTGAGCAGGTGGTGAGCATCGACGGCCGGGTGAAGGCGCCCGGAAAATATCCGCTGGAACCGGTTATGCACGTCAGCGATCTGATTCGCGCAGGCGGCAGTTTGGAAGACGCCGCATACCGGGGACAGGCGGAAATTACCCGCTATGCGGTGGTCGACGGGGATATGCGCCAGACTGAATTGCTGCCGGTCAACCTCGCCGCAATCTGGCATGGCGACACCGGCGCCGACCTTGTTCTGCAGCCCTACGATGTACTGGTCATCAAGCCCATTCCGATGTGGATGGAGCCCGGCACCATCCAACTCGCGGGAGAGGTTCGATTTCCCGGAAAGTATCCGATTCGCCAGGGCGAGACTCTGCGTTCCGTCCTGCTGCGCGCCGGAGGCTTCACCGACGTCGCGTTCCCCTACGGCGCCGTGTATATCCGCGAAGAACTGAAAAAACGCGAAAAGGATCAGCTGGAAAATCTGGCCAATCGCCTGCAAAGCGACCTGGCGGCGTTGTCGCTCGAGGCCGTCGCGAGCAGCGCCGCAGTCAGCAGCAACGGCGGGGGCGGAGCGAGTGCCAGCCAAGGCCTAATCATCGGGCAACAGTTGCTTGGGCAATTGCGCGACACCAAGCCCGTGGGCCGGCTCGTGATCGACCTGCAAGGCGTCTTGAACGGACCGGAGGGAGGTCCGGATGATGTCGTCGTCAAGGATGGCGATAAGCTGGTGGTACCCAAAAAGACCCAGGAAGTCACGATTCTCGGCGAGGTGCAAAGCCCGACTTCACACGTATTCGAGCCCGGGTTGACGCGCGACGACTACATCGACAAGAGCGGAGGCACGACGCAGAAGGCCGATCGTAAGCGCATATACATCGTGCGCGCCAACGGCGACGTGATTTCCGGCCACCGCGGGGGGTGGTTTAGAAAGACTCAAGACATAACCATGCGCGCGGGCGATACCATCGTCGTGCCGCTCGATACCGAGCGCGTCAACCTGTTGCCGCTTCTGCAGGCGGTTACCACGATTATCTACAACCTCGCCATTGGATTCATTCTGGTGCATGAGTATTTATGACGAGAATCGCGCGCGCTGCTGCTAGCTGATGAACGACCATACCAAAGACCCGGGTGCCGTTCCGAAATTGGACGGCCCGCCTGCCGGCTACTTCCTGGTCGTGCCGCCCGCGGATCACGGGGAAGCCGACGACGCGATCGACCTTTTCAAGGTTGCGTCGATTGCCCGGCAGCACTGGAAACTGCTGGCTTGCACCAGCTTGATTTGCGGGTTGATCGCCGCGGGGATCTCATTGTGGATGCGCAACGTCTACCGCGCAGAAGCGATAATCTCACCCACTCAAGAACAACAAAACAGCGGCGGCTCGTTCAAGAGCGAACTCGGCGGAATTGCCGAACTGGCCGGCGTGGATATAGGCAGCAGCGGCAGCCGTAAGGTCGAAGCCCTGGCGACGCTAAAATCGAAGGGCTTCGTTCGCGATTTCATCGTGGCGAATAACCTGCAGCCGATCCTCTACGCCGAGAGCTGGGATGCGAATGCCAATACGTGGAAGAAAGGCGTCACGCCGCCGACCATGGAACAGATGGTCAAGAGGTTAATCGGCCGCAGAACGATAGACGAGAGCAGCAAAACCGGAATCGTGACTTTGAATATCGATTGGTATTCGCCAGAGCTCGCGACGCAGTGGACGAATGCCATGATCGACATGGTGAATGAACGGATGCGCGCCGCCGACATCGCAACCGCGGAGAAGAGCCTCGAGTATCTCGATAAGGAATTGGCGAACGCCAATCGAGTCGAGCTGCGCCTTGCCGTGGCTCAATTGATCGAGTCTCAGGAAAACAACAAAATGATGGCCAATGTCCAGCGGGACTATGCCTACCATTTCATCGACCGTGCCTCGCCGCCGCAGAGCAAGCACGCGCCGAAGCGCTCGCTGATCACCTTGGGCGGGGTGGTGATCGGGCTGCTGCTGGGCTCCGCATACCTTACGCTGCGCAGGCGCGCTGCGCGTGTCGCCCGCATGGGAGGCGGACAGACGGCATGACGGCCGACGTGCTGAAAAACGCTTCCATTCTGATCACCGGCGGCACCGGATCTTTCGGCGGCACGTTCGTGCCGATGACGCTCGCCAAATACAATCCCCGTCGCCTGGTGATTTTTTCGCGCGACGAAATGAAGCAGTGGGACATGGCCAAGCTGTACAGCAAGGACGAACGCGTGCGGTTTTTCGTCGGGGATGTACGCGACAGGGACCGTCTGGCTCGAGCCATGGAGGGAGTCGAGTATGTGGTGCATGCCGCTGCCACGAAAATCGTCCCGACCGCCGAATACAACCCGTTCGAGTGCGTGAAGACCAATATATTGGGCGCCATGAATGTCATCGATGCCTGCATCGATCGGAGAGTCCAAAGGGTCGTGGCGCTGTCGACCGATAAAGCCAGCAGTCCCGTCAACCTCTATGGCGCCACTAAACTCGCATCCGACAAGCTGTTCGTGGCGGGCAATTCATATTCCGGCGGGAACAAGACCCGTTTTGCAGTAGTCCGCTACGGCAACGTCATGGGGTCTCGCGGGTCGGTAATACCGTTTTTCCTCTCCCTGGCGGATCAAGGGAGCTTGCCTGTGACCGATGAACGCATGACGCGATTCATGATCACGCTCGAACAGGCCGTGGAGCTGGTGTGGCGCGCATTCGACGACATGGTGGGCGGCGAAATCTACGTCAAGAAGATTCCGTCGATGAACATCACCGAGATCGCGAATGCCGTGGTGCCGGGCGCGCGTCATGAGATCGTGGGGATCCGGCCCGGCGAGAAGCTTCACGAGCAGATGATCGGCACCGAGGACGCGCCACATACCTATGAATATCCGGGCTTTTATAAGATATTGCCCGCGATTCATCAATGGAGCGACGATCCGGCCCGCATCAACGGCGGCGGCAAGGTCGCCGCGGATTTCGTCTATCGGTCCGATAGCAATCCCGAATGGATGAGCGTGCAAGTCCTGCGGGAGTGGATCGAGCGCAATCGCGCGAAGATCGGCAAGATTTAGTCACCGTGACCATCCCGTACGGCCGTCAAGATATTACTCAAGCGGATATCGATGCGGTCGAGGAGGCGCTGCGTTCGGATTTCTTGACCCAGGGTCCGGCGGTCCCGAGGTTCGAACGCAGAGTGGCAGATTTCTGCGGCGCGGCGCACGGAATTTCGGCAAACAGTGCGACCTCGGCGCTGCACATCGCCTGCGCGGCGCTGGGCGTAGGCCCGGGCGATTCGGTGTGGACCAGCGCGATCACGTTCGCGGCGAGCGCCAATTGCGCGCGCTATTGCGGCGCCACGGTCGATTTCGTCGACATCGACTCACGTACCTACAATCTCAGTCCCGAAGTCCTGTCGAGAAAACTCGCCGCCGCAAAGGCCGGCGGCAAACTTCCCAAGGTGGTCATTCCGGTGCACCTGACGGGGCAGTCCTGCGAGATGGAAGCGATATATGCGCTCTCGCAGCAATACGGCTTTCGCATCATCGAGGATGCATCGCATGCGATCGGCGGGCGCTACCGCGGCGAGCTGATCGGCAACTGCCGCTACAGCGCGGTCACTGTCTTCAGCTTTCATCCTGTCAAGATCATCACCACCGGCGAAGGCGGCATGGCGATGACCAACGATGCCGATGTCGCTGCGCGCATGATGCGGCTGCGATCGCATGGCATCACCCGGGATCCCGCGCACATGGAGCACATTCCGGACGGGCCCTGGTACTACGAGCAGATCGAGTTGGGGTTCAATTACCGAATGACCGACATCCACGCCACCTTGGGGTTGAGCCAAATGAATCGGCTGCCCGAATACGTGGCAATGCGGCATGCGATCAGTGCTCGATACGAAAGATTGCTGGCGAATTTGCCGCTTGAGAGGCCATGGCAGCACCCCGATAGCTACTCCGCCCTGCATCTGTATGTCATTCGCCTGCATCTTGGCGAAATCAACGCCACTCACCGACAGGTATTCGAGCGGATGCGCGCCGACGGAATCGGGGTGAATCTGCATTACATGCCGGTGTACCGGCATCCTTACTACGCGCATCTGGGGTTCACGCCGGAGCAATTTCCGCAAGCAGAGCGCTATTATGCGCAGGCCGTTACCCTGCCCATGTATCCCGGTTTGACCGAGACGCAGCAAGATCGCGTGGTCGAATCGCTGCAATCGGCCATCGCTTGATACGCGCCGGACAGCCTGCCCCAGCTCATCATGCCGAACGCATTTATCAGTCCCATTCCGGTCATCTTGCAATCCTTCGCCCAGCAAGGCATGGTCCAAGCGGGCTATAAGGTTGCCATTTACGCGCCGGGAACCACGCTCCCGATAACCACCTACACTGATGCGACCTTGAAGGTTGCGAACAGCAATCCAATCGTGCTGCTGCGCAACGGCAGCTTACCGGCCTCCGTTTGGGCTGCGTCGGGCACCGCGCTCAAGATGGTGATCAGCGATTCCGCCGGTCAGCCTGTTCCCGGATTGACGTTTGATAACTTGTTGTTGATCGGCGATATATTCTCATCCCTGTATCCGAGAACCTCGGCGGAAATCGCGGCACAGATACTGCCGCTCAACTATACGTACCCACCCGGCAATGTGTTGCGCTACGGTGCCGACCCGACCGGCGCATCGAATTCATTCGCAGCGGTGCGCAGCTGCATGAAGGCGGCGCTCGCCGGCCACAATGTCGCGGGGATGGGAGATCACGGCCGGGTGTATTTCCCGCGGGGCACCTACCTGATTGAAGGTGACGGCGTGTTCAACGACTCGGCCGACTTTCAGCGCGGGTTCATCATCGAGGGAGACGGCCTGAGCTCGAGCATTCTCAAGCTAAGAGCGAATGGCTCGTCCGCCTGGTTCTACAACAACGAGAAGCAGTCCACCCAACAGTACATTTTCGTCACCGTTCGCGATTTGCAATTTGCCGGAGAGAATCCGCAATACGCCAACGGATTTCGATTTCAGCAAGACCAGGGTTGGCGATTCTTCCGCTGCTGGATCGGGAATCTGACGACTGCAATCGATTCGGACGGCGGCCATACGGGGAACAATGGCTCGGAACACAAGTTTTTTGGCTGCAAATTCACGCATATCCATGACGCCGTGCATAGGTTCAACAATCTGCAGTGCTTGAACATCGAGTATCACAGTTGCGACATCGAATCCATTTTCGGCGACATATTCCGGATCGATGCCGGCGGCGGAGGCGCGCTGCGGGTGTTCGGCGGAAGCTACATCATGGACGACGGCGGCAAGCCGCATTATCTTCTGAATATCAACGGCGGGGGCCTGGGCAACAACAACAATACCTATACGATCAGCGGCATCCAGACCGAATTGCACAGCGTCAATAATCGCTTGGTGTACCACGGGCCGGGGGGCGGCGGCGCTCATATCGTCTTCAATGATTGCAACATCACGGCGACCAACGGTGCCCGCGAACAGGTCAGCGTCTGCACCGCGCGCGTGACCTTTAATCGCTGCGTGCTCACGCAAAATCAAGGCGATACCTATCGCGTCAACGGGCCGGCGGCCGGCGGAGATCACTACGGCGAGCCTGGTTCCATACATTTCAACGAGTGCGACGTCCCGCTGAAGCTTTCGTACTTGTGCGGCACGCCCTCCGGCGGCGACGGGTTCGCATGGGGGCGGATCAGCGCGCGCGGCTGCTACAACAACGCCTATGCCCCGTTAGATACTCGCGCGCACCGCTATGCCATGGACTTCGATCTGAATTGGTACAACGGCGGCAGAGCGAGCAATTTCCCGGGCTTGAAGACGATTTCCGTCAAACCGCAAAATCGATCGTGGCCGTTCGAGGATGCGAACTTCGATTGGACCGTCACCCTGCCGGCCGGATCGCTGATCGTGAGCATTCAGGTCTACCGGCCTGCAAATTCGGACCATACTCGGCCATACATGCTGCATGTCGGCAACGGCGACAAGTCGAAGGTCTATGGTAGCGACGGCGGCGGCATCGCGGCGCCGTTGGCGCGCAGCATCGTGGTGCAGAACGATATCGGCCAGCTGATCGGCACCTCCGGCGCGACCCCCGACGGCCAGGTGCGAGTATGGGCGGATCCGACCACCCCGTACGCGGAGGCTCTCGGGGGCTATTTCATCGTTCAGTACTACTGAATTCTTGTCAACGGAATCGATATTCAAGCGTTTTAGTCAAACGGCGCCGCACCCATGAATTATTATACAATCACGCCGCCCGGAACGGTCCCGTTTTGGGTGATGCGATTAAACTCTCCGATGCAGAGTCCTTAAGCGTGACAACCGGCACTATTGCAATTATTCCTGCCCGGGGCGGCAGCAAGCGCATACCACGCAAGAACATACGCGAATTCTGCGGCAAACCGATGATCGCATGGCCAATCGAAACCGCCAGGAACTGCAAACTATTCGATCGAGTACTGGTCTCCACCGACGATGCTGAAATCGCCGAAGTGGCAACTCGATGGGGTGCCGAAGTTCCGTTCATCCGGCCGGTAAACCTGGCCGATGACTTCATCGGTACCACGGAGGTGATTGCTCATGCCACGGAGAGGGCGCTGGAGAGCGACCGGCGGGTTAGTACCGTGTGCTGCATTTATGCGACGACTCCATTGCTGCAATGCGCCGACCTCGCGCGCGGGTTGGCGGCCCTGCATTCGGGGCAGTGGCAGTACGCGTTTTCTGCGACGGAATTTAGTTCGTCCATTTTTCGGGCGATGCGCCGGTTGCCCGAAGGAGGGGTGCAGATGATTTTCCCGGAGCACGCCCTGACGCGGTCTCAGGATCTTCCGGTTGCGCTGCACGACGCCGCGCAGTTTTATTGGGGGAGCACGAGCGCATGGCTGGAGAGAGCCCGCATATTTGCCGAATCATCCATACCGGTGCTGATGCCGAGATCCAGGTCGCAGGATATCGATACCGAAGCGGATTGGATGCTCGCCGAAGCACTGTTCAGATCGTCCAAGGATCATTCGACTAAAGGGATTTAGCCTGCATGCTGAAATATTGTGTCAACTGCGTAATGCCGGACACCAAGCCGGATCTACGTATCGATGCGGACGGCGTATGCAACGCCTGCCGCGCCTTCATGAATCGCAATCACGTGGATTGGGACGCGCGCAAGCAAGACCTGGTGAAAATACTGGAGCGCTACCGCGCATCGGCGGGCAGCTGGGACTGCGTCATTCCCGTGAGCGGCGGCAAGGACAGCACTTATCAAGTGATCCGTATGCTTCAATTGGGCGCGAATCCCCTGTGTGTAACCGCGTCGACTTGCGATCTGTCGGCAATCGGCCGCAAGAACATCGAGAATCTAAAGAGGCTTGGGGTCGATCACGTCGAAGTCTCGCCAAACCCGGTGGTTCGCGCGAAGCTCAACAGAATCGCGCTGACCGAAGTTGGCGATATCTCCTGGCCGGAGCACGCGGGCATCTTCACCATACCGGTCAGGGTTGCTGTGCAGTTCAACATTCCCCTCATCGTCTGGGGTGAAAATTCGCAGAACGAATATGGCGGCCCGGTCGACGCGGCAGACAACAGCATTCTCAACCGCCGCTGGCTAGAGGAATTCGGCGGCCTTCTCGGCCTGCGAATATCGGATCTAACCCAATCCTACGGTATTCCGCGGCGCGACCTGTTGCTATACGAATATCCTTCCGAGGAGGACATTCAGCGCGTTGGAGTGACCGGCATTTTCCTGGGCCACTACTTGCCCTGGGACGGGATTTCCAACGCACTTATCTCGCAGGCGCACGGATTCACCACCTTCGATGGACCGGTGGAGGGCAGCATGGTCAACTATGAGAATCTCGACAATCATCAGGTCGGAATTCACGACTACTTCAAATTCTTGAAGTTCGGTTTTGCCCGTGCGACGGACATCGCCTGCCTGCATCTGCGGCGCGGGCGCATCACGCGGCAGGATGCTTTGGAGATCGTCAGGGCGCGGGACGGAATGTTCCCCTGGAGTTATCTGGGTAAGCCCTTGGGCGATATCCTGGCGCCATTGGACATGGATGTCGCCGAGTTCGTTTCGATCTGCGATCGATTTACCAACAAGAAAATATTCGCGCGCGATGCCTCGGGCGCACTCATTAAAGACCGGCACGGCAATCTCACCAAGCTCAATTACGACAATCCATGAACCCGGCGCCATGTTGAAGGTTCGGATAATTCCGACGCTCTTGTGGAAAGACTATGGGTTGGTGAAGGGTGTCGGATTCGACAGTTGGCGCCGGATAGGTCACGTGATGCCGGCCGTAAAGGTCTATAACTCGCGTGACGTAGATGAGCTGATTCTTTCCGATATTGTGGCGTCCCGCGATGGCAAGGAGCCTGACTACGAATCCATCGCCGATTTGTCCGAGGAATGCGCCGTACCTTTGACGGTAGGTGGCGGAATTTCCCGTGTGGAGCAAATCGCGACCCTGCTGTATTCGGGGGCCGACAAAATTTCCATCAATAGCGCAGCCTATGCCAACCCCATGTTGATCGACGAGGCGGCCCGCCGCTTCGGAGTGCAGTGCATAGTTGCGAGCATTGATGCGCGGCGGCTCGATCACGGGCGCTACCGGTGCTTCAGCCATTCAGGAACGGCCGATACCGGAAGGGATCCCATCGTGTGGGCGCAGGAATTGGCCGACCGCGGAGCGGGAGAGATCCTTTTGACATCGATCGATCGCGATGGAACCATGCGCGGCTACGATCTTGATCTCGTATCAAGAGTGGCGGAATCCGTGACCGTGCCGGTCATTGCCTCAGGCGGAGCCGGCGGGTATCAACACTTGATCGACGTGGTGCAACAGGCCGGGGCATCCGCTGTGGCGTGTGCCAGCATTTTTCACTTCACTGAGCTTACTCCCGCCGGAGCGAAAGCCGCCATGCAAGTTGCCGGCATTCCGGTGCGGCGAAATTTCCTCGCTGTCGCGCGAAACTAGGCCCATCGATTCAGCAGCGGCGGTTCGTGTAGAATCGATGACCAATACTTGCGGAGTAACACGATGCATCATTACGAGGAGCTGGATCTGGCTCGAGACGCTATGCGTGCACAGAGCGAGCTCTATCGACCATCGGTGTTTTGGGATGAAGCGTCGTCGCGGATCGTTGAGGAGTTGCGCTCCGCGGGCGTCGATCATTTTCGCTCGATGCGAACGGCTCTGGGATTTTTTGTGCCAACGTACGGCGTTCCGGGAAACAGCTTCTCAAGCGAGGAGTCCGCGACGCTGCTTGACTGGGTTCGCGGGAAATTTGCAAAGTCGATAAAACCGCGACTGGCCATAGAGCAATTCCTGAGCGGCTATATGTCGGCTCTGTCGGATTATCGCGTGCTGCTGGCGGCGGACGACCCTCGGAAAATTCCCTATCTGCATCTATTTTCCGAGTCTGAGGCCGGTGATCCGCCGGAGCATTTCGAGTTCAATGGGCGCCGCTTCAGCCGTTCCTCGCTCAACTACTTGCTGGGCCTGGCTCTGCTAAAGAAGCACCTTGACGGTGACGTTCCGCGCACCGTCCTCGAAATCGGCGGCGGCTTCGGTACTCTTGGCGAGGTCTTGTCCAGCGCGCGCATCGATGGCCTGCGATACATAGATGTTGACATTCCTCCGACCAGCTTTGTCGCCCAACACTATTTGAGCAAAGTGCTCGGTCACGAGCGTGTCGCGGGTTACGCGCATACCGCCAATTCCGCGTCAATCGAGATTACTTCATTGCCGCAAGCCTCGGTGCTGTGCTCCTGGCAGATCGAGAAGCTGCAAGGCAAAGTGGACTTGTTCGTCAATTTCATTTCGTTCCAAGAGATGGAGCCGCACATCGTCACGAATTATCTGAGCCACGTGAACCGATTGGGTACGCGTTGGATACTGTTACGCAATCTTAGGGAGGGTAAGCAACTCCGGCGCCATGATTCGGTCGGGGTCGAAACCGCCATTCTGGGGGATGATTACCTAGGAATGTTGCCCGAATATCGCTTGGTCGAGCGCAACGTGTTTCCGTTTGGCTATCGGACTGTCGACGGTTTTCACTCGGAGTTGCTGCTGCTCAAGCGAGAGACGTAACTGCCGCCCATGAAAGTCGCTGTGGTTAATTACGGCATGGGCAATTTGGCATCGGTCCGCGCAGCGCTCCGAAATCTGGGCGCCGAAGTGTTTATTGCGGATCAGCCGGCCGCAATTGCGCAGGCAGCGCGGCTGATTCTGCCGGGAGTGGGCGCCTTTTCGGAAGGCATGGGATTGCTCTGGGAGGCCGGTTGGGTCCCAGCCTTACGCCAGGCCGTTATCGAGCAAGAAAAGCCGTTGCTGGGAATATGCCTTGGAATGCAAATGCTCGCCTCCCGAAGTTACGAGGGTGGGGAGACCGACGGGCTGAACTTTATCCCCGGCCGGGTTCAGCGGCTGGACGCGCTGGGATGCGAGCTGAGAATTCCGCACGTCGGCTGGAACGAGGTGCGATTCACGAGCAGCGACGCGATATTCGAGGGAATTCCGGATGGCTCGGATTTTTACTTCGTGCATAGCTATGTCCTTGTGCCCGACAGCGAAAAGTTCCTGGTCGCCACTGCGCCGTACGGGTGCGATTTGTCCGCCGTGGTACGCAATGGCAACGTCTTCGGCTGTCAATTTCACCCGGAAAAGAGCTCAAAGGCCGGCCGACAGTTCCTCAAGAACTTCATAAGCCAACCGTTGTTGCGTTGAATGATGAAAGTTGCTTTTCGCCTGGACGCGTCCGCGCAAATCGGTTCCGGACACTTCATGCGTTGCCTCACCCTGGCCGAGGCGCTGAAGCGGGCCGGCGCAACCACCCGTTTTGTAAGCCGACAGCTACCCGACCGCTTTGTGCAGATGTTGAATCGCGGTGGCCATGAGTGCTCGCCGATATCTGGCGATCAATTGGGTGGGCCGGATCGGGATTTGCGGCATAGCCACTGGCTCGGAACATCTCAGGCGCACGATGCGCAGCAGACCATTCGCGCGCTGGCCGATGATTCGTGGGACTGGTTGATCGTCGACCACTATGCGCTGGATGCGCGCTGGGAGTCGGCGCTGCGCGGTTCGGCTCAAATGATCGCGGTCATCGATGATATCTCCGATCGCGCTCACCATTGCGACCTCTTGGTGGATCAGAATCTGCAGACCGGCAGCCGCGACAGATACGCCGACAAAGTACCGAAGAATTGCCGCATGCTCCTTGGTCCACGGTATGCGCTGCTGCGCGAGGAGTTCCGGGGGTTGCGCGAGCGCGCCGCGCCGCGCGACGGAATGGCGCAACGAATCTTGATTTTTTTCGGCGGATTCGACGCCGACAACTTCACGGGTCACGCGATCGAAGCCGCCGCCGGGCTTGGGGCCTCGGTATTGCACGTCGACGTCGTCATTGGCGCTCATCATCCGCACGGGGAGGATATCGCCGCGCAGTGTCGCCGGCACGGATTTATTTGTCACGTGCAAACCGAGCGGATGGCAGAATTGATCGCGGCGGCGGATTTGGCGATAGGCGCCGGCGGCACCGCCGTTTGGGAGCGCTGCTGTTTGGGACTGCCGGCATTGACCATTTGCACAGCCGAGAACCAGAAGCAGCAGATCTCCGCTGCCGCGGGCGCGGGGCTGGTTTATGCGCCGGAGTATGTCGGCGCAGCCACGGTCTTCATTCAGCGCCATACGCTGGCGCTCATGGAGAATCGAGTCCTGCGCGGCAGCATCTCCAATGCATGCTTGCTCGCGGTGGATGGGCGCGGAGCAGCGCGCGTGGCCGACAGCATTACCGGCGCCGACATCCAGATTCGCGCCGCGACTGCCGACGATGCGCGTAACCTATTCGCTTGGCGCAATGATCCCGGCGTTCGGGAGGTGTCGCGTTCCCGTGGTTTGATCGAGTGGAGCGCCCACCAGGCGTGGCTGGCCGCGGTGTTGAGCAGCTCCGACCGTCACCTGCTGATCGGCGAGCATCAGGGCTCGCCGGTCGGCGTCGTGCGCTTCGATGTAAAGGACGAGGACGCCGAAATCTCTATATATTTGGTTCCCGGAAGGCAGCCTTTCGGGCGGGGCCGCAGCCTGTTGCAATGTGCCGAACGCTGGCTCGTGGCCAACCGCCCGAAGGTGGGCCGGATTCGAGCCGAGGTGCTGGCGGGTAATGAGCGTTCCAAGGGCCTATTTTTGGGAGCGGGGTACGAGTGTGAATTTGCCAGTTATTCGAAGAGGCTTGACCGTCCATGAGTAGGCCTTTTGTGCTCGGCGGGCGGCCGATTGGCCTAGACCATGCTCCATTCGTCATTGCCGAGATGTCCGGCAACCATAATCAATCGCTCGAGCGCGCGCTGGAAATCGTCGATGCGGCCGCGCGCAGCGGCGTCGCGGCGCTGAAAATTCAGACTTATACCCCGGATACCATGACGCTGGACCTGGATGAGGGCGAATTCCACATCAGCGATCCGGCCAGCCTCTGGGCCGGAACGTCGCTTTATAAGCTCTATGGCGCCGCGCACACACCCTGGGAGTGGCATAAGCCTATTTTCGACCGCTGCCGCGAACTCGGCATCATCGGGTTCAGCACACCGTTCGACGCGACCGCGGTCGAATTTCTTGAGTCGCTGGAAGCGCCGGCTTATAAGATCGCATCCTTTGAGAACACCGATATCCCGCTGATTCGCAGGGTTGCCGCCACCGGCAAGCCGATGATCATCTCGACCGGCATGGCCACCGTCGCCGAGCTCGGCGAGAGCGTGGCCGCGGCGCGGGAGTCGGGCTGCCGGGAGCTGGTGCTTCTCAAGTGCACCAGCACTTATCCGGCTACTGCCGAGAACACCAATATTCGAACCATTCCGCACCTACGCGCGCTGTTCGGCTGCGAGACCGGGATATCCGATCACACCATGGGCAGCGGCGTTTCGGTGGCCGGCGTGGCGCTGGGGGCAACTGTGATCGAAAAGCACCTTACGCTGCGGCGCGCTGACGGCGGCGTGGATTCCGCCTTCTCCATGGAGCCGCAGGAGATGCGTGATTTGGTCGCGGACAGTGAGCGTGCATGGCAGGCGCTCGGCACGGTGAGCTACGGACCGACGGCGGCGGAACGAAATTCGTTGCGTTTCCGGCGCTCGCTGTACGTGACCAAGGACATGAAGGCGGGCGAGAAATTGAGCGAGCACAATCTACGAGCCATCCGGCCGGGCTGCGGCTTGCAGCCGAAGTTCTACACCCAAGCCCTCGGAAAGCCAGTAAAGATGGACGTCAAGCGAGGAACGCCCCTGTCGTGGGACTTGTTTTGACCGAGCCGGCATCTTGAAAATATTGTTCTTTTCCCCGCATGCGGGCGTGTGGATTCACTCCTTTCCCGAGGCATTGGTTGCCGAAGCCCTGCAGCAGCAGGGGCACGAGATCGTCTACGTGGGCTGCGGCGGCCTGCTCAAAAGCCATTGCGTCACGATGAGCGCGTTTGGCGTTCCGTTCGAGGCCAGCGCGAGCGCGAAAGCGCGCATCTGCGATGCGTGCAGGGAAAATCAGGCAATCCTTCGCCAAGGATTCGGTTTCGCCGGTCCCGATCTTACGGGGTTGGTCAATAGCGCCGATATTTCGTTTGCGGAAAATCTAATGTCCTCGACCGCCCCTGAGGATTGTCTGGGACTGACCGTCGACGGCGTGGAGGTGGGCAGGATTGCTCTTTACGAGATACTGATTCAGATCAAGAAAGGCACGCTGGATCTTAGCCCGAATGAATGGCTGCGCTACCGGGCGAATATGCGAAACGCGATCTTGGTGCTCAGGGTAGCGCAACGCTTGTTCGACGCCGTGAGTCCCGACAGCGTTCTCGTCTACAACGCGCTCTATTCGGTGAATCGCGTCGTATCCAGGCTCGCCCATATTCGCGGCGTGCCTCAATATTACCTGCATGCGGGAGATAATCTCTCGAGCCGGTTGCAGACGCTGGTGTTGGCGAGAAATCACGCGTTTTTTTACTATGATTATCTAAAGCGCATTTGGCCGTTGGTTCGAGATCGCCCCTGTTCGCTGCAAGCGATGAGATCCGGAACCAATCACTTGCTCGAGGTCGCAAGAGGCAGGAGCGCATGGGCCTATTCCGCGACGTCTGATCCCAACGTCGATATAAGAAAGATCTTTGGAATTCGCAACGACCAGAAAATCATCTGTGCAACCATGAGCAGCGACGACGAACGCTTCGGCGCCGAAATCGTGGGGGTATTGCCGTCGCTGGACGGGCTGCTGTTCCAAAAGCAAGTGGATTGGATCCGCGCCTTGACCGGCTACGTCCAGGATCGGCAGGACCTGTTTCTGCTGATCAGGGTTCATCCGCGGGAATTCCCCAACAAGAGAGAACGTGTCTTGTCCGAGCACGCCAAGACTCTGATGAGCGTGATGACTGATCTGCCGCCCAACGCCAGGGTCAATTGGCCCACCGACGGCATTTCGCTATTCGATCTGGCCAATGTAGCCGATGTGTTCGCCAACGGTTGGTCGAGCGCCGGCAAGGAGGTGGCATGGCTCGGGCTGCCCGTGGTGCTCTATTCGCCCGATCTTGTCCTGTATTCTTCGGAGTTGAATTACGTGGGCAACACGCAGGCTGAATACTTCGCTCAAATGCAGCGTGCGCTCGCCGACGGCTGGAGTCCGGAGCGGATACGCATGACCTACCGATACTGCGCTCTCGAATACGAATATTCCCCGCTGGATATTTCTGAGAGTTTCGCAAGGAGCGAGCACGGATCAAGACTTCAAAAGGGCCTCAGGAAGATTCTGGGAACCATCGCGCCCAGCCTCGAGCAGCGCAATGACCTCAAAGCGAGAGCGCCCCGCTTGGCTGCCGCCGCAAGGATCAGCAGAGTATTCGAGCAGCAACTGAGTTCCGCCGTGGATTTGCAAAACCTGGGGCCGCAAGTCTCGTTCGAGGAGGAGACTCGCGCGCTCAAAGTTGAAGTAGGGCGGGTCGTTCGCGGGTTGTACGGAACGGCAGGCGGCTTCCCGCCGAATACCCTGGCATACAGGCTGCGGCAATTCGCTGATTCGACGTGACGACACGGACCGATTGGCTGGGCAGATTGCCTTTCCTCGACGGCATGCGGGCGACGGCCGCGCTGATGGTAATGACGTTTCATATTGCGGATCAACATCGCGACATTCCAAGGCTGGTGCATGCCGCCGCTTTCGGACAATCAGGCGTGGACTTGTTCTTCGTGCTTTCCGGCTTTCTGATCACCAGAATCTTGCTGGCGTCCAAGGAATCGGCATATTTCTTCCGCACTTTCTACGTGCGGCGGGTGTTGCGGATATTTCCGCTGTATTTCGGATTTCTCGCCTTCTACTTCTATTTATTGCCGCAGCTGACCGGTGACTCCATCCCGCCATTCAGCACGCAACTTTGGGCGTGGCTGTACGCCGAAAACTTTCCGCTCACCTTCCCCGGCCTGAACAGCAGCGGCCCTGGACATTTTTGGTCGCTGGCCGTCGAAGAGCACTTTTATCTGGTCTGGCCGCTGCTGGTTTTCGTTCTGTCGCGGCGCAACTTCGGCATTGCGGTGATCGCGACGCTGGTCATTGCGCCCGTCGTTCGGCTGGCCTTCATAAGGCATGGCCTGCCGGTGTATTTTTTCACCTTCACGCGCATGGATTCGCTGGCGTACGGTGCGGCTCTTGCGTTGCTGGTGGGCAACCCCGCGCTGCGCCCCGAGAAAATGCAGCAACTCTTTCGGATGTTGCTGATCGGATTCGCGCTCCTCGTGCTGCCGGCTTACCTGTGGTTTTCGGGGAGCCGGTTCGACTGGCTGCAAGTCGTCAAGCTGTCGCTGTTTCCAGCGCTTTACTTCGGTGTGATCGGATTTTGCCTGGTGGATCCGCTTGCCCGGCCGTTGGTTCGATTGTTCTCCGCTCGCTGGTTACGCTGGCTGGGCGGAATCAGTTATGGGATATATGTGTTCCACCCGACCTGCATCACGCTCGTGCAGAGGTTTGTCGCACCGGCCCGGATAGCAACCAACACGCTGCTTTCGTTCGGGCTGACGATCGGCATCGCATACTTGAGCTTCAGATTTTTTGAGGCACCCATTCTGCGGCTCAAGAGGCACTTTGCTTATGGCGTGACAGAGCCCGCCGATGGCAAGGTCAGCGCTTCTGCGCTGCAATGACGCCGCGATAGATATCGACGGCGAGTGTAGCCGAGACATTCCAATCGAAGTGCGCAAGGACTCTCACCCGGCCGGAGGCCCCCATACGGCGCCGCATGGCCGGGTCGCCGCACACACGGTCCATGGCGGCCGCCAACGCTTCGGGATCGCCCGGCGGGACCAGGATGCCCTCAGTCGCGGTAACCTCGAAGGGAATGCCGCCGACCATGGTTGCCACGACCGGAAGATTGGACGCCATCGCCTCGAGAATCACCAAGGGCAGCGTGTCGGCACGGGACGGAAATATGAAAGCCTGCACGGACTGGTATAGCGCGCGCAGTTCTTCCTTGCTGATGAAGTCGGTGAACAAGAAGCGCCGGTCGCTCGAGGCCAGGCCGCTCGATGCAATGAGCGCTGCGTTCTCCGCCTTCGACCTGATGGCGCCGGCGATTACCGCCACCGCGTCACAGTGCATCAAGGACAAGGACCGCAACAGTACGTCGAGGCCCTTGTTGACCGTGTGATTTCCGACGAACAGCAGCAGCGGAGCACCCTGCGGCAATTGCAAGCGGCTGATGAGGCGCAGGCGCTCAGATTCAGGCAGGATTTCCAGGAAGTACGCATCGACGCCGTTGGGTACCACGGATAATCTGTCTTCCGGGACGCCCATGCCGGTAAGGATCGGCGTTTCGTAAGGCGACAGCATGAGCACGCGCGCGGCCCCTTGGGCGACTTCGACCAGAGGCCGGCGGACGAAACGATCGAGCAGCGGCTTTTGCCATCGCGGCGAGCCGAATCCCTTGGAGAAGTCGTTGAACTCCACGAAACCGTGCGTGGATATGACGTACGGAATGTTCAGCTTGGCGCAAGTCCGGGCCGCCAGCTTAAGCGCGCCGGGCGGGTGCGGATTGTGGAAATGTACGATGGACGGAGCGAACTCCCGCAGCCAGCTTGCGATTTTTGGCCTCCACAGCATCGAGGAGACTCGGCGTGGAAGGGCAAACTCAAGCCGCGCAAGCGCATTGACGGGCCGGCGCCGGTACACACGAAGCGGGCCGTCCACGGCGTCTGAGTCGTGATCGGCCATGACATACATGCGCGTCTCGCAGTGCTCGGCAACGCGGCGCATGAGCTGAAAGGCGGCGGATATCCCGCCGCTCGCTTTGTACTCGGGCGGCGTAATCCCAATGGCCGCTACCCGGATCGGCGAATCACTCAAACCAGGCCATCCGCAACCCTGGCGTTCCACGCGGCCTGCAAACTTTCGGCAAGGGTTCTGCGCGGCGTCCACCCGGTGATGGCCTCGAGGGCGGCGGTGGAGGCGCACAGGCGAGGACGATCGTTGAGGCGGACCCGCTTCGGATCCTGGACGATTTCCAGAGAGACTTGCGCGGCGGCGCCGATTTTCTCGACCACTTCGCGCACGGCATAACTCCTGCCGGTGCCGAGATTGGAGATTGTCGCTCCGGTTCCGCTGCCGCCGGGCGGTGCGGCTCCGAGGCGCCGGAACCCCTCGGCCGCGTCGCGCACGTCGATGTAATCGCGCTGTGGAAAGAGATTTCCCAGCTGCACTCGATGCTCGCCGCGTCCTATCTGGCTGATGACGGCGGGCACGAGATGCGGATTGGTTTCGCCCGCGCCGATCACGTTGAAGAGACGCACAATCACCGCGTCGATTTTTCCGCGATCATGGAAGTATCGAACAAAGGTCTCAGCCTGCAGTTTCGTGATGCCGTAAATATCGATCGGTCCGATGTTGCCTTCGGTCTCCGTATAGGCGCGGTCCCCGGGCGCATATACCGCTGCGGTCGAGGCAAAAACGAAGCGCGCGCGGTTGGCGACGGCGGCAAGCAAATTGACCGTACCGGCAACATTGATGGCCGTCGCCTCGCCGGGCGATTCCTCGCATGCGGGGATGTAATGCACCGCTGCCAAGTGAAAGATGACCTCGGGCGCCAGCGTTTGAACCAGCGTGCGTACGCCCGCGCTGTCGCGGATATCCAGGCAGTGCAAGCGGGCCTCGTGCAAATCCAATTGCGTCAATCGATGTGTGCCGCAGGCCAAGTTGTCGAGGATATGCACCTGACTGCCGCCCTCGGCAATGAGCTGGCGCACAAGCTCCCTGCCGACGTAACCGACCCCGCCGGTAACGAGAATCTTCCGCATAGGTGTATCCAATCAACGGCACTGGGAGTGCAGGGGATGCGCATTCTATAGTGGCATGCAGCCCGGCGGCAACGACGATATCACGCCGCCGCAGGCCCGGAGCAGGCATTCAACGGCGGCCGCCGGCTCTCGCCGTGTATAATCGCGACGCGGGCAGCGAATTGCTGCGCGGTTTCAGTCAGCTGGCGGACCCTCGACGAGCGTCAACCGGGTAGCATCGGCGGGCGGTTCGGAGGATAGGTTTTGATACGACGGTTTATCGAGCGGCGAAGGTCGAGAGCGGCCGCGGCCCTAATGCCGGTTAAGCGGGACCTGCTCGGCGCACAACGCATGGTTGCGATCGATGTCGGATCCGCCGGAGGGCTGCAGCCTCATTGGCGTGCGCTCGAGGGATTGGTGGATTTTTATTGCTTCGAACCGCACCGCGCCAGCTTCGAGAAGTTGACCGCGGCATTCGCCGAACACCCGGCGAGCGACAGATTCCATGTGATACCCGCGGGGCTTTCCGGCACTGGCGGGCGGCGCACGCTGTACATGCTCAATTCGCCGACCGGCAGCTCGCTATACCCGATTGCCGTCGGATCCGAGTTCGTCAGCGAGAATGACAGCTACATATTTCCAGTAACAGAGACGCAGGTCGATACTCGACGGCTGGATGAAGTCCTCGACGCCGCGCGAGTGCCGGTGGACGTCATCAAATTGGATGTGCAAGGCGCGGAGCTGGAGATTCTCCAAGGCCTGGGCACGGCGCGACGGAGCAATCTGCTGTTGGTCGAGGCGGAGGTCAACATTTCCGGAGGCGTTTCACGCAACTTCAGCCCTTATCTTGGCGCGCCAACCTGGCGCGAGATTGACGAAATGCTGGTCGCCGACGGCATGCGATTGCTGGATCTAAGCGTCTCGCGCGCCTACCGTGCCCGCAACGGCGATTCGGACGCGTACCAGCGGGAGATATTCGACGTGTACCGCAACAGCCCGTCGCTTGCGGCGCATGCATGGGAGGCGGATGTTGTGTACGTGCGGGATTGGCACGCGCTCATCGAGCGCGGAGATACAGCCGGCATTCGCAAGCTCGCCGTCGCGCTCTGCGCGTACCGATTTTTCAGCGAGGCTTACTTCATGGTCGAGAAAGGCGAAGCAGCGGGCGCATTCGATCGCGATACTGCTGCTGCCGTCAAGCGCAGCATCGTCGCGTGGCATCGCGCCGGACGAAGTCCCTGGCACGGGCGTGGCCGCTTGTGGGAGTTATTGAGGCGGGGGATGCGCGCCACCGGGATGTCCCAGCTGCTGCGCTGGAAGCAATACATGTGGTTTGACTACCCCAACGGGTAGATGCCGGAACCAGAATGTCAGCGCGCAGAGACATCACGGGGATCTTCACGATTCGGAAATTGTTCGGCTATCTGCCGCAGTTTTTGGCGTTTGCGTACTCGACATTTCCGCTGGCACGCGCCGTTCTCGGGCTGACGCTGGTGATGGTATTGCTCGAATTCTCCACACTCAGCTTGATGGTGCCGCTGGTGCAGGGCGCGGCAAAAGGCGCCGGCACTTCCGGCGGCGCGGTTATCAGGTTTTGGAATCTTGCGGCTGAGGGCCTCGGATTGCCTGTATCGCAGAAGACCTGGCTATGGCTGTTTCTGGTGCTGCTCGCAACCCGCATCGTGGTCGGCTACGTGCAGTTGACGCTCAATGTATTCGTCGCCAAGCAAATTCACGCCACCTTGAGCGATCGAGTAATGCATCGAGTCGTTGCACGAGAACCGCTCGCGAAAATCTACCAAAAGACAATCGGCTATTACGTATCCCTCGCGGGCGATGAAACCAGCAAGGCGGGAAATATTTTTCTCTCGGCCGGCCAGATGCTGGCTTCGCTGATGTCGGCGCTGGCCGGATTCGCCGTTCTGTTGAGCTTTTCGCCGACGGCGTTTGCAGTAACGGCGGTGTTCATCCTCGTGTGCGGGCTGTTGTTGCTGCAGGCCATGGGCAGCGTGATGCGTCTCAGTTCGCAAGCCCTGGTGCTTTCGCGCTCCCTGAATACCCACTTCATCGAAACGCTGAACGGCCTGCGCTCGGTACGCTCGCTGTCGGCCGAGAAATTCGTCGTCGAGAGCTACCGCGGGCAGATTCGCCGCTACGTTCGCATACTGTTCAAGATCGACGCGTTGAATCAAGGCTATAAGGCTGCACCCGCGCTGATTCTGATTTCGATCGGCATTGTTTGGCTTTGGCCCGCCTCATCGACATCGGGATCAGCCTCGCCGGTGTTCTTTTTTGCGTTGACCACGATGTTGATTCGAATCCTGACCTCGCTCGGGGAATTCGTGCTGGCGGGCGGCAAGCTGGTCGTCGATATACGCGCCTCGCAGGACGCAGGCCAATTGCTGGGCAGCGAGGTCGGTCGCGGCGCCACGGGCGGCCGCGCGATCAGCGAACAAATAACCCGAATTGAGGTCGAAGGGGTCATCTGCGGTTATAACGGCGGCAGCGCGGTTCTAAAGGGGGTCAATTGCTCGTTCGACGCCGGCAAGTCGTATGCGATCATCGGAAAGTCAGGCGCGGGAAAGTCGACGCTGGCCGACATCTTGCTTGCCATGCTGCCAATCTCGGCGGGTACGATCCGCGTCAATGGCATGCCTCTGGGATCGATCGATGAAAAATCCTTGCGCTCCCGCATCATTTTGGTGGAACAGCAAACACGGGTGTTTACCGGAACCCTTGGAGATAACGTGACGGTCGGGCTGGCGGCTGCCGAGGAGGACATCGTCGAATCATTGGTCGCGGCCGGCCTGGGCGAGCACCTCAGCGGTCTATCCCAGGGATTGGGAACAGTTGTCGATTACCAGGGATCGAATATCTCCGGGGGGCAGCGACAGCGCCTTGGGATCACGCGGGCGCTGATCCGCCAGCCCGACGTGCTGATCCTCGACGAATGCACGAATGCCGTGGACCCGGCGACCCGCAGCCTGCTGGTGGAGACGCTATGCCAGCGGTTTGCAAACCGGATTCTCATATTCATTACTCACGACCCGGAGGTAATCGCCGCAGTGAGCGAGGTGTGGCGTTTCGACGACGGGTTGCTCGTGCGGGAGCCGCCCAAGTGATGCGCGCGCCAATCGTCCTGTTCGTCTACAACCGCCCGGCTCATACCCGGCAAACAATCGCCGCCCTGCAGGCCAATCATGGAGCGAGGGACAGCGACTTGTTCATTTACTCCGACGCCGCAAAAAATGCGGATTCCGCCGCCGGCGTCGCGCAGGTGCGCGAATACATCCGATCGGTAGGCGGATTCAAGTCGGTGAGCATTCATGAGCAGGCGGAGAACCGGGGCTTGGCGCGTTCCGTCATCCATGGAGTGACGCAAATCACCGCCAAGTACACCAGGGCCATCGTGCTTGAAGACGATCTGATCACCGCGCCCAATTTTCTCGACTATATGAACGCGGGTCTCGACCGGTATGCGAGCGACGACCGGGTGATGCAAATTGCCGGATACATGTTTGCGGTCGATCTGAAGATCGATGAAGATGCGTTGTTCTTGCCGTTCATTTCTTCGTGGGGTTGGGCCACCTGGGATAGGGCGTGGCAGCATTTCGACCGGCGCGAGGACTGCTTCGAGCAAATTCTCAATGACGCGGCTACCAGGCGAAGATTCGATCTCAACGGCCGCTACAAATATTCGAGAATACTCAGGGCGCAACAGCGGAAAACGGTCGATTCGTGGGCGGTATTCTGGTATGTCAGTGTATTCCTGCGCAACGGATTGGCGCTGTTCCCCAAGAAAACGCTGGTCCTGAATCTCGGCTTCGACGGCACCGGCGTCAACTGCGCCGTCAGCAAATTCGACCAAGAAGAATTGGATCCGACGTTTCGAGTCAACGTGCTGCCGCCCGCGGTGGAACTTTCTGCGCACGCCGGCAGAGTGATCGACAGCATTCCTGCGACGCGATTGAGTTTCACGTCCGTGCTCAACAAACTGGTCGGCCGCCGGGCAATCAGCCGATGAGCGAAGAAAAACAATTAGTCGGAAGGCAATACCAAGACCTGTATAAGGGCTACTACTCCAACGCCGATCGTACGACCGCGAAGCGGGAAATATCCGCCGTGCAGAGCGTAAATTGCATCGTCGAGGCCATCGGCGGCCGCACTCCCGGCAAATTGCTGGATGTGGGCGCCGGAGACGGCAATGTGCTCGTGCAGCTCGATGCCAGAGGCGTATCGGCCGAACTCTACGCGGTTGAGATATCGGCGAGCGGCGTCGATGCGATACGCTCCAAGAGCCTGCCTCGGCTTCGTGATGTCCGCCTGTTCGACGGCTACAAGATTCCTTATCCCGACAAGCACTTCGATCTTGCCATTGCGGTGCATGTTCTCGAGCATGTGGAACACGAGCGCTTGTTTCTGCGCGAGATACGCCGCGTTTCGCGCTACGCACACATCGAAGTGCCGCTTGAGCACGGCCTGCGGATTCAGCGCTCGATCGATAACGGCAAGAAGTACGGCCACATCAATTTCTACACCAAGCAGACGCTGCGGAGCCTTCTAAGCTCATCGGGAATGTCGGTCATGGAGTGCAAGATTGTCCCGTCTTCGCTCACATATGAGCAGTATCTGTCGGGGCGGGCGAAGGGCTGGCTGAAAAATCTGGTGCGCAAGTCGGCACTGACATTAGCGCCTGCTGTGGCTCCGTGGCTCATGGTCTACAATGCCTACGCGTATTGCGAGTGTGATTGACAATGCAAGGGTGCGGCTGAGCTCATGTACCGGCGACTTGAAAAACTGCTTGACGCCGGCCGCCGGCTGCTGGGTGCGGACGGCCGGCTGGACGACATCAAGGTCAATCAGGGGCGCATCCTTGCGCAACTGAATGCGAACAAAGACTCTACCTGCATCAACGACTATGAATTCAAGGTGTTTTCGCAGAGCGGCGAGGACGGAATCATTCAGTTTCTGGTTGCCAATCTGCGCGTCGGCAATCGGACGTTCATCGAATTCGGCACCGAGGATTTCCACGAGTCGAATTGTCGATTCCTGATGGTCAAGGATGGCTGGAGCGGATTCGTAATCGACGGATCGCCGGCGAACATGCAGCGGCTGCGGGCGTCGAGCTTCTATTGGCGCTATCCTCTGCAGTGCCGCGCCGCGTTTGTCACGCGGGAAAATATTCGCGCCATTCTCGAGGAGTCGGGCTTCGAGAAGAATCCCGGAATTCTATCGATTGATATCGACGGCGTGGACTTCTACGTCTTGAAAGAGCTGAAGGATTGGCACCCTGCCATACTGATCGTCGAATACAACGCGCTGTTCGGCAGGCAGCGAGCGGTGTCCGTCCCGTATGACGCGCAATTCTCGCGCGCCCGCAAGCACTTCTCGAACCTTTACTACGGCGCCAGCCTCGCGGCCTTCGCCAGTTTGCTTGCTGAGCGGGACTATGCGCTGGTCGGCACCAATAGCACGGGTAACAATGCGTTTTTCGTGCGCAGGAGTTTGCTGAACGAGCAGGTGCGCGAGCTGTCTGTGAATGACGGGTTCAGAGAATCCGTGTTTCGCGAAGGCCGCGATGAGCGCAATGGCTTAAGTTTCTTGGCGGGTAATGCCCGCAGGAAGGTGATTGAGGATATGCCGCTGGTGGATGTGCTGACCGGGGAGAACCTGCAAGTCAAGGATCTGGCAGACTGATCCGACAAGCTGCGGAAACGAATGGAAAATATCTACAAGAGCGGCGAGTACCTGCAGGCCACAAAATCATGGCATGCGGAAGATGCGCAATGGAAGGCCGAGCGGATAAAATCGATCATGGATAAGAATGCCCTGCGGCCCTCGAGCATCGTCGAGGTGGGTTGCGGGTCAGGCGCCGTTCTTCAGCAACTCGCCCGACTCCCCGACATGCAAGGCGCGCGCTTCGAAGGTTACGACATTTCGCCCCAGGCGATAGAAATAGCGACGCGGACCGGCAATGAGCGAATTCGATTCGCCCAAGGGGATCCGTTCGCGGACCCCGAGGGGAAGCATTTTGACTTGCTGTTGGCGATCGATGTATTCGAACACGTGCCCGACTACATGGGGTTTGTCGAAAAGTGCCGCCACAAGGCAACCTTCAAAATCTATCACATACCGCTGGATATACACGTTTCCTCCGTGTTGCGGAAGGCGTTCATCAAGAGCCGATATACGATCGGGCACATCCACTATTTCACCGCGGAGTCGGCGATCGATACGCTGCGGGATACCGGCCATGAGATCATCGATTACGTGTATACCGACGTGGCTCTTGGGCTATTCAGCGAGCACCCGAGCATGAAAAAGGCTGTGGCCAACGTGCCGCGATGGCTGCTGTCGCGATTCAGCGTGGCGTTTGCCGCCCGCCTCCTTGGCGGGTACTCATTGCTGGTGTTGGCTCGATAGGGCAGGCGGCTCTATGACGATTCGATGATTTCAATCATGCCGACTTCGTCGATATCGTAGAACGACACCTTTTGCCCGCCGAACAAAATCGCCGGCTGCGGGGCACTGATTGTCGTGACGTGCAATCCGGCCGCGCTCAAAGTCCCCAGCGTGCGCTCCACATCGGCGGATTGATAACAGAGATGGTAAAACAAGCTGCCGCTGCGCTTGATCAGATTGTCGATGGGAGAGGGTCCCGCTCCGGGCCAAACCACCTCGACGTCGGGCATTTCGACGTGATGGCGCATCGCGACGTTGACCCGCTGCAGCGGATCGAAGGCCTGATGCCCCTGCGTGTAGCCCAGGGACTGCAGATATCGAAAGGCGCTGGCGGGCTCGCGTACCGCGAGCCCGAAGTGATGGAACTTCAGGCCCGCAAGGTTTGCGACGGGAAGCTCCGGCATCACAAGTCCGCACGCTGCACGATCAAGCTGCAGGACATCGCGCTGTTCAGACGGCGGGCGCGCTCTTCAGTGTAGCCGGCGGCCGGAGCAACCAGCATGTCGATGACCTTGAGCCGGGAATTCTCGGCCAACGAAACGATCTCCTCCGGAGTGCGGAATAAGCTGATATGGTCGATGGTCGGGCTGTTGACAGGCGCATTAATGAACAATCGCCCGCTAGGGCTGAGCAGCTCCCTGAGGATCTCCAAGGCCTTTGCGGGAAATTCGAGATGCTCTAGAACCTCGCTTAGTACGATGTCGTCGAATTTCTCCTGCGGAAGATCATCGAACAGATTGCGGCGGACCAAGCGTACCGCGTTGGCGACATCCAGGCGAGCCACGCACTCGCCACTGTGCCGGAGGCTGTCGTCGCTGACATCCCAACCTTCCACAGGCGCGCCGCCCCGCGCGGCAAAATACAGCAGCAGTCCGTGCCCGGGACCTATCTCAAGATAGCGGCCGCCCGGCCGCCGTCCGGCCAGAAAAGTTTGAATGAAGAACTCGAGCGCCCGAATGTGGCTGGACCAAACCGCCTGTGAAACCAGCAGGCCGTCCATATAAGGACCCATTATCTCCGGCCGTGCGTAGACCTCGCGATAGGCTTCTTCGAAGGAAGTCCGGCGATAGCGGTTCTCGCGCTGAAAAAACAATTCTTCCTCCTGCATCATGCCGCACATCCATCGATAGCCTTCGACCAGCCGATCCATGTGTCGGCCCGCGATTCGCGCAATCAATTCGGCCGTCTCGGCGGCGTGGCGCCGCGCGCGTTCAGAGCAGGCATCGAGGTTTCGGTCAATGACTTTTCGGTGCTCGGGCCATTGGCGCACGATGGCCGCGTGCAGCGCTTCGAGCGCTCCGGAGTCGGCGAGTTCCACGGTCATTTCCTGAGTTTCCGCATTCAGCGCAACCATAGCAAACTACGTTGAATTAATCCCGCACGCTGAATTCCCGAGGCCCCGGGCCCCGGGGTAGGCTTGCCTTTCGGGGAGCGGCGGCCATATCATTTCGTTCCGTTTTACGCTAAAGGCGAGTTATGTGACCCACGACGAGGCAGCTGCCCTTCTCACCACGATATTCAGGGACGTGCTCGACGACGATCACATTGTGCTCAATGACGAGACGACGGCGAACGATATCGAAGGCTGGGATAGTCTGAGTCACATACGGCTCATCGTGGCGATCGAGAAGAAGTTTCGTATCAGATTCAGCGCCTCGGAGGTCTCTTCTCTGCGCAATGTCGGCGAGATGCTGGACCTGATCATCCGCAAGTCCGCTGCCGCCTAGGGCGCCAACCGCTCCGTGCGATGACAAATTCTCTGTACGAAGAGCTGTTGTGGCTGCCGCCGATTCCTGCGGATTTCTCCAAACGACTGGAACGTGCCGACACCCTGCAAGAGCTTCAGGAATTAGCCAAGCATCGCGTTGACGAAAGTCAGCTGAATAAGCTGGCCAGAAAACTCAAGGCTCTGTTGCAGCAAGCAACGCCCGCTGCGCCATTGGCGACGATGCGGCTCGGTGTAATCAGCAACGCCAATACGCAGCTCATTGCTCCCGCGCTGATCGGTACCGCCCTGCGCTACGGGATTTGTCTCGAGGTCATCGAGGCTGAGTTCAATCAGGTTGCCCAAGAGGCCTTTTCGGAGCAGTCCGCATTTGCGGGAGGCACGCTGGATGTGTCGCTGCTCTGCCTCGACCATCGCGGCCTTCCGCTCGTGCCGTCACCCGGCAACAAGGCTGCCGCCAACGCGTGCCTGGACAGCTGCTTTTCCTACATTTCGTCCGTGGTATCCGCAATCCGTAAAAAGACCCACGCGGACGTCATTCTGCAGAATATCGCCCCGCAGGACGAGCGGATCGCGGGCAGCTTCGAGACGCGATTGGCGGGCACGATGTCGTGGCTGATAACCCGGCTCAACACGCAGATCGCCGACGCCGGCCTCGACGATGCGCTGATTTTGGACATCGCCGGGCTCGCGGCCACGGTCGGACTCGGCGACTGGCACGACCCTACAGCCTGGAATGTGGCGAAGCTGCCCTTCGCGCCTATTTTCATACCGATTTACGCCGATTATGTGTGCCGCATTCTTGCCGCCAAAATTGGCAAGAACCGGCGCTGCCTGATTCTCGATCTGGACAATACGCTGTGGGGCGGGGTGATTGGCGACGACGGGCTCGAAGGAATCGTGCTCGGCAACGGCGACCCAACCGGCGAAGCGCATCTTGCGATACAGCGCGCAGCGCTGGAGCTGCGCGATCGCGGGATCGTACTCGCCGTGTGCTCCAAGAATGAGGACATCAGCGCACGCCAGCCGTTCCAATCGCATCCTGAAATGCTGCTCAAGGAAGACGATATCGCGGTATTCCAGGCTAACTGGCATGACAAAGCGTCCAATATCAGGGCAATCGCCGAAGCGCTGTCTTTGGGCTTGGATAGCTGCGTATTCCTGGATGACAATCCGGCGGAGCGCATGCAGGTGCGGCGAGAGCTGCCCGAGGTCGCGGTTCCGGAGTTGCCCGATGACCCAGCTTACTTTGCGAAGACGCTATTGGCCGCAGGATATTTCGATGCGATCAAGTTTTCGGAGGAAGATCGCCAGCGGAGCGCCTTCTACCGGGACAATGCGCGCCGAGCGGAGATATCGAGCCAATACTCGGATTTGAACGGCTACCTCGCCGCGCTGAACATGGAAATCACGATTGCGCCTTTCGACGCGACCGGGCGGACGCGCATTGCGCAGCTCATAGCCAAGTCGAATCAATTCAACCTGACCACGAAGCGCTATTCACAAAATGAAGTACAGGAATTACAGGAGAACCCGGATTATCTGACGCTGCAGATTCGACTAAAGGATGCGCTGGGCGACAATGGGATGATCAGCGTCGTCATCTGCAAGAAAAATAGCGACGTGTGGGAAATTGACACCTGGCTCATGAGCTGCCGGGTGTTGGGCCGGCGGGTCGAAGAAGCGGTGCTCCAGCATCTGGTGAGCGCCGCCGGCGCGGCTGGAGCGAAGCAGATACTGGGCACATTCATTGCCACCCCGCGGAACATGATCGTGAAGGATCACTACAAGAAATTGGGGTTCACCGCAGCCGCGCGCGGTGCGAGCCAGCAAACCTGGATACTGAACATAGCGGACTACCAGCCCGCATCGCTGCCGATGAAATTCGTCAATGCTGTTTAATTCCTATCTATTCATTTTCGGTTTCATGTCGTTGGTTCTCGCGGGCTACTTCTGCATAGCCCGCAGCAGCGCAAACGGCGCGATGGCGTGGCTGGTGGCGGCATCCCTGGTGTTTTACGGCTATTGGAATCCCTATTCGCTGCCGGTGCTGGTTGGATCGATTTGCGCCAATTATGCCGCGGGGCGCTGCCTGATCGATTCGCGGATCGAATCACGGCGCGTGCTATTGGTTGCCGCGATATGCGCCAATCTCCTGGTGCTGGGATATTTCAAGTACATGAATTTTTTCATCGGCAACTTGAACGCGGTTCTTCCCGCGCTTGGAACAAGGCCGTTGGGATACATCAATGTGCTGCTACCGATCGGGATTTCATTCTTCACGTTCACGCAAATAGCCTTTTTGATCGATAGCTACCAAGGGAAGGTTCGCGAGACACGGTTTATCAATTACGCACTGTTCGTGAGTTTCTTTCCCCACTTGCTCTCCGGTCCCGTGATCCATCACCGGCAGGTCATGCCTCAATTTGCAAAGCGGGAGACTTTCGGCGTTAATTTCGAGACGATTCATCTGGGCGTCGCCCTGTTTACGATCGGCCTGGCAAAGAAAGTGCTGCTGGCGGATTCTCTGGCTGGGTACGCCGATGTACTGTTCAACGCTCACGTCAACGGGATCCAACCCGGGTTTTACCTGTCCTGGATTGGGTCATTCGCCTATACATTCCAAATCTATTTCGATTTTTCCGGCTATTCCGACATGGCTGTGGGGCTGGGATTGCTGTTCGGCATCTATCTGCCCATCAATTTCAATTCCCCGTTGAGATCGTCGAGTATCATCGAGTTCTGGCAGCGATGGCACATGTCGCTCACCGGCTACGTCAATGAGTATTTGTACACGCCGTTGACGCTCAAATTCACCCGGCTGAGCTTTGGGCGGCCGGCCGTTGTCGAATTTGTCTACAGCTTGATGATCCCGACGCTCACCGTGTTCCTATTGGTAGGATTCTGGCATGGCGCGAATTGGACCTACGTCATCTTCGGCGCCATGCACGGCATCTTTCTGGTGGTCAATCATCTGTGGCGCAAGCGGCCGTTCCTGAGGCGGCGCGGCGCCTCGCGGAGCTACGCCGGGGTGGTGGCCGGCTGGGTTGTAACGTTTCTTTGCATCGTCGCTTCGCTGATCATGTTCCGATCGGATCATGTGCGTGTTGCACTGGAAATCTATCGTGGTTGTCTTGGGCTCAATGGTGCCGGCGGCTCGGTGGAAGATGCTTGGCAAGGACTGTTTTCGTCCGCGCATCCGGCTGCGGAGCTTGCGCTGCTGATCGGTGTTTGCAGCTTCATTGTTCTATTGTGCCCAAGCTCCGCAAGCCTTACTCCCAGATCCAAGAAGGAAGTGAATTCGCAGGCGCTTCTGCGGCACCCGGCAGCCGCAATATTCCTGGGCGTGGTTTTCGCGGTCAGCGTGCTGCACATGTCCAAGTTCAGCCCGTTCATATACTTTCAGTTTTGACATGCAGCTATCGAACCGGAGCTTCCTCGCGCTGTTTGCCTGCACCTTCGCATTCATGGCGGTCGCCATCACGGCGCTGAACTACGGGATCGACCCGGAAGGTTTCGTACGCAACAGTAATGACAACGTATTTGAGAGAAGGATGGCGCAAGGGCTGGCTGTGCATAAGGCGGTGGTCATAGAAAAGCCATTCAACGAGGACTCGTTCAAATATTATCTGGCCACCGAGTCGGCGCCGGCGGACATTGTGGTCATCGGATCGTCCCGCGGCTATCAGATTTCCTCGGAGTTTCTGGGCAAGCCCCTCATGAACTACTCGGTGGGCGCGGCAGGATTGCGCGATCTCCTCGCTCTGAGCGATCTTTCTCAGAGAAAGGGAGATTCGCGCGTATTGGTCATGGAGGTGGACCCCTGGGTTTTCAATCGAAATCACCCGAAAGCCATGTCGCCGCTGCTGTATGCAAGTTATGCGCGGGGATTGCGCAGCGTCGGCGGGCAGCCGCGCATGATGGAATACATCAGGTATCTCAAGACCAGGTATGCGGTGCTCATCGATTTCAATGAAACCGGTAAATCAATCGGGAACCTGTATCGGAAATTGTTCAAGCATGACGCAGACAACGGGTTTCATTTTCAGGAGGATTTCACGCCCAATGAGCATCTGGTGTCGCGCGACGATGGAAGCTTCATTTACGATAGGGCGATAAGAGATGCCTCGCCGAGTTACGTTGCCGCGCTGGCGGCGCGATTCAATGAGCGGATCCGGGAGGACAATTACTTTGAGAAAGGTTTCGTTTTCTCCGAGGAGTACTTCGATACCTTCGTCGCATATGTGCGGCAATTGGCCGCGCACCGCAAGGTGGTGCTGGTATTGGCACCGGTCCACCCATTGGTCTACGACGCCATAGCGCGCCGGACGCATAACTTCTTTCTTGGCGAGGAGCGTTTGAAGCAGGCGTCTTTCCCGGCTTCGGTGTTCTTGATCGGGTCTTACTCCGCGCAGGCCGTGGGATGCGGGCCTGACGAATTTTTCGATCATCTGCACCCGCGGGCATCTTGCTTGGCGAAGATCTTCGCTACCTTGAGCCCAGCCGCGCTATAGGTACGCCATCACAAACTTGCGCGCGTACTTTCTTCCCAGCGCAAGTTGCTCGCGCACAAAAGTTTCATTGGCAAGATTTGCACGGATGATCGCCTCGTTTTTATTCCTGAACGCCACCTGAAGCGCCAGCCTTTCGCCGTCGCGCACGATGCTGCCCCGATGCAGCAGGTGCGGGCCGTCGAATACGAAGGCTTGCGCGCCGTCGCTCAAGTATTGAATCTCTTGCCCCGATAGAGCCTCTGCGGCGGCCGTTCCGGGCAGCACATCGTCGCCAAAGTGGCTGGAGCCGCGTACCGCCGCCGGCAGCTGCATGAATATTCTGCGTAGCTCGGAACGCCGCGCGAGCGGGCGGTAGTTACCCGCCGATCCGAGCGAGCCGTAACGGTCGCCGACCATGCGATCGAGCGCCCGATGCATGCGCTGACGGAATTCCGAGGCCTCCCAGCAATTGCTGCCGGGAATGGCTCGGGTCGGCCCGTTGGCATCGGTCACCGGCGTTACGTAAATCATCGCCTTCGGGATGCTATAGCCCTCGTCGAAGTGCAGGTACTGGAATGGGCTCTCCGACAAGCCGACGTCCGCATAGATGTTTTGGTGCCAGTTCTGCTCCGAGCTCGAGTACTCGAGGCCGGCACCGAGCATGGTCATGCGATTCTTTTTCAACTCGCCCAATACGTCGAATATTCCCGCCTGGCGAGCCGCCGATTTGATCGCCCTCCACAAGGGGGAGTTGTACTTGACGCTGGTAACGGCCCTTTCAGATGGATTCTTGGCGGCCTGCTGCTTGAGCTGGTCGAGGAAGGTCAACGACAGCCGGCGAATCTCGCCGTACGCATCGCTCGGCAATGCGCATACATACATGCCGCGAGTCTGCATGGCTGAGAGCTGCTCGGCGTGAACCGGCGAAAGCGCCGTTGAGCGGTGTTGGCGCGCGGATAACACGCGGCGCGCGAGCTCGTATGCGACGTCATTTACCGTCCACCTGGCGCAGCTGTGCAGCCACTCCTCCGCGATTGCCGGCATGTTCTGCCGGCGCGCGTGCAGCACGAAGCGATCGGCGGACTCGCGGATCTGCTGCAACGCCTGGTCGGCGGCTGTCTGCGTCGGTTCCGCGATGCTGCAAAAGGCCGAGTATGCAAGGTCGGCGGTGCGGACCTGCTGCGCGAGAAAATCCTCGTCATAGATCGTCGCCGTGCGAAACGGCGAGTAGGCCGGATGAGTGTCGTAATCGATTTCCGGGAAGCGCATAATCTCTCCAAGCAAACTCTCCAATCCAGCAACCCCAGCTGCCGGCGCCGGCAAACCCGCCAAAAATCGGTTTGGTGCACCGCAACACCGCTCTATTCCCGGGCCGCCGCAATTATCCGCGAAAATCTCGCGATGCCGCTGTAGTTTCCAGCCGACGCATTCTCTTTGGATCTTCCGAGCGTCGCCGTATAGACTCAGCGCCGATCGCGAACATTGGACCCCACGGCGCATACATGCTGGTTGACTCGAACGGCTTGCTCAGAAAGGTCCTGCTGCCTCAGGACCGGCAAAAACCCAAGCTCAGCCGCACTTCCCTAGTTTCGTTCTTCGCCATCCTGGGCGGCCTGTTCGTGCTGTACACGATGATCGACGGCAGAGTCAACCTGTGGTACTCGGGATTGCACTTTCTGATCATCGGCTTGAGCCTCAGTCATCTTTTATGGGTGCGGCGCTTCAATCTTGGCGCATCCTATTCGCTATTCGCGCTGTTCTTTTTCGGCATCATCCCGCTATTCGAGTATCGGCTGGGCATCACTTATAACGACGCCGCTACTCCCACGGATGCTTCCTACGTCACCGCTGCGGCATACGCACTGCTTTCCAGCGTGTGCTTTTATATCGGGTACGGCCTCAAACGGGGCAGCACCGAGCCGACTGCGGTGCTTCGGCGCCTGCGCTTCGTCAGTGGGCGTCATCGGCAACTGGTAACTTGGACGGCAGGATTCGTGCTTATCGCCCTTGCGGTATTCATTGCGGCGTTTTACAAATTCTCGGTGTCCAGCATCCTGCTGCGAGGCTTCGGCGAGGAGACGCAACAGTCGGCAATGGGCAATTCATTCACGACGTACTTCGCGCGCCCGATGATCTTCAATCTAATCTTGATCGCGCTGCTGTCGATGGCCCGGCGAAAATCGGTTCCGCACGCGAAGATGTTCGCGCTGTGCTGCTTTGTGATGTTCTTCGTTTCTCCGATCGGGATTCCACGCAGCTTGGCGGGAGCCTTGTACATACCGATGTTAATGATGCTGTTTATCCCAAAATATCACTCAAAGTACGCGCTTCTGTGCGTCATCGTATTCGCCGTACTGTTTGCCGCACCGGTGGCCGACGTGTTCCGGTCCATCAATCACCAAAGCGATGTCGACCTGGGCGAGAACTTCAATGTCGCGTACGTATTTGCCGGCCACTTCGACGCATTCCACAACCTCGCACAGGTGGTGGAGCTAGACTATGCAAGCGCAGGCTGGCAGGTGGTCGGAATATTGTTGTTCTGGGTGCCGCGCAGCCTTTGGGACGGCAAGCCGCAGGGGACGAGCTTCGATTTCGCCGATTTTGCGGGCTGGGATGCCCACAATATCTCTTTCACGCTGCCGGCTGAATTCTACGTGGACTACGGGGTTTGGGGGATCATACTCGGCATGTTCGTCGTCGGAACGATTTACCGCGGCTTGGACAATGTTCTGACGAAGCCCAGAACACCGGGGACGGTGGCGTCCTACGTTGCGGCCATCAGTCACTTTGAGCTGTCCGTGTTGGGGCTTTACCTGATCCGGGGCAGCGTGCTTTCTTCATTCGCCTACACGGTGGGCGTAGGTGCCGCCTTGTTCACCATCAATTTCGCCGAGAGTTGCATCAGAGGACTGTGTCTCGAGCGCATCCGACTTGCGCAACCCGCCGAATAGCATCGCGTCGGCACTCAACCGATCATTTAAAATGAAAGTGTCGATTATTACCGCGGTCTATAACGGAGCACCGGCAATAGGCCGGACGCTCGATTCGGTCGCCGAGCAGGACTTCAAGGAAATCGAGCACATCGTCGTGGACGGCGGGTCGCGCGACGCGACGGCCGAAATCGCGCGCAACAGAAACCGCGGTGCTGCCCGCGTCATTTCCGAACCGGACAATGGGGTTTACGATGCCTTCAACAAGGGGCTGCGCGCCGCCACCGGGGACGTGATCGCCTTCTTGAACTGCGCCGATAGCTACAGTTCCGCGGCAGCGGTGTCCACAGTGATGCGCGAGCTTGCGGCGAACCCTGTAGGAGCCGCGTTCGCCGACGTCTTGATCGTGGGTCCTGAGCCGCAGTCCAGGGTGGTCAGGCGCTATAGCTCGCGTGGTTTCAGCCCGAACAGGATGGCCTATGGGCTGATGCCGGCGCATCCGACCCTGTTCCTGCGGCGCGAAATTTACGCTGCCGTCGGCGAGTACGATCCCAGCTATCGAATTGCCGGCGACTATGAATGGTGCCTGCGCGCCTTCGCCGTTCGCAACACGGCCTTCCGCTACGTCCCTGAAGTGTTGGTGACGATGCCCAGCGGAGGCCTGAGCAATCGCGGCTGGCGCAGCAAGTGGGAAATCACCAGTGAAATGCTGCGCGCCTGCCGGCAGAATGGCATCAGCACCAGCTGGGCCAAGCTGTGCTTGCGATTTCCCATCAAGCTGTTGGAAATGCTCTAACCAGGATGTTCGCACTCAAGAATCTCATCGGCACGTTGGCGATGCCCCTGGCGGTGGCGATGCTGATGGCGCTGGCAGCGGTCTTGTGCCGAATTGCCGGCTGGAGGCGCTGCGCGCTCGGTCTGATCATTGCCGCCGGAACCATCGGCTACTTGGGCTCCGTGAGCATCGTGGGCGATGCGTTGCTGGCGCCGCTCGAGCGCCAGTACCCGGCGCTGGCCGAAGGCGCCATGCCCGAGGGCGTGCACTTTGTACTGGTGCTGGGTTCGGGCTATGCACCTCGCGACGGCGTCCCCGTCACGGCCGCGCTCGACGAAGACGGGCTGGTACGCATCGTCGAAGGAGTCAGCATCCTGCGCCGGCTCAAGGATGCCCGACTGATTGCCTCGGGCGGAGCGCCGCCGGGAATCACGCCGTCGGCACTCGGATATGCCAAACTCGCCGTCCAATTGGGGATCGATCCGAAATCGCTGATCATCTTGGATACTCCGCGAGATACGCAGCAGGAGGTTCGAGCGACGGCGGGCGTCGTCGGCGAAGAGCCGTTCATCATGGTGACCTCCGCCTATCACATGCCGCGCGCCATGCGCCTGATGCACGCTGCGGGCTTGCACCCGATTCCCGCGGCCACCGGCTACGCTCTGCGTGGGCCGGTGCGCCTGGATTGGCGGCGCCTGGTTCCGAATGGCTCGGGCGCGCGCAAGACGGAGCACGCATTGCACGAATTTCTTGGGCTGATTGCCATCCGGCTGGGCGTTGCTTGACGCGCGTGCTGGTCACCGGGGCATCGGGGTTCGTGGGTTCGGTGCTCTGTGAGCTATTGGCATGCTCGGGTTATGTGGTCCGTGCAGCGGGACGAGCCGTGCGGCCCGCCTCCGGCGCCTCCGCCGAGCACGTGCTGGTCGGCGACCTTGGCGGCGATCCGCGATGGCAGGAGGCACTGGCCGGCGTCGACATTGTCGTGCATCTCGCCGCGCGTGCGCACATTCTCAACGACCCGCCGGCGAACGCGTCTCTATATGCCAGGGCGAACGCTCTGGGGACTTCGAATCTCGCGCAGCAGGCCGCTGCGGCGGGTGTGCGCCAGTTCGTCTTCTTGAGCAGCGTCAAGGTCAACGGCGAGGCCACGACGCTGCGCGCATTCACATCGCAAGATGAACCCCAGCCCCGGGACGCCTATGGCGTTTCGAAGTGGCAAGGCGAACAGTTCGCCATGGCGATCGGACAGCAGTCAGGCATGCGAGTCGCAATCATTCGGTCGCCCCTGATCTACGGGTCCGGGGTCAAGGCGAATTTTTTCAGGCTCATGCGCTGGGTCGATGAGGAGAAGCCATTGCCATTCGGTGCGGTTAAAAACCGGCGTAGCCTGGTCAGCGTCTGGAACCTTTGCGATTTGATTCTGCGCGTAGTGGCCGGGCCGACTCCTGCCGTCGGTGCCTGGATGGTCTCCGATGGCCGCGACCTATCGACACCTGAACTGGTGAGACTGCTCGCCGCTGCAATGGGGCGGCGCGCGAGATTGTTCTCGATACCCGTCGGCATGCTGCGATTTTTGGCGGCAGCCGCCGCCCAACGGGCGCAGCTCGCCCGGCTTTGCGGATCTCTGGTGGTCGATATCTCGAGCACGCACGCCGAGCTCGGCTGGTCGCCGCCGCTCTCGGTCGAGGAGGGCCTGGCACGCACCGCCCGCTGGTATCTGTCCGAGGCCAAGAACGCATGATCGTTGAAAAATTCGCTGCGCTATCCGCGCTATTCTTGATGTCCGCGGCATTTACCGGGCTGATTCGCGCAGTTGCGTTGTCGCGCGGCGTGCTCGACGTTCCCAATGCCCGAAGCTCGCACACGGCGCCGACGCCGCGCGGCGGAGGGCTCGCGATCGTCGTGACGATGCTCGTAGCCATTGGGATCCTGCAGGCGATGGGCGCGGTCGCGCCGGCCATATCCGCCGCAATCCTGGTCGGCGGTCCGGCGGTCGCCTTGATTGGGCTGATTGACGACATACGCTCGGTATCGGCGCCGGCGCGGCTCGCCGTGCATGTCGCAGCCTGCGTTTGGGGCGTTTGGTGCTTGGGCCGGTTGCCGCCGATCGACTTTGGATTCGGCCCTTGGAATCTAGGTCTTGCCGGCAGCATTTGCGGCGTGGTTTTTCTAGTTTGGCTGCTGAACCTATACAACTTCATGGACGGCATCGACGGCATAGCCAGCGTTGAAGCCGTCAGCGTACTCGCAGTCGCCTGGGTGTTGTTCGAGCGGCGCAGCGGCGAACCGTCCACCGTGTATCTGATCCCGGTGGTTGCCGCATCGACAGCCGGGTTTCTCGCCTGGAACTGGCCGCCGGCGCGGATCTTCATGGGCGACGCTGGCAGCGGGTTCCTGGGATATTGTTTGGGGGTCATCGGCTGGGCCACCGTCGTAGCGCAGCGCTTGACCGTATGGGTGTGGCTCATTCTGCTCGGTGCATTCGTTGTGGATGCGACCGTGACCTTGCTGCGCCGCTGGCGGCGCGGCGCCCGCCTGTCGCAAGCCCACCGAAGTCACGCCTATCAAAGACTCAGCCGGCGCTACGCCAGTCATTTGAAGGTGACTGTGGGCGTGTTGTGCATCAATCTTTTATGGCTTGGCCCGTTAGCGGCGATCGCGGATTCGAGGCCCTCGATGGGCGCGCTTCTGACCCTGATTGCGTGGACGCCTCTGGTCATCGTGGCGTGGCGCAGCGGCGCGGGCGCAGCGGATGATTGATCTCAAAGCCGCATGATCTTGGTTGATTTTCGGTGTGCTAAGGTATCGGAGCGGCATGCGCCGCCGTCGGGAGATTGAGTTGACAAAAGTTGCGTTGATCACGGGCGTCACCGGCCAGGATGGCGCCTATCTGGCGGATCTGCTCATTGCCAAGGGCTACGCCGTTCACGGAGTCAAACGGCGCGCCTCGTCCTTCAATACCGATCGAATCGATCATCTCTATCAGGATCCGCATGAGAAAGAGATTCGGCTCAAGCTTCACTACGGCGATCTGACGGATTCCACGAACCTCATTCGGATCATGCAAGAGGTGCGGCCCGACGAGATTTACAATCTGGCGGCGCAGAGTCATGTGGCGGTATCGTTCGAGACCCCCGAATACACCGCGAACGCGGATGCGGTAGGCACGCTTCGGGTGCTGGAGGCGATGCGCATTCTCGGTCTCGGGGACAAGACGCGCTTTTATCAAGCCTCGACCTCCGAAATGTTCGGCAAGGTTCAAGAAACGCCGCAGCGCGAAACCACGCCATTCTACCCGCGCTCGCCGTATGGCGCGGCCAAGGTCTATGCACACTGGATCACGGTGAATTACCGCGAGGCATACGGCATGTTCGCGTGCAGCGGAATCCTGTTCAACCACGAATCGCCGATACGCGGCGAAACCTTCGTGTCCCGCAAGATCACCCGTGCGTTGACCCGAATTCATATCGGACTGCAGAACACCTTGCATCTGGGCAACCTCGATTCGCGACGCGACTGGGGTCATGCCCGCGACTATGTGCGCGCTCAGTGGCTGATGCTGCAGCAGGACGTGGCTGAGGATTTCGTCATTGCGACCGGCAAGCAATTCTCGGTGCGCGAATTCGTGGCGTCGGCCGGATCGCTGCTTGGGATGAAGATCGAGTGGCAGGGAAAAGGCATCGACGAGGTGGGCATTGACACGGTAACCGGGCGCACCATCGTCAGGGTCGACCCACGCTATTTCAGGCCCACCGAAGTCGAGAGTCTGCTCGGCGATGCCTCCAAAGCCGCCAAGAAGCTCGGCTGGACGCCGGAGGTGAGCTTTGCGGAACTGGTCGCGGAGATGGTCGAATCGGACTTGGGGCTGGCAAAGCGCGATGCCCTGATCGCCAAAGAGGGCTACCGGGTCCACCGCCATCATGAGTAGCGCCTTGCCGCTTTCCAAGGATTCCCGAATCTATGTCGCCGGACACCGCGGCCTGGTCGGTTCAGCGGTGCTGCGGGCGCTGCAGCGCCAAGGGTATGCCAATGTGCTTTACCGCGCGCGTCAGGAACTCGATCTGACCGGCCAAGCCGCGGTCCGGCAGTTTTTTCAGGACGCTCGCCCCGATGCAGTCATCTTGGCGGCCGCGCGCGTCGGCGGCATTCACGCCAACGATACGCAGCCGGCGCAGTTCATCCGGGACAATCTGGTCATCCAGGACAATGTCATCGATGCAGCCTATCGATCGGGCGTGACAAAATTCGTCTTTCTGGGATCGAGCTGCATCTATCCGAAGCTCGCGCCCCAGCCGATCAAGGAGGAGTACCTGCTCACCGGCCCCCTCGAGCCGACCAACGAATGGTATGCCATCGCCAAGATCGCGGGCGTCAAGATGTGTCAAGCCTACCGCCGCGAGTACGGCTTTAAGGCAATATCCCTGATGCCGACGAATCTATATGGTCCGGGCGACAACTTCGATTTGCTGAATTCGCATGTGCTCCCCGCCTTGATCCGACGATTCCACGAGGCTAAGGTGCGAGGCGATCCCAGCGTTACGGTGTGGGGCAGCGGCACCCCACGCCGCGAGTTTCTGCACGTTGACGATCTTGCGGACGCGGTTTTGTACCTTTTACAGGCCTATGACGCGGAGGAAATCGTCAATATCGGCTGGGGCGAGGACGTTACGATTCGCGAATTGGCCGAACTCGTGATGATGGCTGTCGGCTATCACGGACGTCTCCTTTTTGATGACACCAAGCCGGACGGCACGCCGCGCAAGCTCTTGGATACCACGCGCTTGTCGCAGCTTGGCTGGAAGCCGCAGATCCCCCTGAAGTCCGGCATTGAACGCACCTACGCATGGTTCAGGGAACATTCGAGTGAGGCGCGGCTCTAGCACTCATGGCCCCGTCAATTGCCGAGAGTGCTCGTCAACGCCAATGAGTTTGGAGCGTTAGGGGGATTAACTCGGCTTAAGTTTTGAGACGCTAGCGGTTGCTAATCAACTAAATTCGGTACACTGTCGAACATAGGGGAATCCCTCGAACCTGGCTAAACCCACTCACGATTGGTTGCCGGCGGGGGCGAGGCGCGTCATGGAGGCCCAAATTGGCATCGAAGATCGTCGATAGCACTGGTGAGTTCGCACGGCGCACCGTGGAACTGCCCAGTGCGATCAAACGCGCAATCGCAATATTCGCCGACACCGTGATGATGCCTCTGGCGCTGTGGGCGGCCACGAGCCTTCGACAGGGGTATCCGGCAACGACCGCCGGTGCTTGGCCGGCCTATGCGGCGGTAGCCGCAGTCAGTATTCCAATTTTTATCCGCATGGGCTTATATCGTGCCGTGGTGCGCTTTCTCGGCCACAAGGCGGTGTTTGCCGTCGCCTTTGCGGTCGCCTTGAGCGCCGTGTTGTTGGGCGCCTTGGGCTCCTTGCTCGACATACCCACTCTGTCCTGGAGCAGCGTGGCGATTTATTCCTGCCTCTCACTGCTATACGTGGCGGGGTCGCGCTTCGTGGTGCGCTATTACCTGCAGACCCGCTCCATCCAGCCGACGGTGGCCCGAGTCGCGATCTATGGGGCAGGCGAGGCCGGTGCGCGCCTGTCCACCGTGCTGTCGAGCACCCGAGCCTACGATCCACTGGTGTTCATCGACGACAACCGCTCCCTGCACGGCCGCTCGGTCAATGGCATCAAGGTGCACTCGCCCGAGCGCTTGCCGGAGCTGATCAAGGCCCGCAATATCGACCGCGTTTTGCTCGCACTGCCCTCGCTGACGCGGCGTCGCCGCCGCGAGATCCTGAGCCAGCTCGAGCCGCTCGGCGTGCATGTGCAAACCGTCCCGGAGTTCGAGCAACTGGTCACCGGAAACGCCACGGTCGGTGATATTCGCGAGGTCGACGTTTGCGATCTGCTGGGGCGCGATTCGGTGCCGCCGAAAGCCGGCCTGTTCGACGCCTGCATCCGCGACCGAGTGGTCATGGTGACTGGTGCCGGAGGCTCGATCGGCTCGGAGCTTTGCCGGCAGATCATCGGCTTGGGCCCGCGGCGCCTGGTGCTGTTCGAGATGTCCGAACTGGCGTTGTACAACATCGAGCGCGAATTGCGCACCGTCGCCGAGCAGCAATCCCTCAAAGTCGACCTCGTCGGCCTCATTGGCAACGCGCATCACAAGTTCCGCTTGCGCGACATTTTGCTGGCTTATCGGGTTCAAACGATCTATCACGCGGCCGCCTACAAGCACGTCCCCATCGTCGAGCAGAATGTGATCGAGGGCATTCACAACAATGTGATCGCCACCTGGTATACGGCCGAGGCGGCGCACGAAACCGAAGTGGAGACCTTCGTACTGGTCTCCACCGACAAGGCCGTGAACCCGACCAACGTCATGGGCGCGACCAAGCGATTTGCCGAGATGGTGCTGCAGGGACTGCATCGCCGCGGCAGCAAGACGCGATTCTGCATGGTGCGGTTCGGCAACGTGCTGGCCTCCTCGGGCTCGGTCGTGCCGCTGTTCAACGAGCAGATCAAGGCCGGTGGCCCGGTCACCGTGACGCACCCGGAAGTGATTCGCTATTTCATGACCATCCCGGAAGCTGCGCAACTCGTCATTCAAGCCGGCTCCATGGCGGAGGGCGGCGATGTGTTCGTGCTCGACATGGGCAAGCCGGTGCGCATCGGCGATTTGGCGCGTCGCATGATCCATCTCATGGGGCTGACCGTGCGCGACGATGAGCATCCGGATGGCGATATCGAGATCGCCTATACGGGCTTGCGTCCCGCCGAGAAGCTGTACGAGGAACTGCTCATCGGCAACAACGTCACCGGCACGGTGCACCCGATGATTCTGCGCGCCATCGAGCACTCCTTCCCCTGGGAGCGACTCCAGCCGCTGCTGGACGAGATCCTGGCCGCGATGAGCCGATTCGATTGCCAGCGCGCCCTGCAGCTATTGAGCGATGTCGTGGCGGAGTACAGGCCAGTGCCGGAGCCGCACGACCTGATCTGGACGCGGCAGGCAACGATCAGCTCTGATGACCGCAAGGTCACGAATCTCAAGGCCCGCCGGATCACCCGGAACACCTCGCCCTCGGGCACTGGGCCATCCGACACCGCGCGGCCATAAGCTCGCTGCCGACGCCATAGGGAGCGGTCTTGCCCAAGGGAAGCATCCTGGTAACCGGTGGCGCCGGCTATATCGGCAGTCACGTGGTCCAGCAGCTCGCGCAGGCCGGCGAGCGGGTGGTCGTGCTCGACAATCTGGGCCGCGGCTTCCGGCAGGCGGTGACGGCCGGCGAACTGATCGTCGGGGATGTCGGCGACTACGCGTTGGTGTCGCGCCTGCTGTCCTCGGCCGAAGTCGACACGGTCATGCACTTTGCGGCGCACACCATCGTCCCCGAGTCGGTGGCGCAGCCGCTCAAGTACTATGCCAACAACACCTGCGCGACCCGCAACCTGCTGCAGGCCTGCGCCGACAACGGCGTAAAGCACTTCGTATTTTCCTCGACCGCGGCGGTGTATGGCATGCCGGATGCCGGCTATGCGGATGAGGAATCCCCGACCCGGCCAATCAACCCATACGGCACCTCGAAGCTGATGAGCGAGTGGATGCTGCGAGATTTGGCGGCGGTCAGCGAGCTCAGGTATGTCGCGCTGCGATACTTCAACGTCGCCGGGTCGGATCCCGCGGGGCGCATCGGCCAAGCCACGAAGGGCGCTACTTTGTTGACCAAAGTCGCCTGCGAGGCCATGGTCGGCAAGCGCCCCTATGTCGCCGTATTCGGCAGCGATTACCCCACACCCGATGGGACGGGGATTCGCGACTATCTGCATGTCGTGGATCTGGCCGCCGCCCACTTAAGTGCGCTGGCCTATCTGCGCTCGGCCGGCCGATCCGTGACCTTGAACTGCGGTTATGGGCATGGCTATTCAGTGCGCGAAGTGCTGCGCATGGTTGAGTCGGTCGGCGGCAAACCGTTGATCATTCGAGAGGAACCGCGGCGCGCTGGGGACCCGGCCTATTTGGTGGCGCGGGCCGAGCGGATTCGCAGCGAGCTCGGCTGGCAGCCCAAGCTCGACGATCTCGAGGCCATCGTCGCAAGTTCGCTGGCCTTCGAGAGAAAACTCTTGCGCGAGCCCTGGGATTGAGCCGATTTGCGTAATTTTCCCAGATAAATCAAAATATTACGATGAGAATCACGATTTTTGGGTCGGGCTACGTCGGCCTGGTGACCGGCGCGTGCTTGGCGGATGCCGGTAATCACGTGCTGTGCGTGGACGTGGACGAGCGCAAGGTGGCCATGCTCAAGCGCGGCGAAGTGCCGATCCACGAGCCCGGCCTGGACGTCATCGTGAAGCACAATGCCGACGCCGGGCGCCTGCGCTTCACCACGAACGCCGAGGAAGGCGTGGCGCACGGACTATTCCAGTTGATTGCGGTCGGCACACCGCCGGATGAAGACGGCTCGGCGGACCTGACCCATGTGTTGGACGTCGCACGCTCGATCGGCCGGCACATGGCGGAGTACAAGGTCGTGGTCACCAAGTCCACGGTGCCGGTGGGAACCGCCGACAAGGTGCGCCAGGCGATACGCGAGTCGCTCACGCTGCGCGCCACGGCGGTCGACTTCGACACGGCCTCCAATCCGGAATTCCTGAAGGAGGGCGCCGCAGTGGCCGACTTCATGAAGCCCGACCGAGTGATCATCGGCACCGATAGCGCGCGCGCCATCGAACTGCTGCGATCCCTATACGAACCCTTCACCCGCAACCGCGATCGCATGATCGTGATGGATGTGCGGTCAGCGGAGCTGACCAAGTATGCCGCGAACGCCATGCTGGCCACCAAAATCAGCTTCATGAACGAACTGGCCAATCTGGCGGAGCATTTCGGCGCGGACATCGAGGCGGTACGCCTCGGGATAGGCTCGGATCCCCGTATCGGCTATTCGTTCATCTATCCGGGCGTCGGATATGGGGGATCCTGCTTTCCGAAGGATGTTCAGGCGCTCAAGCGGTCCGCCGATGAGGTGGGCTACCGCGCGGGAATCCTGGCCGCGGTGGAAGAGGTCAACAACCGCCAAAAGCAAATCCTGTTCGGCAAGATCAGGCGGCATTTTGGCGCACTCGAGGGCAAGACCATCGCGCTGTGGGGCCTTTCCTTCAAGCCGAATACCGACGATATGCGCGAGGCTGCGAGCCGCGCGCTGATGGAGGCGCTCTGGTCGGCGGGCGCCAGGGTGCGCGCCTACGACCCCGTCGCGATGCCGGAGTGCCGGCGGATCTACGGAGCGCGCGACGATCTCACTTTGTGCAATTCCAGCCGGGAAGCCCTTGAAGGCGCCGATGCGCTGGCGATCGTCACCGAATGGCAGGAGTTCCGCAGCCCCGACTTCGACTACCTCAAACAGACACTGCGCACGCCAGTGATATTCGATGGGCGCAATCTGTACGATCCTGCGCAGATGACGCGCGCCGGCTTCAGTTATTATGCGGTGGGCCGCGGTACGGCTGCAAAGTGAGCGGATTGTGAGCCTACTGATTCCGGTGATCTTGTCGGGCGGGGCCGGCACCAGGCTGTGGCCCCTGTCGCGGGAAATGTACCCAAAACAACTGCTTGCGCTCACCAGCAAGCACAGCATGCTGCAGGATACCAGCGCTCGACTGGCCGGAGTCGAGGGCGCCGAGCCGCCCATCGTGGTATGCAACGAGGCACATCGATTCATTGTCGCCGAGCAATTGCGCGCTCTCGGCCTGCCGGCGGCGGCCATTCTGCTCGAACCCGTGGGGCGCAATACCGCCCCTGCCGTTGCCCTCGCCGCGCTCAAGGCGCAAGCAAGCGATCCGGACGCCGTGCTTATTGTCGCGCCCGCGGATCATGTGATACGCGACGCGCGTGGCTTTCAGCAGGCGGCCGCTGTGGCGGTTGCTCAGGCGCGGATCGGATCCTTGGTGACCTTCGGCATCGTCGCGCACTCCCCGGAGACTGGCTATGGCTACATCCGTCGCGGCGCCGGCAAGGGCCCTGCCTATCCGGTGGCGCAGTTCATCGAGAAGCCGCCGCTGGACGTGGCGCAGCAATTCGTCGCCTCCGGGGATTATTTCTGGAACAGCGGCATGTTCGTGTTCAAGGCCGAACGCTATCTGGCCGAGCTGAAGCGCTTCGCGCCCGATATTCTGCAGGCCGCGACCGCGGCCCTGTCCCTCGCGAAGGTCGACCTGGACTTCGTGCGCATCGACGCGCCGTCGTTCGAGAAGTGCCGCAGCGAATCGATCGACTATGCCGTCATGGAGAAAACCCGTGATGCCGTGGTGCTGCCTCTCGATGCAGGCTGGAGCGACGTCGGCTCCTGGTCCTCGCTATTCGACGCGTTGCCGGCGGACGAGGAGGGCAACGTCCTGCAGGGCGATGTGGTGGTATACGACACGCACGATTGCTACGTGCATTCGACCAGCCGGCTGATAGCGGCCGTCGGCATGGACGACCATATCATCGTCGAGACCAAGGACGCGGTTCTGGTCGCTCCCAAGGAGCGCGTGCAGGACGTGAAGGAACTGGTCGCCATGCTCAAGAAATCCGGCCGCAGCGAGCCTTCCCTGCATCGCGAGGTGTTCAGGCCGTGGGGCAGCTACGACAGCATCGACAGCGGTGAGCGCTTCCAGGTCAAACGCCTGTCAGTGAAGCCGGGCGGCGTGCTGTCCCTGCAAATGCATCATCACCGGGCAGAGCATTGGATCGTGGTACAGGGCACCGCGCGCATCACCTGCGACGATAAGACCTTCCTGCTGTCCGAAAACGAGTCGACCTACATTCCGGTGGGGGCCAAGCACCGGATCGAAAACCCCGGCATGGTGGCGCTGCACATCGTCGAGGTGCAATCCGGTTCGTATTTGGGCGAGGACGACATTGTTCGCTTCGAAGATAACTATGGGCGCCAAGGGACGACGACTTGATTGCGAACAGCGGCGTGAGCCGGATAACCTGCTTCAAGGCCTATGACCTGCGCGGCCGGATTCCCGACGAGTTGAATGCCGATGTGGCCTATCGCGTGGCCCGAGGGTTTGCAAGGTTGCTGTCGCCGAAGCGCGTGGTGGTCGGCCGCGACATTCGGCTGTCGAGCGCCGGGCTCGGCGACGCCGTATGCCGCGGGCTGATGGACTCAGGGGTCGAGGTCTACGACATCGGCGTGTGCGGCACGGAAGGGGTGTATTTTGCGACGTTCGACGGCGGTTACGACGGCGGCATCATGATCACGGCGAGCCATAATCCACCGGATTACAACGGCATGAAGTTCGTGCGCGAGCAATCCAAGCCGATCAGCGCCGACAACGGACTCAAGGAGATTCGCGCCTACGCCGAGGCCGGGGACTTCGCGACGCGGGCCCGGCGCGCAGAGCGCCATCGCCTCGACATCACCGAGGCCTATATCGAGCATTTGCTGTCGTACGTGGACAGAACCAAGCTCAAGCCGCTGAAGATCGTGGTGAATGCCGGCAACGGCGGCGCGGGGCTCATCGTCGACGCGCTCGAGCCGCATCTGCCATTCCGGTTCATCAAGATTCATAACCAGCCCGATGGCAACTTCCCCAACGGCATTCCCAATCCGATGCTCGAGGATAATCGCGCGCCGACGATCGATGCGATCCGCGCGAGCGGCGCCGATCTCGGGATCGCGTGGGACGGGGACTTCGATCGTTGTTTCCTGTTCGATGAGCGGGGCTGTTTCATCGAGGGCTATTACATCGTCGGCCTGCTCGCCTCGGTACTGCTGCGCGGCCAGCCCGGCGGCGCCGTGGTTCACGATCCACGCCTGACCTGGAACACGATCGAGATCGTCAAGGCCAGCGGCGGGGTGTCGGTGCTGTCGAAATCCGGGCATGCCTTCATCAAGCAACGCATGCGCGAAGTCGACGGCGTGTACGGTGGAGAAATGAGCGCGCATCACTACTTCCGGCGCTTCGCGTATTGCGACAGCGGCATGATCCCGTGGCTGCTGGTGGCGCAGCTGCTCTGCGAGTCGGGCCAGGCGCTGTCGGCATTGGTGGGCGAGCGAATCGGCTTGTTTCCAGTCAGTGGCGAGCTCAACTACCGCATTCCCGACGCCAAGGGCACGATCTCGTTGATCGAGGCACGCTACGCGCCGCATGCACAGAGAGTCGATCGCACCGATGGGGTGTCCTTCGAATTTGCGGAATGGCGCTTCAATCTGCGCACTTCGAACACCGAACCCTTGATACGACTGAATGTCGAGGCCCGCGGCTCGAAGCAACTCATGCAGGCGAAGACCGGGGAGCTGCTCGGCATCCTGAAAGCGCAAGGCGCCGTCGCGGCGGACCACTGATCATCCGGTGTCGCATATGGCAACTCGTCCCAGATTGAGCGTGGTCATTCCGGTCTACAACGAAGAGGCGGTGCTGCCGACGTTGTTCGCGCGGCTGTATCCGGCGCTCGATGCGCTCGGCATTGCCTACGAATGCGTATTCGTAAACGATGGCAGCAAGGACCGCTCCGTGGCGCTTCTGCAGCAGCAGTTCTCGGCCCGGCCGAAAGAAACCCGGGTGGTGCTGTTTCATGCGAATTTCGGCCAGCATTCGGCCGTCATGGCCGGACTTGCCTACTCGCGCGGCGACTTCGTGGTCACGCTGGATGCCGACTTGCAGAATCCTCCGGAGGAGATTGCCAAGCTGGTTGCGATGCTGGAACAGGGCTACGATTACGTCGGCACGATCCGCCAGCACCGGCAGGACTCGCTCTGGCGGCGGTACTTTTCCAAGGCGATCAACCAGCTGCGCGAGTGGATCACGCCGGTGCGGATCACCGATCAGGGATGCATGATGCGCGGCTATGCGCGTTCCGTCGTGACCGCGCTGAATCAGACCCGGGAGATCAACACGTTCATCCCGGCGCTGGCCTCGCTGTACGCCATGCGTCCCATCGAAGTGCCCATTGCACACGAGGAACGCTTTGCCGGCCAGTCGAAATACTCGATGTACAGCCTGGTGCGCTTGAATTTCGACTTGATCACGGGATTTTCCGTGGTGCCGCTGCAATTATTCTCCATGGTCGGGATGGCGGTTGCGACCCTGTCCGCGCTGCTGGTGGTCTACCTATTCGTACGCCGCTTGATCGTCGGGCCGGAAGCCGAAGGTCTGTTCACCCTGTTCGGCGTGGTGTTTTTCTTGATCGGCGTGGCGCTATTCGGCATTGGATTGCTGGGCGAGTATGTCGGACGGATCTACGGTCAGGTGCGGGACAGGCCACGCTATATCGTTGAAGCCGTGCTGGAGGCGGACGCAGAGGAAGCATCGAAGTGACGCGCGCCATTGTGTTTGCCTACAGCGAAGTCGGCGTTCGCTGCTTGCGCGAATTATTGGCACAAGGCGTCGAGATCCCGCTGTTGTTCACGCATGACGACGATCCTGGGGAAAGCCAATGGTTCGGCAGCGTGAAGCGCCTGGCCGAGGCCAACTCCTTACGCGTCGAAACCCCGCAGGACCCGAACACACCGCAGTGGCTGGCCGAAGGGCGCGCCGCGAATCCGGACTTCGTGTTTTCCTTCTATTACCGGCACCTGCTCAGCCGCGAGTGGCTCGCGTTGCCGCGTCGCGGCGCATTCAACATGCACGGTTCCCTGTTGCCAAAATTTCGCGGTCGGGCGCCGGTGCATTGGGCGATCATCCAGGGCGAAACGCTCACCGGCGCGAGCCTGCATCATATGGTCGAAAAGCCGGACGCCGGCGCGCTGGTGGACCAACAAGCGGTGCCGATCCTGGAGAACGACACGGCGCTGGCCGTATCGATCAAGGTGGCGGAGGCGGCGCAGCAGGTGCTACAGCGCAGTCTGCCGAAATTGATCGACGGCAGCGCCGACTCGATAGTCCTGGACCTTGCGCAGGGTTCGTACTTCGGCCGCCGCCTGCCTAAGGATGGGCGCATCGATTGGCGCCGGCCGGCGCGCTCGGTGCACGACCTGGTTCGCGCCGTGGCGCCGCCGTTCCCGGGCGCATTTACCTACATAAACGGGTGTAGGCTTGGCGTTTTGGAGACGCGCATCGATCCTGAGCCGGCGCGCCACCCGGATTCGGCGCCCTGCCTGTATGCGACGCACGGATCCTGGTTTGCCGACTGCGTCGATGGGCGGCGACTGCAAATCGTGCGGCTGGCGATCGACGACCGGCTGGTGACGCCGAGCGCCGCGCCGCCGGTCTTGTCGAGCCAGCCGCTCAAATTGATCTAGTTTCCGGTTCTAGGGGTTTATTTTGAAAAACGTTCTCATTCTCGGCGTCAACGGCTTCATCGGCCATCACTTGAGCAAGTACATCCTGGCCCATACCGATTGGCACATCTACGGCATGGATCTGCAATCGGAGCGCGTCGGCACCTTGCTGGGCAATCCGCGTTTCCATTTTGTGGAAGGCGATATCACCATCAACTTGGAGTGGGTCGAATACCACGTGCGCAAATGCGACGTGGTGCTGCCGCTGGTGGCCATCGCCACGCCCGCAACCTATGTGCGGGCCCCGCTGCGCGTGTTCGAATTGGATTTCGAGGCCAATCTGCCGATCATCCGGCACTGCGTGAAGTACAAGAAGCGCGTGGTATTCCCGTCCACTTCGGAAGTATACGGCGCGTGCCGGGACAAGGAGTTCGATCCGGAGACCTCCGAGCTGGTGCTGGGGCCGATCCATAAGCAGCGCTGGATCTACTCCTGCGTGAAGCAATTGCTGGATCGGATCATTTGGGCCTACGGGGAGCAGGGACTGCAGTTCACGCTGTTCCGCCCGTTCAACTGGATCGGGTCCGGCCTGGACAGCATGGACGATCCGAAGGAAGGCAGCTCGCGTGTCCTGACCCAATTTCTCGGGCACATCGTGCGCGGCGAGCCGATCAAACTGGTCGATGGCGGCAAGCAAACCCGCGCCTTCACCTTTATCGACGACGCGGTGGTGTGCCTGACCCGCATCATCGACAACCCGGCAGGGATCGCCGACGGCAAGATCTACAACATCGGCAATCCGGGCAATCTGTACTCGATCCGCAAGCTGGCGGAAATGATGCTGGAGATCGCATTGGCCCGCCCCGAGTACGCGCCGACCGCCCGCAATACCAAGCTCATCGATGTTTCCGCATTGGAATACTACGGCAAGGGATATGCGGACATACCGGCACGCCTTCCCTCGATCAAGAACACCACGGCGGAGCTGGGCTGGACGCCGACCACCGACATGCGCGCCGCCTTGAACTCTATTTTTGATTCCTACGCCCATAGCCTGCCGAGCGCCTCGGCGTTGCTGTCGCGCGATGCTTAAGGCCATGCGCATCGGCCTGAAGGTCGATGTCGATACCCTGCGTGGAACCCGCGAAGGCGTGCCGCGGCTCGTGGCGCTGTTCAAGCGGCATGGCATCGACGCCACGTTCTATTTTTCGGTGGGACCCGACAATACCGGCCGGGCCATGCGCCGCGTGTTTCGCAAGGGGTTTGCCCAGAAAGTGGCGCGCACCTCGGTGCTGAAACACTATGGCCTGAAGACGCTGCTGTACGGCGTGCTGATCCCGGGACCCGATATAGGGGAGCGGGCCGGTGACGAGATGCGCAGCGTGCACGATGCGGGTTTCGAGGTCGGTGTGCACACCTACGATCACGTGCGCTGGCAGGATTACGTTGCAAACGCCACGGCCGATTGGACTCGCACCGAGTTCGAGCTGGCATTGAGCGCCTTCGAGCGCGTTTTCGGGTTTATGCCGCAGTCGCATGCCGCCGCCGGCTGGCAGATCAATTCCTACGGTCTGGAATTGGAGCGCGAATATGGGCTGCGCTATGCCAGCGACACCCGCGGCAGCGTGCCGTTCTATCCGCAGCTCGCGCGCGGACCCAGCCCCTGCCCGCAGCTGCCGACCACGCTGCCGACCTTTGATGAACTGCTGGGACGCGACCACATCGATGAGTCAACCATCGCCGACTCGGTGTTCGCCCGCTCGCGAACCGCATCCGAACCCAGCCTGCAGGTCTTCACCCTGCACGCGGAGCTCGAGGGCATGCTGCTGCGCGATGCCTTCGAGTCGTTGCTGATGAAGTGGCGGGACTCGGGTGCGGAGCTGGTGCGCCTGGCGAGGATACACGAGGCGGCCATCGGCGCGCCGATGCCCACCTGCGAAGTGGTCATGGCGCCGGTTGCCGGCCGCGCGGGATTGCTGGCCACGTCGGCCCCGAGCGCGGCAGTGTCGGCGTGAGTTCGCGCTCGGCGCCGGCCCCTCGAGAGCGTTGGGTCTATGCCTTGCTGGCGGTACTCGTCGCCGTCGTTTGGCTGGCGACGCTGCGGGACCGGCCTTTGTTCAATCCGGATGAGGGCCGTTACGCCGAGATTCCCCGGGAGATGCTCGCCGGCGGAGACTGGATCATTCCGCATTTGAATGGAGTCGACTACATCGAGAAGCCGCCGCTGCAGTACTGGGCCACCGCGGTGAGCCTGCGGGTGTTTGGGCAGACGGAATTCGGCGCGCGCTTCTATACCGCCCTCGCCGCATTGCTCGCCATCGCTGCCGTATGGGGAACCGCGTTGGTTCTGTGGAATGAGAAAACCGCCTGGCGCGCGGCGGCCGCGCTGTCCGGCATGTTGCTGTTTTCAATCATGGGCCAGTTGCTGACCCTGGATATGAGCCTGACGCTGTATATGACGCTGTCCTTGAGCGCATTCTTGCTGGCGCAGCGGCCCAGCGAGGTACCGTGGATGCTGCTCTCCTGGGCGGCGGCGGGCTTTGGCGTGCTAACCAAGGGCTTGGTGGCGATTGCGATCCCAGCAGCCGTCTTGATCCTGTACAGCGTGCACTCGCGCGATTACCGACCATGGCGCCGCCTGCGGTTGGGCTCGGGGTTGCCGCTGTTTCTCGCCATCACGCTGCCGTGGCACTGGCTGGCCGCGAGGCGTTTGCCCGATTTCCTGGATTTCTATTTCGTGCGCGAGCACGTGGCGCGTTATTTGACGCCGATTGCCGACCGCGGGGAGGCCTGGTGGTTCTTCGGCCCGGTGATTCTGGCCGGAACCCTGCCATGGACGCTGCCGGCGTTGCGAGTGCTGGCCTTGGGCTGGCGCACGATGCGCCAGCCTGGAGAGTTCGATGCGCCGCTGTTCCTGTGGATCTGGGCGATATTCGTGCTGGTGTTTTTCTCGCTGTCGGATTCGAAGCTCATTCCCTACGTTCTGCCTGCCATGCCGGCCTTGGCGCTGCTGATCGCCGTGCTGCCGCGGCGCACCTTGCAACGCGATATACTGCTCAGCGCCTGGTTGACGCTGATCATTTCGATCTGCGTGGGGGCCGCCAGCTTTTATTGGCCGAGGCTCATCCCGGCCTCCGATCGCAGCGCGTATTTCTTGCTGCTGGCGCAGCCACTCAGGATGGTGGCGGTCGTGTTGCTGGTGTCCGGTGCCTTCGTGCTGGTTCAACGCGGGCGGGATTCGACGCGCGATGCGGTGTTTCTCGGCGTCGGCTGGTGCTTGTCGGGGTTGCTGATGGTGCGCGCGGCAGCGCTGGTCGCTCCCGTCTATTCCGGGATTGGCTTGGCCGCGGCGCTTGGCGCAGCCGACCGGCAAGCTCCTTTGTACAGTGTTGGAACCTATGATCAAACAGTGCCGTTCTACTTGCGCCGAACCGTCCGGCTCGTGGCATATCGTGGTGAGTTGGACTACGGGCTGCAGCACGATCCCGCCGCCGAGATTCCCGACGTCGATAGATTTCTAGAGGAATGGACCTCCGCGGCAAAAGCATTCGCGGTGATGGAGCCAAGCATGTTCGATGATCTCAAGAACCGTGGCGTTCCGCTGCGCGAAGTCACCCGCGACGCGCATCGAATCCTGGCGGCGCGGCAATGACCTGGATTACATGGGGCCTGATTCTGACCGGCGTCGGCCTGAACGCGGCAGCGCAATTGCTGCTGAAATTGGCCACCCGGCCGCTGGCCCATTACTCGCGCTTCGATTTCCAAACCTTGTCCATGAGCGTGGAAATTTTGTTCAGAAGCTGGCCGTTTTGGGGCGGCATGTTTTGCTATGCCGCCAGTGTGTGCGTGTGGCTGGCCGCCCTGTCAAAGGCGCCGGTCAGCACCGCGTATCCCATGCTATCGCTCGGCTACGTGGTGGTCGCGGCAGTTTCGACGCTATGGCTGGGCGAAACCTTGTCGCCGGCCAAGGTGCTGGGAATCGCGCTCATCTGTGCCGGGGTCGTGCTGGTTTCCAGGAGTTCAGCGTGAGACCGGCTTTGGCGCAAATGATTTTTTTGACTTCTTGCGAGCAAAAATGGGTTGGCGCACACTGTGCGCCCGGCCGATCGGGCTACACAAGGAATTTCCTGCCATGAAGCGCTTCATGACCTTAGCTCTAGGTTGTTATGTGTTGACCGCACCGCTGTACGCCGCCCTGCAGCCGGGCGCGCAGGCTCCGAATTTCACCACCCAGGCGACGCTTGCCGGCAAGCCGTTCACGTTTTCCCTGGCCGATGCACTGAAGTCGGGTCCGGTGGTGCTTTACTTCTATCCGGCCGCGTTCACACCGGGCTGCACTGTGGAGGCGCACGAATTCGCGGAAGCCACCGACAAGTTCAAGGCCCTGGGCGCGACCGTCATCGGTGTTTCGCACGATCCGATCGAGAAGCTCAACAAGTTCTCGGTGAGCGAGTGCCGCAACAAATTTGCGGTGGCCTCGGATGCCGATCAGAGCATCACCAAGGCGTACGACGCCGTTCTCGCGCTCAAGCCCGAGTATGCGGACCGTACCTCTTACGTGATCGCTCCCGACGGCAAGATCATCTACGAGTACACCGCCCTGAATCCGGACAAGCACGTCGATAACACCATGGCCGCCGTGCAGAAGTGGCGGGCCGAACAGAAGCATTGAGACTGACCGCGAGAGCTTGACCGGAGAAGGAAGATTCCTTACAGTAAGGAAAATCCTTACGGACTAATGCCCTATGATTACCAGCCGATTGACAACTAAAGCGCAGACAACCATTCCACAGCCAATTCGGGTCGCCTTACAGTTGAAGGAGGGTGATGAACTGGTCTATCAAATCGATGGCGAGCGTGTGATTCTTTCAAAGGCGCAGGGAAAAAAAGCCGCGGACGATCCGTTTCGTACGTTCATAGAATGGGACTCGGCGGCGGATAGAAAGGCTTATGCCAAGCTTTAGTCAAGGGGACGTAATCAAGGTTCCTTTCCCGTACACAGATCGCGCCACCCGCCAATCTCGTCCGGCCTTGGTCGTGTCGGCCGGCGACATTCAATCCGTTCACGGACTGCTCTGGGTGGTAATGATCACGAGTGCCGAGAATCGCGGCTGGCCTGGGGATGTAACCGTCAACGCGCCAGCGCAGGCCGGACTGCCGGCGCCTTCAGTTGTCCGCACAGCGAAAATCGCAACAATTGAAGCTTCCGACGCAATAAGGCTTGGAAAAATCCCGGCCGCGTTGCTCAAGCAGGTGACCGGGAAGCTTGGCTGGGAACTTGGGCTTGTTACGTAACCGAGTCCGGTAGTGGGCTCGGCATCGCGGGTGCGTTACTTCGGTTCGAACTTCAGGGCGACGCCGTTCATGCAGTAGCGCTCGCCGGTGGGTTGCGGGCCGTCCGCGAAGACGTGGCCCAAATGGCCGCCGCAGCGCGCGCAGTGCACTTCGGTGCGCGCCATCCCGAGGGTGCGATCCGTGGTGGTGCCGATGGCTTTGGGCAGGGGCGCGAAGAAGCTCGGCCAACCGGTGCCGCTGTCGAATTTGGTCGAGGATTCAAACAGGGGCAAGCCGCAGGCCGCACAGGCGTACATGCCGGGGCGATGTTCCTTGTTGAGCGGACTGGTTCCGGCGCGCTCGGTGCCGTGCCCGCGCATGACGGCATAGGTCTCGGCAGGCAGGTCCGTCTTCCATTCATCCTCGGAGCGCTTGCTCGGCAAATCGGTGTTCTCGTTCATGTATCCCTCCTACGGGTTGCTAAATAGTCGACGGAGATTCTCCCCGGCCCGAACACGATCAGGAACAATAGCAGGGAGCCCCACAAGATGTGCTGGCCCAGGGCCGCCTCCGAGCCTTCAGCCAGCAACACCTGGGAGTAGGAGATCACCGCCATGGCGTTGACGCAAAACAGGCCGATGGCACTCAAGCGGCCGGCAAGCCCAATGATGAGCAGGGTCGGAAAGAACAACTCGCCGAAGGTGCCGGCCACGGCGGCGACATGCGGCGACAGGACCGGAGTGTGGTACTCGTTGTCGAACAAGTACAGCGTGGTGTCCCAGGTGGTGATCTTGAGATAGCCGGACTTGAGAAATTGCCAGCACACATACACGCGCGCGCCGAGGGCGAACAGCGACTGCAAAGGATTGAGCATGCGCGCGGCACAGGCATCCGGCGCCAGAATTCTGCTGAAAGTAGCCACGGGTATCTCCTTGTGAGGGTTTTTCTAGTGGAAATCCACGATGGCTTGCGCCGCCACGAAGCGCCGCAGCGCCGCGCCTGCGTCGAATTCGCCATTTCCAGCATTGCCTGCGTCGACCGCCGCGGCAAACCGCCCGCCCAAGTACAACGCCTGCAGGAACGCGTGCTCGTCCGATGAGAGCCGGTGAAACTCGAGGCGTTCGCGGCGGCGTATCAGCAGCAGCCGATCCGCAGCGGATTGCAGATCGACTATCTCGGGATCGGTCTGGTCCGAGAAATTCACCTCGCGGATGCGCAGGCAGGGATAAGCGGAGCTGAAAACCCTTGCGGCCGGGTGCAGCCGGAAGCAAATGTCATCGTATGCCGCTGCGTCGACTCGAGCCAACTTCTGAAGGTCCAAGGGGCCGTGATCGGCGCCCAACAGGCACTCCTCGCAGAGCTGCTCGAGACGCGCGATATCGGCCAGATAACGGTATTCATCCTGAGCGTGCAATTCCGCCAGGAATTGCGGAAATTGCCTGCCTGCATGCTGCAGATCGCCGCAACGCGACGGATGCCGTCGCTGGAATCGAGCGGCGCACTGCTGGAAGTATTCCTCGCCCACCAGACGCCGAATGACCGGGAAGGTGCAGCGCAAACTGCCGGCGAAATTGGCGCGCGCGTTGTCCGCATATACTTGCAGGCGCCGCTCGGGGGCCAGTCCGTTGTCGAAGATGAATGGCAGCGCACGGTCCGGCTCGCCGTCCAAGACGGCTTCGAGCAGATGCGTTTGCAATTCATGCAGCGACGGCATTCACGTCGGCTCTGATTGAGTTGGCCTTCTCCGCTTCCTCGAGCAGCACATCGAGCGCGGGAATATCGGTATCCCACTCGATCAGCGTGGGAAGCTCGCCGAAGCGCAGCAATGCCGTCCGATATAGCTCCCAGACGGCTGCGCACACCGGCGCACCGTGCGTATCGATGAGCAGCGGGCGGCCGTTGCAGTCGATGCGGGCATGGCCGGCCAGGTGAAATTCCTGCACCGTCGCAGGCGGGAGCGCATTTAAATAGCGGTGGGGGTCGAAGCCGTGATTCTGCGCCGCGACGTACACATTGTTGAGATCGAGCAGGATGCCGCAGCCGGATTGCTCCGCAACGCCGGCAACGAATTCCCATTCGGCCATTCGCGAGCAGGCGAATTCCAGGTAACTGGAGACGTTCTCCAACAGGATCTGCCTTCCCAAGTAATCCTGCACCTGTGCGACGCGCTCACTGATGTGCCGCAGCGCTTCTTCCGTGTACGGCAGCGGCAGAAGATCGTTGGCAAAGCGACCGCCGACCGAACTCCATGAGAGATGCTCGGAGAGCAGCGCCGGCTCGAAGCGCTCGACGGTGCGGCGCAGGTTGCGCAGGTGCCGGGTGTCGAGCGGATCGGTCGAGCCTAGGGACAGGCCCACGCCGTGCAGCGAGAGCGGATGGAGTGCGCGGATCTTGAGCAGCGCGTCGACTTGCGGACCGCCGTCGGCGAAGTAATTCTCCGCATGCGCTTCCAGCCAGGAAACCGCAGATGCGGATAAGACATCGAAATGATGTTGGGCTCGCAAGCCAATGCCGGCACCTGCGGGCATTGGCGCGCGAGCATCGCGCGCGGAATCGGGGCGCAACAAGGCGGACTTACTTGGCCGTGAGACTGCCGCCGGCCAGACGTTCGCAGGTGCCCTTCGGAACGCTCAACCACTCCTTGCCGCCGCCATCGACCTTCGATTGACCGGCACAGGCGTGCGCCGGGCCGGCACAGTCATTCTTGCCCGCCTTCGCAACGCCATAGCACTTCTCCATCTCGGGTTTATCGGCTGCGAATGCCGGGGTCGAGAATGCCGCGGCACCCAGGGTCAATAAACCGCTGATCGCGGCGATCGTTGCAGTGGTCTTTTTCATCGTTGATTCCTTATGTGGAGAACAAACTGACGTTTGCTGCTTGTAAAGACCGCCCGATCGTCCCGGTTATTTCAATCCGCGGCCCGCATCGATTGTACCGCCGCGTTAAGGGTTTGCCTGTAGAATGGGGGTTTGCGTCAAATGGGTGGCGGATGAGGCAGGAATTTCGCGGCCAGGCCGCCTTGATATGCGGCTCGGTGGCTTACGACACGATTCTGCTGTTTCCGGACCGCTTCAAAGAACACATTCTTCCCGACAAGATTCACATGTTGAATGTGTCGTTCTTGGTGCCGGAAATGCGCCGCGAATACGGCGGCTGCGCGGCAAACATCGCCTATAGCCTGCAGCTGCTCGGCGATACCGGGATTCCGATGGCCACTGCGGGGGATGATTTTGCTCCCTATCGGGAGCGGCTGCGCTCGCGCGGCATCGCCGTGGAGCATATCAAGGATGTGTCGGGAACCTACACGGCTCAGGCATTCATCATGACCGATCTGGACGACAATCAGATCACCGCGTTTCACCCGGGCGCGATGCAACAGGCGCACGTCAACAAGATCTCCGACGTTGCCGCGCGGGTCACGCTGGGCATCGTGGCGCCGGACGGCCGCCAAGCGATGATCGAGCACGCCGCGCAATTTGCCGCCGCCGGCATCCCCTTCATATTCGATCCCGGCCAGGGAATGCCGATGTTTGGCCCCGAGGAGCTCAAGACCTTCATCGCGCAGGCCCGATGGGTGGCGGTGAATGACTATGAATGGGGACTGCTGCAACAGAAGACCGGCTTGAGCGTTTCGGACATCACCAACCAGGTCGAGGCGCTTATTGTCACACAAGGCGCGGACGGCTCGGTTATCTACGCGGAAGGGCGCCAAATGAGCATCCCGTGCGTCAAACCGCGCGCGATTCTCGACCCGACGGGTTGCGGGGATGCCTATCGCGCTGGTTTAATTCATGGGTTGCTGCGGGGTTTGGATTGGCAGACCACCGGCCAGATCGCCTCGCTCATGGGATCGATCAAGATCGAGTCGCGGGGCCCACAGAATCATGCAGTGACGAAGGCGGAATTCGAGCGCCGATATCGGGATAACTTTGGGCAAATAGCGCTAGGAAAGACATTATGAGCAGAAGCTTTTCATTCACCTCCGAGTCGGTGTCCGAAGGTCACCCGGATAAGGTTGCCGACCAAATATCCGATGCCGTGCTGGATGCCATTTTAGCAGCCGATCCGCGCGGCCGGGTCGCGTGCGAGACACTGGTCAAGACCGGCGTGGTGATCGTTGCCGGCGAAGTAACCACCAGCGCCTGGGTCGACGTGGAAGCCATCGTGCGCAAGACGGTGCTCGAAATCGGCTACGACACCTCCGACATGGGCTTCGACGGCGCCAGCTGCGGAGTCCTGAACATCATCGGCAAGCAGTCTCCCGATATTGCGCAGGGCGTGGACCGCAGGGACGAACGCAAACAGGGCGCCGGGGATCAGGGACTGATGTTCGGCTATGCCACCAACGAAACCGACGTGCTCATGCCGGCGCCCATCACCCTCGCGCACCGATTGGTCAAGCGCCAGGCCCAGGTGCGCAAGAGCGGCAAGCTGCCCTGGCTGCGGCCGGACGCAAAGAGCCAGGTGACCCTGCGTTACGAGAACGACCGCCCCGTGGGCCTCGAGGCCGTGGTGCTGTCGACCCAGCATTCGGACGACGTAGGCACCAAGAATCTGCGCGAAGCCGTGATGGAAGAGATCTTGAAGCCCGTGCTGCCGGCCAAGTGGATCGACAAGCGCACGAAATACCATATCAATCCCACCGGCAGATTCGTCATCGGCGGCCCGGTCGGGGATTGCGGCCTGACCGGGCGCAAGATCATCGTCGACACGTACGGCGGCTTTGCGCGCCACGGCGGCGGTGCCTTCTCCGGCAAGGATCCATCGAAGGTCGATCGCTCGGCGGCTTACGCCGCCCGTTACGTGGCCAAGAACATCGTGGCGGCCGGCCTGGCGGATCGCTGCGAGGTACAAGTCTCCTATGCGATCGGAGTCGCCGAACCGACTTCAATCATGGTGGAAACCTTTGGCACGGGTAAGTTGTCCGATAAGCGATTGACGCAAATCGTGCGCGCGCATTTCGATCTGACCCCCTACGGGTTGCGCGAAATGCTCGACCTGGCGCGACCGATCTATCAGAAAACAGCGTCCTACGGCCATTTTGGCCGCAAGGAAGAGGAATTCACCTGGGAACGTACCGACAAAGCGGAGATGCTCGCGTCGGAATCCAAGTCAACGCGTGCCGCGTAAGGAGAATCGATCGATGAGTGCAGCTATCCCGTATCCGTCGGACTATGTGGTCAAGGATCTCTCGCTGGCGGACTGGGGCCGCAAGGAGATCAAGATTGCCGAAACGGAGATGCCGGGCCTGATGGCGATTCGCAATGAGTTTGCCGCGCTACAGCCGCTGCGCGGGGCGCGGGTGAGCGGATCTTTGCACATGACCATTCAAACGGCCGTGCTGATCGAGACGCTGAACGCGCTGGGCGCACAGGTGCGCTGGGCTTCATGCAATATTTACTCGACCCAGGATCATGCGGCGGCCGCCATTGCAGCCGGCGGCACCGCGGTTTTCGCAATCAAGGGCGAATCGCTCGCCGATTACTGGGACTACACCCATCGCATCTTCGAGTGGCCGGACGGCGGCTACTCGAACATGATATTGGACGACGGCGGCGATGCAACCGTGCTGCTGCACCTGGGTGCCAAGGCAGAGAAGGATTCTAGCGTCCTCGCCAAACCCGGCAGCGAGGAGGAGCAGCACCTGTTTGCAGCCATCAAGGCCAAACTGAAGGCCGATCCCAAGTGGTATTCAACCCGGCTGGCCAAGATCAAGGGCGTCTCGGAGGAAACCACCACGGGCGTCAAGCGACTGCACAATTTGGCCAAGGCCGGTGAGCTGGCGTTTCCAGCATTCAACGTCAACGATTCGGTGACCAAGTCGAAATTCGATAATTTGTACGGCTGCCGTGAATCCTTGGTGGACGGCATCAAGCGCGCCACCGACGTGATGATTGCCGGCAAAGTGGCCGTAGTCGCCGGCTATGGCGATGTGGGCAAAGGTTCGGCACAGGCGCTGCGGGCTCTGTCGGCGCAGGTTTGGGTCACCGAGATCGATCCCATTTGCGCGCTGCAGGCCGCAATGGAGGGCTACCGAGTCGTGACCATGGATTATGCGGCCGACAAGGCCGATATTTTCGTCACCGCGACCGGGAATTTCCACGTCATCACCCATGATCACATGAAGCGCATGAAGGATCAGGCGATCGTGTGCAACATCGGCCACTTCGACAATGAGATCGAAGTCGCCGCGCTCAAGCAATATAGCTGGGAAAACATCAAGCCGCAGGTGGATCACATCGTGTTCCCCGACGGCAAGCGCATCATTCTGCTGGCGGAAGGACGATTGGTGAACCTGGGTTGCGGCACGGGCCACCCGTCCTACGTGATGAGTTCGTCGTTCGCGAATCAGGTGTTGGCGCAGATCGAACTGTTCACCCACCTCGAGAAGTATCCCATCGGCCTGTACGTGCTGCCCAAGCACCTGGACGAAAAGGTGGCGCGCTTGCAGCTCTCGAAGCTGCGCGCGCAGCTGACCGAATTGACTGATGCCCAATCGCGATACATAGGGGTCGACAAGCAAGGTCCTTACAAGGCCGAGCACTATCGGTATTGATCGCGGTGGGCGATCGCATCCCGCCCGGTCCGGTCGATGCCTACAACACTCAAGCTGAGCTGCTGGGCTGGCTGCGCGAGCAATTCGAGCGCTTCGGCGACATCTATCGCGCCTCGATCTACGGGGCTCGCGCCTATGTGGTCAGCGCTCCGGAGTTCGCGGAGCACGTACTCCTCAAGAACTGGCAGAACTATGCCAAGGGCCAGGCGATCAAGCGCATCGCCTTGCTGCTCGGCAAGGGCCTGATGGTGAGCGAGGGGGAGTTCTGGATCAGCCAGCGGCGGATGATCCAGCCGGCCTTTCACCGCAAGGCGATCGGCTCATTGAGCGGCCTCATTGTGGCGGTCAATCGCGAATTGCTGGCTGAGTGGGAACGCGCGGCGACTTCCGGGACACCGGTCAACGTCACGCGGGACTTGAGCCGCACGGTGCTGCAAGTGGTGCTGCGCTCGATCTTCGGGGAGGACTACGCCGAGGTTGCGCCGGGTTTTCAAATTCTCACCGATCAACCGGAACGCAATCTGCAATTCGCGGAGTCGTTCAAGCCGCTGTCGCAAATCGTGATGCAGGTGGCGGTTAAAAGGCGGGCCGAAAACCGGCCGGGCAATGACATCCTAGGGATGCTCATGCAGGCCAAGGATCGGGACGGTGGGCAGGCAATGCCGGACCGGCAATTGGCCAAGGAGATATTGACCTTGGTCGTCGCCGGGCACGAAACCACCGCAAGCGTGTTGAATTGGACCTGGTACTTGCTGTCGCAGCACCCGGCGGTGGAGGAGAGACTCAGGCAAGAGCTCGAGGGCTTGGGTGAGAGTGCGTTTCCGGCTCTGGATGATCTGCCGAAATATGCTTACACCCAGCAGATCATCGAGGAGGCCATGCGGCTATATCCGCCGGGCTGGCTGATGACGCGCAAGGCGCTCAAGGACGATCGTCTCGGAGACTATTTCGTGCCGGCCGGCACGGAGATCTACATATCGCCTTACTTGATACAGCGGCACCCGCGGCTGTGGGAGGCACCCGACAGCTTCAATCCGGACCGGTTCGGCGCCGGTGAGACACCGCTGCGCCACCCTCTGGCGATGTTGCCGTTCTCGGCCGGCCCAAGGAACTGCATCGGGGAGTACCTGGCCCGCATCGAGATGCAGATTCATTTGATGTTGATTGCCGCGCGCTTGAGGCTGCGCCTCGAGCCCGGCGATCCTCCCGAATGGGTGGCCGGCGTGAACTTGCTCAGCCGGCACGACTTCATCATGGTCCCCAACAGGATCCAGCCTCTCTAGTATACTCACCGGCCTTCGATAGGGGTGGGGGTTGGGATGAACAAAACAGCGAATTCCAAGGTCTACGCCGACGCGACCAGCGCATTGCGCGACGTCGTCAAGGACGGCATGACCTTGATGTGCGGCGGATTTGGCGTGTGCGGCGTGCCGGAGAATCTCATCGGCGCGCTGCACGATATGGGCGTCCGCGGCCTGACCGTGGTATCCAACAATGCGGGCACCGACACCGGCGGCTTGGGAGTGCTGCTGCAAACGCGGCAGATCCGCAAGATGATTTCCTCCTATGTGGGCGAGAACAAGGAGTTCGAGCGCCAGTATTTGGCCGGCGAGCTCGAGATCGAATTCAATCCGCAGGGAACGATGGCCGAGCGCATTCGCGCAGGAGGCGCCGGGATTTACGCCTTCTACACCAAGACCGGCGCCGGAACCCAAGTGGCCGAGGGCAAGGAAACGCGGGTGGTGAACGGCGAAACCTACATATTGGAAACCGGTCTGGTGGCCGATGTAGCGCTGGTCAAGGCGTGGCGCGGCGATACTGAGGGCAATTTGGTATACCGAAAGACGGCGAGAAATTTCAATCCCAACATGGCGACCGCCGGGCGCATCACCGTGGCGGAGGTGGAAGAGCTGGTGGAGGTAGGGCAGCTCGATCCGGATCAAATCCATACACCGGGCATCTATGTGCAGCGCATCGTGCGCGGCAGCCGCTACAGTAAAATGATCGAGAAGCGCACCGTCCGCAAGCGCGAAGGGAGTTCACATGCCGTGGTCTCGTGAGGATTTGGCCGCGCGCGCGGCTCGGGAGCTCGCCGATGGATTCTATGTAAACCTCGGCATCGGCATTCCGACGCTGGTCGGGAATTACATTCCGCCGGGCATCAAGGTGGTGCTGCAATCGGAGAATGGCATGCTCGGCACGGGTCCGTTTCCCTACGAGGGAGAGGAAGATCCGGATTTGATCAATGCCGGCAAGCAAACCGTGACCGAGCTGCCGCTGACCTCGTATTTTTCCTCCGCCGACAGCTTTGCCATGATTCGCGGCGGTCACATCGATTTGTCGGTGCTGGGCGCCATGGAGGTCTCGGAAGCCGGGGACTTGGCCAACTGGATGGTTCCCGGCAAGGTGGTCAAGGGCATGGGAGGAGCCATGGACTTGGTGGCCGGCGTGAAGCGCGTGGTGGTCGTGATGGAGCATACTTCCAAGGACGGCGAGCCAAAATTCAAGGCCCGTTGCGAATTGCCGCTCACCGGCGCCAATGTGGTCGACATGCTGATCACCGATCTCGCAGTGTTTTCGCGGCCCTCGCGCAAGGATCCCTTCAAGCTCATCGATATGGCGCCGGGAATGACATCCGCGGAGCTGCGCCGGAAAACTCCCGCGAACTACCTGGAGTAGCGCCGGCCCTCTCAGGCCGCTGAGTCGCCTTTCGCCAGCCGCGGCCAGTGCCGGATGTAGTCCGCCTGTTCCGGCGTCTGCGGCACCTTGCGCCAGGTTTCAGCGCGTGCGCTCTGACGCCACAGGCGATTCAGGTGCTTGATGGCTGCCTTGCCGTCGCCGTGCTCCTCCGCCAAGAAGCAGCCCACGATGAGCCCGGTCCGGCCGATGCCGGCACGGCAATGCACATATACGCCTCTGCCGAGCGCCAGAGCCGCCCGGATGCGCGACAGGAGTTCTTGCACCTGGGACACATTGTTGGGCACGCAGGTGTCCGCGATCGGGGAGCGCAGGTACCACGCGCGCTTCGGCAACAGGTGTCGGTAGTCGGGCCTTTCCCCATCTTCGGTGAGATCGACAAAGCAGTCGATGCCGGCGTCCGCCAATTGCAACAGGCGCGCGCGCGCATCCGTTTGTTCTTCTGCCAAGGGGTATTCGCCGGCGAGAAAGCGGCCGGGGACGACCCAATAGGTGTTGGGTAGCGGCCGATCCGGCCCTGAGCCGCCAGAGTCCTTCGTATTCACCCCTCCGATGGTAGCAGCGAATCAACTCAAAGCAGTAGCCTTAAGGCATTCAAATGCTTGGGGGAATTGCCGTCATTAGATGGTTACGCTGGCGATATCAGAGTCGGCGCTGTCCATCCCCAAGGTGTTATAGGCGCGCACGGCAAAGTAATAGGTACCTGAACCCAGTCCACTCACCACATAGGTCGTCGTGTCGGCGCCGGCGACGGACACGATCTGCGACAGGTCACTTTCGTCGGTGCCATAGTAAATATAGTAGCCGGCGAGGTTACTTACCGATTGACCATTGGTGTTTTCCGTCGGGGCCACCCAGGTCAACGTCGCTGCGCCGTTGCTCGAGCCGTTCGTTGCCGTCGAGGTCACCGTCGCCGTGGTGGTCGGCGTGGGCGTGACCGTGTCCGTGACAGTGGGGGTGGCGGAGGTAGTCGCTGTCGGAGTGCTGGCGCTTTCATCCGAGTCGGAGCAACCCGCGACTATGGCCGAGAGGGCGAACAACGCGGCCAGTGTTGGAAACTTTACAAATGGTGCAATTCTTAGCATGCGTTTTCCTCATTGAAGGCGGCGCAATTAAATGACGCGCAATGAGGTCGCGCAACGTGTCGGCAATTGGGGACGTCCGCGCGATACCAGGACCTTCGAATACTGAGAGCGAAGTCGCAGAATCTAAGTCCGCAGCTTCCGCGGAACCGTTCCCGAGCGATTATTTAGTAAAATTTGCCACGCACTTCCCACCACAATAGATTTAGAAGAATTAAGGCACCTAGCCGCGTGCAACCGGGGTAATATATCCTCGTGTTTAGCGCTAACTCGTTGGAATCTCGGTATTTCCTGAGACACGCAAGGTTCTGGTTCGCGACGCTCGCCGCCGCGCTGCCGCTGTGTCCGATCTGGGGCGCACAACCGGTTCCCGCGGCGCCCGCGACGACTCCCGCTGACACCACAATTGGCGCCGCCGACACGGCGACTGCCGCCGCGACGGTATCCCCCAATTATCGCATTGGCCCCGGCGACACTCTCAAGGTGTCCGTATTTCAAAACGATGAATTGACGGCAACCATTCCAGTACGACCCGACGGAAAGATTTCCACGCCGCTGGTCGAGGACATGGTCGCAGTCGGCAAGACGCCGACCGAATTGGCGCGCGATGTCGAGAAATCCTTGGCCATGTACATCAAGTCGCCGAAGGTCAGCGTCGTGGTCACGAATGCGCTCAGCATATTCAGCCAGGTCAAGGTGATCGGCCAGGTTCTTCATCCACAGTCGCTGCCGTTTCGCGAAGGCATGACCGTGCTGGACGCGGTGCTCGAGGTCGGGGGCTTGGGTCAATTCGCGGCCGGCAATCGCGCGCATATCGTGCGCAAGGAAAACGGCAAGGAAAGCGACATCAAGATCAAGCTCGAATCGCTCATCAACAACGGCGACATGACCCAAGACCTGATGCTGAAGCCCGGCGACGTCGTGGTGGTGCCGGAGACGCGATTCTGATGCTTAAGCGATCGCCATGAAGCGGGAATTGGAGCGAGTCATCGATGAATTGCGCAGTCTATGGCGCTTTCGATGGGCGGCGCTCGCCACGGCCTTTGGCATTGCCATGGTCGGCTGGATCGTGATATTCGCGCTGCCGGATCGATATGAGGCCTCCGCCCGGGTGTTCGTCGACACGCGCACGGCGCTGAAGCCGGCGCTGCAGGGACTGACCACGGACCAAAACGTCGATGCGGAAATCAACTACGTGCGCCAGGCGCTGCTCGAAGGCCCGCAGCTCGAGCAGATCGCCAAGGACACTGGGGTACTGTCGGCGGAAGTCACCGACGAAAACGCGCGCGCGAAGATTCTCGACAATTTGAGCAGCAGGATCACGCTGACGGTCCTAAGCGCGGGCAGCCAAGGCGAGGAACGCAGCACAGCCGGTACGGTGTACAGCTTTTTCTATACCGACGGCGACCGCGACCGGAGCTTGCGCGTCGTCACCACGCTGCTCAACACCTTCGTGGATCAAACCCTGGGCGGCAAGCGCGAAGGCTCCGAACAGGCGCAAAAGTTTCTCGAGGCTCAAATCAAGGACTACGAACAGCGATTGAGCACCGCCGAGGATAAATTGGCGCAATTCAAGAAGAAGAATGTCGGCCTGATGCCCGCCGAACAAGGCGGCTTTTTCGCGCAATTGCAGACTGAAACCGATGCCGCGAAGAAGGCCGAAACCGATCTATCGATTGCCTTGAGCCGTCGCGACGAGCTTGCCAAGCAGCTTCACGGCGACGCGGCGGTGTCGGCGGCGGGGTCGCTGGCCACATCCAGCGGCACGCGCGGAGGCACGCCGGCGAATGACACGCTCAGCCGCATTCAGCAGGCGCAGGCTAATCTGGACGAGCTGCTGCTCAAGTTCACTGATCAGCATCCTGACGTGATTGCCGCGCGCGCAACCCTCGATGAACTCAAGAAGCGGCGCGCGACCGAGCTGGAAAGCCTGCGCCGCGGAGACGCCAGTGCGGTCGCCGCCAGCGGCGCCGGAAACAACCCGGTGTATCAGAATATCGAGCTGGAACTCAACAAGGAAGACGTCGAGATCGCCGCGCTGCGGCGCGAGCTGGCGCAGCACGAGAGCACGGTTGCCGAGTTCAAGCAGCGCGTGAACAGCGCTCCGCAGGTGGAGGCGGAGTTCCAGCAACTCAATCGCGATTACGACGTGAACAAGGCGCAGTACACCGCGCTGCTCGAGAGCTATCAGAAGGCGCGCCTAGGCGAGCGCGCGGACAATGCCGGTTCGATGCGCTTTGCGGTGGTGTTGCCGCCCACGGCCTCGGTATTGCCGGTATGGCCCAAGCGCCCCGGGCTACTCTGTGCAGCTTGGATTGCCGCCATGCTTTGCGGTATCGGGGTTGCCTATACGCTGAACTTGCTGAAGCCGATTGTGAGTTCGGTGCGGACGGTGAATGAGTTGACCAGCTTTCCCGTGCTCGGCGTGGTCAGCGCGGGCTTTCCCACCGAAGACAAGCGGGAGTTCCGCCGCAACATGTGGGGATTCTCCGCGGCGACGGCCTGCCTGGCGGCGGCACTGCTGGTCGCGCTCGGGCTTAATTGGGCAGGCGCGCGGCTCACCATCCAGGCGATTCTCTCGTTGGTAAACACATGAGCCTGGTCGAACAGGCCATTGCGCGGCTGCGCAACCAGGCGAGCGCCGCCAAGAACGCGGCGGATGCGGCCATCAAGCCTGCGGCGCCGGCAATCCCGGTCGTCCCTGCCGTCGAACCTCCGAAGGCGGCAAAACGCATTACCGTGAATTACGCCACTCTGCGCGCGGCGGGCTATTTGCCCGAAGAGGGCAAGGACCGGCTGTTCGCCGATCAATACAACCGGATCAAACGCCCGCTGGTCGAGCGGGCGCTGTCGCAAGCCGGCGCCATCGGAGATCCGCGCGTGATCATGGTCACGAGCTCGCTGCCCGGCGACGGCAAGACATTTACCAGCATCAATGTCGCGCTCAGCATGGCGCTGGAACTCGACGTCTCCGTCATGCTGGTGGATTGCGATGTCGCAAAGCGCCACGTCAGCAAGATATTCGGACTGAAGGAGGAAACCGGCCTCCTGGATGCACTGGCCGACGAATCCATGGATGCCGAATCGCTGGTGGTGGGGACGAATCTGCGCGGGCTGTCGATCCTGCCGGCGGGAAGGGCCGCCGAGGCCAGCGCGGAAATGCTCAGCAGCAATCGCATGCGCCAGATCGTCACGAGCCTATGCGCGCGCGCGCCGCGCCGTATTTTATTGCTGGATTCCCCGCCCTTGTTGATTACCAACGAAGGCCGTGCGCTGGTGAAGATCGCCGGCCAGGTGGTTCTGGTGGTGCGCGCGGGACATACGCCGCGCCACGCAGTGCAGGACGCAGTCGAATTGTTCGATACCCAGCAGGCGGGCGGCATCATTTTGAATCAAGTCCAGATGGGCCTGAGCGCTGCGTATTATGGGTACGGGACGTACGGGGCCGATGGCGATGACAGCTAGGCGCGACGATCGGTCGCTGCTGGCCGCGATCGTGACATTGTGCGCCTTGGGGTCGCCTGCCGAGGCGCAGATCTGGAGCCTCGGAGCGGATGCGGGCCTGGGCGAAACCGACAATGTGACGCTGGCATCCAGCAACAAGGTCAGCCAGACCATGGCAATAGCCGACGTTGACTTTGCCGCCTTGGAGCAAAGTCGCCTGTTCAATGTCAACTTAAAGGGCGATTTTTCCGACTACGACTATTTGCAGCATGCCTATGGCAACGAGTTGATCGGCCGCTTCGACGGGGTGGCGAAGATGGCGCTGGTGCCGGACCGATTGACCTGGGTTTTGCAGGAGGATTTCGGCCAGTCACTACTCGATCCATACACGCCGCAAACACCCTCAAACCGCCAGAACGTCAATTATGTGAGCACAGGTCCCGATGTGGACTTGCGCTTGGGGGGCACTGGATTTGTCGATCTGAGCGTGCGCTACGCCGACGCCTACTACCAGGACAGCCCGTTCGACAGCAATCGGCTCTTCGGCAGCCTGGCATGGGGCCTGCGCCTATCCCCGGCGTCCAGCGTTTCCCTCAACGTCGACTCTGAGCGCGTGTTATTCGACAACACCGAGTTCAGCACCGATTTCGATCTCAGCAACGCCTACGTGCGCTACACCGCACAGGGCGCGCGCACCCAACTGACCGCGAACCTTGGCGCAACCGAGGTCCGCACGGGCCCTACGACCACCACCGGCCCTCTGGCGCAACTAGGGCTGAGCCGCACTTTGTCGCCGTCCGCGCAAGTGTCGTTGTCAGCCGCCCGCCAATTGACGGATCCAAGCTCGAGCTTCAGCTCCATTCAGGGCGGCGCGATCACCGCAATCAACTTCGGACCGGCGATTCTCACCTCCGCCCCGTATACGGGCGACTCTGTGTCGGGCCTGTGGAGCTATGAGCGCAATCGCACGACAATCAAGGTCAGTGGACGATGGGAAAAGGACACCTACCAGTCCGCGCCTGTCTACAACAACACTCGTGGCGGGGGCGAGTTCAGCATCGAACGTCAATTGACGCATGCATTCAGCGCCCAGCTACTGGGCCGGTGGTACAAGACGGACTACCCGGCGGGCACGGTGGCTTTTATACCCCGCTTCTTTACGCAGGGCGAGATTGCCATGGCTGAAGCGGAGGTTCTGCCGCCGCCCATTGTCAGCGGAGACTATGCAAACACCACGATCGGCGCCAGCCTCAGTTGGCGGCACGGGCGCTGGCTCGAGGTTCGCCTGCGTTATGAGCACAACTCAGAGGATGTGACGGGAGCAGGCAGCGGTTATAACCAGAACAGCGTGTTTCTCACCGTGGGCTACCGGCCGCCGAGCAAACAGCCAGTGGGAACCTACCAGCCGGGCGGCAACTTCCCGGGCGGCGCGCCGCTACAACCCCCAGCGACGCCCCAGACAAACTAAAGCCCGGGCGGCATGCCCCGGGCTAGTGAAGCTGGAAGAACTTGGCTGGTTTACTGTTGGGTCGCGCGGCGGCCGCGCAGCACGGCAAGGCTGCCGAGCATCAAGGTGAGACCCGCCAGCGCAGAGGCAGGGTCGATCTCGGGCGCACTCACGGCCGGTGCTGCATTCGAGGCCGGCGTATATTGCGGCGCTCTTAGAAACTGATGATCCCCGCTGCTCGGGGCCGCGGTAGCGACAGCTGCCGTCAGCGCCAACACCAGGGCAAATCCGATATTCCGTACCATAATGCCTACCCCGCTAAAACTAACAATCGACCTTAGGGGGAGACTAGCAGAAAGGATCGTCGGATCGCAACGCTTTTGGCGGAAATAGTTAAATAAAAATCCTAAATAAACCAATGCGTTAGATTGTAATTGTTACATACGAACGCTACCAGAGTTGCCATTGATTCGCGCCCAATACGGAGGCGGCAATCAAGCCGTTTGCGACGCCATGAGCCACGACGGACTCTCCCATGCGTCCGGTCCGCACCACGAGCCAGCCCAAGGCCATCCCGGCGGCGATTCCCGGCAGCCACAGGGAGCCATGCGCGGCTCCAAATACGAGCGCCGATAGCGCCAGAGCGGGCCATCGCACCGACTGGAACGGCACCGAATCGAAATCCCGGTGGGTCAGCCGCCGCATTAGGTAGCCGCGATACGCCAGCTCCTCGGCCAAGGGCACGGTGAACACCGCCGCCAGGACCCGGACTCCGATCCATGAGTCCCGCAACGGTGCGGACAGCCCTGCAAGCTTTCCGGGCATCGCGGCGGGAGCGAGCACGAAATGTGCGGCCGCGATCCACAGCAGATAGATCGCCACTCCGACGGCGGGTCCCCGCCAAGTCCAGCGCCAATCGAGGCTCGCAAGCTGCCGCCGGAAATACACCAGCACACTCAAGGCCGCGATGAATCGCAGCGGATATGGAAATTCGAAGTCGCTGGACATGGCGCGCGATACGGTGCCGGCTGCCAGAATCGCCAGCAGCGGCATCAAGAACGCCGCGGTCGGATTGTAGGCGGTCGCGGAATCTGCCGAGCGCTCGGCGCTGCGATTTAGCCAGGTGCTGCGGCGGCTCAGGAAAACCAGGCCGCAGGCCACCGCATTGAACGCAATCCAGCCTGCCTGGGAATGAAATCCATAGATTGCGACTTCCGGGTAGCCTGCGTTGCCTATCAACACCAGCGCGGCTATTCGCACCACATTGAGCGCGTAGATCGCCAGCACCCCAACCGGGATCAGCAGCAGAGCCCGTGGGAAAATGTAATCTCGCCGGAAATAGATCAGCCAAGCGCCGCAAAATGCCAGCATCAGCCCGACACCCTCCAAGCCTGAGCATACGTCTGCAATCTGCACCGCAAAGCGATCTGTGCTGAGCACCAAGGTGGTCGGATCGGCGGACAGGTTCGGCATGACCGGCGCAAGCACGTGTGTTACCAGGTCGAAGGTCAGCGCCGCGGTCGGCTGCCACAGCATCTGAGCCGACTGCATGGCGGCAGTGCCGGCCAGCGCCGCAATGGCGGCATACCACCAGATTGAACCCAAAGCGCGAGCCGCGGCGAGCCAGATAGGCGCCGGCGCCATTGCCAACAGCGCAGACAGAGCCGCTGCACATCCGACCAGTGACCACAGTGACGCCACCGCGGCGAGGGATAAATCGCTGGCGGTATGGCGGTACAGCAGGTAGCTCAACGGCATCAAGCCGGCGATAAGCAGCAGATGCGCGAGGAACCAGGCGCCGCGAATTGGCGCAGCCCGAATGGAGGCCGCGGCGGCCCGGATGCTCTCTCCCCGATTGACATAGGCGAGCAGGGCAATCGCCGTCGCAAGAGCGACCAGGTAGCGAAATCCCCAATGCTGCCCGACGCGCACCAGCGCGCCCAGGCCGGTCGCCGCCTGCGCAAGGTCGAAGTCGACGAAGGTGTTGAGAAGAATCTTCTCGGCTACAAATAATGCAGCGAGAAAGGCGAGGCGCGCGACCAGGCCCGGGCGAAACTCCGCAACGGTCCCCAGCGCCACGGGCCTCAAGCCGGCGCGCTCCTCGGCTCGCGTAGCCGCAGTTCCAGGCGCGGCAACAGCAGGAAAATGCGCGGTCCGCGCACCAGGTAGCGCACGCCGAAGCGCCGCGGGTTCTGCAGCAGGCGGAACAACCACTCCACACCCAAGGCTCGCATCCACCGTGGCGCGCGCGTTTCCACACCGGTCAGGAAGTTGATGGACGCACCGACGCACAGCGCCAGGCCGCGAGCCACGCCGCGAGCCTTGAGCCTCTGGGCGATGATCTCTTGTTGCGGCGAGCCGATGGCCAGGAAGCAGAAGCGAAATGGACTGGCGTCCTCGATGGCCCGGAGGCAGGCTTCGACTGCGGCCGCATCGTCGATGAAGTTCATCGGCGGCTGGATATGCCGTAGCGCCGTCAAGGCGTAGCGCGAGCGCAGCTCTTGCGCTTGTTGTTGCGTCGCGCCAACGAGCACCAGCACGTCCTGAGGTTTTACCACGGACTGCAGCACCGAGGCGGTCAGGTCGCTGCCCGAGCTCACGCGCAGCCGCTGGCCTTTCAGTACTCCGACGGCATGCGCAAGAAATTGGCTGTCTAGCAGCACATACGCGGCATCGGCATACACGGAGCGGAAACTCGGCGACGAGAAATGCCGGATCACGTGATCGACATTCGGTGTCACCACGTAGCCATAATGAGCCGAGCCGAAACCTGCGACCAGCGCTTGCGCCTCGCCCAGGCCGCAATCGTCGATTTCTAGAACATGAGGCATTTTCGCTGTCGGATGTTATGCGATAGCCGCGCGAAGCGCCACGGATTATTGCCCGCCAGTCACGAGAACCGGCAGTGCTGCGTCTTATGCTGTGAACCGCGTCCGCGCATTTTCTCGATACCGCGCGAGACTGGACATAATGGATGCGTCATTTTCAGTCGGTCTACGGCGACACGTTGTTTGCAACTGTCGCGTGCGGTTCAATGACCGCCTCACCATCGGTCAGATTGGGTCCTACATTATGATCAAAATCCGAACAAGTCTTTTGCGCTCTGGTTGGTGCCGATTGGCCGCGATAGCGACACTGACGATGATCAGCACGGCCCCGGGTCCGGTGCGCGCTGCTACCAGCTACAACGCGAACTCCGCCATGGGCACCAATTTAGCGGGCGTGTCCTACTGGACTTCCGAACAACCGTTCCTGGACATCTTCAAGACTTGCTCGGGATTCTCCACGCATAACGCCGCGGGCACGGAAACCAACGAGGAACAGTATCTGAATCTGGACGCCAATGGCTGGCCGATCTCACTGGCCGCGGTGAACGAACCAACCCCGCAGCAATTTACTCAGGTGAGCGTGCTGGTGCTTCGTAACCAGCCAAGCACTCCGAACGGCACCTATCCCGCCGGGCAATACGTGGTGCGCTATCAGGGCCAGGGCACGATCACCTATGCCTTCGATGCGGCCAAAGTCTCCAACCTGTCGACGCCCGGAAGGGATGTGATCAATGTGGCGAATCCCACGTCGGGAGGCATCTGGATTACCATCACCAGCACCGATCCGAATCACACCGGCAACTACCTCAAGAATATCCAGGTCGTCAAGGCGGAGCAGGAAAGCGCGCTGCTCGCCGGTCAGGTGTTCAATCCGTATTTCCTGAATCTGATGCGCAACTTCCGCGTGCTGCGATTCATGGATTGGTTCAATACCAACGCCACCACGCTCTCGTCGTGGTCAAGCCGGCCGCAACAGAGCTATATGACCTGGGGTACGCCGGGGGGCGTGCCTTATGAGGTCGCGGTGCAGCTCGCGAATGCGATTTCCGCGGACGCCTGGATCAATATTCCCGTGATGGCGGACAATAACTACATCACTCAATTCGCCACCCTGGTCCATTCTCAACTCGGGGGCACGCAAAAGGTCTACGTCGAGCTGAGCAACGAGGTATGGAATTCCGGATTCCCGCAATACGCCTATTCAATTGCTCAGGGGCAGGCCATGTGGCCCAATGCGGGCTCGGGCGCCGACTACGGAAATAATTGGTATGGAATGCGCGTCGCGCAAAGCTGCGATATTTGGAAGTCGGCCTGGGGGAGCGATGCTTCGCGCGTTGTCTGTGTGATGGGATCGCAAAACGGCAATCCGTGGGTCGCCACCGAGAGATTGAACTGCACGCTGTGGACCGGTGCGGGGAACGCGCCGTGCGCGAACCATGGTATCGGCGCGGTGGCGATCGCCCCATATTTTGGCTATTCGGTCCCCTCGGCGTGGACCTCCCAGCCCGACGGCGGGCTGACGATGTTATTCGCCTCGCTGTACACGCAAAACGATCCCAGCATTCCGGTCGGCGGATGGATACCGCACATAATTTCGCAGATGGCCGCATATCCGCCCGCGATAGCCCAATATCACCTGCCGCTGATTTCATATGAAGGCGGCCAGACCTTCGTGTCATTTCCCCACGGGATGAATGCGAACAACACGCCCAATGCGCTGACCAATCTGTATATTGCCGCCAACAGCGATCCGCGCATGCAGGCGGCGTACGCGCAGTACCTGCAGGGATGGAAGGCCGCGGGCGGCCAGACGTTCGTGCATTTCAACGATATTTCGCCGTATTCCCAATACGGCGAATGGGGCGCGCTGCAGTCGATCATGCAGACCACATCCCCGCTGACGAGCGCGCCTCCGAAGTGGCAGGCGTTGCAAAACTTCATCGCGGGGAATGCGTGTTGGTGGCAGAGCTGCGCCGGAACCATTGCCGTCGCGCCCATGGCACCGAGCAGCCTGCGAGCCGCGCAGTAGCGCCTTGCTGGTCTGGAAGCCTCGCAGCGGCTGCTCAACGAGCCAATGCGGAAATCACCCGCGCGTACAGATCGACCGATTTAGCCGCGACTGTGGCCGCGGAGTGCTGCTCAGCCACATAGTGGCGAGCCGCGACACCCAGTGCCGCCGCGCCCTCCGGGTCGTCGAGAACGCGGCGTAGCTGCGCGGCGTAGTGCCCGACGTCCTCGGACTTCGCCAGCCAACCGGTAACGCCGTTTACCACGCTTTCGGGGCAGCCTCCTGCGTCCGTGCTGACGACCGGGCATCCCTGCAGCATGGCTTCCAAGAGCGTGTATCCGGGGTTTTCCCATCGCGATGCAACCACCGTCACCATGGCCTGCACCCGTAGGTCGGCGACCTGGCGATTGCCCACGGGTCCTCGATAATCCACGCGACTGTGCAGCGGCGCCGGGAAAAGCGCGGCGCTATATTCCGCAAAGTGCATGCGCCTGCCGTCCGCGCCCAAGATGCCTGAGTCCGGGCCTGCAAATATCAGCTTGAGTTGCGGACGCTCGTGCAGCAGCTCACGAAAGGCTTTCAACAGCACATCCGCGCCTTTGCGGAGGTCAAATCGGCCGACAAACAGAATCGTGTCGCGGTCGCATCGGTCCAAGCCCCATAACGGCGTATCGCCGTCGATGGCCAGCGGATTGACGATGTGCCGCGCTTCCTTTGGGTTGAGGCCGTAGCGCTGCATCGTTTGCGTCAACGTCAATTGACAGGGTGAGACGATGACGGGAGCCAGCCGCAACGCCTGGCCTTCGCGCTCGATCTTCTCGCGTCCGAAGTCAGTATCGATCTCATCGTCCACCAGTGACAGAAACGCGGGCCCATGCAGCCGCACCACCAAGGGGAGCGCGGTCAGCCTGGCGATATCCGCAAACCACCCAAAGGATTCCTCCATGTCGATGATGTCAATGGGATCCCGGCGATGCACCCTCAAGATCTCGTCCGCGATCGCCTTGGAAAACCGGAACACGTCATTCTTCCCCGGCGAGAACGGACTGAATACCCGGGCCAATATGCGATCGCGCAGCCGCCGCGGAGCCTCGCGTACAACATAGACGTTGGGCTCGTGGCTCGAGTCGTCAAGCTGCCGCGTGAACACCGACACTCGATGTCCCTGCTGCTCGAGTCCCTGCTTCATCCAATGGACATAGGTGATGATGCCATTCTGGAATTTCGCCAATGGCCAAGCAGGGGACCATAACGCAATGTGCATATGCGGCTGCGCTCCGACTCCGATCAATGTTTCTTGAGGCCCAAGTGCAGCCAGCCCGGTGGAATGGAGGCGAGCAGCAGATGGCTCGCCGCCAGGCAAAGCAAAAATACCAGTAAAGCGGTGCCGAGCAACGCTAATTCACTTTTCAGATTCAAGAGATTGTATTTCTTCTGTTCATAGTAAAAATACATCAGCAGCGGAAAGGTGGCCGCGAGATTGAACCACAGGAACCCGTAAAAGCCGAAGAGATAGTATCCAAAAAAGGTCGCCGGAATGACGCTGCACAGCCTGATGACATTGGCGATGAGCACGATATGCGTTCGCCCGGAGGCGACCAGCAGATTCTCCGACGTGCTCTGGAAGGCGGTGATCACCGCTCCCAGTCCGAGAATCATCAGTATGGGGCCGACCATGGCGTACCGGGGGTCGTAGAGTATTGCGACGATCGACTGCGAGAATCCCGCCACCATCGCCGGCAGCATGACGCCGACCATGAACAAGCGCCGATTCTCCCCGTAGTAGCGGTTGCGGGCAGTGGCTCGATCGGTACGAAAATACTCAGCGCAGCGCGCGTACAGCACGACGCGTGCGTTGTGCACGATGACTCCGTTGATTGGGCCGAGCATATTGCCCGCGATGCCATAAATGCCGAGCAGAGTTAGGTTAAACAACCTCAGCAGGACCACCTTGTCGTACTGAGACAGAACGATGGTGAGCAAGCTCGATGGCAATACGAAGCGCGCAAATCTGAATTGATCCGCTATTGCCTCGCGATCAAATGCCAGCCCGACGCCGACGTTGCGGTAGAAGAAGTAACTGGCGATCGTCACCAGGGCGCGTTGCAGGAGCGCGCCGTAGATGAGCGCGAAATGATTCTTGAGCACGCTGGCGACCGCGATGACGAACACCGTCATTATCGCGTTCGAGATCATATCGGTGTAATTGCTGATGCGGGCCCGGCGGTCGCGCTGCGCCAAAACGAAGGACATCGATTCGGCGCCGAGGATCAGGAACCAGAAACTCAACAGCCTGAACGCGCTCGTCAGCACAGGCGAGCTGTACAGATGCGCGATGATCGGAGCGCCGAAGAATACCAGGCAGAAATTGATGCTGCAGCGGATCAGTCTTATGGTCCAGACCGTGTGGACGAACTTGACCTCGTTGCCCCTTGGGTGGCGGATCAAAAGCGCGGTGGATCCAACATCGGACATCAATTCGATCATGAACTGGAACGACAGCAGGATTGCAAAGATGCCGTAAGCCTCGGGATTCAGCAGCCGGGTCAGGACCAGGCTGCTGCCGAGTTTTATGACGGAGGTCACCCCGTAGGTGAAAGTCGATGAGAATAACTCGCCCTTGAGATTTCCGAAGCGAGAAAGGATCCGCACTACGGTTGCTTCAGTAGTGCTGCGGATAGCAGGGGAATGCGCACTTCAGGCAACGTGTAATCATCGAGTTCTCCACTGATGTTTACGGCGTCGATATCCGGGATTCGTGTAGCATAGGGTTGATTAGCGGATCGTATCAACGGACCAATGAGCGAGGCAACGACTAGTTCACGTCCGATGAGCGAGGGAGGAGTCGATTCCCATGAAGCAGGCGTTGCTGGGCGGGCCTTTTGGCAGAGGCGCGATGTTTCTGCGCGATAAATACCTGATACTGAGAGAAGCCTGCTTTTCCCCGGAATCAGTGGGCACCCTCGCAAGCGATCAGATGGCGACGCGCTTGATAACGCGGATCGGCAGACCCCACACGACCTTCGTGGATGTCGGCGCGCATATTGGTTCGATCGTTTCTGAAGTGATTCGCAACCAGGCGGCAGTGAGAGTTGTGGCCATCGAAGCGATACCGGATAAGGTTGAGAGGCTGCGGCGTAAATTTCCTTCCGTGGAGTGCCACGGCTGCGCCGTTGGCGAGTCCACTGGTGAGGCAGCATTTTTCGTCCATTCGCAACATTCGGGCTACAGCTCTCTGGGCCGACCCGGCGATCATGCCGAAAAGTCGATAACGGAAATTCGCGTACCGGTTCGCAGGTTGGACGACCTAGTGACGTCCACGGACGTTGATGCCATCAAAATCGATGTCGAAGGCGCAGAGCTGGGCGTATTGCGCGGAGGGGTGGGGCTGCTGAAAAAATGTCGGCCGACAGTGATGTTTGAGAGCGGACCCCAAGGTGATGACGGTCTTGGTTATACCAAGGAGGCTCTCTACGACTTCTTGGGTGCCAATGGCTATTCGGTGCTCGTTCCGAATCGCGTCGCGCACGATGATGATGGCTTGACTTCGAGTGGCTTCATCGAAAGTCACCGCTATCCACGCCGCACGACCAACTACTTCGCGATCCCGGTGGAGCGGCGCATCGAGGTCAGGGATCGGGCGAGGAATATCTTGAAAGTTGGCCGATAGCAGCTGGATCGTCGCGAATAAACAGGCGCTATACCAGGGCCTCAGTCCTCCCGATCGCGCTTCGACCGAACCCATGCGGTTTGCCGGGTAAACAGAAATTTTAGGTACAGCGGCAATTTCAACGGCGCATAAATCGCGGCAAATGCAAGCTTGTGCAGCGATACGATATTCCGTCCGTAGATTGACCAGGCAAGCAGCACCGATGCCGCGAGCAGCAGGGCCGCGGCGCTGGCCATCGCAAGTGGCAATAATGCCTTGGTGAGCAGAAAAGCAATACAGGCGGCCGCCCATGCGGCACCGACCAAGAGCGTCAGCAGAGCGAGCGGCGGCACCATGACATCGAATGCCAGCGCGAGTAGGTTCGGATCGAAACGGATCAGGGAATCCCAAGCCAGGCCCGGCGCTTCGCTCAATATGACGCTCAGGTGGCCGTGCTCCCAGCGTGTGCGCTGCGACGCTTCCCCGACGGACGACAGCGGAAATTCGCTGGTGACCAGGGCGTAAGGACAGAACAGGGGTGGCGTGCCGCTTCGTGCCAGGTCGATTCCGAGCTTCAGATCCTCCACAATATGGCCGGTTGCCAGAGTAGCCGAGCGGATGAGAGGCCAGGGAAATGCCATGCCGCTGCCGGTCAAGTGGCAAGGCATCCTCAGTCGGCGCAATCCAGTCGGTCGCACTAGATTCTTCATCGCCCAGGCAAATTCCGCGGTCTGGGTCTTGATGCCGGCGCCCGCCGGAGCTCGCATCAGGTACAGGGCCTGAATCGGCCGTGCGGATGAATCGCAGGCCCGCGCCAGCGTGTCGATTGCGCCCGACCCAACCCGGCAGTCGGCGTCGACCACGATGACCACCTCCGGGGGCGATTGCGCGAGGTAATGCACGCCAAAATCAAGCGCAAACCCCTTGCCGCGCTTGGTTTGGTCCGTTCTGACGATGGATTCAGCGCCTGCGCCGGCTGCGATCGCGGCTGTGTCGTCGCTGCAGTTGTCCGCGACCACAATCAAGCGGTCGGAGCTGGCGAGCTGCGGCCTGATCGACTCGAGGGTCGAGGCAATCAGGGACGCTTCGTTATGGGCGGGTATCAGCACGGCCACGCGGCGCCGTTCCCCCTGCGGCTGATTCACGCGGGATCTCGGAATCGATGCCGACACCACCTCCGCGAACAGCACAGCGACTGGCAATAACAGCAGCCCCGCGGCAATTTCAATCAGAAATTCAAGCATGGTCGGCTGCGCGAAAGAGTTCGGCCAGTTTCGCCGCCTCAACATCGATCGAGTGGCGCGAAACGACCCGCAGGTGCGCAGCCTCGCCCAGCCGCTGAAGCTCCTCCACCGGCGCGGACAGACATGCCTTCAGCGCGCCGGTCAGTTCGTCGAGCGAGCCTGCTGCGAATAGCCAACCGTTCTCGCCGGGACGGACCAATTCGGGGATGCCGGCGATGTAAGTCGTGAGCACCGGTCTGCGCAGAGCCATTGCCTCCATGATGACGACCGGCAGACCCTCGGCAAAGCTGGGCAGAACAAGAGCGCGGGCAGCCAATATCTCATCTCGAACCGAGGTGCTGCTGATCCAGCCGGTAATTCGGACCCGTGCCCCGATTCCGCGCTCCGCGATCAGCTTTTCCAGATCCGCGCGCAGCGGGCCGTCGCCGGCGAGCACCAGATCAAACTCGATGTGTGCTGCAGCCAGGCGAGCAGCAGCTTCGATGAGAAGGATCTGTCCCTTCGCCTCGCACAGGCGCCCGACGCAGACCAGTCGCGGCGCGGCCGGGATCGGCACCGGAGCGATGTCGTAAAACGACTTGTCGAGGCCGCAATGGATCACCTGCACCTTGGGCCAGTCCTGATGCGGCAATCGCAGATATAGCTGGCTGCGCCCGTAACTGCTGACCGCAACGACGAACGCGGATCTTTGCACCTTCTCCCGTAGACCCATGGGTTGTTGGAACTCATCGGGTCCGTGAACCGTGAAACTGAAGGATGGGCCGCCCAGTGTGCGTACCTGCATGACGATTTCCGCGGAATTGGTGCCGAAATGGGCGTGCACATGTCTCGCCCCCGACGCCCGCACCCAGGATAGGACCAGACAGGCTTCGGCGATGTAAATCAAATGATAGATCAGGGAGCGCTCTCGCGATTCTCGCGCCATGGTCAATGCAAGAGAAAGCGCAGCAAGGAAGCGGGCCGGAGAGCAAGTCATGGCGCGTAACAACGGGAATACCAGTGCCCATAGGCCACCTTTAAGCACGTAGCCCGTTCGCTGCTGCTCGAGCCGGTCCTCCGGGTCGGGAGTCGGGGTATCCCATCCCCGCAGCGCGATTCTTTGTACCGCGAATCCTTGGCGCTCCAAAGATAGGATCTCGCGCCGTATGAAACTATGGCTGACCTTGGGGTAGTGATTGATAAAGTAGGCGATATTCAAGCGGGTTCTCGTTTCGGAGCGGATCCTAGATGGACATAGGCCGCCGCAAGTGCCGCGAGAACGTAGAACATCCTGCCGCTTCCGCCGCCGAACCCTCCGTCGAACATCATGAGCAGCGTTGCCAGGATGCAGGCTACCAGGCTCGCGCCCATCATGCTGTAATCAGGGTCGGTAATCCTGGTCCGTCTGTTCGCCGACCAGGTCTTGAGAAGCGCGATCAGAATGAAGGATAGAATCAGAAATAGACCGACGAACCCGTTGTCCAACAAGATCTGCAGGTAGGCGTTCACCACATCGATGATGCCCTGACCCTGGCGCAGATCCTGCATTCTCAGCAGCGCGTCTTGATTGCCCAAGAGCGGGCTTTCCAGGATTATTTCCCAAGCTCGATCGAACAGCCGATGACGGTAGGTGACGTTCGCGCTGTCGATCGTGCCGCCGAGGAAGGGCAGCACGTTGACGACCTTGTCCCGCAACGGCGACAACGCAACCAGTGCCACGAGAAAGGCCGCCACGCCTGCGGATTTGAGCAGCTTCGACACAGTGCCCGGTTTCAGAGCAGAGAAGACGAAATAGATGCAGACCGCGCCGAGCCAAGGACCGCGCGAGTAGGCCGCGAGCAATCCGAGCCAAATCAGAACAATGACGCCCAATTTGGATATTCTGGACGTGACATGGGTCTGCAAGTACAGCCAGAAGCCGAGCGCAATCGCCAACAGATACCCCAAGACCAGAGGGTGTCCCGTAGATACCATGGCGCGCAGGCTGTTGCCGCGCAGCAGATATACGGTGAAGTTGTTGACGGTGGAGAACAGATCCACCATCTCCCCGTACAGCAACCAATGCTTCGCTGTTTCGAACAGCGCTACTGCCGCCAGCATGCAGCAGGTCAGGCAGTACGTCGCCATGAGGTCCAACATCGCGCGGCGATCGGAGATCGAGCGGCTGATGACAAAGTAAGGAATGATGGTAACGAAAAAGAACAGGAACAAGCGCCGCAGGCAGTCGGAAAAGGTGGCCGACATGATCACGCCGGCGGCAGTCTCCGGATGCAGGAATAGGAATGCCGTCAGGATGCCATACGCAAAGAGGAAATAGTCCATTGCCTGGAGGCCGCGGATTCGATTGGTGTCCTTGTCCTTGAGGAGGCGCAATGCCGCCGGGGTCATCAAGAAAAATCCCAGCAGCAGGTAGTTATCGGCATCGAAGAGAAAGGAAATACCGATCATCGGAACTCTGATGCTATAGGGCGGAATAACGTGCAACAGAAGCAGGTAAAGCGCTGCGGGATTCGAGTCCCTGCGGCCTGCGAACACCAGCAACGGCATCGCGATCAGCGCGAATATCCAGAAGTTGGGGCTGAGGAACGCGGCAGCCGTCAAGACACACCAGACATTGCGGCGGCGGGTAAAGTCAGCCTCCTTGCTGAACTTCAGCACCAGCGGTCGCGCAAGCCGGAAAACGACCAGCGCTATCACCAGAACTACGATTAGCTCTTTGACGCTACGAGGCATAATGGCTCAGCGGGCGCAAAGGCGGCCCAAAACGATAAACGGGCTTTGTCGGGTCAGCGTAGCTTGTCAATGGTCCGCGTGATGATCGGGGGCAATACATCCCGCGCTATACGCCGCATCCGCTGGCCAATGCTCGAACTCACAACATCATCGGGCCGAGCTTTGAATAATGTCGAGTGTGTGCCGCTCACTTCCTCCGCGGGCCGCCCATTCGTGAAATAGTACAGCGCGAGCGATTTTCGAGTCATACCCTCGGGACATTGCAGCGGATTAGGGTGGCCGTGGAAGGTGAAATCCGTCGTGCCGAACACCGCGAGCCGGTTGTAAACCGGGAGGATCTTGGCCTCGCATTGGGTCATGTCGCGATTCCACAATTCCAAGTGGCCGCCGTAGTCTTCGCGCCAATCCTTGTTCAAATAGAGCAGGGCATTGAGCCGCCGGTCCAGGCCAAAGCGGCGGTGCTTATTGAAATCGGCATGCATGGCCAGTTTCCCGCCTCGGGGAATCTGGTGCAGTCCGCCTCCCTCGAAGGTCGGATCGGGAATCAGATTTTCGATGCCGGTCACTTTGCTCAAGAAATCCAGAAAAGTAATGGAATTAAGGTGGTACAAGAGCAGTCGGGTAACCGGGCCGAAGGATGCCTCCTCCGCGGATGCCAGTTTGATCTCCTTATCGTTGTTGAACTGTTGCCATTTGATCTGCCCGGGCGTCGGAAATTCCGCCAATACCTGATCTATCAAAGCCGGATCGAAAAAGTTGTCGATCACGAAGTGCGGGAACGGCCTCGCGGTGGCATAGGCAAGTTTGGTCGCCGCCGCAATCTCGGCCATCCGCGACAGGGGTAGAAAGGTCTCGATCGATAACGGCAAGTCAGCGACGGCATTCATCGGCAGATAGCATCCATAAGACTATGATTTATCAGGATAGCATAGCGTTTGGGCGAGGTACCATCGACTGGGATGCGCGATGCGCGGACGCATATTGTCAAACGTTGCGCTAATCGGCGTGATTGGTTCTTGGGCGTCGAGTCGCGCTGCACCAGCAGCCAACGGCATGAGCATAAGTGGGAAAGGATTCCACCGAATAAGTAGTTCGGATCGCCGGGCGGGTGCAAAATGCGCCTTGGGGATTGATAAAATCGATGCAGGGCGCAATGAACGCGCGATTGGGTCGCTGGAGCTGGCTGAAGGGGTTTTGACATGCACCGCTTGTGTTGTGACGCCGGTCACACATCTGGACGCTTGGATTTCGCCCGTCGGCGCTGCTCAGCTGCGTCAGCCGCATGCTTGTGAATACAGCTCCGCGCAGACGCACTTGCCGGTCAAGCGATGAGCGCTGATCCGCGCTTTGAACGGGACGGCGCGCCAGCGCTTGGGTTGGCGGAGGCGCTGTACTTTGGCCCCGCCGATCGCCAGCTATTCGGTTGGCTGCACCGGCCTGCCGCTGCCACGGCTGCCAACATCGGACTTGTGATCTGCAAGCCCTTCGGCTACGAGGCCATTTGTTCGCATCGCAGTATTCGCGCCTTTGCCGAAGCGTCGGCAGCGATCGGCGTGCCCGCGCTGAGATTCGACTACCTGGGCACCGGCGACTCCTCGGATATTGACCCCCAGTCCGATCAACTCGAGTTCTGGCGTCAGGACGTGCTGGCGGCGGTCGCGGAGATGCGGCGGCGCACCGGCGTTGAACGGGTTTGCCTGTTGGGGTTTCGGCTTGGGGCGCTGCTTGCGGGCTTGGCCGCCGAGCAATCCAAAGGGATAGACGGCCTGATTCTCATTGCCCCTGTGATCAGCGGACGGCGTTACCTGCGGGAGCTGCGCACCACCGTGCTGGCGGCGGCGCTGGGATCCGAGGTCAAGGAGCCGACGAGCGATGGTCCCGCCGCTGCGCCAGCCGATGGCGGAGGCTCGATGGAAGTCGGTGGGTTTTCGCTCTCGGCCGCGAGCCTCGCGGCACTGCCTCTGCTCGAGTTGAAGCTGCAGGGCGCGACGCCGGTGAGCGATGTGCTGGTGATCGACGGCATCAGCCTGCCGGTATCCCGAGGATGGGTGGAACAGCTATCGGGGCAGGGTGTGCGGGCGAAGTATCTCGCCCTCCCGGGCCTGGTCGAGATGATCATGACCGCACCGCAATTTACCACCATTCCGCAGGAGATGATCGCGGCGACGCGGGATTGGCTGGGCCGGCTTGCTGCCTCGACGCCGGTCGGCGTCGCCGGACGGCACGTCGACGCCGCGCCGGTCGCCGCAATGTTGAAATTACCCGACCGTGGAGCCGAGAAGCACGGCCTCATCGAGCGTCCTGTGTTCTTTACTTCCGAGACCCTGCTTTTCGGGATCGTGACTGAGCCACGCCAAGGCGAGGTGCGGCGTCGTGCAGTGCTTCTGCTCAACGCCGGCGCCGACTACCACATTGGCGCCAGCGGCATGTATGTAGGCCTGGCCAGACGCTGGGCGCGAGCTGGGTATGTCGTGATGCGCATGGATCTTGCGGGCCTTGGCGACAGCGGCACGCGGTCCGGCCGCCCGGACAATGAAATATTCCCACCCGCAGCGCTCGACGATGTTCGCGCGGCGATCGAAATGCTACGCAGCCGCTACGGCGTCAATGACATCACGCTGGCAGGCGTTTGCTCAGGTGCCTATCATGCCCTGCGCGCCGCGGTTGCGGCACTCCCGGTGAATCGACTCTTGATGGTGAATCCGGAGAATTTCTTCTGGAAAGAGGGAATGTCTGTGAATGACATGCAGATGGCGGAGCTGGTGCGAAAGCCCGGCGTGTACCGCGAGCGCATGTTCTCCGTGGCTGCTTGGAGAAAGCTATCGACCGGCCGGGTAAATATCGGCTACATACTCAGGATCTATCTGAATCGAGTGCTGCTGGCCGTGGAATCGACTTCGCGCGACCTGGCTCGATTTCTGCGTATTCGCCTGCCGGGCGACCTTGGCTGGGACCTCGAGCAGATCGGAAAGCGAGGTGTGAGCGTTGTGTTCGTATTCGCGCGCGGGGAGCCGGGCATTGACCTGTTGGCGCTGCTCGGCGGCTTGTCGGTCAAGCGCCTTGGCGAGCGCTGCCGGGTGCACATCATCGATAGCGCAGATCATGTGTTCAGCAAGAGCGGCCCGAGAGCGGTGCTGGAAAAGATCCTGAGCGACGAATTGTTCGCGCGTACCAAATGGGGCGGCCAGCACTGCGCCGACTTGGGTCAGTCAATCACCTGATCGCGCAGTTGCCCGACACCTTGGGGGCAAGCGCGCCCGCCAGCGACTCCACAAATGGCTCCTGCAGCATGCTGGAATGCCCGCCCTTCACATCGATGACGATGATGTCCTCGGCAACGGAAATCCAGTCAAACGTATCCTCCGAATACACCTCCCTATAGGCTTGATCGTACTCGTCGCCTGACTCGGCACGCAGCAGAACGACACCGGCGTTGGAAAGCGGCTTTGGAAAATAGCGCGCCTCGGCGGAATCATAAATGTCGCGCACGCTCAGCTCCGTGAGCGAGGGCGGCCATGGGCGGCCTCGCATCAACAGTTCGTGCAGCAGCCGAAAGCGAAACCTGGTCGTTAAGCGCTTGGCGCGCGAGGAGAACTCCCAAACCAAGAAACTCTTCAGCTTGCTTAACGCCGCCATGATCGAGGCATACAGCCGTTCGACATAAATTCCGCGCTCTCCGCGCACTCCTGCAAATACTGCTTCGAGGCGCCGCACCCGCTGCTTGGATATGTGCCCGGTGCGCTTGCGCGCACGTGGTTTTGCCGCATCGAGAAGCGCAACGAGCTTTACTGTCTCGCCCGCGCTGATCAGTTGCGAGGCCATCTCGTAGGCGATGACGCCGCCTGCGCACAGGCCTCCAAGCATATAGGGGCCCCGAGGCTGCTTGCTGCGCATCTCCTTGATGTAGAAGCGCGCCATATCCTCGATGCGCGTGTGCGCGAGCGGCACCCTGGAGAGGCGGCGGGGCTCGATGCCGTATACCGCAACCCCGTCCGGTAGCCGGCGCGCCAGATTTCGGTACAGCAGCGTCTCGCCGTCGCCGTCATGGATGAGAAATAGACAGCCCGGGCCGCCACGCTTGAGTTCGATGAGAATGCCGGAGCGCAGATCCGCCTGAGGTTCGACGCGAGGCGCAAGCAGGCGGATCGTCGGGCAATCCAAAATGGTGGTCAGCGGCAGCTTTACCGCAAAGCGTTTTGCGATCTCGGCAAACATCTGTGCAGCCAGCAATGAGGTACCACCGAGGGCAAAGTAGTCATCCTCCACCCCGACCTCATCGACATTGAGCAGCTCTTGCCAAAGCGCCACGAGTTTGCGCTGCGTGTCTGTCGCCGGCTCTCGAATCGTGCCGGACAGCGTTCGCGCATGCAGGCCTTTGGCTCGAACCGCCTCGAGGACCGCACGGCCGGACACAAGATCGAGAGCGAGCCTTGAGTATCGCTCCGATCGGTTTGCAATCGATGGTCCCGGTGCGGAATCGGAGGGCGTGTCCTTGCGGTCTTGGGACTTGCTCGCCTTGATCACGGCGTCGGGATCATGTCCAGGCCGGTGCCTGATGGCACCGGCAGATTCCGTGGGTATCAGGTAGCGAATGCGATCTTGATCCTGAATCCTGAACTGAGTGGCAACGCTGTCCGCGAAGGCCTGTGCGGGTTCATTTTTTTGGGTCGGGAGGAAATGCAGTTCCACGCTGGCGAGGTTGCGTTCGGTGGCGAGCTCGCCAAGACGGCGCAACATAGCGTGTTCGACGCCGCGCCCGAGCACGCGACAGCTCAGCAGCAGCTCATCGACCACGAGGGTCTCGGCGCGGCTGGAGGCAATGATCAGGCCGACGAGTCCATAGTCGCCGAACCGATCGCGCACGTTAATGCCCAAGACGGTGGATCCGGCTGCCTGGGACGCCCGCATCTCCGCCTCGGTGAGCCGCAGCGTCGTGAAATTGAACTGATTGGTGCGTTGCGTGAGCTGGGCAAGCCGGGGCCACTCGGTATCCGCAGGGGGTGCGATATCGATGTTCAGCTGCAGCGATGCAATGAAGTCGCCGATATCGGAGGTCGAGACTTCAAGCGACTGGCGCGCGGCATTCTCGCGGTACATCTGGGTACGCCGCGTGTCTTCATTGGTAACGATGAATCTATCGAAGACCCAGAGATTCGCCAGAAACGATTCGATCTTCGCCTCGGGCGGAAGCAGCAAGGTCACGACCTGGGGCAGAACGGCCTTTACCTCCGCGCATTCGATCGGACTGTCGTCGATGAACACGAAGGAATCGAGCCCTAGATTCAGTTCGCGGGCAAGCGACGAGATGTTCTCCGGCTTTGATTTCCAGTTGATGCGTTGCGCGACGATGTGCTCAGGCTTGAGCATCATGTCGGGCCGCCTCTCGAACACCTCCACGACGTCGCGTTCTACATTCTTGCTTGCAATACAGACCAGAGTTCCCTTCGCTTGTTCATCGACCGCAAACCGCTGCAAGGCGAGCAGCGGCGCAGGAATGACAATGCCGTCGATGCCGTCCTCGCCGATGACGCCGCGCCACAGGGTGTTGTCGCAATCGAGCACCAGCACCTTGTGCGCCGGAACCCGCAGCGCGTGAATCTTGCGGGCAACGCCCAAGGCAATCGCAGCAAAAAACTCTTCCGTGTAGGGGATATGGGCGAGTTCATCGCGCAGCACATCGTACGCCTCACCGCTCGATAGCCGATTGATCTCATTTGCCCTGAGCAGATGAATTCCGGGCAGCGTGCCGGCGTGCGCGCTCAAGGCGTCCGCCGCATTCTCGAAGTACGGCTTGAGTTCCTTGGGCGAATTCGGCGAGGGAGGCAGAATACAGAATACGGTGCGGGATTTGGCCCGCGCCTCATACTGGTCGAGGGCATCGCGAAGTTCGCGTGTGGTTCTCTCGATCAGCGCCTGGGCGGCTCCGCGCTCGGGCACTTCCCGGACAAAGTCCTCCATGCGCAGCAGTATGACGTTTGCTCCATGCGCATTGGTGGCCAGCAGGCTGGTATTCGACAGCAGTTCCTGGAAAAGCTGGCCGTACGGGGCAAATCTCACCTCGAGCGGCAGGCCGGCGGCGTCGAGCACGAGACGCAGCGCAGGCAGCATGGGTTCTGCCGTAAAGGTGGCCGCGATAGCGACAGCGGAGGCGGGCGCTATGTCTGGGTCAGTCATGCATGCTCGATTCTTGTGCTGTGCGCCGGAGCATAATCCAACGTCCGGGCGATTGGCAGTTCATCAACCGCGCCGGTGTCGCCAAGGGCCGACAGCTTTTGCGCACCCGCGCGCGGTTCAGTTGCGCGAAAGTAGGCACCGGACCTCGGGAAATTGCCGATTGCGCGGCCAAAGAATGGTGTGCTTGAACAGGTCGCGAAGAAAGTAAGGCACGCGCGGCCGTCGTAGCAGTATTCGTTTGACCAATCCCAGCGAGCCTGCAAAAAAGGCCGCCAGGTCTATGAGCATCGCGTGGCCGACGCCGAAGGTCACCGCAAAATAGCGCCTGCGGGACTCGAACCAGTAGGCGGGAAGACGTTGCAGTTCCAGTGTCTCGTCGGTGATCCGCGTGCTCTGCCCCATGATGTGCATCACGCGGCTTTCCGGGACGTACCAGGTGGAGAAACCGGCCTTCAGAGCTCGATTGCAGAAATCCGTCTCTTCGAAATACAGGAAGTAATTCTCATCGAATCCGCCGATCGCGGCGAACACGGCCGGCCGAATCATCATGGACGCGCCGCAAATCCAGTCGGTCGGCTGGGTAACCTGGGTCATGCGCCGGGCCACGATCCACTTTTTCAGCAGGCGTGCGACGAGGCCAATCTGAAGCCCCTCGCTGAGCTCGCTCCAAATGCTTGGAAACCGGAATGCGATGGGCCAGTCTCTTCCGTCGAGGTACTCGAAACTGCTGCCCGCGATGCCCACATCCGCTCGAGCCTCCAGGAAGCGCACCAGTGTGCTGATCGCGCCGGAACGAACCTCCGCATCCGGATTCAGAAGGTAAATGTAATCCGGGATAGCGGCGGCATAGGCTCGCTGGACCCCAAGATTGTTGCCGTAGGCAAAACCGCCGTTCATGGGCGCCAAAACCAGACTTACCCAGGAGGACCATCCGTTCGTCACAACCGCCTGCTGGATCGCGGGCAAGTCGCCCGATGCATTGTCGACGACGATAGCGCGGATCTTCAGGCCCGAGCTTGCGCGCTCGGGTTCCAGCGAGCGCAGACCTTGGATGGTCAGCTGCGCGGACTTGTAAGTAACGATCACCACTGCAACGTCCAAAGTCGGCATGCCGGCCCTCAACACGACGCCCTTACGGCTATATGTGCGGCCCATTATCGAGATAGTTCGCCACAATGCAAAAGCATACCCGTTTTATCGCGGCTTGCCGGCGACGGATCATGCAGAAACAACAACGCAGTTCACATCGGATGGAATCCTCAGGCGCTTTTCGCATCTAAAGCCTTTACAATCGCCCAATTGAACGGGTCGTGGAGCCTCGAGGAATGTCGGTAAGAGCCACTGTAATTTCGCAGTTCGAACAGGTTGCCAAAGAGCAGGAACGGCGATTGGCGCGCCTGTCGGACGATCTGAGGCTGCTTGACTCGGGCCTGGATTCGCTCAGTTTCGCGCTCATCGTCGTGCGCCTGGAGGAGGCCCTTGGCTTCGATCCTTTCGATGTGGCCGACGATGTAAAATTTCCAGTGACTTTCGGCGACTTCGTCAGACTGTACGAGAATCATCCCAAGTAGCATCGATGTACCGTGCTGTTAGCGGCGTCTCGGCGCTGACCCGGCTGCGCATTGGGCAATGAGCAATATGGCGCAGGATTCAGCATTTCAGAAAGTCGGGCTGGTCGTGATTGGCCGCAATGAAGGCGAGCGGCTGGCCCGCTGCCTCAATTCGGTGCGTCCGGTGGCGCAACGGGTTTACGTCGATTCCGGATCGACCGACGGCAGCGTTGCGCTGGCCCGGAATCAGGGAGTGGCAGTGGTCGAGTTGACGGCGCCTCCACCGTTCACGGCGGCGCGTGCCCGCAATTCCGGGCTGGGACGTTTGCTTGCCGACCATCCGGACTTGGAGTTCGTGCAAATGGTGGACGGGGACTGCGAGGTGCAGCCGGGCTGGATCGCCGCGGCGCTGGCTGCGCTGCTCGCCGAACCCGGGCTGGCGCTGGTCTTCGGACGCCGCCGCGAGCGCTACCCTGAGCGATCGATCTATAACGCGCTGTGCGACGATGAATGGAACGCCCCGGTGGGCGAATCGCCGGGCTGCGGCGGCGATGCGCTGTTCCGCGTAGCGGCCCTGCGTCAGGTCGACTTCTACAACCCAGCGATGATCGCCGGCGAGGATACCGAGCTATCGATGCGCTTGCGCAAAGCCGGTTGGCACCTGTGGCGGATAGATGCGGAGATGACTCTTCACGACGCGGCGATGACGCGGTTCGGCCAATGGTGGCGCCGGACTCAGCGCTCGGGTCACGCCTTTGGCGAGATGGCCCACCTGCATCCGGATGCGCGCGATCCAAACTGGCCGCGCACGGTTCGCAGCATCATCGTATGGGGAGGAGCGATGCCGGCAATGTTGATGCTCGCGGTACTGCTGGCGCTGACAGTCGATGCGCAATGGTGGATTGCGGCGGCGCTGCTGCTTGCCCCGTGGCCGGTGCGCATGGTGCAACTCGCGCAGCGCCAGCGGCGACGCGGTTTGAGCGCACGGGTGGCCCGAGCATCGGGAACGCTATTGATGCTGGGCAAGTTGCCGCAATTGCTCGGCTTGATCGGCTATCATTTCGATCGTCTGTCGGGGCGCGCGTCGCGCCTGATCGAGTACAAGGGCTTGGGAAAAGCGTGAGCATCAAGGTTGGATTGCTGGGGGCCGGCTATATCTTCGACTCCCACGCGAACGCGCTCGCGGCAACCCCAGGCGTCTCCATTTACGCGGTATGCGATCAGTCGCGCGGCCGCGCGGCGCAAGCCGCCGCGAGGTTCAACATACCTCATGTACTCGGCTCGATTGAGGAACTCGCGGCATCAGACTGCGACGTCGTGCATATCCTGCTGCCGCCGCCGCCGCACATCGACGCTGCAATGGCAATGGTGCAGGCGGGCAAGTCGGTGTTTCTCGAAAAGCCCATGGGACTCGACAGTGCCGCGTGTGCGGAGCTATGCGCCAGGGCCGCAGAGAAGGGCGTCGCAGTCGGCGTCAATCACAATTTCCTGTTCTCCCCGGGGTACGAGTCGCTGCGCGCAAGCATCAAGGCTGGCGAACTCGGCAGGATCGATCATATCGGCGTGAATTGGCATTTTGCATTGCCGATATTGCAATTCGGGCCATTCGACTCTTGGATGCTGGCGGCGCCGGCAAACCTCGTCTTTGAGCTTGGGCCGCATCTGGGCGCATTTATTGTCGATCTGCTGGGGCTGCCCGATGTGGTCGCGGCGGTCGCCGGCAACCCGTTCACGCTGTGCGCCGACCAGACCGTGTACCGGCAATGGACCGCCGTCGGTCGGGTGGGGGCGGCGACCGTGGTCATGTCGATATCGATCACGGCCGGCCACGCCGACCGGATTCTCCGGGTTCGCGGCCGCGGCGGAAGCGCACAGCTTGACTTCGGGCGCGACATTGGCTGGAGCGACTTGAGCGTAAGCGATAATCCGATTTTCGATTCGCACGCGACGGCAAGGGCGGCAGGCCGCACGCTGCGGCATCTGGCGAGGGGCGATCGCATTCGCCGCCTGAAGGCCGCGCTTACCAAGCAGGCCGACGCAAACCCCTTCGAGGAAAGCATACTGCGCAGCATCCGCGCCTTCTACGCGGGTGGCGTCCTGCAGGTCGATCCGCGGCATGACGGACGCTTCGGTACGGACGTGATTCGATTGTGTGAGTCCATCGCCACGCTCGCCGGTGCCGGACGCCCAAGCCAGGGCAGCGCTTCGGTCGCCGTCCCGAGCGCGCGTATCAAGCCGACGGTGCTGGTCGTCGGCGGCACGGGTTTCATAGGCCGCCGGTTGGTTCGCCTGCTGGTCGATCGCGGACACGGTGTGCGGGTGCTGACGCGAAACGCGCGCGCGGCGGCGCTCGAGTTCGACGGCTTAGGCGTAGACTTGTTCACGGGCTCGCACGGGAATCCTGAGGACGCGAGACGGGCGCTCGACGGCATCAAGACCGTGTATCACCTGGCAAAGTGCGAGGGAAAGCGCTGGCAGGATTATTTGGACGGCGACATCGCTCCGACCCGCGTGCTCGCACAAGCCGCGCTCGCGGCCGGAGTTGATCGATTCATCTACACCGGGACGATCGCTTCCTACGCTTCCGACAATCCGGACGCGGTGATCGACAATCGAACCCCGGTCGATCCGGCGATCGCGGGACGCAATCACTATGCGCGATCCAAGGCGGAGTGCGAGGCGCTGCTGCAGGCAATGCAGCGCGATAAGGGCTTAGCGCTGGTCATCGTGCGCCCCGGCATCGTCATCGGCCCGGGAAGCCCGCCGGCGCATCTTGGAGTCGCCCGATTCGTCAGCGAAACCAGAGTGGACTATTGGGGTGACGGCAACAATCTGCTGCCGCTGGTGACCGTCGATGATGTTGCCGATGCGCTGGCGCTCGCGCTGGACGCGCCGGGGATTGACGGCCAGACGCTGCTGCTCGCCAGTCCGCCGTTGATGTCCGCGCGGGATTACGTCGATGCAGTAGCCGTCTATATGGCCGCGCGGATCGACGCGCGACCCCGATCGGCGTGGCGCAACTGGGCGGCTGACATGCTCAAGGAACTTGCCAAGAACGCGGTGCACCATCCCAACCGCCGCTGGCCGAGCCTGCATGATTGGCGCTGCTTGTCGCAGCGCGCGCGCTATGACGCCCGCATGTCCGAGCAGCTACTGGGGTGGAAGCCGATTTGCGATCGCGAGATGATGGTGGAGCGCGGCATCGCGGATGCCGTGAGATGGTACATGCGCTGAGGAGTGTTAGGCGCCGGCTACCGAGTGCGCGTCCTCGAAGATGACCGGCTCCGACTTATCGATGCGTCGCAGGCTGTGATAGAGACGCGCAGCCCAGCGCCGCTGTGGCCACGGCTCCAGCAACAGCTCCCTTACGAGCTGCGGCTCGTCCCACGGCACATCGTAAAAGCTTGAGTCGATGTATTGATAGCGCGCCTGCCGGACGGCACCGGCCTGCGGAAATAACGCGATGGTCGCATTGTTGATCGGCCGTATCGGCGCGGGCGGCAATTCATTGCGCAGATCCGCGCTGAATACTCCCGCCAGGCTGCCTTGATCTGGAAACTCCAGATGTCCCAACTGAGTGCAGCGGGGGTTCATTTCGATCAGATACGGCGTATCCGTGGCGGATTCGATGATGAAATCCAACCCGTAGAAGCCCGTCAGCTGCAACCGTGCCGCGAGCAGTTCGGCGGCTTTCGACATCGACTCATTGTCGATGCGCCGAATGATTGTCGCCGCTCCGATCGGTCCGTTGGATACCACGACCGCGACGGACACCATGGACAATAGCTTGCCTTGCCGGCACGCAAACATGGAGTTCGCAGGCCGCCCGCGCACGAAGTCTTGAACGATGATTTCCCGGTCCGCTTGGTTATTGCGCATCCACAGCGCAAGTGGGTAACGGTCAATCGCCATGCGCTTCAAAGCCGCTCCGAAGCTGCGGCGCGCGCCGAGCTGTCGCCAGGCTGCGACAGAATCCCGCAGGGTGCGGGTGATTTTCACCCCGTTGCCTCCGGACTCTCCATCCACCTTCAGCACGCTCGCGGATGCGCCGTTCTCATGCCAGCGGGCGAGGTCCTCGCTACGGGTAACCATGGCGGTCTTCGGCACTGAAATGCCGAGCTCCATCGCCGTGCTCAGCAGTTTGTATCGGCTGCTGACGATCGAATAGTTCTCGGGAGCTCCGAGGGAGCGTTCGATGGTTTCTCGCATGGAGGGTTGGTGCTGATGCAGTGCGTGTAACTGCGCGACCACTCCGTCATCGCAGGGTACGATGATGTCTGGCTCAAAATCACGCAGGGAACGCCGCAGGCATGCCAGCGAATCGAGTCCGGTATAGCGGTCCACCCGATCCAAGCCGGATATATGGGTCAGCATGTGCCCGGCCGGGCACACCACTCTCACTCGGCAGCGATGCCGAACCAGCGCTATCGCCAGGCGCGCCGAGAGCGGCCACCATTTGGCCGCCACCAGCAGCACCGAGGGTCGACGACTATTCAAACTTGCGGTTCCCGCCGTGATCCAGTCGAAATCCCGACGATTGTACATTTGATATCATGCGTGAAACTGTCGGTTCGATCTCAAGTTCGCCCGATCTGCGCACGCATACTGTCATTTTGGAGTGAAGCTTGAGCGTCGAGACCGTGGATATTGCCATCATCGGGGCAGGCCCGTATGGGCTGTCGCTCGCCGCGTACCTGCGAGGCAGCGGGCGAAGCGTCAGGATTTTTGGGGCGCCGATGCAGTTCTGGTCGCAGCACATGCCGCGAGGAATGCGCCTCAAATCCGAAGGTTTCGCAACGGGTCTGTATGATCCCGAAGCCAGGTTCACCCTCAAGGCCTACTGCGCGGAGCATCGCCTGCCCTATGCCGACGTGGGTCTGCCCGTCGAGCTGCAGACTTTCATCGATTATGCCCTGGATTTCCAGCAGCGCTGCGTGCCCGATCTGGAAGTCGTGCAGATCGCATCGCTCGCAACGCAGCCGGATGGGTTTGAATTGACAACGGACAGCGGCGAAGTCGTGCGTTCACGGAAAGTTGTGATCGCCGCCGGCATAAAAAGTTTCGCGTACCTACCGCCGGTCGTGGCAGGACTGCCGCGCAGCATGGTCACGCACAGCTCGCAGCATTCCGATCTTGGCGGATTTCAAGGACGGCGAGTCGCCGTTCTCGGCGCCGGAGCATCTGCGCTGGACATTGCGGCGCTGTTGCAGCAGAAAGGCGCGCACGTCGATCTCATTACCCGGCGCAGTGCCATCGATTTCAATGATCCCCCCAAAGAGCCGCGTTCGTTCGTCGACCGGCTGAAGGCGCCGCGGTCCGGCTTGGGCCTCGGCTGGCGTTCGCGAATTTCCTCCGACGTTCCCCTGCTGTTTCACGCTCTGCCGGAGGCACTTCGGTTGCGGGCGGTGGCGCGCCATCTGGGCCCTGCGCCCTGTTGGTTCGTGCGCGACGCCGTCGTCGGCCGGCTTCCAATGCATTTAGGCGCGACGCTGAATCGGGTGCATCTCGAAGGTCCCCGCGCGAGACTGGAATATACGCAGGCCGGACACCCCGCTGGCGGACTCGAGGTCGACCACGTGATTGCGGCGACGGGCTACCGTGTTGCCCTGTCCCGCTTGGAATTCATCGAACAGCCGGTGCAATCGCGCATCCGCAAAGTGGCGGACACGCCGATTCTCGACCGCAACTTTGAAACCACGGTGCCGGGCCTATACTTCATTGGCGCGGCTGCCGCCAACAGTTTCGGGCCTCTATTGCGATTCGCATACGGCGCGAGATATGCCGCAGAGCGCGTTTCCAGGCATTTGCTGCGCACCTAGAATGTGTGTATACGGCAAGCATGGATAACAGCATCAAGTACACGGTAGGGCGGGTGGAGTTGAGTTCCGGCCCGATAAACCCCGAGTGGGTGCTCGAGGGCAATCCGGTCTCGTGCAACAAGCTGCTGTCGTACAGTGCGGACGGGACCGCGAGCACGATGATGTGGGATTGCACCGCCGGGCGCTTCAATTGGCACTACGATGTGGACGAGACGCTCTACATCATCGAAGGGTCGGTAATCATCAAGGAAACCTCCGGAGCGACCCACCTGCTCCGCGCGGGCGACGTGGTGTTTTTCCCGGCCGGGTCGAGCGCCGAGTGGCATGTCGAGACCTACATCCGCAAGGTCGCGTTCTGCCGCACGCCGCTACCGGGGCCGGTGGTGTTCGTGAAACGCGGGCTGCGATATCTTAAGCGGCGCTTAGGGTTGGGGGGCAATAGCGAGGCGGGTCCGGCGATGTTCTCCGCCAAGCGCTAATACGCATTGCGGTCGTAAATCACCGTCAGCGCCGTCAGCGCGATAATCTTCAAGTCCAGCCACAGCGACCAGTTCTTCAAATAGTCCAAGTCGTACTGGACGCGCCGCTGCATCATCTCCACCGTCGAGGTTTCGCCGCGCAGGCCGTTCACCTGCGCCCAGCCGGTGATTCCCGGCCGCACCTTGTGACGGATCATGTAGCCGCTGATGAGTTTTCTGTAGGCTTCGTTATGCGCCACGGCGTGCGGTCGAGGGCCGACAAAGCTCATCTTGCCTTCGAGTACATTGAGAATCTGGGGTAACTCGTCCAGCGACGTGCGACGCAAGAAAGCCCCCAGAGGGGTGACTCGCCGGTCGTACTCGGTTGCCTGCTCCAGCGCCGGGCCATCCTCGCAAACCGTCATGCTGCGAAACTTGTATACCAGTATCTCCTCGCCGTTCAGGCCATAACGGCGTTGCTTGAAGAGCACCGGTCCCGGCGAGGTTTGTTTGATTGCCAGGGCGACGGTCAGCAGCACCGGCCAGGTCAGCAACAGCGTGAGCGAGGCCAGCGTGATATCCAGGGCGCGCTTCCAAAGGCCGCTCATGCCCTGCAGCGGCGAGTCACAAATCGAGAAGGCCGGCATTCCGTTGATCTCGACGCATCGGGCTTGCACGAGATCGAATGCGAAGATGTTGGGGACGAAATAAATGGATGCCGTGGTATCGCGCAATTCCCTCAGCAGTTCCTGCACCCTGGGCGCGGTGGATATCGGCAGCGCCAGATAGACTCGGCTGATCGAATCGTTGCGCACGATATTGGCGAGGTCGGCGGCGGAACAATTGCCGACCACCGGTTTGCCGTGGCCTTTGGCCAGTCGCCCGGGGCCTCTCGAATCAAAAAAACCGCAGAATTTGCCGCTGGACGCGTTTTGATCGAGGCGTCGCGCCAGTTCGAAGCCGACATCGTTTGCGCCGATGATGATATAGCGCTCTATTGCCACCCGCTCTGAGGAAAGGCGTTTGGCGATGGGAACGCAAAGAGAATCTGTGAGAAGCAGCGCGAATGGCGTGCACAGGAACCAACTCACCATGATGTCGCGCGAGAAAAGGTGAGTCAGATTGAACGAGGTCGATAGGAACGCCAGAACCGCAACGACGCAGCCCCATTCGATCAAAATGCGCGAGATCGCCCTGCGAGTGCGCTCCGCGCTTTTTGGACTCTGCAGGTCCAGCGGCCTGAATATCCGCGCGGCGATCAAGAAGGCGACCAGCGCCAGCGCACAAGAACTCATTGAGAGCGCCTGGTCGGCGGCGAGGGTGCAAATTGCCAGCATCAGCACGACGATAAGAGGCTGTAGGCACTGCTTTGCCAGCGTGACATGCGCGGGTTCCAGGCTGCCGAAGCGCACCGCCTTATCCTCGACCGAACCGCTGCCGAGGAGGGCGGACGCCTGGCGCCGGAACCAGGGTTGACGGTCCTGCAATCGGTCTTGTGGCAAGCTGCTGGTATCGCTTGCCGGCATCTCAGGCATCGCTGCACCCCTAACGGTCACCGAAGTCATTCGAATTATGTCAATTCTGCCCTGTAGCTAATGCGCCACAGGCGACGAGTACACCGAGGGCATGCAATTCCCCCGAGGCCATCGCGACTAATTCAAATGCCAGGTGCCTACAGATGTAAGCATGCTGCCGACAAGCAAGTCAAGGTGTCGCCAACTGCGTGCCAAACGCCTGTTGCGAAGGCCATACAGCGGGAAACGCTTCAAGGGGGAGCGGGGTTGACGCGCGGACCGGAACAACCCTGAATTTATGGTGGGCGGTACAGGGATTGAACCTGTGACCCCTGCCGTGTGAAAGCAGTGCTCTACCGCTGAGCTAACCGCCCATGATTTGACGCCGCAGCATGATATCGACAATTTTCTGAAACCGACAGAGCCGCGGGGCCATTGCGCCCGCGCTCACGGCGCTCTGGTAAACTTTGCACGTTCATGACCGTCCGCACCCGATTCGCTCCCAGTCCGACCGGCTTTTTGCACATCGGCGGGCTTCGCACCGCCCTTTTCTGTTGGCTGTATGCGCGCCGTCACGGCGGCAAGTACGTGCTGCGCATCGAGGACACGGACCTCGAGCGCTCGACCGCCGAGGCCATCCAGCAGATTCTGGACGGCCTGGAATGGGCGGGCCTCGAGCATGACGAGGGACCTTTCTACCAGACCCAGCGATTCGATCGCTACCGCGAAGTGATCGAGCAGCTGCTCGCACAGGGCAGCGCCTATCGCTGCTACTGCACCAAGGAAGAACTGGAGCAAATGCGCGCGCAACAGGCCGCGCGAGGCGAGAAACCGCGTTACGACGGACGATGGCGCGACCGCTCCGATTCGCGCGAGGGCGTGGCCCCCGTGGTTCGATTCAAGAATCCGCTTGCGGGCGAGGTCGTGGTGGACGACGTGGTGCACGGACGCGTCGTTTTTCAGAATTCCGAGCTGGACGATTTGATCATTGCGCGCTCGGACGGCACCCCCACCTACAACTTTTGCGTCGTGGTGGATGACATGGACATGCAAATCACGCATGTCATCCGGGGCGACGATCACCTGAACAACACGCCCCGGCAGATGAACATGTTGCTGGCGTTGGGCCGCCGGCCTCCAACCTACGCGCATCTACCCATGATCCTGGGCTCCGATGGCGCCAAGCTCTCCAAACGGCACGGCGCAGTCAGCGTATTGCAGTACCGCGACGAAGGATATTTGCCCGAGGCGGTGCTGAATTACCTGGTTCGATTGGGGTGGTCGCATGGCGACCAAGAGATCTTCTCAATCGACGAGATGGTGCGATTGTTCGATATCGCCGACGTCAACAAATCGGCGTCCGCCTTTGACGTCGAGAAGCTTGCCTGGCTCAATCAGCAGCACATGATGCGCGCGCCCGCAGCACGTGTGGCGGCCGTTCTGCGCTGGCATCTGGAGCGCAACGGCATCCAAGCCGAGGACGGACCGAAACTCGAGCAGATCGTGCTGGCGCAGCGCGAGCGGGCAAAGACCGTGAAGGAAATGGCGGCGAACAGCCTGTTCTTCTTCAGGGCGCCGGCGGCCTATGACGACAAGGCAGTACGCAAGCATGTGACTCCCGAAGTATTGGGATTGCTCAACGAGGTCATGGGTGGCCTTGGTAGGCTGGAGGACTGGCGCGCGGAATCGATTCATGCATTGATCAGTGCGTCGGCCGCCGATAGGGGCGTGTCGCTGGGCAAGCTCGCGCAACCGATCCGGCTGGCGGTGTGCGGCGGAACCGTCTCGCCTCCGATCGATGCAACTTTGGCAATCCTGGGCAAATCCGAGTCCCTTGCTAGGATAGCCAAGGCCATGGCTCTCTGGAGCGCGTAGTCCACTCATTTTCTTGACGACATGGACCCTGTCAGGTAACGTCCCGCGCCTCCATGTGGGGCCATAGCTCAGCTGGGAGAGCGCTTGCATGGCATGCAAGAGGTCGGCGGTTCGATCCCGCCTGGCTCCACCAGATTGCTTCGATCAGTTGATTTGACGTCCGTCCCCATCGTCTAGAGGCCTAGGACACCACCCTTTCACGGTGAGAACCGGGGTTCGAATCCCCGTGGGGACGCCAGTTCTAAACGCGGCGAATGCCCGGGACAGGGGTCGGCCCCGCCATGGGCTGCTGCTGTCGCTCTCGCAGCACCGCTATGCCGCCGAGCAGGAGCATCAATCCAGTGGTGGCCGATGCGGGGTCAATCTCCGGAGCCCGGATTGCTGGTGATGTCCAAACACCCGGAGTCGTATTGCTCCCTGTCGATCCACAACCGAAGGACTGCGGCGGCTGAAGTGGGAAGTAAGCTGTGCAGGTGGTTGCCATTGTCGCCGAGTCTCCACCCATGCCGCCAATATCAACGCTGGTCGCCGTCAATGTGTAGCCCCCCGGGCCACCGATGGATCCACTTAATGACATCGACCATCCGTCAATCGCGCCACTGCTATTGGTCGAAAAGGCGAATACACCATTAAATAGAGGGCTGCTGCCGGTGGTTATGTCTACGTATGTCGGCCACACGGAGACATTATTTAGGTTGTCTCCCAGGGGCGCGCTCAGCGTAATAAAGCCGCTCAACGGACCGACTCCGAGATTCGGGGGCACGGTATAACTGGTTGCACCTGGGGGCGGGCTTATATCGATGGATCCAGCGGTGAAGTTGGCTCCCTGGTAGGTGTAAGTAACGGAACTTGCGTTCGCGCCCATCGGCGCGGCCATCAGCCCAGCGGCCAGCAATCCCAGAAACTTACTGTTCATTGCCTTTGCTCCATGTGCTTGGACGCTGTTGGTGTAAGGCGTCCCCTTTCTTTGCTGGTCACGGCTCAGAGCTAAGATCATAGCGCGATTACAGACACCCGGCGGGTGCGCGACACCGGATGACATGCAGTCGGACCCACCCTACAACGAGTCGACGTAATGGACGACTCGCTGTGCACTGCACCTCAAGCCGATACTTGATGCCTCAATAGGACTGAGTGAGGTGAACCATGAATCGAATGAAATTATTGGCGATCGCTGCCGCGGTCGGAGGGACTTGCGCGTTGGCCGCGCAGTCACAAGCTCAGGTTAGCGTGAACATCGGTGTCGCGCCCGTGTGTCCGTATGGTTACTACGATTTCGCGCCTTACGCCTGCGCGCCTGCGGGATATTACGGTCCCGAGTGGTTCATTGGCGGGGTATTCATAGGCGCCGGGCCCTGGTTCCACGGTCCCGCGAATTTTCACGGGGGAGTGGACACTCACTTCGATACGCGCCAGGGGTATCACGGTCCGATACCGGTGCGTGGCGAACATCCGGATGATGCGCGGCGAGTGGATGCAGCGCATTTTCACGGTACTGAACAGCACGACGGGCACGAGCACTGATGCGTCAGAACTGATGCGTCGACGGGTTAACCGGAGGACTGCCACTTGGACGCCAGCCGGTTAACCCCCGTTTTTGACGCAGGCGGGCGTTGAGCGCCTCCTGCCACATGGAATCCGCACACAGCCGGCCGACTTACCGGCATTCGGCGCGCCAGCTCGCCCACCGGCAGGCCGGTTAAGGGACAGCTAGCACTAGACCGACTACTATTCGTCAATCGCCTGTTCGGCGACCAAAACAAGAACGAAGCCACCCGAATGATCAAGAATGCCCGGTCTCGAGCCTGAATCGATGGATTCGCTGCCAGCAGCAGATCCAGCGCCCGATTTCATCCGCGGCGGCGGTGAAATGGGCGCCTTGATGCGGGGCTTTGATTGGGGATCTACGGCACTCGGACCACCCGATACCTGGCCACAAGCGCTCAGGACGGCCATTCGGCTGCTGCTCAATAGCGGACATCCCATGTACGTTTGGTGGGGGTCCGACCTCTTGTGCTTCTACAACGATGCCTATCGCCTGTCGATCGGCTCGGAACGACATCCGGGGTCGTTGGGTCGCAAGGCCCGTGAGGTGTGGGAAGAAATCTGGGACATCATCGGACCCCAGATCGAGCAGGTGATGTCCGGCGGGGGCGCGACCTGGAATGAAAATGCATTGGTTCCCATCACGCGCAATGGCCGTCGGGAGGATGTGTATTGGACCTATAGCTACAACCCAATAGACGACAGCGCTGCCGCCACGGGCGTCGGCGGGGTGCTGGTCGTGTGCACCGAGACAACCCAACAGGTATTGAGCGCCCGACATGCCGTGGAGGAACAACAAAAGTTCTCGGAGCTGTTCGAGCAGGCGCCGAGCTTCATGGCGATGCTGCGCGGCCCGGAGCATCGGTTTGAGCTCGCGAATCCAAGCTATCTGAGGCTGATAGGACGGCGGGACGTGCTCGGCCGGACGGTGGCCGAGGCGGTTCCCGAAGCTGGGCGGCAGGGCTTCCTCAAGCTGCTTGATGCCGTTTATCGCTCCGGCCAACCATTTATCGCCAATGGGGTGAGGTTCGCAGCCCAGCCGGTCGCGGGAGGTCCCGTCGATGAGCACTACCTCGATTTTGTTTATCAGCCCATCAAGGACGCCGCGGGCGTTGTCACCGGGGTTTTTGTAGAGGGGGTCGACGTCACCAGCCGTGCGGTCGCGGACGCCGCTCTCAGGGAAAGCGAGCAGCAGCTACGGCTCGCGACCGATGCGGCGGAGGTCGGTTTGTGGGACCTCGACATCGGCAGCGATACGCTGTTTTGGCCGGCACGGGTGAAGGCGATGTTTGGCATCTCGGAGAACCAGCCGATTTCCATGGCCGATTTCTACAGCGGCCTGCACCCGGAGGACAGAGAACGAACCAGTGCCGCCTTTGCAGCCGCGTTGGATCCGGTCGAGCGAGCGCTCTACGATGTCGAGTATCGGACCATCGGGAAAGAAGATGGTCTCATCCGCTGGGTCGCCGCGAAGGGCCGCGGATTGTTCGATGCTGAACGCTGCGTGCGCGTGATCGGCACCGCCATAGACATCACCGCGCGCAAGGCGACTGAGGAGAGACTTCGTGAGTTGAACGAGGAACTGGAACGCCGGGTTGCCGAGGCGTTGGCGGAGCGCAAGGTATTTGCCGATATCGTGGAGTCGACTGATGCGCTGGTGCTGGTTCTCGATGTTAACTTCTGCATCATGGCGATCAACCGCGCAACTGCGGACGAGTTGCACCGGCTGTACGGATTCCGGCCAACGGTGGGCGACGACCTGCTGGCATCCCTCGAGCGCTTTCCGCAACAAAGGGAACACGTTCGCCGCTATTGGAGCCGGGCGCTCGCAGGCGAGGAATTTACCGCGACGGACGCATTTGGCGAGGCTGTCTCGGAGCGCCGCCATTACGAAATGAAATTCAATTCGCTGCGTGACCGCAGCGGCAACCTGGTCGGCGCGTTTCAATTCGTCTACGACGTCACCGACCGGCTGCGCGATCAGGCGCGGCTGGCCGAGGCCGAAGCTCATTTGCGGCAGGCACAGAAGATCGACGCCCTGGGCCAGTTAACGGGCGGCGTTGCCCACGATTTCAACAACCTTCTGATGGTCATCTCGGGCGGCCTGAGCTTGTTGGAACGCTCGGACGAACCCGAACGCCGGCAGCGGATTTTGGCTCAAATGCGCCAGGCCAGCGACCGTGGCGCGTCGTTGAGCCGGCAATTGCTGGCTTTCGCCCGACGTCAGCCGCTGAAGCCGGAGCCCATCGACTTGCGTCGCCACATTGATGGGATGCGTGAAATGCTCGATCGAACCCTGCGCGGTGACGTGCTGGTGAGGACGCAGTTTGCGAACGACCTTTGGCCGATCAAGGTGGATCCAGCCGAACTGGAATTGGTCATCTTGAACCTGTGCGTGAACGCCCGTGACGCGATGCCCAGTGGCGGTACGATCACGATCAGCGCCGACAATGCCGAAAAAATCCGCCATGGCGGTCTGGCGGGAGACTTTGTTTCGCTGTGCGTCGAGGATTGCGGCACCGGAATGTCGGATGATGTGCTGGCGCATATCTTCGAGCCTTTCTTTACCACCAAGGAGGTGGGCAAGGGATCCGGGCTCGGCCTTCCCCAGGTCTATGGCTTCGCACAGCAGTCCGGCGGCGCCGTCAAGGTCGATACCACCCTCGGACGCGGCACGAAGATCAGCCTGCTATTGCCGAGAACTGAATTGCCGGCCTCGCAGCTCGCGCCGACACCCGAGCCGGATTCAACCGCGCGCCGACGCGCGCTGCGGGGCTCTGTCTTGCTGGTGGAGGACGACGATGAAGTTGCCTCTCTGGTCGCGGAAATGCTCGGGGAATTGGGTTATCGGGTTACGCGTGCCGCGAGCGCGCAAGCGGCCTTGGGTGCGTTGGCGGACGATCGCGCGTTGGACCTCGTGTTCTCCGATGTGCTGATGCCGGGCACGATGAACGGCATGGACCTGGCACGGGAGATACGTAGGCGGCGGCCGCATATGCCCGTATTGCTGACATCCGGATACTCGGGAGCCGCATTCAAGGAGGCGGCGGCCGAAAACATCAATGTCTTGCGCAAGCCCTATGAGATTCACGCCTTGGATGCCGCGCTGCGCGCGGCTCTGGCGAATTCGAGGCATTACGAATAACAGCGGCATTGCCGGCGCGTGAACTCCTGCCGCCGCATTGCACGCATCCCGACATCTTGGCAGACTGGCCTCGCTTCGGCTGCCCGGGATGCCCCATGAGTTTGTTAGCCCGAATCAACCTCGCGCTCGTTAGCGCATTACTCATCGCCGGGCTCGGGTTGGGCTACGTCAGCTCGCGCCTGCTGCAAGCCAACGCCCGGGCTCAATTGCTGCGCGAAGCCAGGGTTATGATGGACAGTGCTGCCAGCACCCGCGCCTACACATCGGAAGAAATCGTGCCCTTGCTCAACGAGGCGATGAAGACCACCTTTCTGCCGCAATCGATTCCGTTCTACGCCGCCACGCAGAATTTCCTCAAGCTACATCAGCAACACCCGGAGTACGCCTACAAGGAGGCAACGCTCAACCCCACGAATCCGCGCGATAGGGCCACCGATTGGGAGGCGGATCTCATCCAGCAGTTTAGAAACTCCGGCGACACCCACGAACTTGTCGGCGAGCGCGACACGCCGATGGGACGATCGCTGTTCATGGCAAGGCCGATCCGCGTCGGGCCCGAGTGCCTGCAGTGCCATAGCTCGCCGCATGCGGCTCCGGTCACTCTCATTACGCGCTACGGCGCCGATAATGGTTTCGGCTGGCAGCTCAACGAAGTGGTGGGCGCCCAGGTGATCTCCGTGCCCTTGGCGGCGACCACCGAGGGAGCGCAGCGCGTGTGGCGAGGCATGATGTTTGCCACCATCGCCGCATTCACATTCCTGTTTATCGCCTTCAATGGCCTCGCTTATTGGCTCTTCCTGCGTCCGGTGCGCCGCATCGTGCAAGTGGCGGATGCCCTGAGCCAGGGCAAGCAGCCGGCTGAAGGATTTCCGACCGTCGGAGGCAGCGACATCACGGCGCTGTCGCGCGCCTTCGATCGCATGCGCATCAGTTTGGCGAAGGCCATGAAGCTGTTGGAAGGCTAAAGATGCGCCAGGACGTGTTCGTCAGTTATTCGCAGTCGGACCGCGCTTGCGCATTCGACATAGTGGCTCAACTCGAGGCGCGCGGCATCAAGGTTTGGGTGGCGCCGCGCGACATACCCCCCTCGGCGGACTGGGCCGCGGAAATCATCGAGGCGATCAGCACCTCGCGCCTCATGTTGCTGGTGTTCTCGGCCAGCTGCAACGACTCGCCCCAGGTGCGTCGCGAAGTCGAGCGCGCCGTGCACCGGCACCTGCCGATACTGCCGGTCCGAATCGAGGACGTGCTGCCTACCAAGAGCCTCGAGTATTTCTTGAGCGCGCAGCACTGGTTCGATGCATTTCCCGCGCCGCTCGCGCCGCATGTAGACCAGCTATGTCAACAGGTGAGCGAGCTGCTGCGCACGACCACGGAGCTTGCAACCGAATCCGCATCCACCACTGGCACGTACAGGCCTCCGCCGCAGTTTCAACCGCGACAACTCGAATCGCTGGAGAGAAAGCTCGCGTTCTACGTGGGACCGATGGCACGACACCTCGTCACCAGGGCGGCTGCCATAGCGCCCACCTGGAATGAGCTCACGCTGCGGCTGGCAGGCGAGATCGAACTCGCAGCGGCTCGGCAGGAATTCATCGAATCCTGCAGCGCGGAGTAGCCGTGAGTACCGCCAATCCCGCCGTTCTCTCCGACGCAGTTCGTGGGCTGTTTCCGGACGGTGCGATCGCCGCCGAGTTGCGCGAACCCGGCGACCCCGCGTTACTCCTGCCGGCGGAGGCTGCCTGCCTGGCCAGTGGCGCGGTTGAAAAGCGCCGCCGCGAGTTTGCGGCCGGTCGGTTGTGCGCCCGGCGTGCCATCGCCGAACTTGGCATCCAGGATTTTGCGCTACGCGTGGCGCAGGACCGCCAGCCGCTCTGGCCGGACTCCCTGGTTGGCAGCATCACGCATACGGGGGGGCTGTGCGCTGCAGTGGTCGCACCAAAAACTTGCCTTGATGCCGTGGGGCTGGACAGCGAAGTCGTCGGCGGCGTCGCGCCCGACATCTGGCCGACAATCAGCGTGCCGAGCGAGCTGGCCTGGCTCGAATCGCTGCCCGTGGCGCAGCGCGCCGCCGCGGTGACGCTGATCTTCTCGGTCAAGGAGGCATTCTATAAGTGCCAGTACCCGGTGACGGCCGAATGGCTGAATTTCGAGGATCTACGCGTTGAGCCGGTCAAATGGGGTGCGCCCGCGGGCGGCATTCTGATTCATGCAACCAGGCGCTTGAGCATCGAGGATCGGGTGGCGCTGCCCATCCTCGGCCAGTATCTGTTCCACCAAGAATTCGTGACCGCCGGGGTTGCGCTCAGTACGCTTTATCGTCGCGCAGCACCTTGACGGCGGTCAGCAGGATGATTTTGATATCCAGCAGCGGAGACCAGTGCCGCAAATAGTCCAAGTCGAAATTCACGCGCTTTTCCATGTCCTCGAGCCGCGTGGTCTCCCCCCGGCAGCCGTTGACTTGCGCGAGGCCGGTGATTCCCGGCAGCACCTTGTGGCGCACCATGTAGCCCTTGATGAGCTTGCGATATTCCTCGTTGTGCGCGACCGCATGGGGCCGAGGGCCGACCAGGCTCATGCGGCCCTGCAATACGTTGATGAGCTGGGGCAGCTCGTCGAATGAGGTCCGGCGCAAGATCGCGCCGATCTTGGTGATGCGGGAATCGGTTCTCGATGCTTGACGAATATCCGCACCGTCCTCGGTGACGCTCATGGTGCGGAATTTATAGACGGCGATTTCGCGCCCGTCCAAGCCGTAGCGGCGCTGCTTGAACACCACCGGTCCCGGGGAGGTCAACTTGACCAGGACGGCCACCAGCAGCAGCAATGGCAGCAGCAGCAACAGGATCGTGATCGACAGCACGATGTCGGTCAGCCGTTTCGCGACGCCGCGATATCCGTAGAACGGGGTTTCGCACATGGCGACGACGGGAATGCCTTGAATCTCTCCGGAGCGCGCCTGAATGAGGTCGAATACGAAAATATCCGGAACATAGTAAATGGATGCCGTGGTATCGCGCAGGTCATCCAAAAGATTCATTACCCGCTTCACATGCCGGATGGGCAGCGCGATGAATATGACGTCGGTGCGGTGCGCCTTGACGTACTCGCCCACATCGCTGAGGCTGCCGACCAGCTCGACGGCGGCGTCCATTTCGAGCCGGTCGCTGCTGCGGTCGTCGAAGAAGCCTGTGATCTCGAGGCGCATCGACGGATTGTTCTTCAGGCGCCGGGCGAGCTCGAGACTGCTGCCATTGTATCCGGCGATGATGGCCTTGCGGTTGTCGAACACGCTCATCAAGAAGTGCCGCATGATCTCTTGCATCGCCAGGGTCACGAGCACCAGCGCCACCGGCGTGAGCACCGCCCACGTCAGGAAGATGCGCCGTGGGTACAGCAGCGATTTGGTGAGATAACCGATCAGCAGCAGCACAACCAGCAGCAGCATCCAGCGGAACACCACATCGACCACCGCTGATGTGCGTGCGGAAGTGAGCTGTGTCGACATTTCCCGCGGCGGTTGCACCAGTACCAGACACAGCACCGCGACGATGACCATGGGTGCGGACTTCGGGTCGAATACGCGGCCCCAGAGCTTGGTGCATGCATATAGCGATACCATGGCAACGGCGGCCGGAATAACCGCCTGTAGGATCGCCAGGAACGCGATAAGAAAGCTCTGCTTGAATACGACCGGTTGGGTCATCTTGCCGCCATGTCAATCGACATTATCAGCTACTTGCATCTGCTTATCCGTGATCCACAGCAATATAAAGTTAAATCAAACTTGGGGCCGCGAAGCGGCCCAGCACGCAATGGTATTCTAGGGGGGCATGACAAACGTTCCATTACTCGATCTTAAGGCGCAATTTGCCCAAATTCGCGCCGAAGTCATGCCGATCATCGACCAGGTTTGCTCCAGCCAGCAGTTCATTCTGGGCGAACACGTGCGCGGACTGGAGATCGAGGCCGCGCGCTACTGCCAGGCCTCCGCCTCTGTCGGCGTGTCCTCCGGCACCGACGCCTTGTTGTTGGCGCTGATGGTGTTGGGGATCGGCGCCGGGGATGAGGTAATCACCTCGCCATTCACCTTTTTTGCGACAGCCGGCACGATTGCGCGGGCGGGCGCCAGGCCGGTGTTCTGCGATATTGACCCGGCGACGTTCAATTTGTCGCCCGCTGCGGTCCAGGCCTACATAGACAGCCGCTGCGTGCTGCAGGGCGATTCGCTGACCAACCGCGCGACTGGCGCCCGGATCAAGGCCTTGATGCCGGTGCACCTGTACGGCCAGGCGGCCGACATGGATGGCCTGATGCAGATTGCCCGGCGCTATTCGCTCAAGGTCATCGAGGACGCCGCGCAAGCGATCGGCACGGACTACAAGAGCGGCGCGCGAGCCGGTTCGATCGGCGACATTGGCTGTTTTTCGTTCTTTCCGAGCAAGAATCTCGGCGCGTTCGGCGATGCGGGCCTATGCACCACGAATGATGCTGAGCTTGCGGAGCGCATGCGGGTGCTGCGGGTGCACGGCGGCAAGCCGAAGTACTATCACGCGGTGATCGGCGGAAACTTCCGCATCGATGAATTGCAGGCGGCCGTGTTGCGGGTAAAGCTCAAGTACCTGGACGGCTGGACCGAGGGCAGGCAGCGCAATGCTGCCTATTACGATGCCGCATTCATCAACGAGAATTTGGGCGGGAAGCTTACTACGCCGCGAACGATTGCCGGCGGCCGGCACATCTTCAATCAATACGTGGTGCGGGCGCAGAACCGCGATGGGCTCAGGAAATATTTGAGCGAGCAGGGCGTGGGATCCGAAATTTATTACCCGGTGCCGCTGCATTTGCAGCAATGCTTCGGATACTTAGGTTACAGCGCCGGGGATTTTCCCCACTCCGAACTCGCCGCCGCCGAAACTCTTGCGTTGCCGGTGTATCCGGAACTGCAGCCGGAGCAATTATCCCACGTGGTCGCCAAGATCGGCGAGTTTTACGCCTAGCCTTTCTTGAAGTCGTCGGGCAGCAGTTGATGGCGCGACAGCAACTTGTAGAAGTCGGTGCGATTGCGCCGCGCCAGGCGCGCCGCCTGGCTGACATTGCCGCCGGTGATCTGCAATATTTGCGACAGGTAATTGCGCGTGAACTCATCGCGCGCCTCATCGAAGGACGGCAGCCGCGTGGGGTTGCCGCCGAGGGATTGCTGCACCAGTTCGGCGGTGATGATGGCGCCGTGCGAGAGCGCAACGTTTTGCCGCACCACGTTGTATAGCTGGCGCACGTTGCCGGGCCATTCCGCGGTTGCCAAAAGCTCCACAGCCTCCGGCGCATAGATTCTGCGCTGCCCGTTTTCCTTGGCTATCTGCTCGAGGAAATGCGCCACCAGCAGCGGGATGTCTTCGCGGCGGCGCCCCAACGAGGGCATCTCGATGTGCACCACATTCAGCCGATAGTACAAGTCCTCACGGAACTGGCCGCCGACCATCAATTGGTGCAAATCGCGGTGCGTGGCGGACATGATTCGAACGTTGACCGGCACCGTTTCGGCGCCGCCCACGGGACGAATCTGATTCTCCTGCAACACCCGCAACAGCTTGACCTGCAGGCGCATCGGCATGTCGCCGACTTCATCGAGCAGCAGAGTGCCGCCATCGGCGGTCTCGAACAGCCCCTTCTGCGAGCGCGTCGCGCCGGCGAACGCGCCCTTCTCGTGGCCGAACAGCTCGGACTCGAGCAGATTCTCGGCCATGGCGCTGCAATTGATCGCGACGAACGGCTTATTGCGCCGCGGGCTGGCCTCGTGAATGGCGCGCGCCAGCAGCTCCTTGCCGGTGCCGCTCTCGCCGGTCAGCAGCACCCGCGCATCGGTGCCGGCCACCATATTGGCCTGGGCAAGCTTGTCTTCCATCAACTGGTTGCGGGTGATGATGTTCGCGCGCCAGTCCTCGTCCACGTGCGCGAACCCGGATACCTTGAGGGCCTTCTGCACGTGATCGAGCAATTCCTGCTTGTCCACCGGCTTGGTGAGGAAACCGAAGGCGCCACTCTGGGTCGCGTGCACGGCGTCGGGAATCGTGCCATGCGCCGTGAGGATGATCACGCGCAGGCCCGGCCAGCGGCTCTGCAGCTCCTTGAGCAGGCCGATGCCGTCCATTTGATCCATGCGCAAATCCGTGATCACCAGATCCGGCCGGAACCGCGTGCATGCGGACAGCGCCGCGGCCGCACTCTCCACCGCCTCCACCTCGTAGTTCTCGGCGCGCAGCCGAATGGTCAGAAGACGCAATAAACCGGGGTCATCGTCGACCACCAGGATGCGTGCCTTGCGCTTTTGGGTGGTCACGCCATCACGCGAGCCTGGAAACAGGCCAAACGCCAGGGGCGCGGTCGAAGCAAGTGAATGGGCGTTCAATAAGGTCTCTCTTCTGTACTCTCAAGGCGTGTGCGATCCAGTCGTTCCGCGGTCATTTATCGATTTCTCGAGATGCGTGACCGCTTCAAGTTTAGCTCTCGCCTCGTCCAATGCTTTGCGCAACCGCGCATTTTCATCAGTTTCCGCCGACAGCCGGCGATTTGCCGTCAGCAGCTTGTCGCGGGCATCGGCATCGTGAGGCGCATCGTCCCGCAAGCGCTTGTTTTCCGCCTGCAAAACCAGCTGCTGCTCCACTTGTTGAAGCTCCACGGAGGCCAATAGGCGCTCCGTGGGCAACAGAGTCTCAGGCCTGGCGAGCAGTTCAGCCAACTGTCGCTGCGCGGCGACGGGGTCCGAGCCGCTATGGCCCGGGGTTGCCAGAGCCAGGGCGTATTTGAGCTTGTTGGTCGTGGTGGGGGTCAAACTGGCCCCGTCCTTGGCCGACTGAAAAATCTCTGCCTGGCGCGCCGGATCGCCCAGCGGCAGGGCGCTCATCATTTCGAGCAAGGGGGCGACCGGGGTCAAATCGCCTGAAGGGCGGTCTATCTGGGCCGCGCCGGCAGCCTTTTGGGCGCTGCCCATCGAGCCACAGCCTCCGAGCCCGAGTCCGCAGGCCAGCAGCAAGCATGCTGCAACGCGCAATGGATCAAGCGGCATGGGCTTTTTCGGCCTTGTCGGCTTTTTCGTGCGCGATCGCCGCGACCGGTTGGCGCAGGGGCAGCCGAACGCGGAAATGGGCGCCGCCGCTCTTGGCTTCGAAGATCTCGATGCTGCCGCTGTGCGCGGTGACGAATTCCGTCACCACCGAGAGTCCGATTCCGGTTCCCTTGACGTGCCCTCCCTGGGGGGTCTTTCCCTGATAAAAGGCTTCAAAAATCCGGCCGCGGTCCTCGGCCGGAATTCCCGGTCCGCTGTCGATGACGTCCAGCAACAACTGCTCGCGCTCGCCATGCGCGTGAATGCTGATGGTGCCGCCGCGCGGCGTGAATTTGACCGCATTCGACAGCAGGTTGTCGAGAATCAAGCGCAGCTTGGCGCGATCCGCCACGGGCGTCAGGTCCTCGACCTGCACATCGAGACGCACCCGGTGCGCCACCAGCGTGAGCTGTTGGTTCTCCAGAACCGTCTTCACCAGCGGTCGCAGCTTGAACTCGGAAATCTCCAGGCCGACGCTCTTCGCCTGCCAGGCGCTGAACGACAATAGATTTTCGATGAGCCGCTGCAGCTTCATGCCGTTCTCGCGCAAGATGGCGGTCACTTCCCGCTGGCCGCTCTGCAGCTCACCGACCGCGCCGTCCATCAAGAGTTCGGTTCCCTCGCGAATGTTCGCCAGCGGCGTTTTGAGTTCATGCGACATGTGCCTCAAGAAGCGGTTTTTTTCCTGCGCGAGCTCCAGCAGGCGCACTCTCAGCCATTCGAGCTGTTTCGCCAGGCGCTCCAAATCGGTCGGCCCGCGAATGACGATGGGCCTGGAAAATGTGCCGCGGCCCAACTCGCTTATGGAACGGTCGATGGCGCGGATCGGCCTGCCGAACAGGTAGGTAAAGATGCCGACCACCACGAGCGTCATGGGCATCAGCAGCAGTGTCCGCCAGAACAGATTCTGCTGCGCTTGCTGAGCCGCAAGCTGCATGCTGCTCAACTCGGTGTCGATTTGCGCGCTGACCCGATTGGACACCTGCGATGCCAGTTCCGAGACATGCGGGAAGGCGTTCACCAGGTCCGCCATCTGCGCGGAATTGGCGCTGGAGGATTTCAGCACCCGGAACAGCCGTCCGGCTTCGGCCAGCAGCGCATTGACGTCACTGCGCGACTCGGCGTCGAGCGGCAGGGTGAGAAGATCGTTCAGCGCGGTCACCAGCCGATCGTTATGGTGCGCGTAGGACTCCACCAGATCCGCGTTGCCGATGATTTGATAGAGCCGCGCGGTGCGCTCGAGCGCGGCAATCTCCTCGAACATGCGCTGATTGTTGCGAGTGCTTTGAATGCCATGCACCACCAGCTGCTCGCTGCGGTTGGACAGGGTGTTCATCTGCACAGCGGCATTGACGATGGCGAAAAGCAGCGGCGCCGCCATGACCGTGAAGCCGATCAGCATCAGTCCACTCAATGACTTAGGTCGGGGCAATCGCATGAGCGCATTCTAGCAGCAGCCCCTCGTCAAAGGAGTGACGGCATTCGTACCTGTAGACTTCCCGCATGAGCCGTGACGCGCCGTATGCCCAACTCTCACCGGAGGCAGTTCTGGATGCGCTCGAGGCGGTCGGATACCGGTGCGACGGGCGGGTTCTGGCGCTCAACAGTTACGAGAATCGCGTCTACCAGATCGGCATCGACGAGGGCGACCCGGTGGTCGCCAAATTCTATCGGCCAGGCCGCTGGAGCGACGCCGCCATCGGCGAGGAGCATGCCTTCGCTCTCGAACTTGCCGCGCAGGAGATTCCGGTGGTCGCCCCCATTGTCCAGGACGGTGTATCCCTGCACACGCAGCGCGGATTTCGCTACGCCGTTTTCCCGCGCCGCGGCGGCCGCTGGCCGGAACTTGGCACGGCCGACGATCGCGAATGGGTGGGGCGCTTTCTCGGCCGCATCCACGCCGTGGGTCGCGCCCGCCGCTTCGAGCATCGCCTGCGGCTCAGCATGGAAGATCTCGGGCGCAGGGCGCGCGACTTTGTGTTGGACGGGGACTGGATGCCCGACTACCTGGCCACCAAGTATGAGGCTCTGACCGAGGAGCTCCTGAACGAGGTGGAGATCCGGGCAGATGCTTGGCGAGGCGCCACGCTCGGGCGCATCCATGGCGACTGCCATCGCGGCAACATTCTGTGGACCGACGCCGGCCCGCACTTCGTCGATCTGGACGACTGCCTGACGGGACCCGCCATCCAGGATCTGTGGATGCTGCTTGCCGGGAGCCCGCAGGAGATGCGCGGCGAATTGCGCGATTTGCTCAAGGGCTACGAGCAGTTCCTGCCGTTCGACCGGGGTGAAATTGCGCTGATCGAACCGTTGCGGGCACTGCGCATGATTCATTACTCCGCGTGGCTGGCGCGGCGCTGGCATGACCCAGCGTTTCCGCTGGCCTTCCCCTGGTTTGCCGAGCCTCGCTACTGGGAGCAGCACTACCGCGCGCTCGAGGAGCAACTGGCGGCGGTGCTGGAGCCGCCGCTCGAGTTGTGATCGGCCGGCTATTTGGACATCATAGGGCATGACCTATGCAAGGCTTCTGCTGCTTTGCGCCGTTGTGGCGTTGGCCGCCTGTCACCGCGACTCGGGTCAATCGCCGGCCGGCAAGGCTGCCCCCGCGAAGCGTGCGTCGGCGGCCGCGAAGAAGGGACCCACGCCGGAGGAACAGACGGCCGGCATGGTGCAGGCGGTCAGCCAAGGCAAGTCCCAAGTTCCCGTGACCATCAAGTTCGACTTGCTGCAGCGGCCGGCGGTCGGACAAACGCTGGACATCGACATCGCGATGCTGCCGCAGATTGCCGCCGACCAAGCCACCGTCCTGGTTACCGGATCCGATGGCCTGGACGTTGCCACCGACAGCCGTCAGATCGACTTTGCCGCCGTCGAGGCAACTCAGGTCTATCGCCACAAGATCAGCGTAACGCCGACGGCAGCGGGCGTGTATTTCGTGGAATTTGCCGTCACCCTGGCCCATGACGCCATTTCCGAGTCGCGTAGCTTCTCGGCGCCGATCATCGTGGAAGCCGCCGCGGGGGCCACCGACAAGGGCTAGCGGCGAAACTGCGGCGAGGGATCGCCGAAGGCTCTATAATGGTGGGTTTCCCAAGGGCCTCACTGTGACGCAGAAACTCCGCAACATCGCCATCATCGCGCACGTCGATCATGGCAAGACCACGCTCGTCGATCAGCTGCTGCGCCAGTCCGGCACGCTCGATGCGCGCAAGGATTTGCAGGAGCGGGTCATGGACTCGAATGTTTTGGAGCGCGAGCGCGGCATCACCATTCTCGCCAAGAATACCGCGATCACCTGGGGCGACTACCGGATAAACATCGTCGATACCCCGGGCCATGCCGATTTCGGCGGCGAAGTCGAGCGCGTGCTGGCGATGGTCGACAGCGTGCTGTTGTTGGTGGATGCCGTCGACGGCCCCATGCCGCAGACGCGCTTCGTGACGCAAAAGGCCTTCAAGCACGGCCTGCGCCCGATCGTGGTCATCAACAAGATCGATCGCGACGAGGCGCGCCCGGGCTGGGTGCTGGATCAGACTTTCGACCTGTTCGATCGCCTCGGCGCGACCGACGAGCAGCTGGATTTTCCCGTGGTGTATGCGTCCGCCTTGCGCGGCTTCGCCGGCCTCGAGTCCACCGTGCGCGACGGCGACATGCAGCCGCTGTTCAAGACCATCGTCGAATACTGCCCGCCGCCCGCCGTCGATGTGGACGGCCCGTTGCAGCTGCAGGTGACGCTGCTCGACTATTCGAGCTATGTGGGCGCCATCGGCATCGGCCGCATCAAGCGCGGAACCTTGAGGCGCGGCATGGCGGTTACCGTGGTCGATCGCGAGGGCAAGCAGCGGCCCGAGCGGATAACCCAAATCCTGGGGTTCCACGGATTGACGCGCGTCGAAGTCGAATCGGCGAGCGCCGGAGACATCGTCGCGTTCGCGGGAATTCCGGAGCCGAAGGTGTCGGACACCCTGTGCGACCCTGCGAATGTGGAGGCATTGCCAAGCCTGACCGTCGATGAGCCCACGATCAGCATGACCTTTGAGGTCAATACCTCGCCGTTTCTGGGCCGCGACGGAAAATTCGTGACCAGCCGCCAGATTCGCGAGCGCCTGGAGCGCGAAGCCATCCACAACGTGGCCCTGAGAGTCGAACCCACCGCGGATCCGGACAAGTTCGTGGTGTTCGGGCGCGGCGAGCTGCATCTGGGCGTGCTGCTGGAGAATATGCGCCGCGAGGGCTACGAGATGGGCGTGTCGCGGCCGCGTGTGGTCATCAAGCAGATCGATGGCGCGGCGCATGAGCCCTACGAGCAGGTTACGGTGGACGCGGACAGCGATGCGCAGGGCAATATCATGACGGCTCTGGGCAGCCGCGGCGCCGAACTCAAGGACATGCAGTCGGATGGCCGCGGCCGCGTGCGCCTGGACTACATGATTCCCTCGCGCGGTTTGATCGGATTCCAGACGGAATTTCGCACCATGACCCGGGGCACGGGGTTGTTGCACCATGTGTTCGATCACTACGGGCCGGTGGTGCAGCGCGAACTGGGCCAGCGGCCTCAGGGCGTGTTGATTTCGAACGGCCAGGGCACGGCCTTGGCCTATTCCTTGTTCAGCCTGCAAGAACGCGGCAGGCTCTGCATCGGCCCGGGCGATGAGGTGTACGAGGGGATGATCATCGGCCTCAATAATCGCGAAGACGATCTGGTCGTGAATCCGCTCAAGGGCAAGAAACTCACCAACATGCGCGCCGCCGGCAAGGACGAGAATGTGGTGTTGACACCGCCGATACGATTTTCGCTCGAACAGGCCATGGAATTCATCGATGACGATGAATTGATCGAAGTGACCCCCAATACGGTGCGCCTGCGCAAGCGCAGCCTGCGCGCAACCGATCGAAAGCGCTCCGAGCGCGAGGCCGTGGAGTAGGGCGGTCAATTTAACCGATAGTTGGGCGAACCGAGACGCCCGTCACATCGCGATTGCGGGATCTCCCTAACATTTGACCTTGCGGTAGGCGCCCGCTGCAGCGGGCCGCGCCAAAATCTATGACGGGAGTTCCCAGGACTTGTCACGCGAGATTGCGAACGCTGTTCGCAGCGATTCACCCGAGCCGGCGCAGGGACTGAACCGGCTGCTCGAGCGCCAGGTGGCGGAGGCGCGGACGCGCAGCGGCGAGCTCGACGTCGGCTGCCTGCTGTCGGCGGTGAGCGCGCATTACGAGCGCATCGAGGCCGAAAGACGCGGCGTCGTACGCTCGATGCAGCTCATGTCTGACGAGGCGCAGGCGCTGACTCGGGAAATCCGCGAGCAGAGCGCTTCGCACCTGCAGGTCATCCTCGACAACGTCAAGGACGCGATCATCACCGTGGACGACGCGGGCCATATAGAAACCGTCAACCCGACGGGCGAGCGGATTTTCGGCTACGCGCAGGCGGAGATCCTCGGCCGCAACCTGAGTTTCCTGCTGCCGGAGATCGATGCGCGCGCCCCGAGCGGGTGCCTGGAACGCTTCGCCACCAAGATAGCCGACACCCACGTCGATCTGGCGGCACACCAAACCTGGGGCTTGTCCAAGGACTCCACGCGGGTCGCCGTCGAGATCGGCGTCAGCAAGGCGAAGCTTCATCGCCGCGACGGTTACATACTCTGCATACGCGATATCACCGAACGGGATCTTGCGGAACGCTCGATGCGCGAAAGCGAGGCCCGCTACCGCACCCTGGTGGAGCATGCGCCGGAGGCGATCGTCGTGTTCGACGTGGATAAGGCAAGATTCGTCGACGTCAACGACAACGCGTGCCGGTTCTTCAAGATGGAGCGTGCGGCCTTGCTGGCCGGTGGGCCGGACCGGATAAGTCCCCTGCTTCAGGCCGACGGCGCGCCATCGTTCGGGGTGGCGCGCGGGCATATCCGTCGAGCGCTGGCCGGCGAGACTCCGGTGTTCGAATGGACGCATTGCGACTCGAGCGGACGGGTCCTGCCGTGCGAAGTGCGCTTCGTGCGGCTGCCGAGTTCGAATTTGCGCCTGATTCGCGCCAGCATCACCGATATCACCGAGCGCAAGCGGGCCGACGCGATCGCCGCGGGCGAACGCCGGGTATTCGAAACCATAGCTGCGAATGCGCCGTTGTTGTCCGTGCTCGAAGCCATATCCGAGGTCATTGAGCGCGTGGTCAGCGACAGCCATTGCGCCATCGGACTCTTGGATCGCGATCGGCAAAAGCTCAGCTTCGGCGTGGCGCCGAGCCTGTCGCGCGAATTCGTGGCTGCAATGGACGGAGTGCCGGTCGGCATTCGCTTCGGCTCGTGCGCGGCCGCCGTGCATCTTGCCCGCCAGATCACGGTTGCCGACATCGAGCCGGATGGGCTGTGGGAGTTTCGCCGCGAAGCGGCGCTGCGAGCCGGTTTGCGGGCCTCCTGGTCCGCGCCGATCCTCGCCTCGGACGGACAGGTGGTGGGCACCTTCGCGGTATACCGCCGCCAGCCGGGCGTGCCCTCGGCGCACGACCACGAGTTCATGCTGCGCATGGCGCAGATCGCCGGGATCGCGATCGAGCGGCGCGGCGCCGAGGATGCGCTGCGCAACAGCGAGGCGAAATTTCGCGGCCTGTTCGAGAATGTCATGGAAGGCGTGTATCAAACCTCGCGCGAGGGACGCATTCTGGTTGCCAATCCCGCATTCGTGCAGATGCTTGGCTACGGCTCGGTGCAGGAGGTGTACGACCTGCCGGCGGTCGGCCTGTACTGGAATCCCGGCGACCGCGAGATTTTCATGCGCCGCATCGAAAGCGAAGGCCAATTGCGCAACGAAGAATATGTTCTGCGCCGCAAGGACGGCAGCATGCTGGTGGTGGTGGAGAACAGCCGCGTCGTGCGCGACGCTGCGGGCCTGATCACGGGCTTCGAGGGCACGATCGCCGATGTGACCGAGCGCAAGAAGGCGGAAACCGCGGTATACCAGGCAAAGGAGCGGGCGCAGGTCACGCTGCAGTCGATCGGTGACGCGGTCATTACCACGGATGCGGACGGCCGGATCGATTACATGAATCCGATCGCGGAAAGCCTGACCGGCTGGGAGAATCACGAGGCGCAAACCCGGCTCATCGGCGAAGTGTTCACCGTGGTCGATGAGGCGACGCGCGAGGTGGGCGAAAGCCCGGTCACCCGCTGCCTGCGAGAGGGGCAGGTGATGGGACTTGCCGAGCACACGGTGCTGGTGAATCGCCGCGGCCAGGAGATTGCGATTCAGCACTCGGCGGCGCCGATCCGTGACCGGGCGGGAAATTTGATCGGCGCGGTGATGGTGTTCCACGACGTCAGCAAGGAGCGCAGGCTGCACCGCGCCCTGCATTACCAGGCCAGCCATGACGCCTTGACAGGACTGATCAATCGGCGCGAGTTCGAGAATCGCCTCAACGCAGCGGTTGAAAGCGTCAAGCAGGACCCCAGCCACCCACACGTGCTTTTGTATCTGGACTTGGACCAGTTCAAATTAGTCAACGACACCTGCGGGCATACGGCGGGGGATCTGCTGCTCAAGAAGATCACCGGGGTATTGCAGACCCGCGTGCGCACCGGCGACACGCTCGCCCGCTTGGGGGGAGATGAGTTCGGGATATTGTTGCAGAACTGTTCGCTGGATCAGGCGCTGCGGGTGGCTGAAAATCTTCGCCAGGCGATCCGCGACGTGCGATTCGCATCGCAGGGTGTGGCGCTTGACGTGGGTGTGAGCGTCGGTCTCGTGGAGATCAACAACGAAACGCCGACCGTCGCGAGTGTGATGAGCGCCGCCGACGTCGCCTGCTATGCCGCTAAGGATCAGGGCCGCAACCGCGTGCAATTGTACCAACCCGACAATGTCCCGGAGAGGCATCGGGAAATGCATTGGGTCTCCAAGCTGACGCGCGCCTGCGAGGAGGGCCGGTTCGAACTGTTCTATCAACCCATCGTGCCGATCGGAGCGGCGCAAGAGCGCGAGCATTTCGAGCTGTTGTTGCGATTGCGGGACGAGAACTCCGCACTGGTGGATCCGGTGGAGTTCATCCCGGCGGCGGAACGGTACAACATCATGCCCACGATCGATCGATGGGTGGTGCGGCAGGCCCTCGACCGGCTCGTGCATCGCAGCGGATCCGGGGTCAAGCCCTATACCATCGCGCTCAACCTCTCCGGCACTTCGCTCAACGACGAGCGCTTCCTGGAATTCCTGATCGCCGAATTGACGACCCATGCGCCGGCCGCCGGTTCAGTGTGCTTCGAGATCACCGAAACTGCGGCAATCGCCAACGTCGGCAATGCCGTGTACTTCATGCGGGAACTGAAGACCCGCGGCTGCCGCTTCGCGCTGGACGATTTCGGCAGCGGCCTGTCCTCGTTCATGTACCTGAAGACCCTGCCGGTCGACTATCTGAAGATCGACGGTCAATTTATCGAAAATATCACCCGCGATCCCGTGGATCGCAGCATGGTCGAGGCGATCAGCCAGGTGGGCAGGGCGATGCAGATTCACACCATCGCGGAGCGGGTGGAGAGTGCGCAGGTGCTGGCCGAGCTCGGCCGTCTCGGCATAGGTTTTGCGCAGGGCTTTTATATTGCAAAGCCCAAACCGACCACCGAGTTCCCGTATCTGCGGGCCAAGGGCGCCTAGAACTGGCCTCCCGGTCAATAACAGGGCGGGGTGCCGCCGTTTTGACAGACCACGGTGGTCCTCGCCGGCGGCGGGGGAGGAGAACTGCTGACGCAACCGGCCAGCAGCCCACCACAGATAAACACAGCCGAAATGTACTTCATGCCGGCATGGGTCTTGCCCGCATGCGAATGTCGCCGCCGTCCTACACCGGGGTTAACGCGCTAGAATCACCGGATGTGCTTGATATTGATCGCATGGCGGGTGCATCCGGAGTATCCATGCGTGGTGGCCGCGAACCGGGATGAATTCCACACTCGTGCTGCGGCTCCCGCGCACTGGTGGACCGATAAGCCGCACATACTCGCCGGGCGGGATCTGAGTGCGGGAGGCACGTGGCTCGGACTCACTCGAACCGGACGTCTCGCGGCCCTTACCAACTATCGGGGTTCAGAGCGCAAAGCGCCGGATGCCCCGAGCCGCGGTGGGCTGGTCACGGCGATTCTCGATTCTGCGTCCTCGGTGGCCGATGATCTGGCCTATCTCGGTGACGTGGGCCCAGCCTACAACGGCTTCAGCCTGATATTCACCGACGGTGAGGAGCTCGGCGTATTCGAAAGCGAATTGTCCCGCGCCCGGATTCTCGGGCCGGGCATTTACGGCTTGTCGAATCACTTGCTCGACACGCCTTGGCCGAAGGTGCTCAACGCGAAATCCGATCTGGAGTCCGCGCTGGCGGATTTGAGCGACGCGAATTCGCTGCTGGCGCTGCTGCGCGACGATAAGCCCGCTCCCGACGATCAGCTGCCGTTGTCCGGGGTGAGTCAGGAGTGGGAGCGGCTTCTGTCGAGTGCATTTGTGCGCGCGGCGGAATACGGGACCCGCTGTTCGACCGTGGTGCGCATCAACCGCAGCGGCCGCGCCTGTTTCGATGAATGGAGCTGGGACGCGAACGGCGCACAGACGGGAAGAGTGAGCCTGCAATATGAACTTGCGCGCGAGCGGGCGCGGTGACATTGAGATGACAGCGCCGTCACCGACCTTGACCCTCATTCTGTCCGCGCTGGCGTTGGCCTTTGCGGGCTGCAGCGCCAAGCAAGCTCCGAGCACCGCGGCGGATGCCGCCGGCGCAACGCAGACATTGCTGAATGCCTCCTATGATCCGACGCGTGAGTTCTACGAACAGTACAACCAGGCTTTTGCCGCCTACTGGAAGGCGCGGACCGGCGAAACGGTCAGCGTGCGCCAGTCGCATGCCGGCTCGGGGATGCAGGCCCGCTCGGTCATCGACGGGCTGGATGCCGATGTAGTCACGCTGGGATTGGCCGGCGACGTCGATGCGATCGCCAAGAATGGCAGCTTGTTGCCGGAGGATTGGCAGCGGCGCCTGCCGCAGGGTAGCGCGCCGTATACCTCGACGATTGTCTTCCTGGTGCGCAAGGGAAATCCGAAGCGGATTCTGGACTGGGATGATCTGGCGCGCTCAGGGATAGGGGTGATCACACCCAATCCGAAAACTTCGGCCGGCGCGCGCTGGAACTATCTCGCTGCGTGGTCCTATGCAATCCGACAGCCGGGCGGCACTGCGGCCACGGCGCAGGAATTTGTCGGCCGGATCTATCGGAATGTGCCGGTGCTGGACTCGGGCGCGCGCGGCTCGACCACGACCTTCGTGGAACGCGGCATTGGCGATGTGCTGGTGACCTGGGAGAACGAGGCTTATCTGGCACAGAAGCAGCTTGGGCAAGGGAGCTTTGAAATCATCTACCCTTCAGTGAGCATTCTGGCCGAACCGACGGTGGCGGTCATCGATCAAGTGGCGGCACGGCGCGGCACGACGAAGTTGGCACAAGCGTATCTCGATTTTCTTTACACGCCGGAAGGCCAGGACATCATCGCGCGCAACTACTTTCGCCCACGAGACCCGGCGATGGCGGCCAAGTACAGCGCTCGTTTCCCCAAGATCGCAACGCTGGCGACCATTGCCGACTTTGGCGGTTGGAGCCAAGCGCAGGCCGACCACTTCAGCGACGGCGGCAGCTTTGACCGGATCTACGGACACTGATTGTCACCGGTTTGTTACCTGATTATAACCCTCGGGTGTAGGTCCGTGCGCTTACGACGTGTCAAGATCGCGGCGGGAGCAGCGGATGTCCATCAAGATCGAGCAAGTCACCAAGCTTTACCAGGGCGTGCCGGTCGTCAATGACGTCACCATAGACATCCAAACCGGCGAATTCTTCGTGCTGCTCGGTCCGTCGGGCAGCGGCAAAAGCACGTTGCTGCGTGCGCTGGCCGGCCTCATGCACATCGATCACGGGCGCATGGCGTTCCACGGGCGGGATGTGACGGAGCTCCCGGCACGCGAACGTGGCGTCGGCCTCGTGTTCCAGCACTACGCGCTGTTCCGGCACATGACGGTTGCCGATAACATTGAATTCGCGCTGCGGGTGCGCCGCATGGGCGCCGCCGAGCGCAGACGGCGCCGCCAAGAGCTGCTGCGGCTGGTGGCGCTCGAGGGGCTCGACGCGCGCTACCCGAGTGAGCTTTCCGGCGGCCAGCAGCAACGCGTGGCCGTGGCGCGGGCCCTGGCGCACGAACCTGCGGTGCTGCTGCTCGATGAGCCCTTCGGCGCCCTGGATGCGAACATACGCGCCGAGCTGCGCGAAACAGTGCGCGCGGTGCAGCGGCGCACTGGCATGACGACCATTCTGGTAACGCACGATCAGCAAGAGGCATTCGCGCTCGCCGACCGTCTTGGGGTCATGCAGATGGGCCGGCTTCTGGAAATCGGCTCGCCCGAAGAGCTTTACCGCCGCCCAGCCACGCGCTTCGTGGCACGCTTTCTCGGCGCCGCCAATCTGTTTCTCGGCGAAGTATCGCGACAGGGACTGCATCTGGGCGCCGCCACGTTCGCCCGCGAGATTTCCGCCTCGCCCACCCCGGCAGGCGCGGAAGCGGTGCTGGTGGTGCGGCCCGAAGACATCGAGATCGCGGCTTGCGATGTCCTGCCGCAGTCCCCGTTTGCTTCCGGAACCGTGAATGAATTGACATTCGCCGGCCATCAGCAGCACGTCAGAGTCCGGCTCGATGATCAAAGCGGCGTGGAATCGGCGATGGGCGAGGCAAACGGCGCCCCCGCTGCGGTGACGGTCGATGTGCTGCGGTCCGCCACGGAGCAGGTGGCGGAGCCGCTGCACATCGGCAGCCGCGTGAGCTTGGGGGTGCGCCGGTTGCACGCCCTGCCGACGCCGATTTCGAGTTTCCGACTGATGACCACCGATCCGTCCGAGGCCGACGCGTTGGAATCGAATCCATTGCTTGCGCAGCTGGTGCGCAGCATGCAGGCGCGCGTCATCCGCCATCAGGACAAGGAATCGCGCGACGAGCGGCTTGATGCCGGCATCTGCGTGCTGCGCTTGAACGGCAACACCCCGGCAGCCGTGGCGGCGACCATGGCGCAGGGCGCGCGCCGCATTCTGTGCGTTCCGTCCGATGCGGCGTTGCCCGCAAGCCTGCTGGTGCACACCCGCGACGCCGCGCGCCGCAGCGACATGCTGGCCCTGGTATCCAGCGTCATGCGGCATCTGCCCGTGGCAGCCACGGTGGTAACCCTGGAGCGGCCCGAGGCCAGCCGCAGTGAACTGGCGGAGGCGCAGCGCACTCTGCTCGACACGCGTGCCGGGCTGCGCGGTGCTCACGGGCTCGATTTGCGCGGAGATCGTGTGGTGGGCGACCTGAAGTCCTGGCTTCGCCAGGTGGCCGCGCAAGCAGAACCGGTGCTGGTGGTGCTGGGCCTGCAGTCCTCCGGCAGCGCGGCCTCCGAACTCATGGCGGGCGACCTGGGCGCCCTGTTCAATGCCGACTCGCGCGCCGCCGTGTTGTTCGCAGTCGAGGCGGCGCCGTGAGCGTGGCGCAGAAGCCGCGGCATCGCCAGATCCTGCCCGGCTTCGGGTTGACCATGGGCTACACCATGACCTACCTCGGGCTGATCGTGATCATCCCATTGGCTGCAGCCTTCCTCACCGCGGCCAAACTTCCGCTGGCCCAATGGCTGCACGTGCTGCTGGCTCCGCGCGTGCTGGCAGCATTCCGATTGAGCATCCTGGCCAGCCTGGCGGCCGCGCTGCTGAACGCCGCATTCGGTTTGCTGATCGCCTGGGTACTCACGCGCTACGAATTCCCGGGTCGGCGGCTGTTCGATGCCTTGGTGGATCTGCCGTTTGCGCTGCCCACGGCGGTGGCCGGCATCGCGCTGGCGGCGCTATATGGGCCGAATGGCTGGCTGGGCCGGCTTCTGGCGCCGCTCGGCATTAAAGTAGCCTTCACGCCGCTGGGCGTGGTGCTCGCGCTGACCTTCATCGGGTTGCCATTCGCGGTGCGCACGCTCCAGCCGGTACTTGCGGATCTGGATTTGGACTTGGAGCGCGCCGCCGATACGTTGGGAGCGGGGCCCTTCATGGTGTTCAGGCGCATCATCTTTCCCGCGCTGTTGCCGGCCATCATCACCGGCGCCGCACTGTCATTCTCACGAGCCCTCGGCGAATACGGTTCGGTCATTTTCATTGCCGGAAACATCCCGCTGGTATCCGAGATCGTTCCCCTGGTCATCATCACCAAACTCGAACAGTTCCAGTACACCGAGGCCGCGGTTTTGGCCGTGACCATGCTGCTCATTTCCTTCGCCATGTTGTTCGTGATCAACGCCGGGCAGCTTGCCCTGCAACGCCGGCACCAGGCCAGACAATGAGACATTACGAGGATTATCCCGGCAGCGCGGACGCCGGCAGGACAGCCCGGCGCCTGGTGCTGATCGGTATTGCGGTGGCCTATCTGGTCGTGCTGCTGTTGCTGCCGCTGATCACCGTATTTGCACAGGCGCTCGCGCAGGGAGTGCTGCCCTACGTACGCGCGATCATCGATACCGAGACGCTCACGTCGATGCGGCTCACCCTGACGGTGGCAGTCATTTCGGTGCCGCTGAACACGCTGTTCGGCACGGCGTCGGCCTGGCTCATAGCCAAGCATGATTTTCGCGGCAAGGGCTTGCTTCTGACTCTCATCGACCTGCCGCTCGTGGTATCTCCGGTCATCGCCGGCATGCTCTTCGTGCTGGTGTTCGGCGCCCGCGGCTGGTTCGGCGGCTGGTTGAGCGAGCACGCCATCAAAGTCATATTCGCGCTGCCAGGCATGGTGCTCGCCACGACCTTCGTCACGATCCCGTTCGTCGCCCGCGAGCTGATTCCATTGATGCAGGCGCAGGGCCGTGAGGATGAAGAGGCCGGGCTGTCGCTGGGCGCAGGCGGCTGGCGGATCTTCCGCGTGGTCACGCTGCCGAATGTGCGCTGGGGCATGCTGAACGGCGTGCTGCTTTGTAATGCGCGCGCCATGGGCGAGTTCGGCGCGGTTTCGGTCGTCTCCGGCCACATTCGCGGCGCGACCGACACGCTGCCCCTGCACGTCGAGATCCTCTACAACCAGTACAATTCCGTCGGCGCCTTCGCCACCGCCTCGCTGCTCGCCATGCTAGCGCTCGTGACGCTGGGACTGAAGTCATTGCTTGAACGCCGTCACCCGGAGCTTCGGCACGTGCGCCCCCTGGCAACAATGTGAACGACAACGCGACGCGCGCACGGGCACGAAAATTTCCGCTCGCGACCTGGCTGAGCGTGGGCAGCGTGCTGATCGTATTGGTGGCGCTGGCTTTGATGGCGGCGGTGTCCTCGCTCATCGTCAGCCGCTTCGCGCGGCAGGAGGCCTTGGCGCGCAGCGAACTGGCGGTAAGCTCGGCGCGCGAGTATTTCCGCCGCCGCGGCGAAAGCGGTTTGCTGGCGGCACGCGCGCTGGCGGAGAACTCCACCCTCATGCGCCTGCTGGGTGAGCCGGAGCCCACCGATCTGGGCCCGTTTCTGAGCAAGTATTGCGCGGCAATTCAGACCACGGCCTGTATCGTTTCCGGCGAGCGGGGAATCATCGCCGCCTCGGGCAGCAGGCCGCCCTGGCCCGAGATCGCCGCCGCGTTCAAGCAGCAGGGCGAGCGCTTTACGCTCGGTCCGCGCGCGGGCGGCGCGCTCTTGCTCGGCGCCGGCGTGCCGCTGCCCAATCACAGCGGCATGCAGGTATTCCTGCTTCAGGCGGTGGCGGGCGATCTGCTGCTCGAGGCCAGCCGGCAAAGCCGCGCGACCATTTCGCTGCTGAACATGAGCAACTATCATGCGGCGGACAGCGATCCGCTCACCCCGCTGCATGTGGCGGCGCTGAGCAACGGCGATCATGCCGCGGGCAGACTCGCGACGATTGGCAGCTACGCTGCCAGCGCGGTGATGAGCAATGCCGCAGGCGATCCGATGGCGCTGCTCGACGCCCAGGTTCCAGCCGCGGAATTTGACCAGCTCGCGGCCACCTACCGGCACGTCGTGATACTCGTCAGCATCCTAGTCGCGGCGCTTGCCGGGTTCGCGGGGCTGGTTTCCGGACGCTGGCTGGCCGCACCCATGGTGCGGCTGGCCGACATGGCGCGCCGCATCGGCCAGGGCGACCTGAGCGTGCCGGTTCCCAGCGTCGTGCCGCGCGAGCTCGACGCGCTCGCCCACACGATGGACGAAATGCGCGAGAATCTCATTGAACTCACCGCAACGCTGCGGCGGGGCGAGGCCGAAGCGCAGGCAGTCCTGTCCGGGGTGGTCGAGGGCGTGTTCGTCACCGACGCCGACCGCGTCATCGTGTACGCGAATCCGCAGTTTGCACGCACGGCCCCCGGTGCGGGCGGCGGCGCCGTCGGCCGATTTTGCGGCGATGTGCTGCATCCGACGCTCGCGCCCGCCGATCGTCCCTGCGAACGCGACTGCCCGATCATCGCCGCTCGAAGCCGCGGCGCCTCGCGCACCGCGGAGCAGTTGCGCGCAGCCGACGGTACCGTGCGCTCGACCATCGTGGTGAGCGCCGCGCCCGCCGAGGGCCGGCAGGTTCAGCTACTGCGCGACGAGACCCACGTCGAGGCCGCGCGCCGCGCGCGCGACAGCGTGCTCGGCAACATTTCGCATGAATTCCGCACGCCGCTGGCGGCGCAGCTTGCTGCAATCGAGATGTTGAAGGACGGCATCGCCACGCTCAGCAGGGCCGAACAGGGGGCGCTGCTCGCCAACGTCGAGCGCGGTGTGCTGCGGCTGATGCGCCTCATCGACAACCTGCTCGAAAGCGTGCGCATCGAAGCCGATCAGCTGAGCGTACGGCACCAAGAGGTCGACCTCGAGGCCACCGCGCGTGAAGCAGCGGAGATGCTGAGCCCGCTGCTGGCGCCGGACGGATTGCAGGTTGCCATTGACCTGCGCGCACTCGGCGGCCGGTTGATCCCCGGCGATTCGCAGCGCCTGCAACAGGTGTTCGTGAACCTGCTATCCAATGCGGTGAAATTCACGCCGCCCGGCAGCACCATCAGCATCGGCGCCCAAGTGCGCGGCGCTCATGTCGAGACCTGGGTGGAGGATGCCGGTCCCGGCCTGGCAGCCGGGGACCCGGAGGAAATATTCGGGCGCTTCAGCCGCGGCGCGAGCACTGAGCCCGATGCGCCCGGCTTAGGGTTGGGGTTGTGGATCGTGCGCTCAATTGTCGAGCGACACGCGGGATCCGTGCGCGTCGAGCGCACCGCCGATGAAAAGACACGCTTTGTCGTCACCTTGCCGCTGGAGAGCAGATTTGAAGATACTGTTAGTTGACGACGACCCGGACCTGCTCGCAGTGACCAGCTTCGCCCTGCAGCAGGCGGGAATGCTCGTGGTCAAGGCGAATTCCTTTGGAACCGCGCTCAAGGTGTTTCACGATGAACACCCGGCCCTGGCGATCCTCGACATCAATCTTCCCGGCGGCTCTGGCTACGATCTGTGCATGGCGCTGCGCCGAGAGTCCAGCCTGCCCATATTGATGCTGACCGTGCGCAATGAGGAAGCCGACCTGGTGCGCGCGCTCGAGCTGCAGGCCGACGACTACCTCACCAAGCCTTACAGTCCGCGCACGCTCATCGCACGAGTCAAGGCATTGCTGAGGCGCTCCGGAGCAGAATTGGTTTCAAAGAACGAAGCCGGGGCATTCCGGCTCGATCACGCCTTGCTGGAACTGCGCGTCGGCGACCAGGTCTACCGCGTCACGCCGCTCGAATCCCGGCTGCTGCAATTGCTGATCTCCAACGCCGGCCAGCCGGTGGCCACCGACCAGTTATTGAGGCATATCTGGGGCGAGCGCGGCGGCGGCGACCGCCAGCTCCTCAAGCAGCTGGTGCACCGGCTGCGGCAGAAGATGGGCGACAAGGGCGACCACGCGATCGAGACTGTGACGAACGTGGGATATCGATTGCGGATTTGACCTCAGCAACGCGTAAAATAGCCCAAATGTCCCTAAGTCCCGCGCAACTACTTGACCGGCGGATCTCGGTCGCCCCAATGATGGATTGGACCGATCGGCATTGCCGTTTCCTGCACCGCTTGTACTCGCCGCATGCCTTGCTGTACACGGAAATGATCGTCTCCGCCGCCATCGTTCGTGGCAAGGCCCTGCGCCTGCTTAGCTTCGACCCGCGCGAGCGCCCCGTGGCGCTGCAATTGGGCGGCTGTGATCCGCGGGAACTCGGCGCAGCAGCGCGCATCGGCGTGGCTGCCGGCTACGCCGAGATCAATCTCAACGTCGGCTGTCCCAGCGACCGGGTCAAGAATGGCTCGTTCGGCGCCTGCCTCATGTTGGACCCGGCATTGGTTGCCGAGTGCGTGGCGCGCATGCGCGACGCCGTCACTATCCCGGTCACCGTGAAGTGCCGCATCGGCATCGACGATCGCGACGACTATGATTTTTTCTCCGGTTTCGTGGACGCGGTGGCCGCTGCGGGCATCGATGCGCTTATCGTGCACGCTCGGGCGGCGATTCTCGGCGGCCTGTCTCCGAAGGAGAATCGTGAGATTCCGCCGCTCAAGTATGAGTATGTGCAGCGGCTGAAGCGGGAGCGCCCCGGCTTGCCGGTGGTGCTGAACGGCGGCCTGAGCGAGACCGCCGAGATTCTCGCCCTGCTGGCGTCCGGGCTGGACGGCGTCATGCTGGGGCGCGCGGCCTACCATCGGCCGGCGCTGCTCGCCGAGCTCGAACGCAGCCTGGTGAATCCGGAGTGGCGTATTCCGGAGCCCTGGGAGATCGTCGAGCAGGTGGTGCCCTATGCGCGCGAGCAGGCGCGCGTCGGCGTGCGCCTACACTCGATCACGCGCCACATGCACGGCGCCATGGCAGGCCGGGACGGCGCGCGCGCCTGGCGCCGGTTTCTGTCCGAGGTCGCCGGCCGGCCCGACGCCGCGCCGGAATCGCTGTTTTCCGCACTTCCGATCCTCCGGCCGGGGATGGCCGCCTAAACAACCTGGGCGAGACTGGCACGATAATAAGTATAATCGGACGGGCATGGGCAAAGAAGTAGAACTCGCCATCCTGTTCGCGGACGTGGTGGGCAGCACCAAGCTGTATGAGCAGCTCGGGGATGTCCGTGCGCGCGAAATGGTCGGGATCTGCATCGATGTGATGCGAGCCGCGACCGAGCAGAATCAGGGCACGGTGATCAAGACCATGGGCGATGAGGTCATGTCGACCTTCCCGACCGCCGACGATGCGCTGAATGCCGCCGCCCAAATGCAGAAGCAAATCGTCCTGCATCCCTCCCTGAAGGTCGACGATCATACGGTTGCGATCCGCATCGGCTGCAATTTTGGCGCCGTGGTGCTGGAGAATCGCGATATCTTCGGTTCCGCGGTGCACACGGCAAACCGCATGACCAGCCAGGCCAAGGCCGGGCAGATCATCACCACGGCGACCATGGTCGAGCGGCTGACCGATGCGTGGCGTGCCTCTGTGCGCCAAATAGACATGGCGACGATCAAGGGGCGCAGCAGCGAGGTGGCGCTATTCGAGGTGCTGTGGCAGACCGAGGATATCACCAGCATGGTGCCCGCCATTGCCATCACTTCGCGCGCTCGCGGCAACAAGGCCTTGCGCCTGCGCCTGCGCTATCAGGGCCAAGAAGTGCTGGTCGAGGACGGCCGCACCAACATCAGCATGGGCCGCGCCGAGGAGAACGATCTCGTCGTCAAAGGCAATTTGATCTCGCGCTTGCATGCGCGGGTGGAGTTCAGCCGCAATAAATTCATGCTGTTCGATCAAAGCACGAACGGCACGTTCGTGATCGGCAAGGATGGGGAGGAGGCCTTCGTGCGCCGGGACTCCATGCAGATTCGCGGCGAGGGGTTGATCGGGCTCGGCAAGGCGCCGGACAGCAATTCCTCGCAGGTGATTCGCTACATCTGCGAGGAGTAGCGCCGCCTCAGTGGGCGCGGACCCGCTCGAGCGCCTCGGCCAACTCGCTCTTCAGGGCTTGCGGCACGCGGTTTCCGTACTCCGCAAGATAGTCGCCGACGGCGGCAAGCTCCGCCTGCCATAGCGACGGGTTGACGGCGAGCAGCTCATCGAGCGCACCCGGCGCGAGTTCCAAGCGCTGCGTGTCCAAGTCGCCCGGATTCGGCAGCCGGCCGATGGCGGTGTCGCGTGCCGGGGCGGTGCCCTTGCAGCGCTCGATGATCCATCGCAGCACACGCAGGTTCTCGCCGTAGCCCGGCCACAGGAACTTGTCGGCTGCGCTTTGGCGAAACCAATTGACGTGAAAAATTTGCGGTGGCGATTTCAACTTCGCGCCGACGTTGATCCAGTGCGACCAATAATCGCCGAAGTTGTAGCCGGCGAAGGGCTTCATGGCCATCGGGTCGCGGCGTACCACGCCCACGGCCCCCACGGCCGCCGCAGTCGTCTCCGAGGCGACCGCTGCGCCCACCAGCACGCCGTGCAGCCAATTGCGCGCCTGATACACCAGCGGCGCCAGCGTTCGGCGCCGGCCGCCGAACACGATGGCGGATATGGGCACGCCGCCCGGGGCCTCGGCCATCTTGGAATAGCTGGCGTTCTGCTTCGCCGCGACGGTGAAGCGCGAGTTGGGGTGCGCCGCCGGCCCATTGGCGGGGTCATAGGGGCGGCCCTGCCAATCGACTGCCGGCCTACCCTCGGGCAGCCCCTCCCACCACGGCTGGTTGTCCGCGGTGAGCGCGACATTCGTGAATATAGTGTCCCGGTGGATCATCTCGAAGGCGTTGCGGTTGGTTTTCGCATTGGTGCCGGGTACCACGCCGAAATAACCCGATTCGGGATTGATCGCATACAGCCGGCCATCCTTGCCGGGGTGCAGCCACGCGATGTCGTCACCGACCGTCCAGACTCTCCATCCTTTGTAGCTTTCCGGCGGAATCAACATGGCCAGGTTGGTCTTGCCGCAGGCGGAAGGGAAGGCGCATGCCAGGTAGTGGATCTCCCCCTGTGGATTCTCGATGCCGACGATGAGCATGTGCTCGGCGAGCCAACCCTCGGTGCGTGCCTGCCAGCTGGCAATGCGCAGCGCGTGGCACTTCTTGCCAAGCAGGGCGTTGCCGCCGTAACCCGAGCCGAAGCTCTTGATGGACAGCTGCTCGGGAAAATGCATGATGAAGCGCCGGTCCGGCCGCAGTTCGCCGATGGAGTGCAGTCCCTTCACGAACTTGCCTTCGCGGGCGATGCGCTCCAGCGCCGGCCTGCCCATGCGCGTCATGAGCTTCATGTTGAGCACCACGTAGGCGCTGTCCGTGATTTCAACGCCACATCGCGCGAAGGGCGAGTCAACCGGCCCCATGCAGTAGGGAACGACGTACAAGGTGCGGCCGTTCATGCAGCCTGAAAACAGCGCATCCATCTTGGCATGCGCCTCGGCCGGGTCCATCCAATGATTGTTCGGGCCCGCATCTTCCCGGTTGTTGGTGCAGACGTAGGTCAAGTGCTCGACTCGCGCCACGTCGGACGGATCCGATCGGTACAGCGAGCATCCGGGAAAACTCGATTGATCGAGCGCCAGCAGCGCCCTTGAGGCGGTTAACTCGCGTTGCAGAATTTGAAACTCAGCCTCGCTGCCGTCGCACCAGAGGATGGCGGCGGGCAGGGTCAGGCGCGCGACTTCATCGACCCAGGCCGCGACTTCGCGACTGAGAAAAGCAAGCGACGTGACGTGCTGGGGAGCAGTGGCCATGGAATGTCCTTGGAGCGCGGACTGTTAGAATTGGAAGAATGACAGATGCCCGTCGCTGCGCCAACCCCGCCATCCCTGCGGCACGCCGTGCGCTCACGGAGGGCTGGGCGAATATCTAGAAGTATTCTAGATTATATGTGTATCTATATGGTTGTTATGAATATACTGATCACAATGCTCGGCACCAAAATCCTGATTCTGCAATCCTGGCGCACGTTGTTATTGAGCGTCTGCCTTGGCGTGACGGCGTACGCCGAAGCCCCGTTGAATGAAGGTGCCATCAGCGTCAAAACGCTGGCCGAGGTGGAAACGCGGGTTACCGTCGCGGGCAGCGAGGTGGTCAAATTGGCCCCGGCCGATCGCCTGGTGCCGGCCGATCAAGTGATCTACACCCTCGAGGTACGCAATACGGATTCGAGCGCTGCGACTACGCCGACTGTGACGTACCCGATACCGGAGCACATGGTGTACATCGCAAATTCCGCGATCGGTCCGGGCGCTGATATCGCCTATTCGGTGGACGGCCACAGCTTCGACAAGCCCGAGAATCTCAAGGTGCCGGCCGGCGACGGCAGGCTTCGCCCGGCGACAGCCGCCGACTACACTCACATCCGCTGGCAGTTCAGGCATAGCCTGAAAGCCAATTCGACCGCGTTCGTGCGTTTTCGCGCGCTTGTCAAATAGTCCGGGCAAAAACATCGTAGGCTAACGGCATGAGCCAGGATTACCAGGATGTGTTTGCCATGGGCGGGCCGTTGGCGCGCGCCTTGCCGGGCTACGTATATCGCGGCGAGCAGGCCGCGATGGCCAAGGCGGTGGGCCTCGCCCTGGCGCGTTCGGAACCGCTGATCGTCGAGGCGGGCACCGGCATCGGCAAGACCTTTGCCTATCTGGTTCCGGCACTGCTATCCGGGCTCAGCGTCATCATTTCCACCGGCACCCGCACGCTGCAGGATCAGCTGTATCGCCGCGACGCCCCAATGCTGGCCAAGGGCCTGGGTATGCCGGTGAAAGTCGCGTTGCTCAAGGGCCGTTCCAATTATCTGTGCCGGCATCGCTTGGAGCTCGCGACCCAGCAAGGCACGCTGATCGGCGAACGCGGCGTCGCGCGGATTCTGGCGCGGGTGTCGCGCTGGGCCGCGGCCACCAAGACCGGTGATCTGTCCGAACTGACCGATCTGCCGGAACAATCCTCGGTATGGCCGAGCATTACCTCGACGCGCGAGAACTGCCTCGGCCAGGAATGCCCGCAATTTTCGCGCTGCCACGTAGTCGAGGCGCGTCGCGCCGCGCAAGGTGCGGACATCGTCGTCGTGAACCACCACTTGTTGCTCGCGGACCTCGCGCTCAAGGATGAGGGCTTCGGCGATTTGCTGCCCGGCGCGGATGCCGTGATTCTCGACGAGGCGCACCAGGTGCCGGATATCGCGGCGCAATTCTTCGGGCAGACCTGGTCGGTGCGCCAGCTGCAAGTACTGATGCGCGACATCCCGGCCGAAGTGGCCGCCGCTGGAGCGCGCGCGCCGGCAATTACCGAGGCAATCGGCGTGGTCGAGCAGCGGCTCGAGGATCTGCGTCGAGAACTGCGCCTTGGCATGGGACGCCACGAATGGGCGCATCTGCCTGAAGGCTTTCTCGATCGGCTGCCGGAGCTCGAGGCCGCGGTGGGCGATCTTGCGGCACAGCTCGATGGCTTGGGTGCAGGCGCCGGCCCCGCCAACTGCTCGCGCCGCGCCACTGCGCTGGCCGCGAGCCTCGCCGCGTTTCGCGAATTATCGGATGAGAGCGGGCTGCGCTGGGTGGAGGTGCACCAGAGCGGACTGTCGCTGCAGTACACGCCGTTCGAAATTGCCGATCGGCTGCGCGCCTATGTCGAAGCGCGGCCGTGCGCCTGGGTGTTCACCTCGGCGACGCTGGCAATCGCCGAGGATTTTTCGCATTTTGCCGCGCGCATCGGCTTGCCGGAGGCGCGTACTCTGCGCATCGATAGCCCGTTTGATTACAAGACCCAGGCGCGCATCTACCTGCCGGCCGCCATGCCGGATCCGCAGCATCCGAGCTTTGCAGCGAGATTCATCGAGGCATGCGCGCCGCTGCTGGAAGCGAGCGGCGGCCGGGCGTTCCTGCTGTACACCAGTTATCGCGGACTGGCCGACGGCGTGGCGGCGCTGAATGCGCGATTTCCCAAACCGCCATTTCCGGTGCTGGTGCAGGGCCAGGCGCCGCGCGAAGCCCTGCTCAATCGCTTTCGCGAACTCGGCAATGCGGTACTGATGGCCACGGGAAGTTTCTGGGAGGGGGTCGACGTCAAGGGCGACGCGCTGTCGCTGGTGGCGATCGACAAGCTGCCATTCGCCTCTCCCGACGATCCCTTGCTCAAGGCACGGCTGGAGGGTATTCGCCGCCGCGGCGGCAACCCCTTCTTTGAATATCAGCTGCCGCAGGCGGTGCTGGCGCTGAAGCAAGGCGTGGGCCGGCTGATTCGCGACGGGGATGATTTCGGCGTCATCGTGATCGGCGACCCGCGGATCCGGACCAAGGCCTACGGCAGGGTGTTCTTGGATTCGCTGCCGCCGAGCCCGGTGATTCTCGAACCTAGCGCCGGCGCCGATTTCCTGCGCGCGCACTTGGCCGCTCTGAAGCGTGCAATGCCCGCGGCGTCCCAGGCTACCTAGGAGATGCGCGTATTGGCCCTGGACACCGCGACCGAGGCCTGTTCGGTGGCGCTGCTCGGCGAGGATGGCTTGATCGGTCGATACGAAGAACCGGGCCGAGGCCATGCTGCGCAAATACTCGGCATGGTGGACGCGGTGCTTGCGCAGGCGGGGATGACCTTGTCCATGCTCGACGGCATTGCCGCCAGCGTCGGCCCTGGCGCCTTTACCGGCGTGAGAATCAGCGTGGCGACGGCTCAGGGATTGGCCTTCGGCGCGGGACTTCGCCTCGTCGGGGTGAGCACGCTGGAAGCCCTTGCGATGCGTGCGTTGGACAGCGGGGCGGACATCGCCTTGGCCTGTCTCGATGCGCGCATGGGTGAGCTCTATTGGGGCTGTTATGCCGCCGACGCGTCGCGGGGGGTGCGCGCCATCGCGCCGCCGCGGGTCGGCGCCCCCGGCAGCGTGAGCCTGCCCGCGACCGGAGCCGGGTCCGCCCGGGTGAGCGGCATTGGGCGCGGCTTCGCGGCATACCCCGAACTCGCCCGCCTGCAGGGGCTAGGGTTGGAGACGGCGGATGCGGGGGCCTTGCCGAATGCGCGCGAAATGGCGCGGCTCGGCGCCCTGCGCCTGCGCGCCGGGGAAGGCGCGGACCCGGCAGCCCTCGAGCCGCTGTACCTGCGCGACAAGGTGGCGCTCACGCAAGCCGAACGCGGCGTAAAGTAGGCTTGAGTCACGGAACTGTCACAACGGAACGATGTAATACCGGGCTAGCAGAATCAACGGACTATGAACAGCACATGACAGCCAAGCGGATCCTGATCGTCGAGGATGAAAAGGCAATTCGGGACATGATTG
>Ga0302326_10000262_pt1 | contig 152725 bp, 120 predicted proteins | sample Palsa_T0_3_FD_202264 | JGI IMG/M metagenome (GOLD analysis project Ga0302326, IMG submission 202264) | Peat permafrost microbial communities from Stordalen Mire near Abisko, Sweden - Palsa_T0_3 | ecosystem: Environmental > Terrestrial > Soil > Palsa > Peat permafrost | place: Sweden: Abisko... | reverse complement strand
TCGTTCGACGACCTGGCGTTTGAACTCCACGGTATGTCGACGCCACTTTGCCATCTTGGCCATTGTGCCTCCATTCGCTGCAAAGTGCGTCTATTCGCCGTGTCTCAAAAATGGGGTTCAGTCCATGAAAAAAGTCATACGGAGGTTGGCCTGATGCTGACGTCACCGGGCCTCCCCTCCCCGATGTGGCTGGCCGAGCTCCTGAAGTTTTCCGCCTCTCCGCTTTTGTGCCGCACACCCGATCGTTATCCTCAGAACCATGAACGTCAGCTATCCTTAGAATAATGGAACCGGGGCGCGGCAGCCGGGCCGGGCCGGCGATCAGCATCATCTGTCTGTTGATTGCGGTTTTAGTCGGCGCCGCCCGTGCGCAACAGGCGAACCCCGTGCAGCCCTCCGGGCTTGTTTTGCAAGGCGGCACGCGGGAAGTTCTGCTGGATTTCGTGGTGCGCGACAAGCATCAGCGCGAAGTCAAAGACATCCGTCCGGAGGAAGTGGAGATTTTCGAGGACGGCGTCCGCCAAGCGCTGAAGAGCTTTCAGTACCGCTCCGGCAAGGACGCTGGACTGGTCACCGCGGGCGTCAGCCGCGATACCGGGCAGGCATTGAAGATCGATCCGCTGCGTACTATCAATTTGGTGACGCTGGTCTTCGCCGGGATGGGCCCGCTGAGCCGGCGACAGGCGGCCGCGATGGCACACGACTTTCTGCGCACCGAACCAGGACCGAACACTTGGATGGGCGTGTTCACCTTGAAATACAACCTGGCTGCTATTCAAACTTACACGTCGGATCTCGACCTCCTGCACCAGGCCGTCGACCGCGCGGCCACCGGCCAGTACCAAACGTTTGCAAAAGAGAATCTGGAACTCATCCAGCACATCAATTCCCTCGAAGGGAATCAGCAACAATTCCAGCCGCTACAGCCCGGCTCGGCAGAGGAGCGCCTGCCCGGGCCGGACAGATTCGTCAATCCCGCCCTGGCCGCCATGGACAGAATGACCCTGCATCTGCTATTCCGGCAGGAGGGCTCGCGGGCGATGGACGCTCTGCGCGCCCTCATCCGGGAACAAGCGCAATTCCCCGGCCGCAAAACAGTTTTGTTCTTTTCCGAAGGTCTGGTCATCCCGCCGGATCAGCCGGAGCTGCTGGATTCGTTGATCAGCGAGGCCAATCGCACCAACGTCACTTTCTACACTCTGGATGCGCGCGGTCTCAGCACGGTCTCGAACGTCAAGCTTTCGGGGCTGACCTACCAAGCCGCGCGACGGGCGTCCGGCGGCGGACCGGATGCCATAAGCACGGATTTGCAGGCCAACGCACGGCACCTCGCCACAGGCACGGGCGGGTTCGCCATGGACAACAGCAGCGACCTGCGGGCGCCGCTCCGCCGCGTGATGGAAGATGTGCGGTCCCACTATGAAGTCACGTACTCTCCCATCTCCGCCAACTTCGATGGCCAATTCCGCAAACTGTCCGTACGGCTGACGCGTCCCGCGGTGACCGTGCAGAACCGCGCGGGATACTATGCGCTGCCCATGGTAGATGGCGAATCCCTGGCGCCTTTTGAGATGGCCGGGCTCAAGGTCCTGACCATGCAACCCGAGCCGCATGCATTTGATTTTCACGCAGCCGCCCTGCGCTTCGGCGCGGTCGGGGGCGGCCATGTCTATCGGGTGGTGATCTCCGTTCCCAGCGCCGCATTGCGCTTCGTCGAGGAACCGGATAAGAAGACCGTTGCGATTCATGTCTCCGCCATGGGCCTGATTAAAGATGAGCGCGGCCAGGTAATTCGGAAATTCTCCAAAGATCTTTCGTTCGAGGCGCCGGCCGATAAGCGCGCCGAATTTGAAAGCGGCGACACCAGCTTGATCCTGCCGCTCGATCTTCCCGCGGCAGTTTATCACCTGGAAACCGCGCTGATCGATCGGGTGGCGGACCGCGCGAGCGTGCGACGGTCCGTCCTGGTGGTGCCCGCCATGCGCGCCGGCTGCCAGTTGAGCGACTTCGTCTGGGTGCGCCGCCTCCAGCCTTCGGCAGATCGCGATCTGTTCAATCCGCTCGATACGCCGGAGGGAACTATCACCCCGGTAATCGATCCCGTTTTCGCGAGATCCGACGTAGCGCATTTCTACTTCGTCGTGTATCCAGCGGCCGGCGGGGCTGAAAAACCAGTCAGCGACATGACCGTTTCGAGAGACGGTAAGATAGTGGCGGCCGTGCGCCTGGATCTGCCGGCGCCCAATCCGGACGGCTCCTACTCGTTCCTGGAGAGCCTGCCTACGGCCCAACTCGCGCCCGGCCAATATGACCTGCAGGTGAAAACCAGCCAGCTAGGCCAAACGTCGCTGCTCGCGTCGCAGTTTGCGGTCCAGTAATTGTTCCAAAGTGCGTCGGGCGCCAAAGCGGTAAAATTGGCAGGTTCATATGCGCCACTCGATTCGCATTCTCGCCGCTCTGGCCTTGGCCGCTTTCGCCGCCACGGCGGATAGCAAACGCCTCATTACGGAAACCGATCTGTACGCCTTCCGCTGGATCGCCTCCCCGCGGATCTCGCCGGACGGCGCGACCATTGTCTATACGCTGGTCACCGTGAATTCCAAGCACGACGGCTACGATACGGCGCTCTGGATCATTCCCGCAGCCGGCGGCCCCGCTCGTCCACTTACGGCCGGGCCGCGCGACTTCGGCCCGCGCTGGTCGCCCAACGGCAAATCGCTGGCCTTCCTGCGCGCGCCCGAGCCAAAAGAAGGCAAACCGCAGCCGGCGCAAATCTATCTGCTCTCCATGGAAGGCGGCGAAGCGCGCCCGCTGACGGACATCCCCAAAGGGGCCGGCAGCCCTGTATGGGCGCCCGACGGCCGATCCATCGCGTTCTCGTCCACGACCCTCCTTAAGGACTTCGACAAGAAACCAGATAAGAAAAACGATGAGGAAGAGAGCGACGTCCGCGTGATCGTCAAAGCGGACTATCGCGCCAACGGCGAAGGCTACCTCGATCCGGACCGGCCCAGCCACATTTGGAGCGTGGCCGTCCCGGGAGCTCCGGCGGGGCCCGAGAAAGCTAAGCAGCTCACCACGGGCGAGTTCAGCGAGGAGGGCATGGCCTGGTCGCGCGACGGGTCGCAGATTTACTTCACCTCCAATCGCGTGCGCGAGCCTTATTACGAGCCGCCGCACGATGAGATTTACGTGGTGAGCGCGGCGGGCGGCAGCGTCAGCAAGGTTGCCGGCATCGATGGTCCCATTGGGGGAATCTCGCTCAGCCCCGATGGCAGCCACATCGCTTTTGCGGGCGCGATCAATCACGGGGATAACTTACCCCAACGTTCTTACAGCCAGCCGGATCTCTTCATCACGGGCGTCGAACCAGGTTCTGTACCCCGGAATCTGACCGCCGCATACGATTACGATATTGGCGGCGGCGTAGGTGGAGACCAGGCGCCTCCGCGCGGCTCCGCACCGTCGAAACCCTACTGGAGCGCGGATGGGGCCGCCATCTTCGTCACTTCCGCCGTAGAGGGCCGCGCCAACCTGCAACGCATCGACGCCGAAACCGGTAGAGTGCAACCGTTCACGACCGGCGATCAAGATCTTTTCTCTTATAGTGCTACGCCTGATGGCTCGAAGGCTGCCGTACTGATTTCGACCCCCACCAACATCGGCGATCTCTACCTGTTAGATGGCGCAACCGGCCGCCCGCGGCAGCTTACTCACGTGAATGACGACTTATTCGCCAAGCTCAATCTCACGCCGCCCGAAACCATCTGGTACAAGAGCTTCGACGGCAGGCGCATACAGGCTTGGGTGCAGCGCCCGCCCGATTTTCAGGAGGGAAAGAAATATCCGCTCATCCTGGACATACACGGCGGGCCGCATGCCGCATACGGCTATACCTTCGACCATGAATTCCAATTGATGGCGGCCAAGGGCTACATCGTGCTGTATCCGAACCCGCGCGGCAGCACCTCCTACGGCCAGGAGTTCGGCAACATCATCCAGTACCACTATCCCGGCGACGACTTCAAGGACCTGATGGCCGGCGTGGACGAACTGATCGCGCGGGGATGGGTGGACCCGGACAAGCTGGGCGTCACCGGCGGCAGCGGCGGCGGAGTCCTGACTAACTGGACCATTGGCCACACCGATCGCTTCAAAGCGGCGGTCTCCCAGCGCTCCATCGCCGACTGGCGCGACTTCTGGTATACGGCCGATTTCACCCTGTTCACGCCGTTCTGGTTCCGCGGCGCGCCCTGGGAGCAAGAGGCCGATTTCAAAGAGCGTTCGCCTATTACTTATGTGGAAAAGATCGTCACGCCCCTGATGCTGATCGAGGGCGAAGCGGACTATCGTACCCCGCCCGGGGCCGGCGGCGAGCAGATGTTTCGCGCGCTGAAGTACCTGAAGAAGCCGGTAGTCATGGTGCGATTTCCCGGCGAGAGTCACGAGTTATCCCGCTCCGGCAAGCCCGTCCATCGCGTCGAGCGATTGCAGCACATCGTCGCCTGGTTCGACGAATACCTGGAAGGCCGCGAGATCCACACCTACGACGTGCATGACTAGACATATTGACACGCTGCCGCCTAACCGTTCATACTTGCCATAGTCTAACTATGGTAGGTATCGAATGAGCTGGCTTGCTGAGCTGCGGCGTCGATTGCGCTTCTTGTTTCATCGGAAGCGATTTGAACAAGATCTGGCGGAGGAGATGAAGCTCCACCTGGAATTGCGGGCCGCGGAGAGCTCCCCAGCCGCGGCGCGCCACCGCTTCGGCAATTTGACACAGACAGCCGAGGCCGGCCGCGGCGTGTGGGGCTGGACGCTTCTCGAGACGTTTGTACAGGATGTCCGCTACGGGCTGCGGACGCTGGCTGCTAGTCCGGGCTTTGCGGCTACGGCGGTTCTTTCGCTCGCGCTGGGCATCGGCGCAAACACCGCCATTTTCAGCATGCTCAACGCCATGATGCTGCGCTCGTTGCCCGTGGAAGATCCGCACAGGCTGGTCCTGTTGCAGTTGGCGGGGGGAAAACAGGACTACTTCACCAATCCAATTTGGGAGCACGTTCGCGACAGCCAGAAGGCTTTCTCGGGAATGTTGACCTGGTCTACCGATCGGTTCGACCTGTCCGTCGGCGGTGAAAGCCACTTCGCCGATGGTTTGTGGGTGAGCGGGGATTTCTTCCGGGTCCTAGGCGTGCCAGCGATGCGCGGACGCCTGATCACCAAGGATGACGATGTCCACGGCGGCGGGCACGCCGGACCGGTGGCAGTCATCAGCTACAGCTTCTGGAAGCGGCGTTTCGGCGCTGATCCCAACATACTCGGGAAGACCGTCCGGCTGGACCGGCATCCCTTCGCCATCATCGGCGTGACCCCGCCGTGGTTTACCGGCCTGGATTTGGATCGCGGCTACGACGTCGCCATTCCCATCGGGTGCGAACCGATATTGCACACCGACAGCAGCGCGTTGGATGCGCGAAGCTGGTGGTGGCTGCGAATTCTGGGCCGGCTTAAGCCAGGCGAGACGCCGCGGGAAGCAGAAGAGCGCATGAAAGCGCTTGCGCCTGAAACCAATAGCGCCACGCTTCCCCAGGATTGGGACGCGGACGGCAAGCGGCAGTACCTGAAGCGATCGTTCGCCTTGCGCCCGGCCGCCACCGGCTTCTCCGACACTGGCGTAAGATATCGCACGGCGCTCTTCACCGTGATGGCCGTAGTCGGGCTGGTTCTGCTCATCGCCTGCGCGAATATCGCCAATCTGTTATTGGCGCGCGCCGCGGCACGTCAGCGGGAGATCTCCGTAAGAATGGCCATCGGCGCCGGCCGCGGCCGCGTGATGCGCCAGTTAATGACCGAGAGTCTGCTGCTATCGGTATTGGGCGCGGGCGGAGGCCTCCTGTTCGCGGTTTGGGGCAGCCATCTGTTGGTCCGCCTGCTTTCGAAGACTGGCAGCGAGCTGCAACTCGACGTCGCGCCGGATCTCCGCGTTCTCGCATTTACCATCGGCGTGGCGATCCTGACCGGGCTGCTATTCGGACTGGCTCCGGCTTTGCGCGCGACCAGTGTCCTGCCCAATCAGATGCTGAAGGAGCACGCGCGCGGCATGGTGGCGGGAACCTCGCGGTTCAATCTGGGCAAGGCGCTGGTGACCGGCCAGGTGGCGCTATCGCTCATGCTGCTGGTGGGCGCGGCCTTGTTCCTGGGGACTTTGCGAAATCTGCTCAACACCGATTTGGGGTTCAGCCGCCACAATGTTCTCCTGATCGGCGCCAATGCGATGCAGGCCAATGTCCCGAAAACGCAGCGCAACGGCGTATACCGCGAGATCGTGGGGCGTTTGCGTGAGATCCCCGGAGTGGCGTCAGCCTCGAGTTCAGTGGTGACGCCTATTAGCGGCACGACCTGGAACAATACCGTAACTCCCGAAGGTTATTCTTCGAAAGGAAACGACGATACTCTGGTGTACTTCAATCGCGTTTCGCCCGGATACTTCGCTACCATGCGCACGCCCCTGCTCTTAGGGCGCGATTTCTCGGAGCATGATGATTTGACCGCGCCCAGGGTGATGATAATCAATGAGTCGGCGGCTCGCCGGTTCTTTCCGCCTGCCAGTCCCATCGGCAAGACTATCCGCGTCGATCTGGGTCAGCCGGACAAGAAAGATGTCTACCAGGTGATCGGCGTAGTCAAGGACACCAAATATGAGACTGTCAGCGAGATCCCTCTGGTAAGCGCATACGTCGCACACGCGCAGGACCTGGACCCTTGGCAATCGGTTAACTTTGAGGTTCGTTCCGAAATCCCGGCGGATCGGCTGATCCCGGCGATACGTTCCACCATCGGTGGCGTAAATCGGGGCATCGCTCTCGAGTTTCGCAACTTCGAAACACAGGTCGACGAGTCATTGCTGCAGACCAGGATGGTGGCGCTGCTGTCCGGGTTCTTCGGCGGCCTGGCGCTACTGCTGGCCATGATCGGCCTCTACGGAGTGACTGCTTACGGAGTCGCCAGGCGCCAGGGTGAAATCGGCATCCGCATGGCGCTGGGGGCGCAGCAAGGCGCCGTGATCTGGCTGGTGCTGCGCGATGTGGTCGCGATGCTGACGGTTGGCGCTGTGCTTGGTCTGGCCGCATCGCTGGCCGCCGGGCGCCTGGTCGCGAGTCTGCTCTATGGCGTCAAATCATATGACCCGGCGCCTCTGGCGATCGCGGCTCTGCTTCTGGGCGCCGCTACCGGGATCGCCGCGTACCTGCCCGCGCGCCGCGCCGCCCGGCTCGATCCGATGGTAGCTTTGCGGGAGGAGTGACCCGCTCACGCGGCGCCGAACTGCGCGAATACCATGATGTGCCCGGCCGGGTCCTTTACTCCAATCTCTTTTGCGCCGTAGAACGTATCGCGCACGGGCACCACCACCGGCGCGCCCTCCATTGCCGCGATGATCTGATCGAGATTCTCGACCTCCACGTATAGGTAGGTCGGTCCGCGGCGGGTTTCTTGCGCGATATCTTTGCTATGAAGATCCTTTTGCATACTGGCATAGCTTTGATACATGAGCTCCACCCCGCCTTTTTGTAGTATGGCAAAGCCGATCTTGTCGCCATCCGGAACCTCCGTGGCCTTGTCGAAGCCCAGCCGTTCCACCCAGAACTGAACGCAGGGCTCGACCTCTTCCACCATCAATACCGGGGTAATCCGCTTGACCGTCATGAGCCTTCATTTCCTCCTTGACAAGCATACTAGTCTAAATTAGACTAGTATGTCAAGGAGAAACTGTTATGCATCCCGCGCAACGCCGCTTGAAGGATCTGGTTTCGGTCGGACCAGCCATGCTCCGCGACTTCGAGCTTCTGGGCATTCGCAACGTTTCGCAACTGGCGCGGCAGAAACCCGCCAAGCTCTACGAGGATCTCTGCCGCGTAACGGGGCAGCGGCAGGACATTTGCTGTCTCGATGTTTTCGCCGCGGCGGTGGCGCAGGCGCGCAATCCGCTGCTGCCCGCCGAGCAGCGCCAGTGGTGGTATTGGAGCCGCAGGCGGAAGGCGCGGAATGCCGGCCGCTAAGGCGCGGGACTTGACCAATCCGGACCTTGTCCTGCTCAGCCTTCTGGCGGAGCGGCCGATGCACGGCTACGAGGCGAATCTGGAGCTGGAGCGCCGCGACGCGCGTGATTGGGCTGGTATTTCGCGGCCCCAGGTGTATTACTCGCTTGAAAAGCTCGCCCGCATGGGACTCATCCGTGTGGCGGAAGATGAAGAGGCCGCCGCGGGGCCGGAGCGCCGCCCGTTTGCGACAACCGCGAAGGGACGTGCCGCACTGGCCGGTGCCCTCGAGCGCGAAGACTGGACCACGCACCGCGACCGGCCGCCCTTTCTCACCTGGATGGCGCTCTCCTGGCAGGCGCGGCCCGGTGTTTTCCGACAACAACTGCAGCGCCGCCGCAAATTTCTGGAGCAAGAGCTAGCGCGGGAGGAGGCCACCCTACGCGGGATTCGAAAAGAAGTTGGCCATCGCTTCCATGAGGCAGTCTGGATGGTTAGCCTGACGATTCAGCAGTTCCGCGCCGAACTGCGCTGGCTGGATAAGGTCTCGCGCGAACTCCCGCGTCGTGCCCCTGCCGGCCGGTAGCATGATGGGGCGGCCAAAGCCCGACGGCGGGTCCTCAAAGCAACTCAACGAATTGCATCACCGTCATACCGGAGGCCCGGATCAAAGATCTCAACGTGCCAGGAGCCAGCTCACGACGCAGCGGTACGGACAGGCTCGCCTGGTTTCCGGGCTTGACCAAGATTACGTGGCTCCCATGCTGCCGGTCCTTGAGCCACCCCACTTTCTGAAAGGCCCGTATCGCTCGCTCTCCGGAAACGGAGGGCAGAGCCGCCATTACGCGGGAACCTCGACCTCCCGTACCTCGATTGTGAGAGGCATGTGATTGGCCAATCGCGCTTCCAGGCAACCCATGATCGCTTCACGGATATTCTCCAGCGCCTCCGCTTCCGTCCGCCCTTGCGATACGCATCCGGGAATAGCAGGACACTCGGCGACGATCGTACCGGTCTCATCCGGTTCCAGGGTGACGAGAAGCTTCATACTTGGATCTTATATGGATTGACCGCTAACCGCAAACGACCCCGCCCAGTCGGACCGCTCACTGGAACTTTTCCCCCTCCCCCGCCGTTATCCTTGACAGGCTTGTTAAGAACCAGCCCCCGGAGGCGTCTCATGTATGAAGAGCAACGGAGGACAGAGAACGTGGAGGCCACCGCACAATTGGAACCGATCCAGACTGTTCCGCGGGATCTGGACCATACTTTCCGGGAGCATCACAAGACCGTTTTCCGCGCGGCCTACCGCATCACGGGCAACGCCAGCGACGCCGAAGACGTCATGCAGACCGTCTTTCTGCGCCTGCTCGGCCGCGACCCGGGCGCCGAAGCCGTCGGGAACATGGAAGCCTTTCTGCGGCGAGCAGCCGTAAACTCCGCGCTGGACCTGATACGCTCCCGGCAGGCAGCGCGAAATATTCCGCTCGAAGACGTGGCCCTCCTGCTTCCCGAAAATCCCTCGCTTGCTCCCGATCGCGTGCACAGGTCAGCCGAAATCCGCCAGTGGCTGCGAGAAGCCGTCGCCCGGCTTAGCCCCCGGGCAGCCGAAATGTTCGTCCTGCGCTTCTTCGAAGACAAGGACAACCCGGAAATCGCCCGTTCGCTCGGCACCACGGCAGCTACTGTTGCGGTAACGCTTTCGCGCACACGCGACCGGATCCAGCAGGAATTCCGGTCTTACATGGGAGAAATCAAATGACGCCGCAAGATCCGAACACTGATCCAGTCCTCGATCCGCTTCTCGAACAAGCCATCGCTGAAATTCGCGACGAACCCATCGATCCCGCCGTGATGGAAGCCGCCGCCCGCCGGGTCGCGGCGCGCCTTGAACAACACGCCGTGTTGCGCGGTTGCGCGGATTTCCAGGCGCTGATTCCGGAGTACCGCGCGGGAACGCTTTCCGAAGCGCGCGCCCTGCTGCTCCACGATCACACGCACGAATGCGTGGCCTGCCGCAAGGCGCTCGAAGCCGCCTCGGGTAAAATCACGGCGATGCCCGTGCGGCATGCCAGGCGCGCATGGTCCGCCATGCCGGGCTTCCGCTGGGCCATAGCGGCCGTGCTGGTGCTGGCCGCCGGCCTCGCCTTCTTCGCCGTCGGCGATCGACTGCGTCCGGCAGGCAGCGGTCCCGAAGCTGTGGTCGAATCCGCGGATGGCCTGGTTTACCGCGTCTCCGACACCGGCAGCGTTCCGCTGCTGCGCGGCGCTCAAGTGGCCGCCGGCGCCGCCATACGCACCGCCAGGGATTCGGACGCGATGCTGCGCCTGCGCGACGGCTCGCTGGTCGAGATGCGCGAGCGCTCCGGCTTTTCCGTCTCCGAGCATGGCAAGGATATGACCATCGGCCTGGAGCACGGCGCCATCATCGTGCAGGCCGCCAAGCGCCATTCCGGCCATCTGTACGTGGCGACGCGCGATTGCCGCGTGGCCGTCACCGGCACCGTTTTCAGCGTAAACAGCGGACTCAAGGGCTCGCGTATTACGGTGATCGAGGGCACCGTACTGGTGGCCCAGAACAGTCACGAGAGCGTACTGCATGCGGGCGGCCAGGTGGCCACCAGCCCGGCCATGGGCGCAGTGCCGGTGCGCCAGGAAATCGCCTGGAGCCATAACGTCGGCTCTTACATCGCGATGCTCAACGCCGTCACCGCGCTCAACGCCAGCCTCACTCAGGCCAACTTCCCCGCCCTGCGCTACTCCAGCAATCTTCTGACCCTGGCGCCCGCCCTAACCGTAATCTACGCCAGCATTCCGAACCTCAGCCAGGCCCTCAGCGAAGTGCAGCAGGTGTTTGTCCCTAAGATTAACCAGGACCCCACACTGGCCCAATGGTGGCAGCAGAACAAGCTGGATCAGGTGATCGCCGAGATGAGCACTCTCAGCGGTTATCTGGGCGATGAGATGGTAGTCACTGCCTCGCTCGGTTCGAACGGACACCCCGGCCAGCCGGTAATCCTGGCGGAGCTGAAGCAGCCGGGTTTCCTGCAGTCCGCGCAATCGGCGATTGCTACGATGACGGTGGGCGAGGGTGGTCCGAAGGTTCGTATCGCTACCGACGCCGCATCCATTGGGACCATTCCCCAGGGCCAAGCCGTGCTGCTGGTTTTGCCGAACCTGGTCGCGCTGTCGCCGGACGCCGCCGCACTGGCTCAGGTGGCCGGAGCGCCCAGCCAGTTCGCCACTACCGCTTTCGGATCGCAGATCGCCGCCGCTTACGGTTCCGGCGTGGGCCTGCTGTTCGCCGCCGACTTACAGGCCATCGTTCCGGTTAACCATGGCCCGCACCCGAACGTGCAATACTTCATGGTTCAACAGACCGGCAGCGCCGGCACCGCGGAAACGCGCGCGGCCCTGATCTTCAGCGGCCAGCGTACGGGCGTAGCTTCCTGGCTGGCCGCTCCCGCGCCGCTTGGAGCGCTCGATTTTGTTTCACCGCAAGCCACCCTGGCGTGGGCCGCCGCCGTCATGCAGCCCTCCACGATCATCGATGAGATCATGACCATGCAGCAGTCCAATCCCGCGTTTCAACAGCATTTGCAGGAAGTCCAGACCCTGCTCGGCGTGGATATTCGCAACGATCTGGCGGCCGCGCTGGGCGGTGAAATCGCCATGGCGCAGGACGGCCCCATCCTGCCGATGCCATCCTGGAAAGTGGCTTTTGAAGTATACGATCCGGTAAAGCTGCAGGCCACGCTGCAAAAGCTGGTGGATGCCGCGAATGCCGCAGCCGGGGCGCACAACACGCCGGGAATCGAGCTTCAGCAGACCGGCGCCAATGGCCTGACTTATTACACGCTATCCAGTCTAAGTACCAAGCCTTTCCCTGAGATACACTATGTCTACACGGATGGCTATCTGCTGGCCGCGCCCAGCCAGGCATTACTCGATAGCTCGATTCAAAACCGCGCCAACGGCTACACGCTGACAAGCTCCGCCGCGTTCACCGCGCTGATCCCCCACGACCAATACACCAACTTCTCGGCGATGGTCTATTACAACGTGGGCTCTACTCTCTCGCCGCTGCTCGAGCACTTCAATCCCGGGCAATCGCTCACCGCGCAACAGCAGCAATCGCTGCAGGAGATCGCCGGGAATCTGAAGCCCACCTTGATCGCGGCCTACGGCGAGCCCGATCGTATCACTTTCGCCACCAGCGGCAGTCTGTTCGGCATGACCTTCGGTAACATGAGCCTGTTACAATTACTGCAGAACCCTGGAACACATACACACTAATGTGCGTATGGAAGACAGGTACATGCAGCCAGTTATAGAGTTAGATAATCTCGAGGTCCGGTTCGGGGAGCGAACCATTCTGAAGAAACTGAATGGATCGTTCACCGGCCGGGCCATCGGCCTGTTAGGGCCCAACGGGGCGGGAAAGTCGACGCTGCTCAATACTCTGCTCGGCTTTCACCAACCCTCCGCCGGCACCGCCCGTATTTTCGGCAAAGATATCCGCGGCGAAGCCCACGCCGTGCGCGGCCTGCTGGGCTACATGCCGGAAAACGATTCCTTCGTGGCCGGCATGACTGGCGTGCATTTCGTGCGCCTGATGGCGGAGATCTCCGGGCTTCCGCCGGACGCGGCCATGGAACGCGCGCACGAAGCCTTCTTTTGGGTGGGTCTGGGCGAAGCGCGCTATCGCAAGCTGGGCACCTATTCGCTGGGCATGAAGCAGATGGCCAAGCTGGCCCAAGCCATCGTCCACGGACCCAAGCTGCTGTTCCTCGACGAACCCACCAACGGCCTCGATCCGCCGGCACGCGCCCGCATGATTCAGCTGATTCAGGAAATCCGCGATCACGGCGATATGCGCCTGATCGTTTCCTCGCACCTGCTGCGCGACGTGGACGAGTGCTGCGACGAAGTGCTGATCCTGAAAGACGGGCGTATCGCCGCCTTCTGCAACCTGGAGGAGGAGCGGCGCGCCAATCGCAAATTCCTCGAAATCGAAACCCGCGGCGCCAACGGCACCTTCGCCTCCGCCATTGAGCGGCTGGGGTGCGAGGCGGCCTGCTTCCCGAATGGCAGGATGAAACTGGTGATGCCGGATGGCGTGGAAATTCGGCAACTCTACGCGCTGGCAGCCGATCAGAACGTGCAGATCCGGCGGCTGAATCACAAGCGCGATTCGCTCGAAGATATTTTCCTGAAAGCCATGGAGGCCCCCAATGGCGGTATATAAGCAGACGTACAGGGGCTACGACGGTCCGCTGACGCCCGCCTGGTCGCGCTTCCTGATCCTGCCGCGTTACGCGTTCGAAGAGATGCGCCGCTCGCGCTTCTTCACCATGTTTTTCCTGGTGACCATGCTGGCTCCGCTGATTTTCGGCTTGATCGTTTACGCCGAGCACAATCTGAGTGTGCTGAAGATGCTGGGGGGCAGGGGCGATTTGGTCGCCATCGACGCCCGGTTTTTCCTGAACCTGCTGGGCTGGCAAAGCATGATGGCATTCTTCCTGGCGGCCTTCGTGGGCCCCGGCCAGATCTCGCCCGACCTGGCCAACAACGCCCTGCCGCTGTACCTGGCGCGGCCCTTCTCCCGCGCCGAATATGTGCTCGGCAAAATGTCGGTGCTGCTGATCCTGATGTCGATCATGACCTGGATCCCCGGCCTGCTGCTCTTCGCTCTGCAAGGCTCTCTCCAGGGCGGCGGATGGATCGGCCAAAACCTGCGTATCGCGGCTGCCGTATTCCTGGGCGCCTGGATCTGGATTCTGCTGATCTCGCTGCTGGCGCTGGCGCTCTCGGCGTGGGTGAAATGGAAGCCCATGGCGGGCGCGCTGCTGTTTGGCGTATTCTTCGTGGCCGCCGGATTCGCCGGGGCCATCGACGCCGTCCTGCGTACCAGCTGGGGGCAGTTGCTCAACATCAGCCACCTGATCGGCACGGTATGGGCGTCGCTTTTCGATCAGCGGATGCATCGCGGCGCGGGCGCTGTGTTTTTCCGCGTGCACGTCGAGGACGTTCCGGTCTGGTGCTGCTGGGCGGCACTGCTGGCGATTTGCGGCCTCTGCCTCTACGTGCTGGGGCGCAAGATTCGCGGCGCGGAGGTGGTGCGATGAATGAGCCGCGCATCGTCTTCGATAACGTCTCGCGCTTCTACGGCGAAGTGCTGGGGGTCAATCGCGTCAATCTCTCGATCCTGCCCGGTGTCACCAGCCTGGTTGGACCGAATGGCTCCGGCAAAACCACGTTGATGAATCTGATGACCGGGCTGATCCGACCCACGCGCGGCGAAATCCGCGTGCTCGGCCTCTCGCTGGAGCGTCCGGAAGAGGTGTTCCGCAAAGTCGGCTACTGCACGCAATTCGATGCATTTCCGAAGGGACTCACGGGCTACGAGTTCATTTATTCGTTCCTGCTGGTGCACGGGATGATCGCTTCCGAAGCCCACAAGCTGACCATGCAGGCGCTCGATCGAGTGTCCATGACCGCGGCGGGCGACCGGCTCGTGGCGGCCTACAGTAAGGGCATGCGGCAGCGCATCAAACTGGCGCAGGCCATGGCGCACGGGCCGCGGGTGCTGGTCCTCGACGAGCCGCTGAACGGGCTCGATCCCATGGCGCGCGCCGAAACCATCGCGCTGTTCCAGCAATGGGGCGGAGAGGGCCGGCACGTCATCGTTTCGAGCCACGTGCTGCACGAGGTGGATCGCATCTCCGACCAGGTGATCTTGTTGAGCCACGGCTATGTGGTCGCCGAGGGGCAGATCCAGGGCGTGCGCAGCGAAGTGAAGGATCAGCCCATGCAGATCCTGGTGCGCTGCGACAGGCCCGGCATGCTGGCGGCGCGCCTGTTCGAGCGCGATCATGTCGTCGAGGCCAAGGTCCACGCGGATGGCAAAGGCGTGCTGGTCCGCACGCGCGACGCTGATAGCCTGTACCTTTTGCTGAACCGCATCGTGATGGATAGCGGCCTGGAAGTGGAAGCTGTAGCGCCCGCCGACGACGACGTGAACTCGGTTTATCAATATCTGATCGGTCCCGAAGGAGGCGCCGCATGAACTGGAGCCGCATTACCGCCATGCCCTGGATGCTCTGGCGCCGCCAGGTCGCCGCCATACTGCGTCTGGAACTGAAGAAGAGCCTGTTTTCCAAGCGCGCCTGGTGGATTTACATTCTGACGCTCGGGCCGGTCCTGCTCACCGGGCTGCATTCGCTGCTGGGGCGCTCTTCGGGGCACACGCTCGCCGAAGACAATATGATCTTTGCGGGTATTTTCCAGCTTTACTTTTTGCGGCTGGGGATCTTTTTCGGCTGTGTCGGCATTTTTTCGAACCTGTTTCGCGCCGAGGTTCTGGAGCGCACGCTGCACTACTATTTCCTGGTCCCTGTGCGCCGCGAAGTGCTGGCGGTGAGTAAGTACATGGCGGGATTGATTGCGGCGGTGGTATTCTTTGGCGGCAGCGCGGTGCTATCGTTCCTGTTCATGTCCATGCACTGGGGACCGCTGTTCCAGGAGTACCTGTTGCGTGGCCCGGGCCTTGCACAAATGGGCTGGTATGCGTTGACGGCCACGCTCGCCTGCGTGGGCTATGGCGCGGTGTTCCTGCTGACCGGCGTGCTCTTCCGCAACCCGATGATCCCGGCAGCCGTGGTGATGGTTTGGGAGAATCTGAATCCGTTTCTGCCATCGCTGCTGAAGAAGTTCAGTGTGATCTTTTACTTGAAGTCTCTCTGCCACGTGGATATTCCGCTGGATGGGCCGCTGGCGGTGATTGCGGTAGTGACCGAGCCGACACCCGCGTGGCTGGCCATCCTGGGACTGCTGGTGGTATCGGCACTGGTGTTAGGGTACGCCGCCATGCAGGCGCGCAAGCTGGAAGTGAGTTACAGCGAGTGACTCCTTTCCTAACCAAGGCCGGCCCTGAACTTCACCGGCGTCGCCGCTTCTCTTCGAGCGTGCGCCGCATGGTCGGGAGCACTGCCAGGTCCTTTTCACCGGCAACTTCTTCTTTGACGGCAATCAGCGTTTCGAGATTCAGAACCTGCACGCGCAGTCCCTGGCCCACTTCGACTTCCCTGGCATGCGGCAGCAAGTCATCGTAGCTTCGGGATCGACCGATACTACCCAGGATATCGAGTGGACCCAAGCGCGTGATCAGAAGCTGATGACCCGGCGACGCCAGGTGCGATGCTGCAGGCTTCAGCTTCGCTTCCGGAGACATTCGGTAAATGGCGTCCAACGACTCCAGCGCAGCCAACAGGCGGTCGATGTTACCAGGTTCCCTTGAGTGCACGACATCCAGATCGAAAGTGTTCACGGGCGCGCCCTCCAACACGGCCGCGACACCTCCCACTACGATGAAATCGACCGCGTGCCGGCGGAGCTCGATTAGTATCCCAGCGAACTCACGCTTCTCTATTCCTGGCACGGATCTCCAGCACGGAGTCGACAAATCCTTGCAGCACGTCCAGCCGCTCAGCCGGTGTCAGCGACAACATCCACCGGATCAGCGTCAGATCGACGCCATCTTCGCTGTAGGTCTGTTCCTTCATTGCGAATTGCTTATCCGGCCCCAAGCTGTGCTCCTGAAACCAAGTTAGCAAAGGCGCGGGGGAAATGGCGAATAGTGCGCGCGCTCACAGCCCCCAGCGCGGGTCCGTAACAACCTCGCGCTGTCGCGCATCTCCAGTAATGAGAGGTGAAGAATGAAGATAAAACGTTTTCTTCTGGTCGCCTTGAGTGCTGCCGCAATTGGCTCAGGACCCGCGCTGTTTGCTCTCCCGAGCCCGCAAGAGCACCACGACGACGCGAAAGAGCAACGTGGCGAATATCACTTTCGCCAGGAAGATGCTCCTAAGCTGCGTCAGCATTACAAGAAGATCGAGCACGTGGATGTGGCGCACCGCGCTGCCTTCGTCGCGGGTGGACGCTTGCCCGACGATTGGCACGGGCGCATGCGTCCGGTTCCGGCGGCCGTGATTCGCGAACTGGCTCCGCCGCCCCAGGGCTACGTATTCGGTTATATCGACGGATACTGCGTGGTCTACAACCCGACCACACTACTGATCGCCGACGTAATCGATCTGGCAACTCTGGGTCACTAGCCGATACATAACTCCTCCGGGTTGTCGTACAATCAACAAACATGACTCGGAGGAGAACCTTGCTCTATCGCAGGCTTTATTGCATGATGGCGTTCTGCGCCTTCGCCGTCGCGGCCGACGCCCAGGACGCCACTACCAAGCAGGTTGAGCTATTTGGACAGAAGATTTATTACCTGGAGGCGGGTTCAGGGCCGGAGGTAATTCTGCTGCACGGCCTGGGAGGCGACAAAGGCAATTGGAGGATGACGCTGCCCGTGCTGGCCGCCAGGTTCCACGTATACGCGCCCGACCAGATTGGCTTTGGCCAATCTGACAAGCCGCAGATCAACTATCGCGTGGCCACGCTGGTGGACTTCCTCAATGCCTTCTATAAGAAGGTGGGCATCGCCAAGGCTACGCTGGTGGGCAACTCGCTGGGCGGTTGGGTAGCCATGGACTTTGCGCTGCAATATCCGGATAAGGTGAATCGCCTGGTGCTGGTCGATAGCGGCGGCTATTCCTTCAAGAGGACAGGCGGCGTGGCGCCGACGCGGGAAGTAATGTTGGGGCTGAATCCCTCCAGCCTGGCGGGCACCAAGCAACTGATGGCCATCGTTTTCCACAACAAAGCGTTCTCTACCGATGGGGTAGCCGAGCAGGTGTTCACGGAGCACCTGCGCAAGAACGACGGCTACACCATCAATAGCTTTGTCGATTCCATTCTGCGTGGCGAAGATGTCGTGGACGGCAGACTGGGAGGGATCAAAACCCCTACCCTGATCGTCTGGGGCCGCGATGACATGCTGATTCCCCTGGCCACCGGCAAGGCGCTGGCGGAAGACATCGGCGGCTCCCAAACGGTGGTGCTGGACGACTGCGGCCACGTTCCGCAGATGGAGTGCGCCGCGCCGTTCAATGACGCGCTGTTGAAGTACCTGGGCCAGTAGCGTCTAACCTGCAAGACCGGCACACCCCGCCGGCGAGTATCCCAAAGGCCGCCACGCCTGTCGGTGTGCCCACGTACACTTTGCCATTGGCGATGGTCGGCGTCATGAATTTGTTGCCGGGGCCGAACTGATCCCGTCCATTGGGCGCTTGAGTGCTGTTGTATAGCTCGGTAGCAAGGTTATTGGCGGGGTACGCGTGCAGCACGGCCAGCGGCGAAGCATTCTCCACGGCCCATAAGATTCCGTTCGTCGCGCCATTCGCCGAGATACTAGGTGTCGCTCCGGGATAGGGAAACTGATGGCTGGTAATTGAAGCTGGCGTTGACACGAGCAGGGCCTGGCTAAACTGGAACGCCATAATGGAATTGGTGACCGCGCCAAAATAGACCATGCCGTTGTAATAAGCCGGCATCGACCAAATGCCGCGCGCCAGGGCCCCAGTAAGTTCCTGGTAGACATTGCTATTATTCTGCGGGTTGAACTTACCCATGTTATCGCGATCCACGAGATAGATGTTAGAATCCTTGCCGGCCCCTATGGCCAGATGCATGACGGCGCCCCTCGCATTCGTCATGTCCGGCAGCACCAGCGCGCCCCCCGACCCCAAGTCCGTGTCCGAGTCCGATTCGGCCACCGTGTTATACATGGTGAAATAGTCCGACAGCGCAAGCTGGTTGTCCGCTACAACAAGCTTGATGAAGGCATTGCCGTAGTTGCCATTAACCGGAAAACCCTGTGAGCTGAGTGTTGTGTCGAAAGTGCCATTAGCGTCCAGAAAGTAGATGTTGCCGCTGGAGTCAGCCGCGAAACCCGCGCCGGCTCCCCAAATGGCCCCTTCGCTGCCGTTAGGAGTGACGTTCAGCACGGCGGTCTGCGCCAGCGTGGATGCGCTATATGCCATGACCCAACCGGTGTATGGCGGGTGGTCGCAATGCGATGCCCATCCCAGGTAAACTTGGCCGTTCAGCAGCAACAGCCCCGAACGTTCTTTGTATTGCTTCGGTTCGAAAAAAATATAACCGCCGCTGTTGATTTCCCCGGTGCTCGGGAACTTTGCCTGAATATTCGCCGGTCCACCCAACATCTCCGCGCCTGTCGTCAAGCTTAACGCGTGCAAGCGCTGATGGTAATTACCGGACGCGTCTTTGCTCATGGCTACCGCGTAGATAATACCGCCGGCAGTGGCGCTCTTGAGGGAGATGACCGGAGTGGATGTGATACCGATCTGCGGTGTAACTTGTGAGCAATCGCGGTCGTCGGACGGCGTCTCTCCAGTTTCAAGCAGTGACACGTGCCAGAGGGTGGCGCCGCTATCGGCATCCAGGGCATACAGGCTGTCGTTTTCGGTGGCTGCGATCAGCACATTGTGCGTGCCCTGGTTCGGAATCAAGAGTCCTCCGACGTAGAGCGGCTGCGCGTCTACCTTCCCATCCAGCGTCGTAAGGAAGAGCTTACCGAACGTGGTGGAGTTTACGTTGCTCGGAGTAAGAATTGTCTCGGCCAGGTTCTGCCCTGTGCGGGACCGGTCGTTGTGATAAGTCAGCACGTTGACTTGCGCTGCCAGGCGCGCGACCGGAGTCACAGCTACACACACCCAAACGAGAAACAATCGTAATTGCATTTTTGCCTCCCCCTTAGTTTGCCTCCATTCGCAGGATCGCTTCCAGACCCTCCTCGGTCTCTTTGTGCGAATATATACGACCGGTTTATCGCAACTTGTAACGCTGCACCTTCCCGGTTGCCGTTTTAGGAAGTTCGTCCAGAAACTCGATCCGGCGCGGGCACTTGTAACCAGCCAGGCGCTGCCGCGCGAATTGGCGCAACTCGTTCGCCAGAGCCTCGCAAGCCTGCTCCGGCTGCTTCAGCGTCACGAATGCGCGAGGCTTGAGCAAGCCGTCGTCGTCCTTGTGCGCCACCACGGCGCTTTCGAGCACCGCGGCATGCCCGATCAGCGCGGCCTCCACCTCGATGGGCGAGACCCACTCACCCGATACGCGGAACATATCGTCGGAGCGGCCCGCGTACCAATAATACCCGTCCGCATCGACGCGATACTTGTCGCCGCTGAAGAACCAGCCGTCCCGCATACGCTCCGCCGTGAGCTCCGGGCGATTCCAGTAGTGGGCCGCGGTGCTGCCTCCGCGCACCCAAAGGTCGCCCACCTCTCCGGGCTGTAAGTCCCTGCCCTGCTCATCGGCGATGCGAACATGGTAGCCCTCGACGGGCGTCCCCGAGCTGCCGGGCCGCACGCATCCGGGCCGGTTCGAGATATAGATGTGCAGCATCTCGGTCGATCCGATGCCATCGAGCACTTCGAAGCCGAAGCGGTCGCGCCAGCGGCGTACGATCTCCGCCGGCAGGGGCTCCGCGGCCGAGACCGCCAGACGCACGCTGCTCAGGTCGTACGGGTTGGCCGCGTCGGTCTCCCGCAGCATGGCCGCGAAATGCGTGGGCACGGAGAAAAACAGCGTGGAGCGGCTGTCGCTGGCATGCTCCAGGATCGTCCGCGCCTGCGGTTTGCCCGGATAGAGCACCGTCGACGCGCCCACGTAAAACGGAAACATCAGGCCGTTGCCGAGTCCATAAGCGTGGAACAATTTGGAGGAGGAAAAGGTGACGTCCCCGGGGCGCACATCCAGCACGGCGCGCGCGTAGCCCTCGCAGCAGCCTAGCCAGTCCCGCTGCCTGTGTACGGCTGCTTTGGGCGATCCCGTGCTGCCGGAGGTCCACAACCAGAAGGCCGCGTCGTCCGCCGACGTCGACGCGCATTCGAGTTCCGTGCCGCACGATTCGAGGCCGGGGATGCCCTCTTCGCCAACCACCAGTTTTGCCTGGCTCTCTTCGATCAGGTACGCGTAATCCGCCGGCCGCAGCGCCGTGCTCGTCGGTACGGCCACTGCGCCGATCTTGATCGCTCCGAAGTACGCAGCCACGAACTCCGGACCATCGGCTACTACGATCAACACGCGGTCGCCTGGTTGCACGCCCGCTCGCCCGAATGCGTTCCCGGCCTGATTCACCAGCGCGGCAACCTCCGCATAGGTGTAGCGGCGGCCCTCGCAGACTATGGCAGTCCAGCCGCCGCGGCCCTCGGCCACATGCCGGTCCACAAAATACCACGCGAGATTGAACAGCTCCGGCACCTAATGCCATCTAATGCAAGCTAGCGATTTTCTTGTGGATCTCGGCGGCGTCCTTGGCCTCGGGCTGCAGCTCCAGGTACTTGGCGTAGGCTTCCTTGGCGTCCTTGGCGTTCTTGCGTTTCTCTTCCGCCTCGCCCAGGCGCAGCCAAGCTTCCGCCAGGTTTGGGTTCCAGCGCGTGGCTTCGCGAAAACGGCCAGCCGCGGCCTTGTAGCTGTGCTTCCTGTAATACTCGAGGCCCACCAGCAACTCTTTATTCGCTTGCAGCGGATTGAACGAGTATTCCTTCACCTTGAGGTTGTCGTCTTCCTCCGGGGGAGCCTGCACCTGCGGCTGCGACTGCGGCGCGGCAGCTTTGGGCTGGTCTTTGGGCGGGTCTTGCGCGCCCGCCGAAAGTGCCCACAAGCCCGAAAACACCAGATTAGCGACCCATCGTGGCATAATTTAATTATAGCTTCCCACCCCGATGGATCTGCGTGAAAAAGCGGCCCAGTTGCCTCTCTCGCCCGGCGTGTATCTGTACAAGGATTCCGGCGGCCGGGTGATCTACGTGGGCAAGGCCAAGAGCTTGCGGCTCCGCGTGCGCAGCTATTTCTCCGACGACCGCCTGGCCGACGTCAAGACCGGCACGCTCATTGCCGAAGCCATCGATGTGGACTACATCCTGGTGGACAACGAAAAAGAAGCGTTGGCGCTCGAAAACAACCTCATCAAGCAATGGCAGCCGCGCTTCAACATCTTATTGCGTGACGACAAGACCTATCCATACATCAAACTCACTGCCGAGAAGTATCCGCGCGTCTACGTCACCCGCCGCCTGCGCAAAGACGGCGCCACCTATTACGGCCCCTACTTTCCAGGCAACCTGGCACACCGCCTGGTGCACTTCATTCACCGGCATTTTCTGGTGCCATCCTGCAAAGTGGACTTGACGCGCTATCATCCGAAGCCCTGCTTGCAATATCACATTCATCGCTGCCTGGGCCCCTGCGTGGAAGGCTTGACCACGGATGAAGCGTATGGCCGCGCGGTGCGCCACGTGCGCTTGTTCCTGGAGGGGCGGCACGGCGATCTGGCCGCCGAGCTGCGCGCGCGCATGGAGGCCGCCTCCGAAGCCACACGCTTCGAGGAAGCCGCTTCGCTGCGCGATCTGCTGGCCACCGCCGAAGAGCTCGACGAACGGCAGAAGATGGCCGCGGCCAAGGGCGGCGATATCGATATCTTCGCCGTCTATGCCGAGCCGCCGCTGGTGGCGCTGAATGTCTTCCACCTGCGCAACGGCCAGATCGTGGATCGCCGCGAACATTTCTGGGAGGACCAGGAAGAGTTCGACGAGCCGCAATTCCTGTCGGCACTGCTGAAGCAAATCTACCTGGACCAGCGCTACGTGCCTGGCATCATCCACGTGCCCGTGGATTTTGAAGATCGCGTGGCGTTGGAGGAATTGCTGTCGGAAATGCGCAGCCGCAAGGTCGAGATCCACACGCCGCAGCGCGGCCAGAAGAAGGCGCTGTTGGATCTGGTGGGGACCAATGCCAAACACAGTTTCGAAGCCCGCTTCCGTGTGTTGAAGCCGTCGTCCCGCGCAATCCAGGAGGCCTTGCAGGATGCGCTGAACCTGCCCGAGCCGCCCAAACGTATCGAGTGCTTCGACATCTCCCACATACAGGGGACCGACAAAGTAGCCAGCATGGTGGTGTGGGAAGACGGGCGCATGAAAAAATCCGATTACCGCAAATTCATCATTCGCACCGTCATCGGCAACGACGATTTCGCCAGCATGCGGGAGGTGGTGACCCGCCGCTACTCCCGCTTGCAGCAGGAAAAACAACCCATGCCGGGCCTGGTGCTGATCGATGGCGGCATCGGCCAGCTACATTCGGCCGCCGAGGCGCTCGAAGCGATAGGCATCATCAACCAGCCGCTCGCCTCCATCGCCAAGCGCGAGGAGATCATCTACGTTTACGGCCAGGAAGACGAGCCCATCGTGCTCGACCGCTTCTCGCCGATCCTGCACCTGGTCCAATCCATCCGCGACGAAGCGCATCGCTTCGCTGTCACCTTCCACCGCACACGGCGTAACGCGCAGCGGCTGACTTCGGAGCTGGACGGCATCGAGGGCGTTGGCGAGAAAACCGTGCAAAGGCTCCTCAAGCATTTTGGGAGTTCGGAACTGGTGCGCGCGGCCGGCCAGGAGCAGCTCTCCGCCGTAGTGGGTCAAGCGGCGGCGCGGCGTATCCGGCGTTATTACGAAGAGCAGTTGGCTGCGAAGGAACCCGCATAATTAGCGCACTCGATCGGCATACGAAAAGATCGGGTCGATATCCACCGGCACGTCGCCGGTTTTCTCTAGCGCATCCTCAAGCTCCGGCGGCATCTTGCCAAAGCGCTCAAACCAGGCTTCGGCGCGCGCGCGGCTGCCAGTCGCTTCGATGTCCAACAATTCCTTTGCAAGCGCCGTGAGCGCGTCCGACATGCGCTCATAATCGATCGTGTAGCGCCCGTCCGGATCCCGCGCCAGCGCCTGGTTCTCAAGCAAGTAATTGCATTCCATCATCTCGGCGCGGCCATGCGCTTCGCCGGTTCCGAAACGCAGCGTGCGGAACAGGCCGGCCACGTGCGATGCGTAATATTCCTGAAGGCGGTCCTTCGGCAGAGCGCCGCGATCCACCAGCCATTTCACGCCGAACATGCCCACCGCGTCAGCTTTGGCCTCCTCCAACCCCGAGTAAGCTCCTCCAATCGCCTCGCGTATATCCACCTGCTTCCCACCCTGCCGCGCGAATGCCGGTCCCAGCCCATGGGCGATCTCGTGCAGCAGCGTGCCCACCAGGTAACCCTCTGCGGAAGCTTTGGCCGCCTGATCGGGACGCATCAACAGGCGCGCCAGCGGCAGGATCACGAATTCCACGCGCGCGTCCATGAAGTTTTTGAAAAAGATCTTCTTGCTGCCCTTTTCCTGATGTATGCGCGGGTCGTTGGGAAGATTGTCGGCCACTGCCTGGTAGCCATGACGCAGATCGCCCGCGCGGAAGGGCGAGTCCATCACCTCCATCGGCGTGGCATGGCCCTCCTTCGACGGCCGGTCCTCGGGCTCCAGCGGCAGCGCGTCCTGGATTTGAGGGATGTACTTCTGAAAGACCGCCAGTTTGCGACTCTCTTCTTCGTTGCGGACAAGGATCGCAGCTCCATAAGACGCCTTCACGCCGAGCAGACCGTCAAGGTAGGTTTCATACGGCGCGAAGATCACATCGAGCTTGGGATTATCGAGATCCAGCCAGGCGAGGTCGCTCGCATAGTAGTCGTCGGTAAGCAGGGCATCGGCGCGCAAGCGCAGAAAGCGGGCAAACGCGGCATCGTCACTGAGCGCGGCGGCTTCGCGCAGCAGTTGGACCAGCGGATCGAGGAATTCCTTGTAGGCCTCATGATAGGGCACGCCCACAAGGCGGTCTCCGCGCCACTCGACTACCGTATACGGATCGTAAATGGCGGCCTTGTCTTCGGGATGCGTCTCAACGTAATGATCGATTTGCGCTCGCGTGAGTCCCGCAGGATAGAACGCACGACCGGACGGCATGGGTTGGTCGCCCGTAAAGGGCCGGTTTTCGTTCAGAAGATCCCAGCGGCAACCGTTGATCAGCAGCAGTCGTTGCAGTTTCGGATCAGAGGCAGTCCGATAAAGATGCGAGCTCTCCGGATCGCTCTGCCGCCAGTAGATGTTGTCCAGATATTGCGCTGCCTCCACAAGCTTGCCGATCAGCTTGAGCTCGCGGGCGCTGAGGCCCGCTGAGTGAAAGGGCATTTGCACCGGCTTCCACTTGGCCAGGATGACATCCAGGGTTGAGTTGGCTCGGGTCTCGGCGAGGCACATAAGCGGTAACAGGTTTCTTACACAACGGCTCGATCGTGTTTTAACTTCAGATCGGCGAGCTTGTTCAGCCCGTCGATGTAAGCCTTGGCGCTGGCTTCGATGACGTCGGTGGAGGCGCCGCGTCCCACTACTTTCCGGCCGTCTTCCTCGAGCTGCGCGGTGACCTCGCCCATGGCTTCCGTACCGCTGGTTACGGCTCGTATCTCATAGCGCACCAGCTTGGCGGCGCTCTTTGTGACTCCGGAAATCGCCTTGCACGCGGCGTCCACGGGGCCATCTCCAATGGCGGCGCCTTCTCTGACTTCACCGCTAATCCGCAGCCGTACGGTGGCGGTGGGAATGGCCGACGTTCCGCTATAGATGTGCAAGTAATCGAGCTGGTAAGTTTCCGGAACCGGATGGATCTCGTCGTGCAATATGGCGATCAGATCCTCGTCAAAAACTTCCTGTTTCTTATCGGCGACCGTCAGAAACCGCTGGTAGGCCTGGTTCAGCTCCTCCTGGGACAGCGCATATCCGAGCTTCTCGAGGCGATCGCGCAATCCATGCCGCCCCGTGCGCGCCGTCAGCACCACGCGGCTCGCGGGGATACCGACGTCTTCGGGCCGCATGATTTCGTAGGTCTCCCGCTCCTTCAGAAATCCGTCTACATGAATGCCCGAGCTGTGCGAAAAGGCGTTGCCGCCCACCACGGCTTTATTGGGCGGAACCGCGATTCCGAGCATGTCCGCCACCAGCCGGCTGGTCCGATAAAACTCGCGGGCATCGATATCTGTGTCGAGGCCGAAGTAGTCGCGGCGCGTGCGTAGAGCCATCACCACCTCTTCAATCGCCGCATTGCCGGCTCTTTCGCCGATGCCGTTGATGGTGCCTTCCACCTGGCGGGCGCCGTTTAGAACGCCGCACAGGGAGTTGGCCACGGCGAGGCCGAGATCGTCGTGGCAATGCACACTGATGGCCGCCCGCTTGATGTTGGGCACACTGCGGCAGACGCTATGGATTAGCGCGCCGTATTGCTCGGGAACGGTGTAGCCGGTGGTGTCGGGAATGTTCACGACGGTCGCCCCGGCTTCGATGACTGCCTCCAGCATTTGGAACAGGAACGCGGGATCGGCGCGGCCGGCGTCTTCGGCATAGAACTCGACATCGTCCACATAGCTTCTGGCAAGCTTGACCGCCGCGACGGCCATTTCCAGCATGGTGACTTTCTTCTGTTCCAGGTTGCTGCCGTAGCGCTCGTCGCGGAACTTGCCGGTGATATGGATGTCGGATACGCCGATGCCGGTGTGTATGCGCGGCCGCCTGGCCTTGGCCAAGGCTCTTCCGCAAGCTTCGATATCGCCGGGCACGGCGCGCGATAAGCCGCAGATGGCTGGCCCTTCGATCTCCCGCGAAATCAGCTGGACGGCTTCGAAGTCTTCGGGCGAAGAGGCCGGATAACCGGCTTCGATGACGTCCACGTGCAAGCGGGCCAACTGCCTGGCGATCATGAGCTTCTCGCGGCTGCCGAGGCGGGTCCCGGCGGCTTGCTCGCCATCGCGCAGCGTGGTATCGAATACGGCGACCTTCGCGGACATGGGGAAGCATTTACTATAACGCCTCAGCGGGGCCGGGCGGGGCGCGGGAGAGAGACGGTGGGCCGTGCTATTTCGGATGCGGCGTTAGGATGGCGTTAAGTCGCGCTTCAAATGTCTTAGTTGCTTGTGGAAGGCTTTGCGAACCGCGACTGGGGCACCGGCTATGGCACTGAGTGCGCGGCGAAGTTCATCAGTCCCGGCGCTTAGACCTCTTCTCGGTTGCACGCTGCTTCGCCATGAGCTCAATGTGCGCGGAGGCTTCCTTCGCTGAGGCAAATGGACTATGGGACCGGCCCCTCCTGAAATCTTCAAGGCCCTCGGCGATTCCCGCGTCGATGGCCGGGCGCTGTTCCGGGGTGTATTCGTCGCGGGCGGCGGCGAACTTCGATCGGTCGATGACGGCCTTGATAAGGTCGCCATCTATAATACCGGCCTGGTTTTTCAAGCGCGTCGTGAATCCGTCGTCGAGTCACAGGGCCTCAGCCAGTTGCCCATGACTCGGCCCCGGACAGTGATCCTTGACCCACGTATTTCTGAGGCTAGTTTGGCCGATATAGAATCGGGTGATGCGAAGTCGCGTCGCTCGGCGCGGGCACGAAGTAGATAGCCAGCTTCGCCGCATTCGCGTCGCTGAACACGTACAAGGGCGTCTGTCCCTGGCCGGCATTATTCAACAGGAATACGGATGCATTACCGAAGCGGTCCAGTCTCGCGGGCGTGAAGTTCAGGGCGATGTTTTCTATCTGCGATCGCGCCGCGACGTCATAGACGGCCAGCGCGCGGCTTCCCGCATTGGCCGCATACAGGCGACTGCCATCGATGGAAAGCTGCAGCCCCACCGGCGACGAGATGCTCGCATCGCCTGCGAACAGCAGCGGCACGGGTTGCCGCGCATAACTTTGAACCTGCCAGATCTGCCCGGGCTGCTGGTCGGCGAAGTATAGATCCGCACCCGCCAGAACCAATGCGGACGGACTGGCTGCAGATGCGATCCGTTGGGGCGCCGACTGCGCGGTCACCGCATAAATGCCAGCCGATCCGCCCGAGGCGACGGCCAGGATGATCTGTTGCCCATCGAAAGCCAGCGCAGCTACCTGACCGGATAGCCCGGAAAGATCGATCGGGGCGCCGGCGGAAGGCGTTTCCAGCAGATTGCTCACGATTTGTGCTTGTGCGGATTTGGATGAGTAGATTGCGGCGGCGGTGGCGTCGGGGCCCCAGGCGAACTGGTCCGGGATAATGGAGCCGCGCAGGTCGACCGCCGTGGGAGCTGCGCTCGCGAGGCCCGTGTACAGCACTAGTCTGCCTGCCTGGATCGCTAATGCCGCGGAGCCGTCAGGCGACACGGAGGCGGCGGCCACGTCGGAGACTGCGGTCGCGCCAAGGTATGCCGAGCCGGGCATCCCCAGCATAGGCCGGATGTGGCCGGCTTGCGCATCGAAGATGAAGCCAGTCACTGGGCCGGCCACTGCAGCGTCATTGGCCGCCCAGGCCGCCATCGGGATCGAGCCGGCGCAAATCATCAGGATGAGGCTATTCGTCGTCATCGCTTCCCTCAGAAGGTGGCGGTCATTGAGGATGAGGCTCCCTGAGAATTCGTCAGTGTCACCGTAACAGACTGCAGCGCGCTGACAGTGCCAGAGGTTATGGTGAACGGCTGCGTATACAGGAACTGGCCTCCGTACGCAATGGAGGCGGGCGACGCATACCAGGTTTGGAAAGTCGCACCCACGTCCGCGGGCGTGAAACTCGTGCTCTGGATTTGACTACCCGGTTGCGCGGTGAAGGTGAAGGCGGCCTGCGTGATTTCCCGGGTGTTGGAATAGCCCGTCACCATAACGTTGAACCCCGAAGTTACCTGTTGAATCGAAACGCTGAGGATCGCCGGCGGTTCTTGTGGCAGGTTCAAGGTGACCGCCGTTGTGGGCGTGAGTGGAATGTTGTCGGCGCTCACACTCGCCGTGAAGACGATGGCGCCCGCTATGCTGCCTGTCTGCACCAAAAGCGGCGACTGCTTGAAAACAGCGCTGGTTTGGCCCTTGGGAATGGTGAACGACACGGTATCGCCGCCGGTGCTGAACTGGATTGCGGGATCGACCAGCGGCGCCGCTTGGTTTGGCGTGAACTGCAAGACGAGTTCTCCGGACAGATCCACGGGATACGCCTGCGCGAGAGTCACGGTAATGGGGAGCTGTTGCAGGGGCGCGCCTGGCGGCGCCTGAATGGTCAGCGTGAACGGAGCCTGCGTTACCGTCAGAGTGAATGTGATAGTCGTCGTGTTGTTGGATGCATCGGTAGCCTGCACCGTGACCGTGAAGGATCCGAGCGCGACCGGCGTGCCGGATATCAGCCCGCCCGGGCTGAGCTTCAGGCCGGGGGGCAAAGAAGAGCCCGCACTAAGCGACCATGTAAACGGCGTTCCCGGTACCGGGGGCAAGAGTTGCGCTGAGTAGAAAGAGCCAAGCACCGGACTCAGCAAATTGGGCGGGATGCCGGTAGTCGACGAGAGGATCGTGAGGGTGAACGGCATGGTGGCGATCACTCCGTTGGCATCGGTGACCCGTATGGTAAAGTTCGCCACGCCTCCTGCCTTGGGGGTGCCGCTGATCTTACCCGTCGTCGAATTCAGCGAGAGACCGGCCGGCAGTGCGCCCGCGCTGACCGCCCAAGTGTAAGGCGGCGTGCCACCGGTAGCCAAAACTGTCAATGCAGGATAGCTGACACCGGCCGTGCCGCCCGGTAGCGGTGACGTGGTCGTGATCGTCAGACTGGCGGTCGTGAGACTGAACGACTGGGAACCTATTACCCCGTTGCTGTCGGTGACTGTGATGGTGAAGCTGGCGGGGCCGCCAGCGGTAGGTATGCCGCTGATCTGGCCGGTGGTTGAATTCAGCGACAGCCCCGGCGGTAAAACGCCTTTGGTCACCGTGAAAGTATACGGTCCCGTTCCGCCGCTGACCGAAACAGTCTGTGAGTAGCTCGCTCCCACTATGGGGTTCGGCAGCGGCGGGTTGGTGATGACGGGAGGCGGGTTGACGGTGAGCGCGAAAGCCGCAGTCGTGGTCGCCTGGTTAGCGTCCGTGATTCGGATGGTGAAGCTGGCATGGCCGCTGGCGGTGGGCGTTCCGCTAATAGCGCCGGTGGCCGAGTTCAGCGACAAGCCCGCTGGTAGCGAGCCTCCGATCAGCGCCCAGACGTATGGGGCCGCCCCGCCTGTAGCTTGCACCGTCTGCGAGTAGTTCGCGGAAACAGTGCCGGCCGGCAGCGCCGAGCCGGTGGTAATGACTAGAACGCCGGTGATTGAGAGAGAGAAGGACTTAGCGGCTGTCAGCCCCTGGCTGTCACTGACCTGGATACTGAAGCTTGCAGCGCCGGCCGTGGTGGGTGTGCCGCCGATCCGGCCTTGAACCGAATTCAACGAGAGACCGGCCGGTAAAGCGCCTCCGCTTATCGTCCAGGTATAGGGCGGGGTTCCACCAGTGGCGATCATGGGCACCGAATAGATGGCGCCTACCATGCCGGGAGGCAACGGCGAGTAGGTGATGATCGACAGGGCCGCATTGATGGTTACGGTAAAGGCCTTGGTTGCCTTGACCTGGTTGCTGTCGGTCACCTGTATGGTGAAGCTCACAGGGCCCGAAGCGGTAGGTGTGCCGCTGATTTGCCCCGTGGCCGAATTCAACACGAGGCCCGCAGGTAAAGCGCCCACGCTTACCGTCCAGGTGTATTGCCCGCTTCCGCCGGTGGCGGTCAAGGCCTGCAAATAACTGACTCCCACCGTGCCTGTCGGCAATGGTGAACTGGTGGTAATCACTGGAGGCGGGTTGACGGTCAGAGCGAACAGTTTGCTGGCGGTCGCCCCGTTGACGTCCTTCACCTGGATGGTAATGTTTGAAGTGCCCGCCGCGGTCGGCGTGCCGGTGATTTGGCCGGTAGCCGAATTCAGCGCGAGGCCCGGGGGCAAGGTCCCGGCGGTTACGGTCCAGATGTACGGCGAAGTGCCGCCGCTGACCGCTAGGGGCTGCGAATAAATGCCCCCTACCGTACCGGGCGGCAACGGCGAGGCGGTGGTGATCGCCAGCGGCGGGTTGATGGTTAAAGTGAACGACGCGGGGGCGGTGGCTCCGTTGGCGTCGGTCACCTGAATGGTGAAACTCGAAGTGCCGGCCGTAGTGGGCGTGCCGCTGATTTGCCCGCTGCCCGTATTCAGCGATAGCCCTGCGGGCAGAGCGCCGGGGCTCAACACCGCCCACACTAGCGGCGGGGTTCCCCCAGTGGCCGTCACGATCTGCGAATAGCTCGCTGCTACCGTGCCGGCCGGCAGCGATTTTGTGGTGATCACTGGAGCCGGGTTGACGGTCAAAGTAAACGATTTGCTGGCAGTTGCCGCATTGACGTCCGTCACCTTGATGGTGAAATTGAAGCTGCCGGCCGTAGTGGGCGTGCCGCTGATTTGCCCGGTTGCCGAGTTTAGCGCGAGGCCCGTGGGCAAAGCTCCTGCAGTTACCGTCGAGATAAACGGCGACGTCCCGCCACTGACCACCACGGGCTGCGCATAGCTCGCTCCTACCGTGCCAGGCGGCAGCGAATTGGTGGTAATCACTGGAGCCGGGTTGATGGTCAGAGGGAACGATTTGCTGGCAGCCGCCCCGTTGGCGTCCTTCGCCTGGACGGTAATGTTTGAAGTGGTCGCCGTGTTGGGCGTGCCGCTGATTTGCCCTGTCGAATTCAGCGTAAGGCCCGATGGCAAAGTTCCAGCGGTTACCGCCCAGGTGAACGGCAACGTCCCGCCGCTGACCGCCAGGGTCAGCGAATAAGGAGCCCCTACCGTGCCGGGCGGCAGCGAATTGGTGGTAATCACTGGAGCCGGGTTAACGGTTAAGGTAAGGGCCTTGGTCCCGGTGGCTCCGTTGGCGTCCGTCACCTGGATGGTGAAACTCGAAGAGCCGGCTGTAATGGGCTTGCCGCTGATTAGCCCCGAAGTCAGCGATAGGCCTGCCGGCAAACCTCCGGCGATCACTGCCCACGATAACGGCGGCGTCCCCCCGGTAGCCACCACGGTCTGTGAATAGTTCGCTCCTACCGTGCCGGGCGGCAGCGAATTGGTAGTAATCACCGGAACCGGGTTGATGGTCAAAGCAAACAATTTGCTTGCTGTTGCCCCGTTGACGTCCGTCGCCTGGACGGTGAAGTTCGAAGTCCCCGCCGTAGTGGGAGTGCCGCTGATCTGGCCAGCCGAGTTCAGCGTGAGGCCCAGGGGTAAAGTTCCGGTCGCGATGGTCCAGATGTACGGCGACGTCCCGCCGCTGACCACCACAGTCTGCGCATAGGCCACTCCTACCGTACCGGCCTTCAGCGGTGAATTGGTGGTAATCACTGGGAACGGATTGATGGTCAGAGCAAATGCCTTGGTCGCCGTAACCTGGTTGCTGTCGGTCACCTCTATAGTGAAGTTGAAATTGCCGGAAGCGGTCGGTATGCCGCTGATTTGACCGGCCGAATTCAATGAGAGCCCTGCCGGCAAGGGACCCACGCTTACCGTCCAGGTGTATTGGCCGCTTCCACCGGTGGCCGTAATGGTTTGCGAGTAGTTGGCTTGCTCCGTGGCCGGCGGCAACGGCGAATTGGTGGTAATCGCCAGGGGCGGGTTGATGGTCAACGTAAACGATTTGGTGGCAATCGCCCCGTTGACGTCAATTACCTGGACGGTGAAAGTCGAGGTGCCAGCCGTGGTGGGCGTGCCGCCGATTTGCCCATTAGCCGAATTCAGCGCGAGGACAGGGGGTAAGGCTCCGGTGGTTACCGTCCAGACATATGGCGGCGTTCCGCCGCTGACCACCAGAGACTGTAAATAGGGCACCCCTACCGTACCGGCCGGCAATGGCGAGTTGGTGGTGATCACCGGCGCTGGGTTTACCGGTAGAGTGAGCTGCGCAGAAACCGTCTCTTCGTAGGAGTCCACGACCTGTATGGTGAAGGTCGAGGTGCTGGCTGTTGCGGCAACGGTACCGTCAATCAGGCACACGTTAGGCGGTGGCGTTTGACGAGGCTTGACCCTGGCGCCCGAGTTGAGCAGCCACGCCCGCCCCTTGACGCCTTGGCTCGGTCCCGGGCGTAAAAGGCCTCCGCTCGGGATGGAGGGACAACTGCCGGAGTCCAGGCTGAGCCCTGCTGGCAAAGCGCCGGCAGTTAACGCCCAGTAGAAGGGCGCGGTTCCCCCGCTGACGGTCACTCCCTGCGAATAATATGCTGCGACGGTACCGCCCGGCAGAGGCGAAGTGGTCGTAATGGCCGGCGGCGGGTTGATGGTCAGAGTCAACGGTGCGGTCGCCGTATCGCCCGCGGAATCGACAACTTGAACGGTAAAGTTCGATGTGCCGGCAGCCGTCGGCGTGCCGAAGATAGCACCCGACTCCAGCGAAAGCCCGACGGGCAATGTACCTGCGCTTACCGACCAGTTATAACCTCCGGTTCCACCGCTCGCCATTAAGGTTTGCGAATACGACGCTTCCATATCGCCAGACGGAAGCGGCGAGGTAGTAGTAATCGTCAACGGGCTGGCGGTGAAAGCAGAAGCGGTTCCAGCTAAGCCCAAAGTCGTTGTGTCCAAATCACAGGAGGACTCGCAGTATTCAAGGCTGCTCCCATTGATCGTCGGAGGATTGCTGGATGCTGCCGTAAGGGTCTGCGGCGAAGGCGTGAAGGGCTCGGGATGCGAAAGCGCACCGGAGTCGAAGCTGTTGGGCGCAAGGTCGAGGATGGCTGTAACCGGATTTTCACCTTCGTCTGGAAGGTTAAAGAGTACTTCTAGGATATCATTGGCACTTCCTCCAGGAAGGGTAAGCGCCAGCACGGATGTAGTGTCGGTCGGAATAGGTCGACCGTTGCCCACTCCCACCGTAAGAGCTCCGGCCGGAAGGGTATAGCAAACACTAGTGCCAGCAAGGACACCGCTCGGACAAGCAGTAGGAGTGAGGGACTCGTCGATGGCGCCGGTGAAAGAAAAGCTAAATCCGCTCAAGTGTGCCGGATCGCAGAAATTCGGGTTGGTGCAGTTAATGATCGGACCCAAAGTGCCGCTGCCGCTGAAGTTCAGAATGCTGCCGGTCTGGGCAACACCACGAAGACAAAGCGTCAGGACTGCAAGGGTTAGTAAAGAAAACATCCTCCGACTCAGGATTGGCCTCCGCTTGCCTCCGTTTTGATTTGCGGGCACTCTTTCAGCTTTCTTCGAAGCTTTCAGATTGTACCGCCAGAAACGGCCGCCGAAAACTGCCAGCCACAGCGGGATCAGGACAAGGCGGCCAAGCCGCCGGTATCGATTGCGCCATGAACGACCAGGAGGCACTGAATCTGTCCAATTCACGGTCTTAGTGGGGCGCTCCCACGGAAGGGGAGCCGGCCGATAATCCAGTTGTTGGCGTTACTTGCGAACTGGAACTGCCGCCGCGAGTCGCTGCGTAGGCTGCACCGCCCGCCGCCGCGGCGCCGACGATTACCAGCACGATGATCAGCTTTGCGGAAATAGCTGCTCCGGCCACCGCTCCCGCAGCCGCAACGGCGTTCGTCTGGGAAATCGTCGCGGTCGCGGTGACCTTACCCTGCGAGGCAGTGACCCGGATCTGGTATTTCCCGGCTACATTGTTGGCTTTGAAGCCTCGTGCAACTGCCTGTCCATTGGCATCGGTGGTGACGGTCAGCAGCTTGGCGCCATCGGCGAAGGCGCCGCCCGCGCCGTTGCCCGGCAGAAGGAAACTCACTGCGGCGCCCGCCACCGGCTTGTGATTCTGATCCTCCACGCGCACGATAGGCTCCCGCACCACCCGCTGGCGCAGGTTGTTGACCGCCCCTTCACCCTCCACAATTACGATGTTGAGCTCCGTGGGGGGCTCGCCCTGTGCCGCCCGTACCGATTGCGGCGGCAGCGCCAGCAAGGGGCAAAGCAGCAGCCTGACTGTCTGCCAAACGATTGCTCTTCTCAACGGCTTGCACTCCGCATCTACCGAGGTTATGATTCCAGCGCAGCTTTGCGCACTGGAGCAGTCTATCACACGGTGCGCCGTTTGCAGCCTTTTTTTAGTCAGTTAGAACATTATTTTCTAAGATTCACAGCCGCTGCCTGGGCGTCGGATTTCCGGAACAATTCATGTTATATACTCGATAGGGAAAAGGCCGTCAATTTATGGCTATACGCACTGGCTTTCTGATCTTCATGGCAGCGGCGTGTATCTCGCCGGCACAAGGGCAGGACCAGCCGAAGCAGGACCAGCCCGCGCAGGTCACTCCGAAGCCGAGCGCGAAGGACATGTTCCTGCACCCGCGCCAAATGGCCTATGGCGCCCAGGACGAAACGCCAGTTCCACCAAAACCTAAGCCCAGTGTAAAGCCCAAACCAAAGCCCCCCACGGGCCAGGCCCAGTCCGGGCAAGCGGCGGCGCAGCAACCGAATATCATTCGTGCGAGTTATACAGCACTGGCGTTGCGTTACACCGTGCAAAAAAGAGACAACGGTAAGACCACCGACGTAGCCGCCGATACCAAATTCCATTCGGGAGACCACATCCAACTCAGCGTGGAAGTCAACGACACGGGCTATCTTTATATAATCCACCAAGGAACCAGCGAGACATGGAAGGCGATGTTTCCGTCGCCTGAAATCGCGGATGGCGACAATCGCGTGCAAAAAGGGCACGTCTACACCGTGCCACCAGGATATGTGTTCACATTCAGCGGCGATCCCGGCATCGAGCGGTTGTTCGTGATCTTCTCGCGCGAGCCCGTGCAGGAGATCGACAGCCTGATCTACTCGCTGAAGGGCGTGCGCCAGACTCCCGCCGCGGAGCCTGGCCGGGAACGGCCAGCGACCGACACGCTGATGGCCAGCGCCAGACCGATCGACGATAGCCAGATCAAAGTGATGCGCGACATGTACTCGCGCGATTTGATCATCGAGAAGGAGGATCAGGAGCAGGGCGGCCCGCAGCAGGACAAGTCTGTCTACGTGGCCAACCCCAAGGGCAGCCCGGATTCCCGCGTGGTGGCGGACATCCCGCTGACTCACAAATAGGAAGGCTGCCATGCGACCTTGGCTGGTACCGGTGTTGGCGCTCGCAGCGACGGGCGTATCGCAAACGCAGCAGTCTCCCGCGGCAACCGAGCATCGCATGGAGATCACGGTGGAGCGCCTGGAGAACGGCGCTTGGAAACTGGTGGACCCGGGGCTCGTTTTTGACCGGAATGACAAGGTGCGCTTCCGCTATCGCGCGAACTTCGCCGGCTACCTGTATGTCGTCAACCACAGCACGTCCGGCAAGATCGAGCAGTTGTTTCCGCGGGAGGAGACCGGTCAGGACAATCGCATCGCCACCGCGCAAGAATACACTATTCCCGCCACCGACACGGTCTTTCGCATTGCCGGACCGGCGGGCCACGAGTTGATCTACTGGCTGGCCAGCCCGGTCGAGCTCACTAAAGACGCCTCCAAGCTGGGGCCTGACACATCGTCCTTGCCTCCGGTATCTAAGCCACGGCCGGACGATCTGATTCCGCGCTGCGACAGTGCCATTTTTCGCGCGCGGGGCGATTGCGTGGATAGTTCCGCCGGCCCGCAGGGTATCGCCAAAGGCGAGCAACTGCCCCAGGGTCTGGCTAGCGCGGGCGCCGCGACTTCGCGCGATCTACTCTTCTTACGGCGGGAGAATACTACCGTGGTGGCCTCTCCCGTCCCGCTGACGGGACCGGTCATTTACGAGTTCCGCCTGGCGCATAGGTGACTGCTATGCCGTGCCGATACCTCCCCGTGTGTGTGTTGATGCTGGCGCAGCTGTGGGCGCAACAGACCAAGCAGCAACGCGACCTGACCATCGAGAAAGACCAGCCCCCGGCGGCGAAGCAGACCGCCGTGTCCATCCCGCGGAGTTATGCGCTGGTGGTGGGGATTGCAGGTTATCAAGACCCCAGCGTATCCAAGCTGTCTTACTCCGAGCGCGACGCGCAAAGTATCTTCGACGTTCTGATCAGTCCCGAAGGCGGCAATTTCCATCGCGAAAACGTGCATCTCCTGATCGGCGCCAAAGCCACGCTGGCCAACCTGCGCCACGAACTGGAGGAGTGGCTGCCGGCTCAAGCGAAAGACGGCGACCGCGTGCTGATTTACTTTGCCGGGCATGGTTTCGTCTTTCAAGGCCACGGCTATCTGGCCCCTTATGACATCGACCTGCATCACATTGTGCAGACCGGCTATCCCATGGACGATTTGGGCGCGACGATTGGCGGCAAGATCCAGGCCAAAGACAAGATCCTGCTCACCGATTCGTGTCACAGCGGAGCCATACGTCCCGAGGATGTGCAAGACATCAACCATACGCTCATCGACCTTAACAAATCACTTTTCTCTCTGACGGCCAGCCGCGACCGGGAGGTTTCCTACGAAAGCAAGAACTGGGGCGGCGGACACGGTATCTTCACTTACTATGTAGTGCGGGGCCTGGAAGGGGAAGCGGACGCGAACGGCGATGGCATCGTGACTGCCGACGAGCTTCAGGACTACGTGTATCGCAATGTGCGGCAGGATACGAGCGAGGCTCCTCAGGGACCGCAGAACCCCACGGTCGGACAGGGTAGCTTCGATCCTCAAATGCTGCTGGCATTCGTTCCCAGCCGGGCCACGCCCGGCGCTCCGCCCGCGCCCAAAGAGGGCTCTTTCATCTTTGAGTCGAACATGGACGGAGTGGAAGTGTTTCTGGACGGCAAATCGGTTGGCGTGGTGAATAAGGACAAAGGGCTCCCGCTGCCCGGTCTGGCCCCCGGAGCCCATACCATCCAGGGTGTGAAGATGGGCTACGAACCCGACGGCCCGCGGGAAGAGACCGTCTACCCGGGCCGCGAAACCACCGTCAGCATCAAGATCATGATCGCGCGGCGCCGCAGTCGCGCGGCGGCCGATGCGCTGGATAAAGGCCTGGTGTTCTACGAGAGAGGTTACGAAGAGAACTATAAAAAGGCCGTCGTTGAGTTTCAAAAGGCCCTGGATCTGGCTCCCGATTACAGCCAGGCGGCGCTCTACCTGGCGCGCGCCTACAATGCACTGTTCGATGAACCGAACGCAGAGAAGTACTTTCGCAGAGCCATCGAAATCGACCCGGACTATCTGGAGGCGCATGCCAGCTTCGGGGGCATGCTGCTGGATCGGGGAAACACCGACGAAGCCATCCGGCAGTTCGATACGGTCATGCGGCGGGATCCTGACAACGTGCTGGCGCTGACCAACCTGGCGCAAGCCTACCGCATGAAAGAGTTGTACGCGGATTCGATCGAATCAGCCCGCAAAGCGGTCAAGCTGGGACCGGAGTTAGCCGAGCCGCACCTCTGGATGGCCGACAGCCTGCGGCAGAACGGCCAGTATGAACCCTCCATACCGGAGTATCAGAGCTATCTCCGGTTGAGTAACTTCGACAGCAAGTTCGCCGGCCAGTTAAATTACTATGTGCTCGGCTTTCTGGTGGGGATGGGCAGGAAGAAGCGAGCCGCACAACAAGACATCTGGAAAGATCTGCGCAGCCTGTCCTATTACGGTATGTGCGACAGCGAGAGCAAACTGAACCGCTTCGACCGCGCCATCGAAGACTGCCAGAAAGCGCTTACTTACGACCCCCGCGACCCTTATGCGCACTACAGCCTGGCGCTGGCCTTCGAAAAACAAGGTAAGCGCACCGGCGATTGCGGGATGCTGGTGGCCGCCCTGCCCCACTTCCGCTCGATGCTGCAGATCGATCCGGACCTGCAGGAAGCTGGGTTTGCACGTCAGAACATTCAGGCCATCGAGAACTATTTGCCGCAGTGCCCATAGGTCAATGCGCTGCGGCGTCCTTTACGCAGCGGAAGCCAATGTCCTGAGCTTTCCAGCGAGCCGGCACGGCGATGTAATCCCAGACGCCCTTATATAGAAACTCCCCGGACTTCGCCTTTCCGGCAAGAGGCCATTTGAAACCCGCGCCACGAATCTCGTACCAGGGCTCTTGCGGCTTGGGCGGCGGGTTGAGGTGGGTCGCGAAATACTTTACATTTTCCGGGATGGGCTCCGCCTCGTCCTTAACGAACTCATAAACGTTGCCCACCATATCCAGCGCTCCGTAGGGACTTGCTCCTTGCGGAAAGCTGCCAACCGGTATGATTTCGTGTTTCCGCAACCAAGCATTATCCCGGACGTTGGCGAATCCGGGAACCCTCCAGTCGCCCCAGGGAAATAGCTGGCCTTGGGTACCACGCGCCGCTTTTTCCCATTCCTGCGCCGAGGGCAAACGCTTCCCGGCCCAGCGCGCGAACGCGAGGGCATCCGCAAAATTCACGTTCACTACAGGATATTCCGGCTTATCCGCCGGGAAGTCGGGCGGCAGCAGGTGCCGCGTTTCTTTACAAAACCTTCCGTAAGCGGCATTGGTCACCTCAGTCCTGTCAATGTAAAAGGCCGGCAATGTGACGGGGGCCCCCTCCCTTCCGTACAGAAACTCGCCGGCCGGCACCAGCACCATATCGCCGCTGGGCAGGCTCAGCGTAGGGGGCGGCCTGAGGAATAACTTCACCAGCACCGCGATGGCGACCAATAGCGCAATTCCAAGAACCACGGCCATCCATGACTTAGCGAGGGGCTTCACGATGGGTGGCGGCGGAGGCGCAACAGGCTGCGCTTCGGGCGTTGCGAGCCGCGCGGGCGTCTCCATTCCAGTCAGGATCCGCTCGATCTCTCCGGCCACGGCCTCGAAATTGGGAGGCCTTTGCGCCGCGTCCTTCGCCGTACATCGCGCGATCAGATCGCAAATCGGCTCCGGAACACTGTCCTTGAGCGGGGCCAGGTCCAGCGGCTCGTGCAGGATCGAATAGAAGATGCGCTCGACCGAATCGCCGGTAACCGGCCGGACGCCCGTCAACAGTTCGAAGAAGAGGACGCCGAACGCATAGATGTCCACCGCGAGGCCGATGTTCTTGCCGAGCACCTGTTCGGGCGCCATGTAATACGGCGTGCCCATGACGTAGCCGGTACGAGTCATCGACAGCCCCTGGGTCTTGGCGATGCCGAAATCCATCAACTTGACGACACCGCTGGTGGTCAGGTGAATGTTCTCCGGCTTGATATCCCGGTGAACGATGTCGAGAGAGTGGATGTATCCAAGGGCTCGCGCGACGTGCAGGGCGATCCGCAGCTTCGTCTGGAGGTCGCCGAGGCGGCCGTCCCGGATGGCTTGGCGGAGGTCCACTCCCCGCAGGAACTCCATGACCATGTAGGGGCGGTGCTGGTCGTCTTCGCCGAAATCGTAAATGCTGATGATATTGTCGTGGTCGATATTGCCGGCCAGGCGGGCTTCCTGCAGGAAACGCGCCTTAGCGTCCGCATCGGCGCTTCCCTCTTCGGTGAGAATCTTGACTGCTACGGTGCGACCGATGACCGTGTCGCGCGCGCGATAGACTTCCGACATCCCGCCGCCCAGATACTCTTCGAGCTCGTATTTTCCTATTCGAGCAGGAAGCTCTAGAGCCAGCGGCGGTCTCCTCCTTTACGTGAGGGTAACACAGCGGCTTTTCCACCCAATCGCGTAGATCCCACTTATCGCACGCGGTTTAAAATTCAGCCCTTGGCCGCCGCGGCCGCACCCTTCTCAATCGCCGCGCCCACCAGATTGCCCCATTCGGTCCAGGAGCCGTCGTAGTTAGTGATGTTGTCGAAGCCGAGCAAGTATTTCAGGACGAACCAGCTATGGCTGGACCGCTCGCCGATGCGGCAATAGGTGATTACCGGCTTTGCACCGTCGATGCCTTCAAAGCCATAAAGCTGGCGCAGCTCGTCGGCCGATTTGAAGGTACCATCTTCGTTGCACGCCTTGCCCCACGGGATGCTGCGCGCACCCGGAATGTGGCCGCCGCGCTGGCAGGTTTCCGGCAATCCCGGAGGCGCCAGGATCTCGCCGGAGAATTCCTGAGGGCTGCGCACGTCCACCAGTCCGGCCGATCGGGCGGAAACGGCGGCCTGCACCTGCGGCAGGAAGGCGCGCAGAGATAAGTCGGGCTCCGCGGCTTTGTAAGTGGTGAACTTGATCTGAGGCGCTTCGGTGGAAAGCTCGCGTCCCTCGGCAAGCCACTTTTTGCGCCCGCCATTCACCAGGCGGACGTCGCGGTGGCCGTAGATCTTGGCCTGCCAGAAGGCCCAGGCTGCGAACCAGTTGTTGTTATCGCCGTAAATTACCAAAGTCGTCTCCGGAGTGATGCCGGACGAGGCCATCAACTCTTGAAATTGCTCCTTGGAGAGGATGTCGCGACGAACCGTGTCGCAGAGTTGCGAGTTCCAGGCCCAGGCGATGGCGCCGGGGACGTGGCCTTCCTGGTATGCCTTGGTATCCACGTCTACCTCAACGATGCGTACGGTGGGATCGGTGGCATGCTCCGCGGTCCAGGCGGTGCTCACTAGCGTTTCGGGGTGGACATATGTTTGCATGAGTCTTCTCCTTAACTCCACTAATTATATCGAGAAATGGGCCATCCTGGAAAAATGACGGAAAACGACAGAAGACGGACAATGGAAGCGTGACCAACTGGGCCTTTGGCCTGCGCGCGCTGCGCTCCCGCAACTACCGTCTGTTCTTCAGCGGCCAGACCGTTTCGCTCATCGGCACGTGGATGACGCGCATCGCCGCGAGTTGGCTGGTCTACAGGCTTACGGATTCACCGATGCTGCTCGGCTTGGCGAGCTTCGCCGGCCAGATTCCCGCGTTCTTCCTGGCGCCGCTGGCCGGAGTCTGGGTGGACCGTTGGGACCGTCACCGCACACTGGTCGTCACCCAGATTCTCTCGATGCTGCAATCGTTCGCCCTGGCGGCTCTGGCACTGGCGCACATCATCACGGTGTGGGAAGTAGTCTGGCTGGCGCTGGCGCAGGGGCTGATCAACGCGTTCGATATGCCCGCGCGGCAGGCTTTCGTGGTGCAGATGGTGGAGAACCGGGAGGATCTGAGCAACGCTATCGCGCTGAATTCTTCCATGGTGAATGCGGCCCGGCTGCTGGGCCCCGCGCTGGCCGGCGTGGTCATCGCGGCGGTTGGCGAAGGCTACTGTTTCCTGGCCGATGGCGTTAGCTACGTGGCTGTGATCGCATCTCTTCTGTGGATGAAGCTGCGCGCGTCGCCGCCTCGCAGGCCGCGGCGCGGCGCACTCGAGGAGTGGCGCGAAGGCTGGCGGTACGTCACCGGCTCGGCGCCCATACGCTCGATCCTGCTGCTGCTCGGCCTGGTGAGTCTGGTGGCGATGCCCTACACCGTGCTGATGCCCATCTTCGCCTCGAAAGTGCTGCACGGAGGGCCGCACACGCTCGGATTTTTGATGGCGGCCATTGGCGCGGGCGCGCTGGGGGGCGCGGTCACGCTGGCTATGCGCAAGAGCGTGCTCGGCCTGGGCAGGCGTATCCCGCTGGCGGCCGCGCTGTTCGGGGCTTCGTTGATCGGGTTTGCGCTATCGCACACGCTGTGGCTGTCGCTCCTCCTTCTGCCGGTCACCGGATTTGGCATGATGCAGCAGATGGCATCGAGCAATACCATTCTGCAGACCATTGTGGAAGACGAAAAGCGGGGCCGCGTGATGGCCTTTTATTCGATGGCGTTCCTGGGCATGACACCGTTCGGAAGCCTGCTGGCCGGCAGCCTGGCAGCGCGTATTGGCGCTCCGGAAACGCTCGTGCTGGGCGGCGCGGCATGCCTGGCGGCCAGCCTCTGGTTCGCCAGCAAGCTTCCTGAAATTCGGGATGTGATGCGGCCCATCTATGTTGAGATGGGAATCCTGACGCCGCCCGCGCACTGACTCCAACTACTAAGGAGTGATCCTGAAGATCGTCCCGAGGTTAGGCCCACCGCCGTCGTAGGTGGCGCCATATATGTTGCCCTGCGCATCTCGAACCAGGCCGCTACCCGGGTTGGCACCGTCCGTCAAGCCCTGGAACCGATAAAGTGTCGTGAGAATTCTAGATGCTAAATCCAGCTCGAATATGGTTCCGTCGCCTGAACCGCCATTATACGCAGTACCGTAGAGCCTGCCTTGCCCCATCATCAATGTACCTGAGGGATCGGCTCCATCGGTCCCGTTGAAAATCTGCAGCACTGTCTCCGATTGAGTTGCTATGTTGAGCATAAATATAACGCCGTTCCCGATGAGCCCGATCTGGCCGCCATTCTCAGTCGTTCCGTAAAGGTTGCCCTTTCCATCTCCGATCAAGCCGGTGGTAGGGCCTTTTCCGTCGGATCCCCCAGTGAAGCTGTACAGCACCGTCTCCGCGCCAGTCAGGCCGTTGATCTCGAACACGGTCCCCAGACCCAAAGCGCCGCCATTGAAGGTGGTGCCGTAAAGGTTGCCGGCTTCGAGGAGCAAGCCGCTATAGGGATTCGCGCCGTCAGGGGAGCCCGTAAAGCGATGCAGCGCGGTCAAGCTGCCAGACGCGTCCAGCCTGAAGACTGTTCCGCAAAAACCAGCCCCAATGTTAGTGAGACAAGCCTGGGGGATATCGTATCCGCCGCCGACAGTTGTGCCATACAGGTTGCCCTGTGCGTCCCGGACTAGGCTCCCAAAAGGGTGTGCTCCATCCGCTCCGTTAAAGCTATGCAATAAGGTCATGGTTCCCGCCGGACTCAGCATGAATACCGTTCCTAAATCGTGAAGGCCTCCGGAGTCGGTCGTCCCGTAGAGGTTGCCGGCGGAGTCCGCGATCAAACCGGCATAGGGAAGTTCTCCATCCGAAGGTCCCCCAGCGAAGCTATGCACTAGAGTCTCCTCGCCGGTCTGAATATCGAACCGGTAGACCGTTCCCAGGCCATAGGGCCCCTCTCCCACGCCTCCTGTTGTTGTGGTGCCGTAGAGACTGCCCCCCATCACGAGTAAGTTGCCCGAGGGCTCCGCTCCGTTGGCGAAAGTGTAAGGAAACCCATAGAGCTCGTTGAACATTTGTGCTTGAGCGGTTTGGGTTACGGCGGTGGCTGCGCCTATCAGCAATGCTGACGTCAACCTGATAACCGCTACCCTGCCTGAAATCCGATTCAGCGTTTGTTGCATCGTGTCTGCCTCCTGGGGTATGGCTCCGTGATTGCTTCAACTATACCGCCTCCTGACGGGCGCGGGTCGGCAGCGGTTGGGGCTCGGTAGCGGGCGCCCGCCGGTGCTGTTATACTGATAGAGATTCACCGGTTCGCAACGATCCAGGAACATCTATGCCCAAGCTGAAGACCCACAAAGGTGCGTCCAAGCGGTTCAAGAAGACCGGCACTGGCAAGGTGATGCGTCACCATGCGTTTGCCCGGCACATTCTGACCTCGAAGTCGCGCAAGCGGAAACGGAAGCTGCATAAAGCCGTGATGGCCGATCCGACCAATCAGCCGTCCTTGCAGCGCATGCTCCCCTATTAGGGAGATACAGGGAGTGTGGACGGAGCGCGTGGCACGTGCCCGATCCACCCCGAATCATAACGATCGAAAAGGAGCGAAAACGTGCCCAGAGTTAAACGAGGAACCAAACGCAGGGCGTCGCGCCACAAAACGCTCGAGCGCGCATCCGGCTTTTTTCTGACCAAGAGCAAGCTGCACCGGGCGGCGCAGGAAGCCGTCGAGCGGGCTCTCAAATTCGCCTACGTCGGCCGCAAAAACAAAAAGCGCGAATTCCGTTCGCTGTGGATCGTGCGCATCAATGCGGGCTGCCACCAGGCGGGTATCTCTTACAGCAAGTTCATGCACGGCCTGAAGGCCGCCGGCGTGACGCTCGATCGCAAAGTGCTGGCCGAAGTAGCGGCTGGCGACGCGGCGGGATTCGGATTGCTGGTTGAAAAGGCCAAGGCGGCCCTGGAGCACGCGGGTTCATGAGTATCGTGGAACACGAAACCGATTCGCTGAGCACGCTGGAAGAACGCATCCAGCAGGCTGTGCAGCTGGTATCCCGGCTCCGGCAGGAAAAGGACGCAGCCTTGCAGGAAGTCGCCCAGGCGCGGGCGGAGGCGGCCCGGCTTTCCGAAGAGCTGAAGGTGCTGCATTCCGAGCGCAAGCAGGTGCGCAGCCGCATCGAGAAGCTGCTGGGGCAGATCGATCAACTGAGCGTCGGCTAACACCGTGGCCGCCAGCACGCCAGAAAAGCGCCCGGTGCGGGTCACCATCCTGAGCCAGTCCTATGCGCTGCTCACGGCCGGCGATCCGCGTGAAGTCGAAGAACTGGCGCGCGGCGTGGATGCGCTGATGCTGTCGATCGCGGCCAAGTCTCCCAACGCCGACTCCACGCGCATCGCCGTGCTGGCCTGCCTGCACCTGGCGGACCGTCTGCACAGCCTGGAACAGGATCTGAACCGGCTCCAGGAACGTGTGGACCGCAAGAGCGAGGAGTTCGCGGGGCTGTTGGAGCAGGCCCTCGAGGAGGGGCAGTGATCGGTGTGCAGGCCGGTGTGCAAGCCAGGCGCCGATTTCTGATTTGTGCCGCGGCTTGCGGCGTTTTCGGCGGGCTCTACGCGGCTTCGGGAACCTATCAGTCGGAGATGGCCGAGTGGCGCAAGCACCGCGAGGCGGCGCTCCTGGCCGATGGCGGCTGGCTCACCGTGACGGGCCTGTTCTGGCTGCACGAAGGAGCCAACCGCTTCGGCTCCGAAGCGGTGAACGAAATCGTGCTGCCCAACGATCCCGCGTTGAAGGGCGGTGGAGCGTTCGATCTTGACCATGGCAAAGTGGTCCTGCGCATGGATGGCCAGAGCCGGGAGCTGCATGCGGATTCGATGGAATCGCGGGACGTCGTGACACTGGGCAGCTTGAGCCTGTTCGTGATCCGGCGCGGCGACCGTTACGGCATACGCCTCAAGGACCGCAACAGCCGTCTGCGAAAAGAGTTCACCGGCTTGCGGTACTTCCCGGTGACCGAGTCATATCGCGTGAGCGCGCGCTTCGTGCCGGAGGCGCGGAAGATTCCGATACCCAACATTCTGGGCCAGACCGAAGACATGCCCAGTCCCGGCTACGTCGAGTTCGATCTGGAAGGCCGGAAGTTGCGGCTGACGCCGGTCGAGGAGTCGCCCAACGAGCTGTTCTTCATCTTTCGCGACCTGACCAGCGGCCGGGAAACCTACGGCAGCGGACGCTTCCTTCATACGGCGATGCCGAAAGACGGCAAGGTTGAGCTGGATTTCAATAAAGCCTACAATCCGCCGTGCGCCTTCACGCCGTACGCGACCTGCCCGCTGCCACCGAAAGAGAACCGCCTGCCGGTGCGCATTGAGGCCGGCGAGTTTAAGTACGGCGCGCATTAACCGCCGGGCCGCGTGCTTCTTTCAGACCTCGCCTGGCGCATGCTTTAGCGATATGGTCAGCCGTATGCCGGACGGAGCCCGGTTTCGAACGCTGACCGAAGCGCCGAACAACGAAAGAATGCGGGATGCCAGGGGAGGCCCCAAACCCAAGTCCCCGCCAGGGGTGATCGTTTCGCCGATCGAGAAAAGATCGAAAAATTTCGACAAGGCAGAGCTCGGGATCGTCCTGCCCTGACTTTCGATGATAACCCCTCGTGAACCGGGTACGTCGTCCCACGATGGCCGGACAGTCTCACCCTTTTCCGAGAATTTGACGGCGGTCTCCAGTAGTGCGTGCAACGCTCTTACCAGTAAGTCCTCGTCTCCCAGGACGAAGAAGTCGGGATGCTCCGATGGCGGAACAAGTGCGACGTCACGGGATTTGGCGAACGGAGCCGCGCTCTTTATGGCTTGACGCAGCGCCTCGCCCAAAGAAACTGGAGTAGCGGATACCCTGAACTCCATCCCGATGCGTGTCATGAGCAATGCGTCATCCAGTATCGAGAGAATTCTTCGGCGGCTTCTTTCAAACATCCCCTGGAGCTCGTTGTTCTCCGGTGTACAAGGCATTCCTTCCAAAATGAGCTCGCCGGCGGCGAGAAGTCCGCAGAGTGGCGTACGGAACTCGTGCGAGATGAGGTCCAGGAACTCACTCTTCGAACTATCAAGGATGGTCAGCCGCTCGTTCGCCTGGGCAAGTTCACCTGTGCGCGAAGCCACGGCCTTCTCCAGATTTTCATTGTGCAGCTTCAATGCTTGCTGAAGGTCGTGGAGTTTGAGGTGGGTTTCGACGCGGGCTTGCACCTCTTCGAGCTGGAAAGGCTTGGAAATGTAGTCCGCCGCGCCGGATCGGAAGGCCTTCACCTTGTCTTGTGTTTCGCTGAGGGCGCTGAGGAAAATGACGGGGACGCCGGAAACTTCCTCGTTGGCCTTCAGGCGTTTGCACACTTCGAAGCCGTCCATCTCCGGCATGTTGACGTCCAGCAGAATCAAATTTGGCGGATCCTCTATCGCCGCCGCCAGCGCCAGCCTGCCCAGCGGAAACGAACGCACTTCATGGCCTTGCTGCAGTAGCATGTCTTCCAACAGTCTCAGGTTGGCGGGATTGTCATCCACGATCATGATGTCGCCTTGAGGAGACAGCGGCCGTTCCGTTAACGATGGCATGCTTCCTCCAGCAATCGCGTCAGGGCGTCGTATTCATACTTGTCGGCGAGCCCCTGTAAAGCGTGTTCGGATTCGGTATCAGTCTCTCGAACCTTGAGGATCACCTTATCCAGGAGTCTCTTGTTGCCCCTTATGGTTGCCTTGCGCAGCTCGTCCACCAACTCCAGCGGTAGTTGCCCGAGCCTTTCCGCGCTCAGAGCCGTGCTTGCAAGAGGTTGGTCTCCAGCCTGAGTCATTTCCTCGTAGTCGTAATCGATGTGCAGAAGGACGCGCATTTTCTCGAGTAGTTCGTCCTCACGGAAGGGCTTGGCCAGGAAATCGTCGGCGCCGCTTTGAACGACGGTTGTGCGGTCTTCGTCCATGGCGCTGGCTGTCAGAACGGCGATAACAGTTTCCTTTCCCCGAGGATCCGCCTTTATTCTGCGAGTCGCCTCTAACCCGTCCATGACCGGCATATGCACATCCATCAGGATCAATCGCGGCTTCCACTCTTCCCAGTTTCGGATGGCTGCCTCGCCGTTATCGGCGCCTCGGACACAAAAACCGATGGATGTCAACAGTTTCATCAGCCAGTCCCGGTTATCACGCTGATCGTCAACAACCAGGATTCTGGGAACCTTCGTTCCAGCACGTAGGCCGATGACGCGGCGAGGGCCACTCCATCTGACGGCTACTCCGCTGTCGCCACGTTCGATCGGGATCTCCAGCCGGAATATTGAGCCGCTGCCAGGCGTACTGGTAACTGTGACATCGCCTCCCATCAGGCGCGCGTATTTGCGGCTAATAGCCAGGCCCAAGCCGGTTCCTTCCTGTGTGTTATGAAAACCGCCCTTTGCTTGGCTGAACAGTTCGAATAACTTTCCTTGTTCCTCAATCGGAATGCCCGAACCGGTGTCCTCAACGCAGGCTGACAGCCATAACCGATTTCCGCTCCGCTCGTCCACAGTGGCGTGCAGCTTGATCTGACCGCGTTTGGTAAACTTGATTGCGTTTCCGATAAGGTTGATCAGCGCCTGCCGTATCTTACCTTCGTCCGCCACGACGTAAGGCACGGATTCGCCGTCGAACAACATTTCGAACCGTAGCGCCTTCGCCTCAGCCCGCAAGCGGAACATGGCTGCCAGATCGTCCAGCAGCCTGGAGAGGTTGAATGTCACCGGATTGAGCTCGGTGCGGCCAGCCTCGATCTTGGACATATCCAGAACGTCATTGATGAGGGCCAGCAGATGCTCGCCGCTTCGGCCGATAATCCTGAGATTCTCTTTCGCGTCAATTCCGAGGCTTGGATCCCGTAACATCAACTGGGCATAACCGAGAATGGCGTTCATCGGGGTACGGATTTCGTGAGACATGGTCGAAAGAAACGTGCTCTTGGCCCGGTTGGCAGCCTCCGCGTCCGCCTTGGCTTGCTGTAATTGGGTGTTGGCGTCGTGAAGCTGCCGGTTGGCGGCCTGCAACTGCGACGAGTTGTGGAAAATCTCGGCCTCCATCTGCTGCACACGGGTGAGGGGCCCGATGGCGCTGCCCGCGGAATGCGATTGTTGCCGCATGAACTCGGTTACGTCCGTCACGCGATTGATGAAATACTCGATGCGGCGGTCCATCCCCAGCACGGGGGAGTTCATCGGGCTCCAATAGCGCTCTTCGACGACGCCGTCTGGCCCGCGGATGTCGTACTTCTGGATGGCCATGGTGTCCGGGGCAGTAGTCTGGCGCACCCGGTCGAGGGATGCGCGCCAGTCAGAGATCGCCGTGCTGCCGGATTGGTCGGGGAAGATCTCGAAGATGCCACGGCCGAGGACGTCCTCGCGCCTGATCATAGTAGCCTCAAGGAAGGCGTCGCTTACCGAGACGATCTTCAGATCGGGTGTGAAGACCAGGAAGAGGCCGGGCAGCGACTCGAAGAGTCCCTGCAATACCGCGCGGCTGTGACGCAGTTCGTCTTCTACCGCCTTGCGCTCGGTGATGTCGCGAATCGAGCTGGATACCAGCACTCCCTCTTCGGTCTCCAGCGGACTGAGGCTGATCTCAACCGGGAACTCGGTGCCATCCTTGCGCAGCGCGTATAGTTCCACGCCAGCCCCCATGGACCGCGCCCGGGGATCGGTGGAAAAACCCACGCGATGCCCCGGATGTTTGTTCCGGAAGCGTTCCGGCACCAATGTCTCGATTCTCTGCCCCAGGAGCTCTTCTCGCTCGTATCCAAATAGCTTCACCACCTGCGTATTGACCAGGACGATCTGCCCCTCTCGATTCACTACCACCACGGCATCCGGCGCCGCTTCGAGTAAGTCCCTGAATCTCTGCTCCGCACGCTTCCGCCCACTGATGTCGCGCGCGATGGATGAGACCGCCGTGATTTGGCCACGGGAATCCTTGATGGGAGAGACGGTTAGCGCGACGTCAAGCAGCTGGCTGTCCTTTCTTCGCCGCACGGTCTCCTCAGTGACTACTTCTCCCCGCTGCAGCTTCGCTATGATTTCCGCTAACTCGTCGGGGCGGTCCGGCGGCAGCAGAATGCTGATCGGTTTGCCAATGACCTCTTCGGCTGGGTAGCCGTAAAGTCGCTCCGCTCCCTTGTTCCAGTTGACAATAATTCCCTGCAGCGACTTGCCGATGATGGCATCATCCGAATAGTCGACGATCGAGGCAAGTTGGTCCCGGCTCCGTTCCGCCCGGTTCCGCTCCGTGACGTCGCGAATGGCGCTCGAAACCAGGGCTCCTTCTTCGGTCTCCAGTGGGCTGAAGCTGATCTCAACCGGGAACTCGGTGCCGTCCTTGCGTAGCGCGTACAGGTCCACACCTGTCCCGATGGACCGCACCCGTGGATCGCCGAAAAAACCGGTGTGGTGTCTCGGATGTTTGTCCCGGAAGCGTTCCGGCATCAACATCTCAATGGTCTGGCCCAACAGCTCTTCCCGCGCGTATCCAAACAGCTTCTCCACCTGGGCATTGACCAGGACGATCTTCCGCTGTTGATTCACCACTACTACGGCATCTGGCGCTGCTTCGAGTAGCCCTCGGAACTTCGCCTCCGCGTGCTGAAGTTCGCCGATCAGGGACCGGCGGCGTGCAACCCCTCTTTGAATGGCGGTGGTTGCGATAATTAGGAGCAAGAAAAGACTGGCACCTCCCAGGATAGAGACAAGACCACCTTGGTTTACGCTCGATCGCGTCTGCTCGGAATAGCTGATCAGGTGTCCGTTTGCCACGGTTAGGATCTCCGCGCAGATCGCCCGCATTTGGCCCATCAGCACTCTCCCGCGATCGGTCCGGACGACGGCCAGAGCAGCATCGAAACCTTTACCCCGGCGGAGTTCAATGGTCACCGCCAGTTCCTCCAGTTTTTCATTGATCAGGGGCTTTAATCGTTCGATGCGTCGGGCCTGGTCGGGGTGAACTATGCCCACCGGTTTTAAAGACTCCAATAACACCGGGATGTCTGCGCGCGCTTTACGGTATGGATCGAGGTAGCGATCCTCTCCGGTCAGCAGAAACCCGCGCTGTCCCGTTTCCGCAGCCGTAAGCGAGGTGAGGAGTGCGCCGGTTCCGGCCGCAACTCGCCGCGTCATCTCCAGTTGCTCCTCCTGACGGCCGAATGCGGTCCAGCCGCGGTACGAGACCAGCGTGATCAAGAGCACGATCGCGAGACCGAACGGCAACACAAGCCATTCGCGTGAGTTAAGGCTTACGGGCTTGACCTCGTGTTTCATGCTGCACCTCCGCCGGCGCCGTCCCCGCAAGGCGGCCTCAGCCTCCGCCCCCACGTCTTCGAACCGCCGTTGTAGACTCGTGACTTATTGTTCCGTGATGTCGCGAGGGGCGCTGGAACGAGGCTGACCTCTACCGGAAACGCGGTTCCATCCTTGCGGAGCGCGTATAGTTCCACACCCGGCCCCTATTTGCAGTGCCCCGGAGAGCGCTGCTTCCAGTAGCCCCGGTTTGCTGCGGAGGGGCCACTGCTCATGCCTGAATAGTGCGTACGATCACGCTATAATCTCGAAACTTTCACGCGGAGACACCGGGAAGTGGTCCCGTAGCGGAGCATGGACGATAAAATAGTGGGACTTTCGCACGAAGGACGCTTAAGGCTCCCTGTATTGAGCGAGCCTCAATCGTTAACTGCCGCCTAAAACTCGATATCCATCCGCTTCGACACGCGTTCGATGGTATCCACCAGCCGCTCGACGTGGCGTTCGGTATGCGCCGCCGTACACGAAATCCGCAGCAGGTTCTGCGCCGCCGCGGGCCGTAGAACCGGGTTAATATAAATGCCCTCTTCCAGCAGCGCCTTGCACAACCGGCACAGATCGATCTCATTCTGCACTACCACCGGCACGATGGCCGTCTCGCCGTCCAGCACCGGGAAGCCGCGCAGCCGCAGCTCCTGGCGCAATCGCGTCGCGATATGCAGCAGCCGCTGCTGCCGCTCGGGTTCTTTGCGCATCACGTCGAGGGCGGCGCCCACGGCGGCCACCGATGCGGGCGGCAGGCTGGCCGAGAACACAAATGGCCGCGAGGTGTGCTTCAGGTAATCGATCACTTCGGTGGTGGAGGCCACGAATCCGCCCACCGAAGCCAGCGACTTGCTGAACGTGCCCATGATGATATCGATATCGTCGAGCACGTCCAGGTGCTCGGCCGCGCCGGCGCCGGTGGGTCCCAGCACGCCAATGCCGTGGGCTTCATCGACGTAGATGCGCGCGCCGTAGAGTTTGGCCAGGCGTACGATACCGCGCAGATCGGCTATATCGCCTTCCATGCTGAACACGCCTTCCGACACGATCAGGATGTTTTCCTCCGGGCGGCAGTTCTGCAGGCAGCGTTCCAGGTGCTCCAGATCGTTATGCCGGAAGCGTACCGTGCGGGCCGTCGAGCGCAGCGCGCCCTCCACCAGGCTGGCGTGCAGGTTGTGGTCGCACAATAGCGCATCGCCCTTTTCGGTGAGGGCCGCCAGCGAAGCGTAATTGGCCTGAAAACCGGTGCCGAAAATGATGGCGGATTCCTTGTGTACGAAGGCCGCCAGCTCCGCTTCGAGTTTCACGTGCAGATCCAGCGTGCCGTTCAGCAGACGGGAGCCGCTGCATCCGCTGCCATACTGGCGGACCGCCTGCGCGGCCGCCTCCATCACCTTCGGGTGCGTAATCAGGTCCAGGTAATCGTTGGAGCCGAACATCAGCACCTTGCGATTGCCCATGCTGACCTCGCCGGGGCCGCAGCCGTCGCGATCGCTGAAGACTTCGAAATACATGTAGAGCCCGGCGGCCTGCAGTTCGCCTGGACGCGTGAAATTCCGGCATTTGTCGAAAAGGTCGTTGGATCGACCGGGCGGTCCCGCGGCCTTTCTGCCTGATGCAGCGGTAGGTAAAGAGCTGCGCATCGTCCTCAGTTCCATTCGTAGATTCGGTACGTCTTGTATTTCCTGCACCCTAATGCTTCCAGTGACCGGTTCATCAGAACATTATCTTCCAGTATCCAGGACATCTCGCTGTGCCCGAAGCCCAAACGCCGGGCATTCCGAATCAAGGCGGCGTAAAAACCTGCCGCCACGCCGACCGTACGATACTCCTCTACAACGCCCAAGGCGAGCACTCTCAATTCTTTGATCAATCGTTGATGATACAAAATTTTCAGCAGGCCGAACGGAAACAATCTGCCCCCGGCGTGTTTGAGCGCCAGATTGATGTTGGGCAGCGCCAGCGCGAAGCCCACGGGGCGGCCTTCCACCTCCCCCACCAGCACCAGCTCCGGCTTCAAAATCTGCTTCATTTCGGCGGCTTCGTGTAGAAATTCTTCACGCGTCATCGGGACGAAACCCCAGTTGCGGGTCCAGGCCGAGTTGTAGAGCTTCCAGATCATCTCGACTTCCTCCGCGAACTTTGACATGCGTAGGCTGCGTATCACCACGCCCTGGGACGCGGCCGCGCGCTGCGCCACCCGCTCCACTTTGGCGTCGTTCACCTTGCTGGGCGTGGACCAGTAAGCCAGCAGATCTTTGGCTTTGCGCAGCCCGACGGCCTCCAGCATTTTCGCATAAGACGGGGGATTGTAGGGCATCGTCACGTTGGGGCTGGAATCGAAGCCTTCCACCAGCAGGCCGCACTCGTAATTCGTCGAGGGATTCACCGGCCCGCGAATCACCGTCGTGCCGCGCTCCAGGAGCCACTTCCGCGCGGCTTCCATCAGCGCGCGGGTCACTTCCACGTCGTCCACTGCCTCGTAAAAACCGAAGAAGCCGGCCTCTTCCTCCTGGAAGGCATTGAAGTTCCTGTCCACGATCGCAGCTACCCGCCCGGATACCTGTCCATCGCGGCGCGCCAGAAAGCACTGCATTTCGGCATGCGCATAGAAGGGATGCTTGCTGGTATTCAGCAGCTCCTTCTGCGCCATGCGCAGCGGCGGCACCCAATACGGGTGGTTACGGTATAACCGGTAAGGGAGTTCCACAAACTGTCTCCAGGACTGCTTGTCCTGAACTGGAACGATTTCCACGCCTTCCAACTATGCGGCCCCTTTTTCTAAAGTTCTATACAAATGCGGCGCGAACAGCACCAGAAGACCTGCCACGGCAGCTCCGGCTAGGATGTCGATCGTATAATGGTATCGAAGATAAACTGTAGCAGAAATGATCGACAAGGTATAGGCGCAATACACCCAGAATAGCCCCTTTGAAATCCGGCTGCTGCCCCACCACGCCAGCATGGTGAGTTCGGTGTGTCCGCTCGGAAAGCAGTCCCAGGCTTTCGATTCCAGGCGGTCGAGGGTGGCTTGCAGCGCGCGCGTCACCCACAAGCCCCGCAGATCGATGCTCTGTAGATGGCGCAGAAAAAAGCGCGGGCCGCGCGCCGGCACAAGCAGATAGCCCACATACGAGACCAGGAACCCCAGCGCGATCAGAAATGCATAATAGCGAAAGTCCGCGTAGCGCCGCTGCCGCCACAGCAGGAAGGCGATGAATAACACTACAGGCACGAACAGCGCATACACAATCTGCAGATATTCAGTGAGAACCGGGGTCGCCAGACGCTCCAGCCACACCGTGGGATTGGCGCCCCAGACTCGATAATCCAGGCGCGCCAGCTCGGCATCCGCGTCTCTTCCGCGAACGGCCGGGATGAGCAGCGCCATCTCCCGATAGCACCACGCCACATAAGGTAACGGGTACCAATGTCTGAAAATCCAACTGGCCCTGCCGGGGTGGCGTATGGCCAGTAAGGCGATCAGGATTGCCACAGCATTCAGGGCCGCCAGCCAACCGCCGGCCGGCAGACGATTCCAGAGCCACAGGTTCACCACGCCCATGATCGCGAAATAGGGGAGCACTACCCAATCCACCGGCCATAGGCCGTGGCTGGCCGGCGCAGTCAGAACTTCAGCCAACCGGCCTCCTTGTACCACGTGAGCGTTCGCCGCAGCCCGTCTTCGAGGCCCGTAGTGGCGCAAAACCCAAGCTCGCGGCAGGCGCGGCCGGTGTCGCATACCCAGCCCGCGGAGCAGGCTTCGGCGACCTTATCGCGCGAGAGAATGCCCGGTCTTCCGCTCACCCGCGACCACCATTCGCCACACAGACCCACAGCGTACGCGGCCTTCTCCGGGATCTTCAGCGTGCGCAGGGAGCGCCCCATCAGGCCCGCGGCGGCGGCGCCGAATTCGCCCCAGGAGACCGGCGTGCGGTACGCCAGGTAGTAGAGTCTGCCGGCTGCGTTGGGGCTGTCAGCCGCAGCCATGAGCCCGTCTACCAAGTCCTCGACATAGATCAGGCTGAAGCGGCGGTCCACGCTTCCGATCTGTATCATCCAGCCTCGCGCGGCCGCCCGGAGCACCTGGTAGACGTCCTTATCTCCCGGCCCGTAGACCACCGGAGGGCGCACCATTGCGGTCCGCTCCCAAAGCGCCGATTTCCGCACGGCCTGCTCGGCCTCGAGCTTCGACCGGCCGTAATGCGAGACGGGGTGTGGAGGGTAGTCTGGCGCGGCGTCTTCGACCAGCGGACGATCCAGGGCGCTCGGACCGGCCGCCGCCATGCTGCTGACATGCACGAAGCGCCCCACCGCGCCAGCCGCCCGCAGCAAGTTGGCGGTGGCTCGGGCGTTGCCTGTATAGTATCCGGAGACAGTCGTCGCCTTGGTTGTGCCGGCCAGGTGAATCACGGTATCCACGCCGCGCACCGCTTCCGGCAGACCGTCGCCGCTGGCCAGGTCGCCATAAGCCAGATCGATGCCCGGATCGATTCCCCCGCGCGGCAGGTTGTGGAGCGAACTGCTGCGCCGAACCAGGCAGCGCACGGCACGCCCTTGCGCGACCAGACGCGCCACCAGATGGCTTCCGATAAAACCGGCGCCGCCGGTAACCAGGATCATGACTGCGGGGCGCTGCGGAAGGCCACTTCGCCAAAGCAGCTCTCCGCAAAAGTGCCGGTGTGTTGCGTGTTGATCTGCAGGCGGATGCCTTTCACACGCGGAGCGGGGCGCCCGTAGGCCTTTTCGTAGTCGTCCGCCAGGTTGTGCGTCTCCGTCAGCCAACGGTTCAGGTCCCGACCGCCGGACCGGCACACCACCACGTAGATATGGATCAAAGGAATCGAGCCGGCGCTCTCCATGGCGCCCTGCGGAGCGGAGGTGTCCCAGATATAACTCAAGACCCGCCTGTCGGTAAAAGCCACCAACACCTGGGCGGCCTGATCGTCGGTCTTGGAGCGCCGGAAGTCGCCGCCAGCCGGCAGTTGTTTGGCCTCCCACTTCCAGGTCAGATACGGCGCTTCCCGCGGATCCACGTCCACTTCGTGTTCGAGTCCGTAGGAAGAATTGTGGCTCTTCAAATCGAGATACTTGTTACGGCCCTCCTGCACTGTAGCGATTTCGGGCGCGCCGCTGTTTATTTTCACCTGCCAGCCGTCGGGCAGATGGCCGGGCGGCCAGTTCAGCGGATTCAACACCAGTAGAGAAATCTGGGGGGCATCTGCCAGGGACGCTAAAGTCAGGACGATGAACAATAGGAAAACGCGCCTCAAAGGGCCTCCGATTACCCCATGATCGCATCATTTCGTACGGTTTTGCCAACTGCGGCTGTGCAAATCTGTTATAAGATTGGCGTGATGAATCGCCGCCATTTTATGACTGCATCGGCTTCGGCAGGTCTCGCCGCCATTCCCGTTTCTGCCCAGCAGAGCAACGCCTGGTTCGAATTGCGCTACGTCCGTATGCGCACCGGCGCACAGACCGAGCGTACTTCGGACTTCCTGAGCAAGTACTTCCTGCCATGCGCCGTGCGTCTGGGCATAGGGCCGGTAGGATTCTTCAGCGCTATGATCGGTGAGGAAAGCCCCTTCTTCCTGGTGCTGATCAGCTATCCATCCGCCGCCGCATTCGCCACCGGCATGGAACGCATGGCGTCCGACAAAGACTTCCAGAAGGGCTTGGACGAATACAACTCGATGGCGGAGCTGAGCTATATCCGTATGGAAAACTCACTGCTGCGGGCGTTCGATAGCGTGCCGGCCATCGCCCTCCCGCCGGCCGGCGACCGTCCGCCGCGTATTTTCGAGTTGCGCACCTACGAATCCAACAACGGGAAAGCCGCCCGGCGCAAGATCCGGATGTTCAACGACGGCGAAGCCGCTATTTTCCAGCGGCTCGGCATGGCGCCCGTGTTTTTCGGCGAAACAATGGTGGGGCGCAGCCTGCCCAGTCTGACTTACATGCTCTCGTTCGAGAGCATGGCCGCGCGCGACAAACTCTGGAGTGCCTTCGGCAGCGACCCGGAATGGCAGAAGCTGCGCGCGCAGCCCGGCTACTCCGACGCCGAGATTGTCTCCAACATCAGCAACGCCATCCTGCGGCCGCTGGCCTTTTCCCCCATCCGCTAAGCCCGCTAACCCCAATACTGTGCTACTAGGCCGGAACCGTATCGCCCATCTTGGCGTACCACGGCGTGGCGGATTTGATGGCGTCGTTGACGGTGTTGATGTTCTTCACGCCTTCTTTCGACAGCCAGTCCTCGAGGGCCTTGGCGCCGCTCTTGGCGTAGACCGGGATGCCTTCCTTCCAGGTAGCGCGCCCGCAGAGCACGCCGGAGAAGTCTATGCCGGCTTCCGCGGCCATGTGCAGCGATTCCACGAATTGCGGATTGCTTACGCCCGCGCTCAAATAGATGAACGGCTTGGCGGCGACGGCCGCGCCTTCGCGGAAGTGGGTCAGAGCTTCGCTCCGCGTGTAGGCCTTCTGCCCCTTGTACACGGCGCTGCCCTCGACAAACTCGGCGTTGATGGGCACTTCCACTTTCAGCACATCCACGAAGTACTGCGGCTTGGAAAATTCTTCCATGCTCTTCCTGACGATCTCCGGCTTCGCCTTGGCGTACTCAAAGCCCTTCTCGTCGCCGCCCTTCGGATCGTAGCCGACGAACTCGAGGAAGAACGGGATCTCATAGGTCCCGCACTCCGCGCCGATCCGCTCGATGAAAGCATGCTTGATGTCGTTGATCCTGGCGTCCTCGAAGGGCGTGTAATAAATCAGGATCTTGACGGCGTCGGCGCCCCAATCCACAATGCGCTTCACCGAAACGTGCGGCAGCAGGTCCGGCAAGCGGCCCGGTTGGGTGTTGTCATACCCGCTCAGCTCATACGCCAGCAGAAGGCCGGCATTGCGGCTGCGGGCCTTGCTCGCATCCAGGCCGAACTCGGGGTCGAGCAGAATGGCGCTGGCATGCGGCGTAAGCACCCTGGTGACAGCCGTCTTAAACTCGCTCATCATTTCAGGCGTGATCTCTTTCTTGTCCACGCCGCGCGCGGACGCCAGGGATTTCTGCAAACTACCCCGCTGGTCCATGGCCGCCGCCGCAATGATGCCGGCCTGGTTTGAAAGCGCCTTCATGTGCTTCAACTTACCTTCAGACAATTTCATACTAATGCTCCTTTAATTGAGGGGATGACTTCATTATGCCATTGGAATCTATCGGAACAACGGACCCGTTTGTCCATTTATTCAAACGCCGGAAATACGCCTGGGCGCGGGCCGCATCGCGCAGAATCTGCGACTTCAAGGCATGCGCATCGGGGAATTTGCGCTCGTCCCGCACACGCCACAGAAATTCCACGCGGATACGGCGCGGCGTCGAGCCCGCCAGCGGTTCGAGCAGAAAGGTTTCAATCGAGAGGCCGCCCTCAGCATGGCCGTCATGGTCAAAAGTCGGCCGGTAGCCCACGTTGGTGATGGACGGCCACGCGCGTCCGCCCTCCAGATCCTGCGTGCGGGTCACGTACACGCCGGTGGCCGGCAGCACCTCGGTATTGGGCGCCAGGTTGAGCGTAGGCACGGTCTGGCGGGAGCCTACGCCGCGGCCCGCGACCACTTCGCCTTCGAGGGCGTAAGGCCGTTCGAGCAGGCGCGCGGCTTGGGATACGCGGCCTTTGTCGATGAGATGCCGCAGCGTGGTGCTGCTTACCAGGCGGCCGCGCAGCGTGATCGCCCCAAGCACTTCGGTAGTGAAGCCGTACTGGCGGCCCAGTCCTTCAAGCACCTGCACATTGCCCGCCTGCTTGTGGCCGAAGCGGAAATCATGTCCCACCAGCACCGCGCGGACACCCAACTTCTCGACCAGCACGTGCTCCACGAACTGTTGCGGCGAGAGTTGCGCCACCTCACGATCGAAGGGCAAAATGAGCACCTGTTCGATGCCCTCTGCCCGCATGAGCGCGCAACGCTGCTCGGGCGATGTCATCAGACGAGGCGCGCGCGCCGGGGCCACTACTTTAGTCGGATGGGGGTGGAAAGTGAGCACGGAGGGGGTGAGCCCGCGCTCCCCTGCGACTTCCCGCACGCGGCGCAGGATACGGCGGTGGGCCGCATGCACGCCATCGAAATTGCCGATGGTCAGCGCCGACGGCCCGAAATCCGGCGGTGTCTCATCCAGGCTGCGAAATACGCGGAACGCCCTGCCCATCTAGCGCGCGCCCCCCACGTCGATCTGAAGACCGTCGTAAGCCAGCCGTATGTGCGGCGGCAATTGCTCCTCCGTGCGCGCGTGGGCCAGATCGTGGCAGATGTGCGTGAAAAAAACCCGCTTGGGCGCCAGCCGTTCGGCGGTGGCTATGGACCGCTCGACTGTCGAGTGCGTGGGATGCGGCTTATAGCGGAGCGCATCGAGGAAGAGCACCTCGAGGCCACCCAACTGCGCCAGAGACGTCTCGGGGATCTCGCTGTGATCGGTCAGATAGGCGGCGTTATCGAACCGGAAACCGTGGACCGTGGTCTTGCCGTGCAGCAGCGGAATGGGCGTGAACCGGACGCCGAACAGGTCGAACGAGCCGCCGTTAAACGTACACGATTCCAGTTGCGGAACGCTCGAGGGCTTTTCCGAGCCATCGAAGATATAGAGGAAGCACCGATGAATGGCGGCCATGGTGCGCTCGGAAGCGTAAATCGGGATGCGGTTCTTCTGCCGGAAATTGAAAGGCCGCACGTCGTCGAGGCCCATGATATGGTCGGCGTGCTCGTGTGTAAACAGGATGGCGTCCAGCCGCTCGATCCCCGTGCGCAATGCCTGGGCGCGGAAATCCGGGGTGGTGTCGATGAGCACGTTACGGCCGCCGTAAGTGAGCAGGATGGACGGGCGCAGGCGCTTGTCGCGCGGATCGGAAGAGGTACACACGTCGCAGTGGCACCCGATCGTCGGCACGCCCGTACTGGTGCCGGAGCCAAGCACGGTGATCTGGACGCCGCCCTCTGGCATCTACGCCGGCTGGCTGGCGGCCTGCCCGGTCTCCGTTTTCTTAGCTTCTTCCGCCACCTGGACGTAGCGGAAGCGCAGCAGCGTGAGCGCGTTCTCCAGCAGCCGCTGCTCCTCCAGCGTCAGGTTGCCCTTGGTCTTTTCCTGAAGCAGGGCCATCAGGTCAATGGTGTGCCGCGCCAGTTCGAGATCGGCCGCGGGTTCCTCCTCGGAGCCTGTGCGCATCAACCCCAGTTGCATCTCGGCCTGCATACTCAGCGATCTGGTCAGGAACTCGAAAGAAACCGGGGGAAGCGCGAACGGCCGTGCTTCATTTTGTTCTTTGGTATCGATGTCGCTCATCTCTTCGTATTTTACAACGCGGCCAAGTCTGATAATCTGAAGGGCGAATGGATCTGCGCTACCCGATCGGGCCCTTCGAGTGGAAGGGCGAAAGCAGCGAAGAACAGCGCCGCGAGTGGATCGACAGGATCGAGGCGGCGCCGGTCCGGCTGATGGCGGCCGTGCAGGGTTTGTCCGAAGAGCAGCTGGATACCGCGTATCGACCGGGGGGCTGGACCGTCCGCCAGGTGGTCCACCATATCGCCGACAGCCATCTGAACAGTTACACGCGCTTCCGCCTGGCGCTAACCGAGGACGCGCCCGCCATTAAGGATTACGACCAGGGGCGCTGGGCCGAACTCGCCGATGCGCGGACAGCGCCAGTGCTGATTTCGCTGGTCCTGCTGGAAGCGTTACACAGGCGCTGGGTGCAGTTGCTGCGGTCCATGACGCCGGCGGATTTCGCGCGCACGTTCGTGCATCCGGAGCTGGGCAGAGTGTCTTTGGATCGCAACCTGGCGCTGTACGCGTGGCATGGCGATCATCATATTGGCCACATCACGGGGCTGCGCGAGCGCATGGCTTGGGGGTAGGCGGGCCGCGAAATGAATTCGATCACAGGGAGACGGACGCACGGGCTATCGCTGGCGGCTACTTTCGGTTAGCTGGATCGAAGTTGTCTACTACCCACACATCTGATTTTGTTTCCGCCGCGGAGTAAACAAACTTTTTCCCGTCCGCGCTCACACTGGCGCCGGCGATGCGTTCCGGAATTGCAAAAATGGTGTGCGGGGTGCCACGGCCCGCGGGGTCCGCGGGTATCGACAGCATTTTGTCGCCAGCGTGGGTGTCGTAGGCGTATATCCAACTTCCGTCCGGCGACCATCCGGCGGGACGACAGATGCAGCCATAGAGAAATGTCTCCGAATTGTCGATCAACGAAATTACCCAGAGCCCCACTTGTGGCGGTCGGTTCCAAGACACTGCGACCTTCTTGCCATCGGGTGAATACTCCGGGTTGAATAGCCAACCAACAGACTCATTCTGAACCAGAGGCTTTTCCTCTCCTGTTTCTGAATCAAGGATATTGAAATTCCGGTTCCCCGGCTTCTGGTAAAGGATGTGGCGGCCGGGCGACCACGTGATCTCGGCAGGCCTGCTCAACTGGGTCTTGGCAAACTGCCGTCGGTTTGCCCCATCTGCATCAACAATCCAGACCTTGTAAGTTCCACCCTCATTGGAGCCGAATACGATTCGCTTGCCGTCCGGAGACCAACCAGGGCTGAACTCGGTGGCGTTCGAGAATGTCAACTGGATGGGCGTGCCGCCTTCGATCGCCATCTTGTAAATGTGCCCCTGGTTGACGAGTGCGATCCATTTGCCGTCAGGTGAAATGCTGGGCGAATCGAACCATGAAGTGCCCCTGGTCAGGGTCGTTGTTTGCAGCCGTTTGCCCGGTTCGCTGCCGTTATCCGGACTTTGAAACTGAACCAGCCATAGATTCGAATAATTCTGGGACCTGGAGTACGCGAGGCGCGTCCCATCCGTGGACACGGTAAAGTAACCGCCGACCTCCAAACCGCTCAATAGCACCGATGCCGGATCTTTCGCCTGCCCTGATTTAGGGTTAATAGCGACCTTTACGAGCTCTCCCGTATCCTGGCTGAAGCAAAGGAAGTAAATCCCATCTCCCGCCGCAGACCAGCGAGGTGAAGCAATCCCATGCTCTTCGATTACCTTGCGCTGCTGGCTTCCATCGGGATGGACAGTCCAAATGGCTTGTCTTCCATTTTCCAGCTCCGTCAGAACCGCCAGGAAGTTCGATGCGGGCGACCAGTCAAGATCAAGGAGCCATCGAAAGCCGCTCAAACGTATGCTCTTGACACTTCCTGTCACCTTGTCCACTATCCTGAAACCCGCTTCCGCGGGCGCGGCCAGCGCGATTTGACCGCCGTCTGGCGACCAACATGAAGAATTATTGCCGCCTGCTATAAACCGCGGGGGTCCCCCTAGCCGAGGGATCAGGAATATGCCTCGCTGCAGCGGACCCCGCAGGTATGCGGCAAGTTCTGCACCGTCTGGCGACCACTTGGCATACCTAATTGCAGAGGCCTTTGAGATTTCAATGGCCTGCCCGCCTTTTAGCTCCTGTAACATCAGCCTTTGCCCCTGCCCTTGCTTGCCGATCACATAGGCGATGGACTTCCCATCGGGGGAGAGCGCCGGATCGGTAGCGTCCCCAACGAACGAGACCTGTCTGTGCGTGGGCTGAGCAGGAGGAGAAGAAGTTCGAAACAATCCAGCAGGCTTCCAAACCTCATAGAAAGCGCCAGCCGCCAAGAGGATTACCGCAACGGCGCCGAAGAGCCACGGGCGAACCCGCGGTTGCTGCGCCATCCCTGGCTCCGCGTCCCGCTTTACGCGCTTCAGATCGCCGCACATCTCCGCCGCGTGCTGATAGCGCAAGTTGCGATCCTTCTCCAGTGCCTTGCCGATGATGCGATCCAGCTCTCGCGGTATCCGCGCATTGACGCTGCTGGCCGGTGGCGGGGCCCGGCTCAGAATGGCCTCGTGAATGATCGCCGTCGTCGCGCCCGTGAACGCTTGCTTACCTGTGGCCATTTCGTACAGCGCCGCGCCAAAGCTGAACAGGTCCGTGCGCGCATCCAGTTCTTCCCCGCGCGCCTGCTCCGGCGACATATAAGGCACGGTCCCGACTGCCAAGCCGGGGGTCGTCAGGAGATCCTCGGTCGGCAGGCTGGTGCGGTTGGCTGCCTCGGCGGCCCTGGCTGACGGCGCGGCGAGCTTGGCCAGGCCAAAGTCGAGAATCTTGGCGGGCCCCCGCGTGGTGATGAAGATGTTGGCCGGCTTGATGTCGCGATGCACGATCCCCGCCTGGTGGGCCGCCTGCAGCCCGTCGGCAATCTGCACGGCCCACCCCAGCAGGTCGTCGGTGGGCAAAGGCTTGGCCCCGATACGGTGCTTGAGCGTCTGCCCTTCCAGAAGCTCCATGGCGATAAAGGGCTGCCCCTGGTGCTCGCCGATTTCGTAGATCGTGCAGATGTTCGGATGATTCAAGGCCGAAGCGGCTTGGGCCTCGCGCTCGAAACGTTTCAGGGATTGAGGATCGGCCGGCGCGCCAACCCTGGACGCCGGCAAAAATTTCAGCGCCACCAGGCGGCCGAGGTGCATGTCCTGGGCCTTATAGACCACGCCCATCCCGCCGCTGCCCAACTTCTCTGTAATGACGTAATGGGAGACGGCTTTACCGAGTAGGGGAGACTCTGCTTCTTCGAAAACCGGCGCTTCCAGAAAGCTCTGAACTTTCTGGGCCAGCAGCGATTCGACTTCCTGCCGCAGGGACTCATCGCCGGCGCAGGCCTGTCGCAAAAGCGCGGATCGCCGGGCCCCCTCCTGCTCAAGGGCGGCGTGATACAGGCGCTCGATCTTCTGCCAACGATCGGGATCCATGGCGCCGCGGCGGGCCTCTGAATTATTATCGAGTATACACCCGGCCCCCAGGCGCCTACTCCGCTGCGCCACCACCGTCCCGCGAGACAGCGCCAGGACGAATTCTTCCACAACGTTAGAGTTTCGAACCGAGGAGCAGCTGGATACCGCATATCGCCCCGGCGGCTGGACCGTCCGCCAGGTGGTCCACCATGTGGCCGACAGCCATCTGAACAGTTACACGCGTTTCCGCCTGGCGCTGACCGAGGACGCGCCCGCCATCAAGGGTTACGATCAGGAGCGCTGGGCCGAGCTCGCCGATGCGCGGACGGCGCCGGTGCTGGTTTCGCTGGTCCTGGTGGAAGCGTTACACAGGCGCTGGGTGCAATTGCTGCGGTCCATGAGACCGGCGGATTTCGCGCGCACGTTCGTGCATCCGGAGCTGGGCAGAGTGTCTCTGGACCGTAACCTGGCGCTGTACGCCTGGCATGGCGATCATCACTCCGGGCACATCACGGGGCTGCGCGAACGCATGGCTTGGGGGTAGGGCGGGAACGGTTTGGGACTCGTGTAGTTTGGTTTCTTGACGGATCATGCAGAACGCGAATTGCCACCTCCGTTGCGGCCCGCATCTCGTATGTCCGGTTGCCTATTGCGGAGTTCAATTCAGGCGTGCAGAGGTGCGCGGAGGAGTAGGGCCTGTCCGGCAAGCCGACTTGTCGGCACCTATCCTGCCGACGGCTTTTGGATAAGGCGTGTGGGCAAATTTCGGGGACGGGGGGATCACGGACGGGGCCATGCGCGTTGTATTGGAAACGATTTCGGGCGTTCTAAGAATGCTCCCTTATACGGCACCAACGTTCAGATTGGACCAGCGACGCTATCTAAGCCACTGTCTGCGACCCACAACCGGTAGTGACCATCGAGTGCGAGTCCAGAAATTTCCTTGAAACCATCTCTGTATAAGGCCCTCTCCGGATTCTGGACATCTGTGCGCAACGCGTAAACATTTCGCCCGCTGCCCACGTATAGGATCTGTTTTGCATCATCTAAGGCCAACGCTCGCGGTGAGCCCAAGCCATGTGCAAGGACATGTGCGCGCCTTTGCCTGATATCAAAGTAATACACAGTGCCACCGGGCTCATCTATGTTTAACAGATGAATCGGGTGCGTGCGGGTGCATTCGTTAGATGCGCCCGCAGGATTTCGCAAGGGTTCAGCGGTGTTCGCGCCTTTTCGGCATCCTGCTAGACTGAATAAAATGGACACGTTCACCCCCACCAGTCGCACCCAGGTAAAGCGCCTGGCGAAGCGCGCCGTCTACGACAAAGTTCAGGTCCACGCGATCCTCGACGCAGGCTTTATTTGCCATGTCGGCTTCGCCGTGGACGGACAGCCCTATGTGATTCCCACCGGCTATGCGCGCTCCGGCGATCGCATGTACATACATGGTTCCGCGGCCAGCCGAATGCTGCGTTCGCTCGGCCAAGGCGCCAGGCTTTGCGTCACGGTCACGCTGGTCGATGGATTCGTGCTGGCGCGCTCGGCCTTCCATCATTCCATGAACTATCGCTCGGTGGTGGTGTTGGGCGAGGCGCGCCTGGTGAACGATCCCGAAGAGAAGCGGGAGGCGCTGCGCTGCTTCACCAATCATATTCTGCCCGGCCGCTGGGAGGAGGTTCGCCAGCCTAACGAGCAGGAGTTGAAGAGCACTACCGTGCTGGCGCTGCAGCTCGATGAGGTATCCGCCAAGGTCCGCACCGGTCCGCCCATCGACGATGAGGAGGACTATGCGCTGCCGGTATGGGCCGGCGTGGTTCCGATGCGGCCGCAACTGGGCGAGCCGCTGCCGGATGCGCGCGCGCTGCCCGATATCCCCGCCGTCGATACCCGGCGATTCACTTTCTTCAATACTTGAAAACATGCGACACACAAGCGTTTCCAGCGTTACCGGCATGGCCAGTTTGGCCCTCTTGCTGGCTTGCTCCGGGATTGTGCGGGCGGAGGACACTCCCGCAACCCTGGCCATCGGCGCCGCGGCGCCGGATTTCAACCTGCCGGCCGTCGGCGGAAGAACTTATCGATTGCAGGACTTCGCCGCCAAAAAAGTGCTGGTCGTTGTCTTTACCTGCGTACACTGCCCTACAGCCCAGCTTTACGAAGGCAGGATCAAAAAGCTGGCTGCGGATTATCGCGATCGCGATGTCGCCCTGGTGGCTATCCAGCCCAACAATCCGAAAGCCGTGCGCCTCGACGAGCTGGGCTATACCGATCTGGCCGATTCTCTCCCCGAGATGGAACTCCGGGCCGCATACAGGCATTTCAACTTTCCATTTCTATATGACGGCGAGACGCAAGCGGTGGCGCGGGCGTACGGCCCCACTGCCACGCCGCACGTGTTTGTGTTCGATGCCGCGCGCAAGCTGCGCTACCAGGGGCGCGTGGATTCCAGTCAGCGCGAGGCGCTGGCCAAGCAGCAGGATGCCCGTATCGCGATCGACGCGGTGCTGGCAGGCCAGCGTGTGCCTGTTGAAAAAACGCCGACTGTTGGCTGCTCCATCAAGTGGGCCTACAAGCAGGCGAGCGGCGAGGCCGAGATGGCCGATATCGAGAAGGAGCCCGTGGGAGTCGAGCTGGCCGGCCTGGATCAGTTGAAAGCGCTGCGCAAGAACGCCACTGGCAAGGTCCTGCTGGTGAATTTCTGGGCGACCTGGTGCGGCCCGTGCACCGCCGAGTTTCCGGAGTTTCAGAAGATGTACCGCATGTATCGAAAGCGGGCGTTCGATCTGGTCACGGTCAGCACCAATTTCCCCGATGAGAAGAAGGGCGTCCTGAAATTCCTCCTCGATCAGCATGCTTCCACCAGGAATTTGCTCTTTGGAACCGACCAGACCTACGACCAGATGGCGGCCTTCGATCCTGAATGGAACGCGGGCGTGCCGTATACCATGCTGATCGGGATCGACGGCCAGGTGATCTACAAGAAGCAAGGTGAAATCGACCCGCTGGAGGTCCGCCGCCTGATCCTCGCCAATCTGCCGGACGACGATTATATCGGCCAGCAGGCTTATTGGCAGTCTCACTAGACATCATGGCCGCCGGGTGCGGGGACGCACGTAGTGGAACCGAACCAGATAGATGCAGTCGCCTTTGCCATGCTTCGCAACCTTGAGCAGATCGATGACCCCAAGGAAACCCGACTCGCGCGCCAAATGCGGAGTGATATCCGGAAAACCGATCGGCTTGATCGAGTCCACCTCGATCTGGCCTTCTTCCATAGGGTAGCGGGCGCCCACTTTGACGTGTGGACGCGTCCATATTCGGACACTGCAAGTGATTTCTCCGCGACGAACTCCCTCGCGAAGCCGCTTGGTGAACACCATGAGGAGAGTTTACAATGCGCCAATGCGCTCCAATCATTCTGAACTAGCCGGCGCATGCTTTTTGGCGTGCGCGCTCTCGGTTTGCGCGCAGGTCCAGGCGCCCACCACCCGCCAGGACGATGTGCCCGAGACATTCCACGGCGTCGAAATCGTTGATCCCTACCATTGGCTTGAGGATCAGTCGAGCGGCGAGACACGCGCGTGGATCGACCGGCAGAACGCGTATGCGCACGCGTTGCTGGATCGGCAGCCGCTGCGCGACGGGATATCGCAGCGGCTCACCGAAATGCTGCGGCACGATAAGGTGGGCGGGCCGGAGCTGCGAGGCGGCTACTACTTCTTCGAGAAGCGCGGGGCGGAGCAAGAGCTATGGTCGATTTACCGGCGCAAGGCGGCGGGCGGTCCCGACGAACTGCTGATCGATCCCGCGCCGTTGAGTGCGGACCATCGCACCAGCGTGGGCGTGGAGGACATCTCGGAGGACGGCAACCTGCTCGCTTATTCCGTGCGCCAGGGTGGCGAGGACGAGACTGAAATCCACATCTACGACGTGCGGAATCGCCGGGAATTGGGCAAACCGTTCCCCAGAACGCTTTATGTGGGGCTTGCATGGAAGGCGGACGCGAGCGGCTTTTATTACACGGTGGGCAAGCGCGACGCGGGCAAAAGGCTCTACTATCACGCGCTGGGGCGGGGCGCGGCGGACGATACTGCAAACGACAAAGAAGTGTTCGGCGAGGGCTTCGGACCGGATACCTGGATCGCGCCGGTCACCTCGCAGAATGGCCGCTACCTTTTGATCGTTGTGCAGCACGGCTGGGCCAAGGGCGAACTATATTTCCAGGACCTCTCGGGCAGCGGGCCGCCGCGGCCTTTGGTCACGGGCATCGACGCGAGATTCGATCCCCAATTCGCGGGTGACTTCCTGTTGGTTCAAACCAACTGGAAAGCGCCGAAGTCGCGCATCCTGAAGATTGACCTGCGCGACTCGGGGCAGGAGAAATGGCGCGAGGTGGTAGCCGCGGGGGAGGATGCGATCGATAACTTTGCGGTGGTCGGTGGCAAGTTGTTCGTCAATCGGCTGCATAACGTCACGTCACGGATCGCCATTTACTCGCTCGATGGCGCGGCGCTGGGCGAACTGGCGCTGCCCGGGCCAGGCTCGGCCGGGATCTACGGACGCGCCGACCAGGACGAGGGGTTGCTGTCATTCTCCTCGTACACCACGCCATATTCGCTCTACCGGTATAGCGCCTCGACCGGCGCACGAACGTTGTGGTACCGCGACGCCGTGCCGTTCGAATCGGAGCGCTTCGAGACCGAGCAAGTCTGGTATGCGTCGAAGGACGGCACGCGCATTCCGATGTTCCTGATTCATCAGAAGGGGCTGCGGCCGGACGGGCAGACGCCCACGATCCTATATGGCTATGGCGGCTTCAACGTCAGCATCACACCGTTTTTCAACCCGCAAGCCGCATGGTGGATCGAGCACGGCGGAATCTATGCGGTAGCCAACATTCGCGGCGGCGGGGAGTTCGGCGAGGAGTGGCATCGCGCCGGCATGCTGGGTAAGAAGCAGAACGTGTTCGATGACTTCATCGGCGCGGCGGAGTGGCTGATTCAGAAAAAGTACACGAATCCGCGGAAGCTGGCGATCTGGGGCGGCAGCAATGGCGGCCTGCTAGTGGGCGCCACTTTGACGCAGCGTCCGGATCTGTTCCAGGCGGTGGTGTGCTGGCATCCGGATCTGGACATGGTGCGGTATTACAAGTACACCAAGAACAACAATCCGCCGGCATTGCTGGAATACGGCAACGCGGCCGAGCCGGATCAATTCAAGTACCTCTACGCGTACTCGCCTTACGAACACGTGCGGCGGGGAACGAAGTATCCAGCGGTGCTGTTCACCAGCGGCGACGCCGATACGCGGGTGCCTCCGGAGCAAGCCCGCAAAATGACCGCGCGGCTGCAGGCGGCGACCAGTTCCGAACGGCCGGTCATGATTTTGTATGACACGAAGGCTGGGCACTCAGGGGGGACGCCGCTGAGCAAAGTCATCGAGGATTCGAGCCTGGAGCTTACTTTCGTAGCGTGGCAACTGGGAATGCATCCGTGATCGGATTCCCCAGAAGTCTGCGCCAATACCTGCTTCGGAGGCCATTTTCCTCCTGGTCGCCGCCTGCACGCAGGAGGACGCCGAAGCCGCTGAGGAGATGGTGGGCTACTGCCTGGATCTCGGCGTTGCGCGCGAAGCCCTTGACGGTTCCGAAGGAGTTGTTCTCCTCGTCAAAATGATACGGAATGCGGAACGAGTCTTACAGGGCGTAGGAAAGCATGGGCACCTCCGCGAGCAGGACGATGTTTTGGCCAAACGGCACGGACTTGTGGTTGCAACCGTGAACTCGGTGCTTGGAACACCTGAGCATAACGGAAGCGCCTTACATGGCGACCGGCTCCCACTCGTCGCGGGCGGCTTCGGCGGCTTCGAAATCGCCGCGCAAGGCATCGCGCATTTCTTTGACGTCCGCGTCCTTGATGCTGGCCACAAGCACGCCTTTGCCGGCCGCGATCCAGTGCTTGTCCATGGGACCCGTTTTGTCCCAAATCTGAATGGACGTGCCCACCTTGTGCCACGCGCCGCCAAAGCCAAGATCGCACTCGTAGCCGTGATTCCATTGCCAGCTCAACTTACCCTTCTTCTCCAGAACCGCGGCGAGCGATTTGACCATGCTCACATTCTCGTCGCCATAGCGCTGGATGTGAATGTAGTCACCTGGTTTCTTGCTCGGAAACATATTCAACTCGTCGAAGGCAATGGCGTTGCGGATCTTCCACATATCCATGTCTCGGCCGGGGTGCAGTTTGAAGAGGTTGTTCAGCCACCAGTCGTCTTTCATGGAGTTGCCGCCTAATTGAAGCCACTCGAACTGGTTAAACCCGATGTCCACAGCTTGGCCCCAGTTGTGATTGCTCTCGCCCGGTCCTGCGCCGGTGGCGAAGTTACCGTCTGCATCCGGGGTGGTGGCGATCTCGTACTGCTTCTGAAAAGTACGCCGACCGCCGCTGGGAGCGATAGTAAGCAAAAGCTTGTGTTTTTCGAACATGCGGCGCACCAGCCTGGCGACATTTGCGCGGAACTGCGCGTGTAGGGTGCCGTCATCTTGGATGGCCTTGGCGGTGGCCGCCACTTGGGTTTCAAGATCCGGCCAGTAAACTACCCGGGTGCCGGGCGCGATCATAATGTCCTTGAAATCAGCAGGCAGCAGCTCGTTCATCTTGAGGATGGTGGCCGCGCCGGGCTTCATCACGCCCGAGTCATCGAGATTCGAGAGCGCCGAATACATGGCGCGAGGCCCAAACTGGCCTGGGTGAACGACACAGTCGCTATCGGCGGCCCGCCCTCCGTGCTGCGATACCCCCGCCGCCTTGATCGTAATCGTCTGGTAATCCGCCTGAAAGGCCGCGATGGCGGTCTTGGTTTTGCCGCCGTAAAGACCGTCGTAAAATCCGCCAAGGTACCGGTGACCCTTGGGACTCTTGACGATGCCCAGCATTGCCTGGACTAAAGCCACATCATGGTTCTTGTTCGCCGCCCGCTCTCCGACCGTGCCTGTGAGATCCGCCATAGCACCTCCGACGTCACCACATTATTAGAGAGTCCCGTTCCGCCTTATAGGAGGAAAAGGACATTCCGGCGGCGCAGGACTTTAACTCGCCGGCAACGCGGCTGATGTTGCCGGCGCTGGCCGAAACGGTCACCACCACAAAACCATTGTTGGCGCTCGCGAATTCCGAAGCTGGGAGGACCCAGAATGGAATGCGGCACCGGTTTTGTTCCATCCGCGCCGTTCGAGCTTCGGCAATCGAGGCGTAGGGCCCCGCGAAGAGGCCTTTCAGGGGCGCTTTATCGGGCGCGAACTTGCGGGCGCGGTCGTCGTACGCCATAGCCTCGATTCTGAGCTTGTCTGGCCCGCTCTCGTCGGGATAGTTGAAGAACGAAAAGTAGACTAGGCGCTGGCGGCCATCCGCCAGAGATGCAAGAGCGGTAGTGCTGTAAGTCGGACCTTCACCCTCTTCGGCAGACCAGATCTTCCGCAGCTTCCCGCCGGAGGCCGCGAAGATTTCATGATGGCGCTTGACATGTTCGAATCCGAAGCGCAGATCAATCAGCGCTCCGGCCAACTCGCGCGTCAGCTTGACGGGCCGGACGATGAGCGTAACGGAGTTTTCTTCCTGCCCACTGGAATACGCCTGCGCGTCAACAGTGGAAGCCAGGGGATCGCCGGCGCCATTGGCGCGCTTGAAGGCCGTGGGCCTGAAGGCCCTCGATGGTACCCTGGTTTCAATCGCCTGCGCATCGAGCTCGCGGCCGCCCTGCATCAGACGCACCACGATGCGACAGCTTCCGTGGGCGCAAAGTCCGGACGAAACCTCGTACCGCCGGCCTGCGGCATCGACAGGGATGACGGCCAGCGGTTGCGGCACGGTCTGGGCCGCTATTGCGGCGGCCAGCGCGCCGACGAGACCGAAAGCACACGAAGAAGCGCGCGGCATAAACAACACATTGTACTACTCTTGACGTCGGGCATAGAAGGCAATAGCGGGCGTGCGGCCCCCCGACCACGGTGGAGATTCGCGGCTCTGCGTTTGACCGCGCGTGCCCAGCAACGCGATACTGGACACATGCCCGACCCGACTCCGCCACTTGGCCTTCGCGTCCGCAATCTGCGCAAAGCCTACAAGGACGTAGTGGCCGTGGACGGCCTCGACCTCGAAGTGCGGCTGGGTGAATGCTTCGGCTTACTAGGACCCAACGGCGCCGGCAAGACCACCACCATCGAAATCTGCGAAGGCTTGACCGCCGCGGATTCGGGCGATGTGGAACTGCTCGGGATGCGCTGGAGCTCGCACGCCGCCGAGCTACGCCAGCGGCTGGGCATTCAGCTCCAGGAAACCCAGCTTGGCGATAAGCTCACCGTGTTCGAAACCATACGCCTGTTCCGCAGCTTCTTCCACCACGGCCCCGGCGCGGCCGAGGTGATCGCGCTGGTACAGCTTGAAGAGAAAAGCAATGGGCGCGTCGGCAGCCTTTCCGGCGGGCAGAAACAGCGCCTGGCACTGGCCTGCGCGCTGGTGGGCGATCCGGAATTTCTTTTTCTCGACGAGCCAACTACCGGCCTCGATCCGCAGGCCCGCCGCCAGCTTTGGGGTTTGATTGAACAATTCAAGCTGGCCGGCCGTACCATACTGCTGACGACTCACTATATGGATGAAGCCGAGCAGCTGTGTGACCGCGTAGCAATCATGGACCACGGTAAGGTGATCTCACTCGGTACGCCGCGCGAATTGATTACGTCGATCGGAGTGGAGCACGTGGTGGAGTTTTCCGCCGGCGGCGCGGCGCGGGCGCTGGACGTTCCTCCGCTGCGCTCGATCGAGGGCGTGCGCGATGTTCGCACGGAGAACGGCAACGTCCTGATGCAGGTTACCGAGCTGCACAGGGCCGTGCCAGCGCTGATCGAGGAGCTCGACCGACAGGGCGTTCCGCTCACCGAGCTGCGTACGCATTCCGCTACTTTGGAGGACGTCTTCGTTACCCTGACGGGACGGCATCTGCGCGATGAGTGATGTAACGGCAACCATTCGACCCGAAGAAGCGGCGGCGAAAGCCCCGCGCCAGACCGTGTTGGCGGACCATCCGCTGGTGCAATTGACGCTCACCAATTTGCGCGGATTTTGGCGCGAGCCCGAAGCGCTCTTCTGGGTGTTCATCTTCCCCATCCTGCTGGCCGGCGGTTTGGGGCTGGCCTTCCGCAACCGTCCGGCGGAAGTACTTAAAATTGCGACCGTGACGCCGGAGCTCGCGAGCGCGCTCGGGAAGGAAAAGCTGCTGGATGTGGAGCGATTGTCCGCCCCGGCCGCCGAAGAGGCGCTGCGCACCGGCAAAGTAGCGCTGCTGGCCGAGCCTGGACCCGGCGGCACGGTAGTCTATCGCTACGACAACACCAACCCCGAAGGACGCACCGCGCGCATGTTGGCGGACAGCGCCGTGCAGCGCGCCGCGGGCCGCGCCGATCCGGTGGCTTCGAGCGACCAATTGATGCGCGAGCCCGGCTCCCGCTATATCGATTTCCTGGTCCCCGGCCTGCTGGGCATGAACCTGATGGGCAGCGCCATCTGGAGCATGGGTTTTGCCATTGTGGACTCGCGCCGCCGAAAACTGATGAAGCGCCTGATCGCGACACCCATGCCGAAGCATTATTACCTGCTTTCGTTTTTGTTCTCGCGGCTGTTCATGCTGGTGATTGAAGTCAGCATCCTGCTGGGGTTCGGCGCTTTCATTTTCAAAGTTCCGCTGCGCGGATCGCTGCCGGACCTGGCGCTGTTGTGTATCCTGACTTCGCTCTCTTTCGGCGCCTTGGGATTGTTGATTTCTTCGCGCGTACAGACCATCGAGGCCGCGTCGGGCCTGATGAATCTGGTAATGATGCCGATGTGGATCGTCTCCGGCGTCTTCTTTTCCGCGCAGCGTTTTCCGGACGCGCTGCAGCCCGTGATCAAGGCGCTGCCGCTGACGGCGGCGATTAACGCCTTGCGCGGGAACATGCTGCAGGGGGCCGGCCTGGCGCAGGTGGCGCCGGAGTTGGCCGTGCTGGGGGCCTGGATGGTGATGTGCTTTCCGCTGGCCCTGTGGTTGTTTCGCTGGCGATGAAACCCAAGGAGAGTATGATGAAACGCTTACGACTATCGATCGCCGCAACGGTTGGATTATGCATCGCGGTGGGGCTCACCGGGGCGGGGCTCAAGGGGGCAAACCACTCCTCCCACGACAATGGACCCAGCTACAATGCCAGCGGCGAATTGTTGCTTCCCGCCAACTATCGCGAGTGGGTCTTCCTCAGCTCCGGCTTGGGAATGAATTACGGCCCGATGGCGGCCAAAGCCGGCGATGATAATCCGCGGTTCGATAATGTGTTTGTCTCGCCGGCGGCTTACCGGTCCTTCCTCGACACGGGCCGCTGGCCGGACAAAACTCTGTTGCTGCTCGAGGTGCGCGCCGCGCAGTCGAAAGGATCCATCAATAACGGCGGGCATTTCCAGAGCGACCTGGTGGGCGTTGAGGCCGAAGTGAAAGACGAGAGCCGCTTTCCCGGAAAGTGGGCCTTTTTCGGCCTGGGACGGGGGACCTCAGGAAAGCAGATCCCCACCAGCGCCGATTGTTACTCGTGCCACGCCGCGAACGGGGCCGTGGACAATACCTTCGTGCAGTTTTACCCGACGCTGCTTAGCGTGGCGAAGGATAAGGGCACGCTCAAGTAGCGGCTACTGCCTCATCACCAGGACGGCCGACAAGGAAGCGTGGAAGTTCGTGTTTACCGTCGAAGATCCATTACCGGCCCATTCAGCGGTGACCGGCTGACTGGCGCTGCCAAGTGGAACCGCTACGACGATGGTGATGGGCTTGGGCGCGGAGTTGCTGGTACCGGAAGTATCACAACCAATGCCCCCGGTAGCCGACACCAGTCCCCGCGGCGCGAAGGGCGCCACTAATTCAAGTGTGGCGCTCATGGGAATATTCGACGTTGGTTGGTTCAAGTACAGGTTGGGCATGCTCAGTGTGACCACAGCGGTATTGTATGCCGTGCTCGCGGCCGGTAGGTCGAGCGACAGGCCGGGAATCGGTGTCAGACCGACGAAAGTGGTGTAGGACAAGGGCGCCGTCGTCTCAGCGGACAGGAAGTTTGCCGCGGCGCAAAGCGGCGAGGCCGCGGTTAGCGCGAGGCACGCAAGAATAGCGATCTGCGCGGAAACGTACAGTTGGCCATTGGTCTTCATAGTGAGTTTCCTTTCGAGTAAGCTGGAATTCCGTTTTGGGCGTCCTGGCCGGCATCCAGTAGTGAATTTCACCCGGAATTCGTTCCGCGCTAGCGAACATCCGCCGGCTTCTGCTGCGCAACCCATGCGTGAATCCGCGTGCTGAGCACGTCCAGCGGCAGCGCACCCGCGCCCAGCACCTCGTCGTGGAACGCCGGAAGGCTGAATTTTTCCTTTAGCTGATCCTTGGCATACTGGCGCAGCTTCAGGATTTCCAGTTGGCCCATCTTGTAGGTCAATGCCTGGCCCGGCCACACCATGTAACGATCGGTCTCGGCCTGTATCATGGGCTCGTCCAGCCCGGAGTGTTCATGAAAAAAGTCCACCACTTGCTGGCGGGTCCAGTGCTTAAAGTGGAAGCCGGTATCCACAACCAGGCGAACGGCCCGGAGCATGTCGTCCTGCAGATGGCCGTAATAGCTGTAAGGATCCTGGTAGAATCCGACCTCCTTTCCCAGGCGCTCCGCGTAGAGTGCCCAACCCTCGATGTACGCGCCGTAGGATTCATGCTGGCGGAAGGGCGGCAGGCTGGGCATCTCCTGCGCGATGGCGATCTGCATGTGGTGCCCCGGCACGCCTTCGTGATACGCCGTAGTCTCGACGTCCAGAAGGAGACGATTCTGGAAGTCGCCCGTCACCACCATCACGCGGGCGGGCCGCGAGCCGTCCGGTGTGCCCTGGTCGTAATGCGTGGAGGCCTCCTTCTCGTTAAACTCCTCTACCGGCATCACCTCTACCTTGCCTTTTGGCAGGCGGCCGAACAGTTCCGGCAGCTTGGGATACATCTGGTCGATGTATTTGCGTGTCAGGTCCAGAAACTCCTGGCGCGAGTGCCCGTGCAGCTTCGGGTCGCGGGCGATGGCTGCGTTGAAGTCCTTGAGGCTCTTGTAGCCGAACTGCTTAGCCACACCGAGCATGCGCGCTTCAATCTCCGCCACCTGTGCCAGTCCGATCTCGTGTATCTCCCCCGGCGTGAGATTGGTGGTGGTGCTCTGCTTCACGTCGAAGGCATACCGCGCTTCGCCGTCCGGAAGAGCCCACTCGCCGGGTTCAGCGCGGCCCTTAACAGCATATTCGTTGCGCACAAATGCGGCTAGCCGGGCGTAGGCTGGTAAGACCGAGTCTCGAATCGCGCCGAGGCCCTGCTCCCGCAAGCGCTGCTGGTCATTGTCCGCGAAGCTCTTGGGGAATTTAGTAAATGGCTGCGCGAATGGCGTTTTTTCGGGCGCCTGCTTCGCAATAGCGTCCGCCTGATCCGCCACTTTATCCAGCAGGAAGCGGGGCGGCATGAGCCCGTCTCTCATGCCTTCGCGCATGAGGGCCATGGTCTGATCGATCGCACGGGACGCTTGTGTCAGACGCGAAATGTAATCGCTATAGTCTTTCACGCTGTCAAAAGACGTGAAGGTGACCAGCTCGGGTAAGAAAATATGTATGCCGTCCATCTGGGAAACCGGCATTTCCCAGGACTTGAAACGCGCCCCCTCCAGTTGCATTCCCAGGTCTCGCACCATCAATTCTTTGTTCAGCACTTCCTGGTCCGGAAAACCAGTGGTGTCGATGGCCTCGAACCGCGCCCGGAACTTGCGGGCTTCCTGTAGATCCTTCTCCACGGCTTCCTCGGAGAAATCGCCGAGTTGGTCATTCCAGCGCTTGTCACCCACGACGGTGGCGAAGATGGGCTGCGTGCGCATGGTGTAATCCCACTGCTCCGTCAGAAGGTCCGCCAGGGCTTTGCGCCGCGCGTCAAGGCCGGGCTGCGATTGACCGGCGCAAAACAGAGGGCAGAGCAGGGTCAGGGTGAGGGCAAATCGCATTTTCTCTCCAGAGATCATCATAGACCACGCCACACGGTCACCACGGGCCGACGAGCGAGGACTCAGTCGGGCGATAATGGTTCTTAGCCACACCGTGCCCGACACGCCGATGTCACCGACGTCCGAAGACAAGCCTAAGCCCGCGCCAATCTCCGGCACTGTCGGAATGTTCCGCGTCTTCGGCGTACCGGTGCGCCTGCACTTCACCTTTATCCTGCTGTTGATTTTCCTGGTCGTCATCGGAGTCGGCGGACAGCAGTCCGGCGCCACCACGGCGCTCTACATTCTGGCGCTGTTCGGCTCGGTGCTACTGCACGAGATCGGCCACACGTTGATGGCCAGGCATTACGGCATCCAGACCGTCGAGATCGTGATGTTCCCCATTGGCGGCATCTCCCGTCCGGAACGCATACCCAAAGCGCGCGAGGAATTCTGGATCGCCCTGAGCGGACCGCTGGTCAACGCCTTCATCGCCGCGGGCCTGTTCGCCTGGGTGCTGGCGCGCCATCAGTTCGTGCCGATCCAGTTGCTGCGCGATCCCACCGATGCGAATCTGGCCGAGCGCATCGGCGCGGGCAATTTCCTGCTGTTCGTCTTCAATCTCCTGCCCGCCTATCCGATGGATGGCGGCCGCGTGCTGCGCTCGCTTCTGGCGCTCTTCAAGCCCGAGGAGGAGGCCACCCGCATCGCCGCCGGGGCCGGGCAGGTGCTGGCCGCCATGGTGGGGCTGTTCGGCCTGCTCTCGTCGAATTTCATGCTGGTATTCATCGCCATGTTCATTTACATCGGCGCTTCGCAGGAGGGCGCCGCTGTGCGCGGCCGGCTGCTGACCGCGGGGGTTCCGGTGCGCGCCGCCATGATCACCGATTTCCGTACGCTCTCGCACGGCCAGAGCATACGCGATGCCGGCAATCTGCTGCTGGCCACTTCGCAGCACGATTTCCCCGTGATGCACGGTGACAGCGTGCTCGGGCTGCTGACGCGCGCCGCGCTGGTCCGCGCCATGCTGACGGAAGGCCCGGATGCTTACGTGGCTTCTTCTATGGACCGCAACCCGCGCCGGGTCGCGCCGGACGCGCCGCTCTCGGAGGTGCTGCCCGATCTCTCGAGCCCCAGCGCCTGTGCTCTGGTAATGGACGGCGAGCGGCTGGTGGGCCTGCTCACCGCCGAGCATGTTTCGTCGTTCATTCTGCTGCGGCAGGTCAGCCAGCAGCAGGCTAGGATTCACGCGCATTGAGTATGGCAGCGCCGCATCGTGTCGTGATTGTAGGCGCAGGCTTCGGCGGGTTGTACGCGGCCCAAGCCTTGCGGCGCGCGCCCGTCGAGCTTACCGTAATCGACCGCCGCAACTTCCATCTCTTTCAGCCGCTGCTCTATCAAGTGGCCACCGGCGGCCTTTCGCCCGGAGAGATCGCTTCGCCCATCCGTCACGTGCTAAGCCGGCAGCGCAACGCACGCGTCGAACTGGCCGAAGTGCGCGATATCGATGTCGGCCAGCGCCGTCTGCTCCTCGATGTGGGCGAAGTCGGGTATGACACACTGGTGCTGGCCGCCGGCTCGCACTACAATTATTTCGGCCATGACCAATGGGCCGCGCTCGCGCCCGGACTCAAGAGTATCGAAGACGCCACCGAGATTCGCAGCCGCATCCTGACGGCGTTTGAATCCGCCGAGCGTGAGCCGGATGCCGAAGCGCGCCTCGCCTGGCTGACCTTTGTCATCGTTGGCGGAGGACCCACGGGCGTGGAATTGTCTGGCGCGTTGGGAGAAATCGCCAGAGATACGCTGCGCCACGATTTCCGCAGCATCAATCCGGCGGACGCCCGTATCCTGCTGATGGAAGGCTCTCCGCGCGTGCTGCCTACGTTTCCGCCGGATCTGTCGGCTTCGGCCGAGCGGGCGCTCGCGCACCTCGGTGTCGAGACGCACACTGGCGCCACGGTCGTCGATCTGCATAGCGGAGGGGTGAGTGTGCGTTCGGGCGACCATGTCGAGAGTATCGCCGCCAGGACGGTGCTGTGGGCCGCCGGTGTGGAGGCTTCCGGCCTGGGCAAAACACTGTCGGACCGCACCGGCGCGCCGCTCGATCGCGGGGGCCGGCTGATCGTCGAGGCCGATCTCACCGTGCCGGGCCACCCTGAAATATTCGTCATCGGCGACCTGGCCAGCTTCAGCCATCAGACCGGCCAACCGCTGCCCGGACTGGCGCCCGTCGCCATGGCGGAAGGCCGCTATGTAGCGCGGGCAATTCAGACCCGCCTGCGGGGCAAGCCCGTGGCGCCCTTCCACTACTTCGATAAGGGCAACCTGGCAACCATCGGACGCAACAGCGCGGTCGCCGAGTTTGGCCGGCTGCATATTTCAGGCTTCTTCGCCTGGATCGTCTGGCTGTTCGTACACCTGATGTACCTGGTGGAATTCGATAACCGCCTGCTGGTGCTGATCCAGTGGATGTACAACTACATTACGCGCAATCGCGGCGCGCGGCTGATCACCGGGTCCAAAGTATGATCGGGCTTAAGTGGGGCGGTCCCCCTGGACTGCGCCGGAGCCCCTGCTCCGGCTCCTGCCCGACCAGGGGGTCGGGCCGCGGGCGAGGGCGCCCGCCCCACAAATCAATCCCAGTTGCTGGCGCCGCGTTGGTAATGCTGGCGCTAGCATGGGCCTGGCTGCACCCGCACTCCGCGCAATTCGCCTATATAGGTCCCGGCGCGGGCTTCGCCTTTCTGGGCTCGTTCCTGACACTCGTGGCCGGGTTCTTCCTCAGCCTGCTGTCGTTGCTGCTTTGGCCGTTTCGTATGGCCTGGCGCGCGGTGCGCCGCCGTAAAAGCTTCCGGCACGCTCGCGTGGGGAAGATTATCTTTTTGGGACTGGACGGCCTGGATGCGCGGCTGACGGAGCGCCTCATGGCCGAAGGAAAGCTGCCGAATCTTGAGGGCCTTGCGGCCGAGGGCAGTTACCACCGGCTGCGCACCACCTGCCCCGCGCTATCGCCGGTGGCCTGGTCTACGTTCGCGACCGGCGTCGGCCCGGCGAAACATAATATTTTCGATTTTCTCGACCGCAGTTTAAAGTCGTACCTGCCGCAGCTTTCTTCGGCGCGCGTCGGAAAAGCCGAGCGCGTGCTGCGCATCGGACGGCTGCGCATCCCGTTGTCGCGGCCGCCGATCGAACTGCGCCAGAAGAGCCAGCCCTTCTGGAAGATCCTCGGGGAGCACGGCGTCGGATCGACTATTCTGCGCGTGCCCATCACGTTTCCGCCGGAGAAATTCGAGGGCAGGCTGCTCTCGGCAATGTGCACGCCGGACCTGAAGGGCACGCAGGGCAGCTTCTCACAATTCACCACGCGCGTCGCGAAAGCCACCTTTGAGAACGGCAGCCGGTATCCATTGCTACCGGTGGCGGGCGGCTTCGCAGCCGAGATCGAAGGGCCCGAGGATACCTTTATCGAAGGGCATCCGGTGCTGCGCATCCCGTTCCGCGTGACACTTGACAAAGGCGCGGTCGAGCTCCGCGTGCAGGGGCGCCGCTGCCGGCTCGAGCTTGGTGAATACACGCCCTGGCAGCGCCTCACTTTCCGCTCGGCAATCGGGGCCAAGGCCGCGGGCATGGCGCGCTTCCTGTTGACGGAAACCGAGCCGGAGGTCAGCATCTATATGTCTCCGATCAATATCGATCCGGAGCGGCCCGCGCTGCCCATCAGCCACCCTTCTTACTATGCGGCGTACCTGGCCGGGCTGCTGGGCACGTATGCAACGCTGGGCATGGCCGAAGACACCTGGGCGCTGAACGAGGGCGCCATCGACGAGGACGCTTTCCTGCGGCAGGCCTACGACATTTACGCGGAGCGCGAAGCCATGTTCCTGGAGGCGCTCGAGAGCACGCGCCGCGGCGTGCTGGCGTGCGTTTTCGATACCAGCGATCGTATCCAGCACATGTTTTACCGCCGCGTCGGGACCTCGGACCCGCATGCGCGGACGATCGAAGACATGTATTGCCGGATGGACGATCTGGTGGGCAAGGTCCGCCGGTTCGTGGATCGCGACGCCGCGCTGTTCGTGCTGTCCGATCATGGCTTCTGCGCGTTCCGCCGCGGGGTGAACATCAACGCGTGGCTGCGCGACAACGGTTACTTGCATCTGCACAACGGCGCGCAACAGAGTGGGGCGTATTTCGAGGGAGTGGACTGGAGCCGCACGCGCGCGTACGCCTTGGGGCTGGGCGGGTTCTATCTGAACATACGGGGTCGCGAGGCGCAAGGAATCGTCGCGCGCGGCCAGGAGACCGAGCAGATCGAGCGCGAGATTATCGATAAGCTGGGCGCGCTACGCGACGGCGACGGGGCGACGCCGATTCGCGCCGTGTATGCGACGCGATCGCTCTATCACGGACCGTATCTCGACCGGGCGCCGGACTTCATGGTCGGCTATAACGAAGGTTACCGTGCGTCGTGGGAAGCCGCGGTCGGCAAAGTTTCCGCGCAGGTCCTCGAAGACAACCCCAAGGCCTGGAGCGGCGACCACTGCGTGGATCCGCCGCTGGTGCCGGGAGTGCTGTTCTCGAATCGCAAGTTCGATGCGGCGGACCCCGGCATTGAAGATCTGGCGCCCACCGCGCTGCAGCTCTTCGGATTGCAACCGCCCGCATGGATGGACGGGAGGCCGCTGTTAGGAAACGACGAAATGGGATCGCCCAATGTCACTTAGTCTGTGGGGCAGACCCCCTGGTCTGCGCGGGTCCCCCTGGACCCGCCGCCGACGGGGGCGTCGGCCGCGGGCGAGGGCGGCCGCCCCACACAGATTGTCAAGAGTTACACGGGACACTACCCTATGCTGGGATCGACCATCAAAATAAAAAAAGAGCTCTGGACGAAGGTCAAGAAGGTAGCGGCAGCCGGAGGGTATAGCTCGCCTGAGGAGTTCGTCGAGCACGTGCTCGAGCGAGAGGTGGCGAAGCTCGACGACGCGCAGTCCGACGAGGAGATCGTGCGCAGGCTGAAAGGGCTTGGCTACATCGACTGATGCTCTCGGCGGCGCATACCTGGAGCCTGACGGCCATTGCCATCGCCAGCGGCTTGGCTATGTTATGGGTGTTCGCGCGATTCTCGGACGGGGAACGCATCCGACTGGCGCAGCGCAAAATACGCGCCAACCTGTATGCGCTCCGGCTGTTCGCCGACGAGCCCGCGCTCATCTTCCGCGCGCAAAAGCAACTGCTGTTGTGGAATGCGCGGTATCTCGCGTTGATGCTCGGTCCGAGCTTGGTGATCTTTGTTCCGGCCGTCATATTATTGATGCAGCTCGAAGCCGTATACGGGAGCCGGCCCCTGGCGGCGGGCGAAGCGGCCATCGTCACCGCTCAATTCGACGCCAGAGCCGACTTGCGTGCGCTCGCGCCTTCGCTCGCGGGGCACGCCATCGTGGTGGAGACTCCGACGGTACGCATTCCGGATCAGCGCCAGGCTTGCTGGCGAGTGCGCGCTACCTCGATCGCGGCGTCTGTCGCATCGGGCAGTGTGTGGCTGCGCGTGCCGGGCGGCTCCGCCAGTAAGACCGTGCAGACCGGATCGGGACTTCGCTATATTTCCGCGCGGCGGGTGGCCTCGCTTTTGGACTGGCTGCATTATCCCGCGGAGGCGCGCCTGCCCAACGCCGGAATCCGCTGGATCGGTGTATCCTATCCGTATGCGGCGATCGATGTTTTCGGCTTTGGCGTCGACTGGCTGCTGTGGTTTGGCACCGTTAGCTTGTTGACGATGCTGGCATTCCGCAAGCGTTTCGGCGCGGGGTTCTGAAACTATTGAGGCTCACGGTGTAACTTTTTAATGTGTTTTCAGCATCTTATACTGAAGAAATATGAACCAGGAATCGCCTTCGGCGCTGGAGCCCTCCGCGCCGCCGATTACGCGGCCCGACCACGCAACCTACCCGCCACGGCCTGTCCAAGATAAACCGCCTAAGCGCCGATCCCGCCACCTCTGGATCTGGCTGTTGGTTCTGATCGCGCTGGCCGTGTGTGTCTATTTGTTCTGGCTGAGGAAGCCAGCCGGTACGGCCGGCAATAGCTCCTCAGGCGGGGCGGCCGGCCAGAAGAAGGGCGCCTTCGCCATACCGGTGGTTGCCGCGAAAGCCCGGAAGGGCAACATCCCGGTGTTTTACACCGGGCTGGGCGCGGTGACCCCGATTTACACCGTGACGGTGCAGAGCGTCGTCAGCGGACAATTGATGTCCGTCCTTTACAACGAGGGCGACATTGTTCACAAGGGAGACCCGCTGATTGAAATCGACCCACGGCCGTTCCAGGTGCAGCTGACCCAAGCCGAGGGACAACTGGTGCGCGACCAGGCCCTGCTCGCCAATGCGAAAATCGATCTGACGCGTTACACCACGCTGCTGGCGCAGAACGCGGTACCGGAACAACAACTCGCCACGCAGCAGGCGCTGGTCGCGCAGGACGAAGGCATTGTCAAGACCGACCAGGGGATGATCGATAGCGCCAAGCTCAATATTACGTATTCTCACATCATCGCTCCCATCACCGGCCGCATTGGTCTGCGTCTGGTGGACCCGGGCAACATCGTGCAGGCCAACAGTTCGAACGGCCTGCTGGTCATCACTCAAATCGACCCGATCAGTGTGATCTTCCCAATCCCCGAAGATCAACTTCCCGTGGTGCAGCAGAAATTGCGAGCCGGGCAGCACTTGCAGACCGAGGCTTACGACCGCTCTTCGAACACCAAACTGGCAACCGGCGTCCTGGCCACACTGGACAATCAGATCGATCCAACCACGGGTACTCTAAAGCTCAGAGCCACTTTCGACAACAAGAGCAGCGCGCTGTTCCCCAATCAATTTGTGAACGTGCGATTGCTGGTGCAGCTCAAGCAAGGCGTCACTCTGATCCCCACCGCTACCATCCAGCGCAATACTCAGTCGACCTACGTCTTTTTCGTGAAGCCGGATTCCACGGTTACGGTGCGTCCGATAACGATCGGGACCACGGAGGGCGACGACTCCGAAGTTACCTCCGGCTTGGCGCCCGGCGACAGCATCGTCATGACCGGGGTCGACAAGCTTCAGGAGGGCACCAAGGTTACCGCGCATTACACGGCGGCCACCGGAACCACGACAGCCAAGCCGGCGAATAGCGGCAGCGCGGCTCCCGGCTCCCACCCGGCGCCAGGCGGCAAACCCGCGCACAAGAGCAGCTAGATGAGCCCGTCCCGGATATTTATTCTCCGGCCTATCGCCACGTCTCTGCTGATGGTGGCGATCATGCTGACCGGCATGGTGGCCTATAAGCAGTTGCCCATTTCGGCTTTGCCGGAAGTGGATTATCCGACCATTCAGGTCGCCACGTTTTATCCCGGGGCGAGTCCGGACGTGATGGCGTCGGCGGTGACCGCGCCTCTGGAACGCCAATTTGGACAGGTGCCCGGACTGCAGCAGATGACCTCTACCAGCTCCGACGGAAGCTCGGTCATCACGCTGCAATTCAGCCTCAGCCTCAACATCGACGTCGCCGAACAGGAAGTGCAGCAATCCATCAATGCTGCCGGGACTTATCTCCCCGCGGACCTGCCGACTCCGCCGATCTACAGCAAGACCAATCCGGCAGACGCCCCGATTCTGACGCTGGCGCTCACCTCCGACGCTCTGCCGCTCCCGCAGATCGAGGATCTTGCGGATACGCGCCTGGCGCCCAAGATGTCGCAATTGCCGGGAGTCGGTCTGGTGAGCATCAGCGGCGGCCAGAAGCCGGCCGTGCGCATTCGCGCCAATCCTATGGTTCTGGCATCCTACGGCCTCAACCTGGAGGATATACGCACCGCGCTGGTGGCCGCCAACGTCAACCAGGCCAAGGGCAACTTCGACGGTCTGCATCAGGCGTACCAGATCGGCGCCAACGACCAGTTGCTTTCGAGCGCGGACTATAAGCCGCTGATCGTCGCCTACCGCAATGGCGCCCCGGTCAAATTGACCGACGTTGCCAGCGTCATCGATGATACCGAAAACGTGCGGCAGGCCGCTTGGATGAACAATGTGCCGGCGGTGATCGTCAATATTCAGCGGCAGCCCGGCGCCAACATCATTTCGGTGGTCGATCGCATCAAGCTGCTCTTGCCCCAGTTGACCGCCAACCTTCCCAGATCGGTGCAGGTCTCCATTCTGACCGATATGACCAACACCATTCGGGCATCCGTAGCGGACGTGCAGTTCGAGTTAGGGCTGACGGTGGTGCTGGTGGTGCTGGTCATGTTTCTGTTTCTGCGGAACATTGCCGCGACCGTCATTCCGAGCGTGGCCGTACCGCTCTCCCTGGTGGGCACCTTGGGAGTGATGTATCTGCTGGGCTACAGCTTGAACAATCTGACGTTAATGGCGCTCACCATCGCCACGGGCTTCGTGGTGGACGATGCCATCGTGATGATCGAGAATATCGCGCGCTATATCGAGGAGGGCGAAGCTCCCATGAGGGCGGCGCTGCGAGGGTCCGAGCAGATCGGGTTCACCATCATATCGCTGACTATTTCGTTGATTGCCGTGCTGATCCCGCTGCTGTTCATGGGCGATATCGTGGGCCGGCTTTTCCGGGAGTTCGCGGTTACGCTTAGCATCACGATTTTGGTATCCGCTTTCGTTTCGCTTACTTTGACGCCCATGATGGCCTCCAAGCTGCTGAAGCACACGCCCGAGGAGAGTCAAGGACGACTTTTCCAGGCGTCTGAGCGGGCTTTCAACGCCATCATTGCATTCTACGGCAAGACGCTGCGGTTTGTGTTGGGATTCCAGACGCTGACGCTGCTGGTGGCTGCGGCCACGCTGGCGCTGACCATTATTCTGTTCATCAGGATACCCAAGGGGTTCTTCCCGATTCAGGACACCGGCGTGATCCAGGGGATCTCCGAAGCCGCTCAGACAGTCTCTTTCCGGGAGATGTCCGCCGAGCAGCAAGCGCTGGTGGCGATTATCCTGAAAGATCCCGCGGTGGAGAGTCTCTCCTCGTTCATTGGTATCGATGGAACCAATACGACGCTGAACAGCGGGCGCATTCAGATTAACCTGAAGCCGCTCGACGACCGCAAGATCAGCGCCAGCGACGTGATTCGCCGGCTGCAGCCCGGCCTCGCCACCGTGCCGGGCATCACATTGTACATGCAGCCGATCCAGGACCTCACCGTGGAGGACCGCGTGAGCCGCACGCAGTTCCAATACACGCTGGAGGATGCCAACGCCGATGAACTGAATACCATCGCACCCCAGATGTTGGAGAAGCTGAAGCAGATTCCGGAGTTGCGCGATGTCGCCAGCGATCAGCAGGTTGGCGGGCTGCGCGCGACGGTGGTGTTCGATCGAGCGACGGCCTACCGCCTGGGCATCACGCCCTCGGAAATCGATCAGACTCTGTACGACGCTTATGGGCAGCGGCAGGTGTCCACCATCTTTACGCAGTTGAACCAGTACCACGTGGTGTTGGAAGTGGCGCCCGGCTTCGAGAACAACCCGCTGGACCTGCGCGACTTGTACATTCGGACGGGCATGGGAGCTTCCGCCACCACCGGCGGTTCGGGCCTGGTTTCGGGCGGGTCTTCGGCGACGCAGACGTTTGGCCCGCAAAGCGGGTCGGGGGCTTCGGTGGCGAGCGCTTCCGGGGCGGCTTCGTCGACCAATCCGACCATTGCGTCAAGCGCCGCGTTCGGCGCCGCGTCCGCGTCTTCCCTGGCTTTTCCCAATGGAGGCCAAGTGCCGCTCAGCGCCTTTACGCATTTGCAGATGTCGAGCGCACCGATTACCGTGAACCACCAGGGCCAGTTTCCGGTAATCACTCTCTCCTTCAATCTGCCGCCGGATGCATCTCTGGGCGATGCCGTCAACGCGGTGAATAAGGTGAAAGACGAGATGCATATGCCGCCGAGCGTGCAGGCGTCCTTTCAGGGCACGGCGGAAGCCTTCGAGATATCGCTTTCGAACGAGCCGGTTCTAATTCTCGCGGCGCTGGTGACGGTCTACATCGTCCTGGGTGTGCTGTATGAGAGCTACATCCATCCGATCACGATTCTTTCGACGCTGCCTTCCGCGGGTGTGGGGGCGCTGCTTTCTCTATCGCTGTTCCACCAGGATTTCAGCGTTATCTCGCTGATCGGCATCGTCCTGCTGATCGGCATCGTGAAGAAGAACGGCATCATGATGATCGATTTCGCCTTGCAGGCGGAGCGCAACGAAGGCATGCAGCCGGAGGACGCGATTTATCAGGCGTGCCTGCTGCGCTTCCGGCCGATCCTGATGACCACCATGGCGGCGCTGCTGGCCGCGGTGCCACTGGCGTTCGGGGGCGGCACCGGTTCGGAGCTGCGCAGGCCTCTCGGTATCACCATGATCGGCGGTCTCATCTTCAGCCAGGCGCTGACGCTTTACACCACGCCGGTCATTTACCTTTGGTTCGATCGGCTGGCAAGACGCTTCTCGCACCAGGAAGCGCGCGAGATCGCTCCGGGCGCGGAACCGGCCCCGGCACAGTAGAGCCATGAATATTTCCGAGCTATTCATCCGCAGACCGGTTGCCACCACGCTGCTCACCATTGCCATCGCATTGGCCGGCGGCGTGGCTTTCAGGTTTCTGCCGGTGTCGCCGCTGCCCCAGGTGGATTTCCCGACCGTCTCCGTGTCGGCGTCGCTACCGGGCGCGAGTCCCGAGACCATGGCCTCCTCGGTGGCCACGCCGCTGGAGCGGCAGTTCGGCCGCATTGCGTCGATAACCGAGATGACCTCGGCAAGTAGCCTGGGATCGACCAGCATTACGATGCAATTCGATCTGAACCGGAACATCGACGCGGCGGCGCGCGACGTGCAGGCGGCTATCAACGCGGCGCGCGGTTATCTGCCCACTAATCTTCCTAGTAATCCCACCTACCGGAAGGTGAATCCAGCGGATTCTCCCATTGTATTGCTGGCGCTCACGTCGCCGATTCTGACGAAGGGCCAGATGTACAATGCCGCGTCGTCGATCATGGCGCAGAAGCTTGCGCAAATCACCGGTGTGGGACAGGTGTTTGTGGGCGGCAGCGCGCTGCCTGGTGTTCGCGTGGAACTGAATCCCATGGCGCTGAACAAATACGGCATCGGCCTCGAGCAGGTCCGGGGCGTGCTGAGCGCCGCCAATTCCAACACTCCCAAAGGGCATTTTTCCGACAATCACCGCGTCTGGGAGCTGAGCGCCAACGATCAGATCTTCCACGCCATCGACTACAACCCGTTGATCGTGACTTACCGCAAAGGAACGGCGGTGCGTGTATCCGATGTAGGGGAAGCAGTGGATTCGGTGGAGGATCTTCGGAATGCCGGCTACGCCAATGGCTCGCCTTCGGTTCTGGTGGTCATCTTCCGGCAGCCCGGCGCGAACATCATCGATACCGTGGATCGCATCCGAGCGATGCTGCCGCAGTTGGAGGCGTCCATTCCTCAATCCATCCATGTGCAGGTAGCCATGGATCAAACCATCACCATCCGCGCTTCAGTGCACGACGTGGAACGGACCCTGTTGATCTCGGTGATTCTGGTGGTGCTGGTGGTCTTCTTTTTTCTCAGGAACGTGCGAACGACCTTTATCCCCAGCGTGGCCGTTCCGGTGTCCTTGATTGGAACGTTCGGTGCGATGTATCTGCTGCACTTTAGCATCGACAATCTATCGCTGATGGCGCTTACTATCTCGACCGGCTTTGTGGTCGACGACGCCATCGTGGTGATCGAGAACATCACGCGATATCTGGAACAGGGTATGACTCCGTTCCGGGCGGCGCTCAAGGGAGCCAAGGAAATCGGGTTTACCGTGCTTTCCATGAGCTTGTCCTTGATTGCGGTTTTTATTCCGTTACTGCTGATGGGAGGCATCGTGGGCCGCCTCTTCCGCGAGTTCGCCATTACCCTCTCGATCGCCATTGCCGTTTCGCTCGTGGTGTCGCTCACTACCACGCCCATGATGTGCGCGCACCTTTTGAAAGAGCACTCGGAACATGGCTGGATGTACCGGACCAGTGAGCGCTTCTTCACCTGGATTATCAATAGTTATGGGAGGACGCTGTCCAAGGCGCTGGATTACGCGCCGATCACTTTGGCAATCCTGCTCGGCACCATCGCGCTGAATGTCTACCTGTTCATTCGCGTACCCAAGGGCTTTTTCCCGCAGCAGGATAACGGGCGCATGATGGGCGCCATTCAAGGCGATCAGGACACTTCGTTTCAGGCCATGGATCGGATTCTGCGTCAGATGGTAGACATCGTGGATAAAGATCCGGCTATCGATACGGTGAATGGGTTCACTGGCGGCGGAGGCGGCCCCAGCGGCGGCGCAGCGAATAGCGCGCGTATGTTCGTTTCGCTGAAGCCGCTGGCGGAGCGCAAGATCACCGTCGACTATGTCATTGCGCGTCTGCGGCCGAAACTGGCACGCATACCGGGCGCCACGCTGTACATGCAAGCATCGCAAGACCTGCGCATCGGCGGACGCTCCAGCGCCGCTCTCTATCAATACACCATGCAGGGCGACAACCTGCAGGATCTGGTCGCCTATGGCCCCCGCATGCTCCAGGAGCTGCGCACCATTCCCATCATCGCCGATGTGAATACCGACCAGCAGGACAAAGGGCTGCAGTCAATGTTGGTGTACGACCGAAAGACAGCAGCGCGTTTCGGCATTTCGTCGCAACTGCTCGACAACACGCTCTACGATGCGTTCGGCCAGCGCCAGGTATCCACCATGTACACGTCGCTGAATCAATACCACGTGGTCATGGAGGTGGCGCCGCAGTACTGGCAGAATCCCCTGGCGTTGCGCGACGTATATATCCTCTCGCCGGGCGGACAAGAGGTTCCTTTGAACGCTCTGGCGAGCTACGGCCCGACCACGGCGCCCCTGGCGGTAAACCACCAGAGCCTTTTTCCGTCGGTTACCGTCTCCTTCAACCTGCAGCCGGGCGTGGCGCTGGGAGACGCCGTGGACGCGATCAATGCGGCCGCTGAAAAGGTTGGCCTGCCACCCACCATTCAGACCAAATTCGCCGGAACAGCACAAGCCTATCAGGATTCGCTGGGCAACGAGCCCGTCCTGATCGCAGCGGCAATCGCGGCGGTGTATATCGTGCTTGGGATTCTTTACGAGAGCTACGTCCATCCCATTACGATTCTCTCCACGCTGCCGTCGGCCGGCGTCGGCGCCCTGCTGGCCCTGATGCTCACCCATACCGATCTCAGTATCATTGCCATGATCGGAATCATTCTGCTGATCGGCATCGTCAAGAAGAATGCCATTCTGATGATCGATTTTGCCCTGAACGCGGAACGCACCGAGGGCAAGAATTCGCGGGATTCCATCTTCGAGGCGTGCCTGCTGCGCTTCCGCCCGATCCTGATGACCACCATGGCCGCCATGCTGGGCGCTTTGCCGCTGGCTCTCGGCAACGGCGTTGGATCGGAGTTGCGCCGCCCGCTCGGAATTACAATTATCGGCGGACTGGCAGTGAGCCAGTTGCTGACGCTCTACACCACTCCCGTGGTGTATCTGTATTTCGACCGGCTGCAACACTGGTGGTATCGCTTGCGCCACAAGGAACCGCCGCTTGGCGGGCCGGTCGGGTCGGAGGTTTGAAGTTGGAGAGGATGTTGCACAAGTCGCCCAAGTCAGTATGGATCGCAGTCGCCGGCGCGCTATTGGTTTCGAGCGCCTGCATGGTTGGGCCGAATTACAAGCGGCCCGCCGCGCCGGTTCCGCAGACGTTTAAAGAGCCGTTGCCGGACGGCTGGAAAGAGGCACAGCCCAACGACGGCGCGATCCGCGGAAAGTGGTGGGAGATTTATAACGATCCGGCGCTGAACGCGCTCGAGGAGCAGGTGAATTTATCGAATCAGAATGTGCTGGCGGCCGAAGCGCAGTACCGCGCGGCACGCTACGCAGTGGGCATCGCGCGGGCGGCGTTGTATCCGACCGTCAGCGTCGGTCCATCGATTACCGCCTCACGATCGGGTAGTCAAGGCAGCAGTCAGTTGGCCACCACAAGCGTGGTGGGCATCTATGATTTGGCCGCGAGCGCCTCGTGGGCGCCGGATATCTGGGGCGCGGTCCGGCGGAATATCAAGGCCAGCCAGGCAACTGCGCAAGCCGATTTCGCGCTGTTGGAGAATGCGCGCCTCTCGTATCAGGCCGAGCTGGCGCAAGACTACTTCAATCTGCATGGCACCGATGGCGACGAAGACTTGCTCAAGACCACGGTGAAGTCGTATCAGGAGTATCTGACGCTGACGCAGAACCGTTACAAAGGCGGCGTAGCTTCCGGCGCGGATGTGGCGCAGGCGCAAACGCAGTTGGATACCACCAGGGCGCAGTTGATCGACCTGGGAGTGGCGCGCGCGCAATATGAGCACGCCATTGCCATTCTCATCGGGAAGCCGCCCGCGGAGCTCACGGTTCCAGCGGCGCTGCTAAAGACGCCTCCACCGCCCGTCCCCGTGGCAGTCCCTTCCACTCTGCTCGAGCGGCGCCCCGACATTGCCGCATCCGAGCGCCAGATGGCATCGGTACAGGAGCAGATCGGTATCGCGGTGGCTGCCTATTATCCGACTCTGACGCTCGGCGCGTCGGCGGGGTTTGAGAATACGAATTTCGTCAAGTGGTTTACGTGGCCGAGCCGCTTTTTCTCGATTGGCCCGCAACTGTCGGAAACTGTCTTCGAGGGCGGCAAGCGGCGCGCGCAGGTGCATCAGGCGGAAGCTCTGTTCGACAATACCGTGGCGACGTACCGGCAGACGGTGCTGACAGCGTTCCAGCAAGTCGAGGATAATCTGGCGGCACTCAAGATTCTGGCCGACGAAGCGGCGGCTACCGAGCTGGCAGTCAAGGCGGCGCAGGATTCTCTTAACATTTCCACCTATCAATACAAGGCCGGCACGGTGGCGTATCTGCAGGTGATCACCGCACAGGCGGCCTTGCTGCAGGAACAGGCGGCGGCGGTGAATATCCTGACGCGCCGTATGGTTTCGAGCGTAGCTCTGGTCGAAGCCCTGGGCGGCGGCTGGGATCCTTCCACGGTGCCCACGCCGAATGAGCTCAGGCAGGGCCTGTAAATCGTGGGATGACAGGCCGGAGGCCTGTCTCACCTCTAAGTGAACAGTATTGACCGCTAACTAACCGGCTTACGCTTGCAGGCACTGAATTTACAGCATGAAGACTTGGGCCGTCGCTGAGCTACTTCCACGCGCCGAGCAGTTGCCGCACCAGCACAAGCTGTCCCAGGTGATAGGCATTGTGGTCCGCCACCAGCAGCGCTTCGCGCAAAATCGTTTGATCCTCGCCGTGCGGGATGCGCGCGTAGAGGTCCGTCCGCGGGTCTTCCACGAGCTGCCGCATAGCCGCCAGGTCGCGGTGGAATGCCGCAACGCTCTTATCCCACGCCGCGGCGTCCGGCGGCGCCGCACCGGCCGGCCAATACCCCGACGGCCAATCGGGTGAAACATGCTTCGCATTGAGGCTGAATTCCAGGATGTCCCACTGCGCGATGCGCAGATGCTCGAGCAGTTCCCACGGCGAGTGCGGCAGTCCCGGCGGCCGCACGCCGCGTAAAGCGAGCGGCATATCCGCCACCGCGGCATCGAAATCCAGATGTGCTCCCTTGCCGGCCAGCAGGTAAACTAAATGCTCCCGCAAAGATTGATCGTGCGTCATAAATCTATCCATACCAAAAAAAAGCCGCGCCCCCCATTCGCGGGAAGCGCGACCTCTTGAATTACGCTAGTCTTACAGGCCAGCCATTCTTAGTAGTCCATGCCTTCCGGGCCGCCATGGCCGCCGCCGGGCGCCGGAGCAGACTTCTTCTCCGGAATCTCGGCCACCATGGCTTCGGTCGTAAGCATCAGCGAAGCGATAGATGCGGCGTTTTGCAGCGCCGTGCGGGTCACTTTGGTCGGATCGATCACGCCCGAAACCACCAGGTCTTCGTACTGGTCGGTCTGCGCGTTGAAGCCGTAGTTGGGGTTGGAGTTCTCGCGGATCTTCTCCACTACGATGGCTCCCTCGGTGCCGGAATTCAGCACGATCTGGCGCAGCGGATCCTGGCAGGCGCGGCGTACGATGTTCACGCCGATCTGCTCGTCGCCGTCGGCCTTCAAACCTTCCAAAGCCTTGGACGCGCGCAGCAGGGCTACGCCGCCGCCGGGCACGATGCCTTCCTCGACGGCCGCGCGAGTGGCATGGAGGGCATCCTCGACGCGAGCCTTCTTTTCCTTCATCTCGGTCTCGGTGGCCGCCCCGACTTTGATGATGGCCACGCCGCCGGCCAGCTTGGCCAGACGCTCCTGGAGCTTTTCGCGGTCGTAGTCGGAAGTGGTCTCGTCGATCTGTGTACGGAGCTGCTTGATGCGGCCCTCGATGGACTTCTGGGAGCCGTTGCCATCCACGATGGTAGTGTTGTCCTTATCCACCGTGACGCGCTTGGCGCGGCCCAGGTCTTCCAGGCGCACGCCTTCCAGCTTGATGCCGGTCTCTTCCATGATGGACTTGCCGCCGGTCAGGGTAGCGATGTCGTCCAGCATGGCTTTGCGCCGGTCGCCGAAGCCGGGGGCCTTCACCGCGCAGGCGTTCAGGGTGCCGCGCAGCTTGTTCACCACCAGGGTGGCCAGGGCCTCGCCTTCCACTTCCTCGGCGATGATCAGCAGCGGCTTGCCGGAGCGCGCAATCTGCTCGAGCAGCGGCAGCAGATCCTTCATATTGCTGATCTTCTTCTCGTGGATCAGAATGTAGGGATCCTCGAGCACGCACTCCATGCGCTCGGCGTCCGACACAAAGTACGGCGACAGATAGCCGCGGTCGAACTGCATGCCGTCCACGGTGCTCAGCTCTGTAACCATGGTCTTGGATTCTTCGACCGTGATTACGCCGTCTTTGCCGACCTTCTTCATGGCCTCGGCGATGATGTTGCCGATGGTGGGATCGCTATTGGCGGAAATGGTGCCGACCTGCGCGATCATGTCACCGGAAACCGGCTTGGAGAGTTTCTTGACTTCGTCGACGGCTGCCTGCACGGCCTTGTCGATGCCGCGCTTCAGGGCCATCGGGTTGGCGCCCGCCGCTACGGCCTTCACGCCTTCACGGAAGATGGACTGCGCCAGGATGGTCGCGGTAGTGGTGCCGTCGCCGGCCACGTCAGAGGTCTTGGAGGCCACTTCGCGCACCATCTGCGCGCCCATGTTCTCCAGCGGATCCTTGAGCTCGATCTCTTTGGCCACCGTGACACCGTCTTTGGTGATGTTAGGGCCGCCGAATTTCTTCTCCAGAACGACGTTGCGACCCTTGGGGCCAAGGGTTACCTTCACGGCGTCGGCCAACTGGTTGACGCCGCGCAAAATCGCCTGACGGGAATTTTCTGCGTATATAATCTGTTTCGCCATTGATTCTCCTTACTTTTAGGAAGCTTTCTTGGCCACTTTGGGCTGGGCTTCCAGAATGCCGAGAACTTCGTCCTCACGCATGATCAGATACTCGTCACCATCCAGCTTGATGTCGCTGCCGGAATATTTGCCGAACAGAATGCGATTGCCGACCTCTACATCGAGGGGCACCAGCTTGCCATCTTCCAGACGTTTGCCTTTACCAACTGCGACAACTTCGCCTTCCTGCGGCTTTTCCTTCGCGGAATCGGGGATGTACAGGCCACCTTGCATGGTTTCCTTTTCCTCGATCCGTTTGACCACAATGCGGTCGTAGAGCGGACGGATTTTCATTGAGATTTACAACCTCCACTTTCAGTTATGTCTTCGGGGTAAATTGGAATCCGGCTAAACCGAAGTCCAATTATTATTATTAGCACACTCCGGCGGCGAGTGACAAGAATTGCCTGTAACAGATTGAAAACAATAATACAATTTTTGCTTGACGAAAGGCGCCCGAAATCAGCGTACAGGATCTCGACCGGCTCCTGCGCGAAAAGCACGAGGATATTCAAGTGCTGGATGTCCGGCGGCCGGCCGATTGGGAAGAGGGTTACATACAGGGCGCCACGCCGATGCCGTTGAGCCAGCTTCTGGCGGCGATGGGCCAGCTCGACGGAGGTCGCCCTATCGCCGTGCACTGCAAGGGAGGCTATCGCAGCTCGATTGCCGCCAGTCTGTTACAACGTGCCGGCTTTCCCCGGGTGTTGAATGTCAAGGGCGGTTTTGACGCTTGGAAAGCGGCGGGCCTGCCTGCGGAGTAGCGAACCGCGCCTGTTCACGTAGCGCTGTGTAACAACTCCTGCACGGCCCGATAGCCCTGATCGATGGCCTGGTCGGTGTAAGCCGCAGCGGCGGCATCGGAGTTGGCAATCGCGATACGGCCAAAGCGCCTTCTTCCCACCTCGCAAGGCCGTTGGCCCTCCGGCCAATCCGGGTCCCATAGCGCGTTGTACTCATAGGCGTAGCCGTGGGGCCAGCGGTTGACAGTGATGGCAGTGATGTCGCGCGCCGGATCGAAACCGCCGGACCCCAGAATCCGGCCTAGTTGATCCCGGATCTTCCACTCAAAGGTGGCGAACGGCGTGGTCAGCAATTCCACGCGTCCGGCACGGTGCTGCTCCCGCTCCGGCAATCCAGGCTTGCAAGGTGTGCGGGTCATGCGCAGCAGGATGGGCTGCTCGGGCGACTCCGGGCACTGGTAGCCGCCAATACTCACCGGCTGATCGAGATGGACTCCCGTGTGATACATGCCAGGTGAAGACACGCTGCGAACACCCAGCTTCTGAAAGGCCGTCCAGTTTCGCGCGGCGACCACAGTGTAGACCAGCGGCACTTTCGCGCCGTATCGCAGCGCGCGCTTCTGCTCGTCCGGTAATTCCGGGCACACATACGGGATCACCATGTTCCAACACGCCATGATCGCCGCCTTCGCTCGCACCCTGTAGACCTGCTTTTCGCGTGCGTAAGTGACTTCGACTTCTTTGGAAGACACCGGATCGCCCAGATGGCGCGCGCTCACCGCCGTACTATTCAAGCGAATGCGCACCGGCGAGTCTTTGCGGTCCAGGCGGCTGTAGTCGAACTTTGCGGTGACCACGTCCTCCGCCGTCCTTCCCGGCGCTACGCCCGGGACGAGTACTCTCACAAGCATTCGCGCAATCGACGCGTTGCCATCGGGAAAGTGGAAGTAGTAAGGCTCGGGATCCTGCACCAGGTCGCCGCCAGGGGTAAAGTCGACGCGAGGCGTTGGCACGCGATCGAGGTTCATTCCCTCGAATCCCGCGTAACGCATGGCCCAGCAATCCAGCGCCGAAACCGCATCGATACCCACGCCAAAGAGGTCGTGCGTGCGCGTCTGATAGAACTGGACCACCTGAGGATCGGCCTTGACCAGATTCAACAGAAAATCCTTGTAACTCACCCGCGAGAGCCGGTCCTTTTTCTCCGCCTGCGAGAGCCCCGGCATGTAATCCACCTTGCCGGTTTGGAGGCGGGCAATGTCAGTCTTGGCAGCGGCCGAAAGCGGGGCCATGGCCAGAAATTCGGCTAAAGTGTTGCCTTTCGCCTGTCCGGTTACCAGGCGATCCACGCCGAAGGTTTCTTTGTCGAAGAAGGTAGCCGTCCCTAGTCCGCGATAAACCTTGCGATCGGCGCACTTAGCCTCTAGCGCGGCTGGATCGATGCCCAGAGCCGTCATCAGGCCGCGGGCTTCCTTGCTATAACTATACGGCGATTCGATCGCCAGAGTGCCGCCGTTGGCCACTAGCACGCGTCCGCCGGCCGTGATCTCGTTGCGTTTGGCATGGCCGCCAAAGTCGTCGTGATTGTCCAGGATGAGGATGCGCGCCGACGGACTGGTGCGTGCGCGGTAGAAATACGCCGCGGCCAGGCCGCTGATTCCGCCGCCGATGACGATCAGGTCGTATATTTCGCGCGTATCGACGGGCGGCCCCGCCGTTTTCCAGAATGTCCCATCCCGCAACGCGTGAGCCGTTTCGAACGATCCGTCCGGGCTGCCCCGCATGCCGGTGAGCGCCGGCGGATAATAGCCGGGGGCGTCTTGTTGCGCGGCCTTCGCGGGCTCCTCCATCCCGAGAAGCCAGGCGGCCGTACCGGCGGCCATCGCCGCACCGTTCAGGAAATCGCGGCGGGCGATCAGGCGTTGCATGCCTAAGTCCTTGTCTGGCTGGCGATCGCTCATATCTGCTCAATCGCCGGCAGTCTCGACCGCGAGCGTAGGCGGCCGGGAGATCCAAATCATCGACCAGGCGAAACCGACTAAGAGCAGCCCCCCATAGAGGTACGGCAGTATCGAGTACGGCGGGGCGGGAACCGGATAAAGGCTGCCAAGCAGCGCTGCTCCCATCGCGAGAACAGCTAAAATGGAAATACCGATGGCCCGCGGAGTCAAGCGGCCTTGTGAGCGCAAATAGAGCGGCGCGGCCGCGGAGACCAGGATATACACGGTAACAAACCCGAACGTTGCGAGAGTTCCGGTAAGGCCGTAGATGTCAAACAAGCTCACCCTTCGCAAAGTCATGATCCCAGCGGGCAGAAAGGCGGCGACGGAACTCAGCAGCACGGCGCGATGTGGGGTTCGATTCTGTTCATGCGCCTCGCCCAGCACGGAGTGCAGCGCGCCATGCCGCGCCATGAGAAAAAGCACACGCGCGGCCGCAGTGATGCAAGCCAGAAAGCACGAGAAAAAGCTGAGCACCGCGCCCAGATCGGTAAGCGTGCCCACCAGTGGCGGGAGTCCGGCTTTTTGCGCGAGTACGTGCAAAGGCGCGAGACTCTTGTCCAGAGGTTGTGTCTCGCCTCGAAAACCCAGTACTTCCGCGTACGCGCAAAGGAAGAAGAACAGGCCGGCCAGGGCCGCGCTCCATTTGACGGCGCGCGGGATACTGGTCAACGGATTCCTGGCTTCCGAACCGAGCGAGGTTGCGCTCTCGAACCCTACCGAGCTGAATATCGCAAGCACCAGCCCCAGGCGAAGCTTTTCCGGAGTGACTCCTCGCAACGTGAACTGCCCGACGTCCAGGCGCCAGCCGTGCTTAACGATGATGCCGAGCGCAACGACGGAAATCAGAGCTACCGATCCTGCTTCCAGCCAAAGCATGAGGCGTGTGGACATTTGTACGTCGCGATAGGCCAAATAGCACGCGAACACCATCACTAGCGCGGTCGCTAACAACGGAGAAGCCTGCGTTCCGAAGCGATCCCGTAAGATGACATTGGCATAGTTGGTGACGCCGGCGCTGACAGCCGCGGCCGTGGCGACATAGGCGATCACTAAAGCCCAACCGGCGAGCACGCCGAATCTTGGATGCATGTGGTCGGTAATGTAGGTGTATAGAGAGCCCGGCGAGGCCGAGATTCTGGCGAACTGGTTCACGTTGAGGGCAACCAGCAGAATGGTGATGGTGGAAATGAGAAAAGCCAGCGCACAGCCATCGCCCGCCAACCCGAATACGATGGGCACGGTCATGACGGGAGCGCCGGTGGGGGCGATGAGCGCTACGGATTGAGCCAAAGTCTCGCTAGGCGACAGGGCGGCTGACTTCAGTCCATAGGAGGATGTTGGAGACTCTGGCGCGGACGGGGCGGCGGGGTTTACCAACCTTGCCGAGGTATTGCCAAGTTCCATCCAATTATACTAGCATCAGATGGAAGCGATCGTTCCGGCTTGGACCATAGGCCCGCCGCATCCGCATTGGCGAACGTCCTGCCGCTTGTCAGCTCAGTGGCTGAGCAAATCGCGACTCATTCCAGCGATGTAAGAGAGGCGGCAACATGGCAACAACAACTGACATCCAGATTCCGGAGCACAGCGCGGCTTCGGCCCAGATTTCACACACACCCATTTCCCATCAACCCGGGCATCCACTCGATCCTTTGTCCGCCGCCGAGCTGGAGGAGGCAGTACTTTTACTGGAGCGGGAAAAGCACCTCGGCGAAAATGTTCGGATTGTCTCCATCAATTTGACAGAGCCCGCGAAGAACCTGGTCGAGAAGCATCGGCCCGGGAGCCCGTTTGAACGGAAGGCGGTGGCTATACTCCTCGACCGCGCCAAGCGCTCGGCGTACGAGGCGGTGCTGGATCTGGCCGATAAGTCAGTCACGTCGATAACCGAGCTTCCGAGCGGCGTGCAGCCTTCCATCATGCTCGACGAGTTCAGTGAGGGCGAGCAGGCCGTCCGGCGCTCGCCTCTTTTCCAGGCCGCGCTGCGGAAGCGCGGTGTGACGGACGCCGATCTGGTGATGGTGGAACCTTGGTCGGCTGGCATGTACGGCACCGAATTGCCGGAAGATAAGGGTCTGCGGAGAATGCGGGCGCTGTGCTTTGTCCGGTCCGAGCCTAAAGACAATGGCTACGCGCGACCCATCGACAGCATGGTGATTGTCGTGGATCTCTACAAAATGGAGGTGACCCGCATCGAGGAATACGGCATCGTGCCGTTGCCGCCCGAGAGCGGTAATTGGGCGCGCGAGTACGTTCCCAACATGCGGAAGGATCTCAAGCCGGTGGACATCGTGCAGCCGGAAGGCCCCAGCTTCACGGTGGAAGGCAACCAGGTCCAGTGGCAGAAATGGAAGTTTCGCGTAGGCTTCACTTCGCGCGAAGGCCTGGTGCTGCACACCATAAGCTACGACGACGATGGTGTGGAACGCCCCATCCTTTACCGCGCATCGATTTGTGAGATGGTAGTTCCCTATGGCGATCCAGGCGAGCAGTACTATCGCAAGAATGCGTTTGACATCGGCGAATACGGTCTCGGCATGCTGGCTAACTCGCTGGCGTTAGGTTGCGATTGTCTGGGCGTGATCCATTACTTCGACTTTCCTCTGGTGGACAGCCACGGCAAGGTCACTCCGCTCAAAAACGCGGTGTGTCTGCACGAGGAAGACGTCGGCATTCTGTGGAAGCACACGGATTGGCGCACCGGCCAATCGGAAGTGTGCAGGTCGCGGCGGCTGTCGGTATCCTTCATTGCTACCGTCGGAAACTATGAATATGGATTCTATTGGTATTTCTACCAGGACGGATCGATTCAATGCGAGATCAAGCTGACGGGAATCATGAACACCACCGCATTGGCGCCGGGGGAGAAATCGCCGTACGGCGTGGAAGTCGCCCCACGATTGAATGCGCCATTTCATCAGCACATTTTTGCGGCCCGGCTGGTGACCGGCGTGGACGGTCCGAACAATTCGGTCTACGAAGTGAACAGCGTCGGCGTGCCTACTGGCGAGGGCAATCCGCACGGCAATGCGTTCGTCGCCGAGGAAACGCTGCTCTCCACCGAACAGCAGGCGCAACGGCGGGTAAATTCGGCGACCGCGCGTTTCTGGCGCGTGGTGAATCCGCGCAAGAACAATCGGCTCGGGCGGCCGGTGGGGTATCGTTTGGTTCCGGGCGAAAACTGCCCGCCGCTGGTGCAGCCGGACGCCGCGGTAATGCGCCGTGCCGGGTTCACCTCGAATCACGTCTGGGTGACGCCCTACCATCCGCAAGAGCGGTACGCGGCCGGCGAGTATCCGAATCAGCACCCGATAGGAGACGGTCTGCCGCACTGGACTAAGGCGAATCGAAACGTCGACGACACCGAGATCACGCTGTGGTACGTCTTCGCGCATAATCACGTGCCGCGTCCCGAGGACTGGCCGGTGATGCCCGTGGCGACGATCGGGTTTCAATTCCGTCCCGACGGATTTTTCGAGCGTAGCCCCGCCATGGACGTGCCTCCGCCGCCTGCGAAAGTATGTTGCCACTAAGTACGGGCGTTCGCAAGTTATGAAACGATTGTCTCTCTTGCTGACACTGTTCGCGGCTGTTGCCAGCGCGGGCACGCTGTATCTTCCGGCCTATCCGGCTGCCGTCCTGGTGTTCGATGAGTCCAAGGGCCAGATCGTCGACCGCATCCCTCTGGAAACCGGTACACCCATGTCGATGCGCTTGGCGCCGGATCACAAGAAAATCTATGTTACGACCGTCGATCACAACGGCATCGAAGTGATTGACGTCTCGACGCGCAAGGTGATCAATCATTTCGTGCTGAATACGGCAACCAGGCAGTACCGGTTTCGCAGCGGCGCGGTGGACGCGGATGGCAAGTTCTTCTACACTGTGACCAAGCAGATTGACAAGTTCCCGGAACACTTCGAAGTGGCCAGAGCCAAGTACACGGTGATCGATCTGGAGCAGCAGAAGATCGTCCGCACCGCGGACATGTCACGCGAGGACGAGCTAACCAACCGTTACTCATTTGAGGTTTCGCCCGATGGAAAGTATCTATACCAGTTCGGGCCTAAAATCACCATTCTCCAGACCTCGGACTTCAAGGTAGTCGATCACCTGGACTTGGCGCAACCGGATTTCGCCGGCATGGAAAATGTCCACCTGGGAAGCGATTTGGATTTAATCAGCCAGCCCGGCGTGCACACGTCCATCTTCAACTCGGCCGATCCGATCGTCCACAACCGTGTCTTTGGCCTCGCTCGTTTCGATCTGGCAACGCGGCAGGTGACCTATAATCCGATCGGACCCGCGCCGCCCGGTATGGCGGGTCTGCAGGTCACTCCGGACAAGAAGTTAGCTTACACAATCGTCGCAAACGGAATGCACGGGAATAAGCGCTGCGAGTTCTGGTCGTTCGATTTGACCACCGATCGTTTGACTCAGAAAGTCGAAGTTCCTTGCCGGACGCGCTTCAGTTTCAGCATGTCGAGTGACGGCAAGAAGCTCTACATCTATGGCGCCGGCTTTGAGATTGAGGTTTACGATACCGCCACACTCAAGCTGGAGAAGACGTGGAATCTCCAGAATGACATCACCTACGCGGGAATCATTGTCCTGCCGTAGCGTTTCAAGCTAGAGCCGCGAGCTAGCTAGCCGCGCTGCGAGCGATCATAGAGGATGCGGCCTCCGACGATGGTCATGTCCACCTTCAGGCCCAGGAGCTTGTCTGGCGAGATGCTTAGCGGGTCCTGGGGCAGCACGATCATATCGGCCAGCTTGCCCGCTTCGAGCGTGCCTTTGAGCTTCTCTTCACGCGTCAGGAAAGCGCCGTTGCGCGTATACATGGTGATGGCGTCTTTGATGCTGACCGCCTCTTCGGGACCGTAGACTTGGCCGCTTTCACCTTTGCGCGTGACGGCCGCGTAGAGTCCGACCATGGGCCCGATCGGGAGATTGTCGCTGCCGAACGCCATGTAAATCCCATGCCGGATCGGTGTCGTAATGGCGTTGTTGGTGGCCAGGCGCTGCCCCTCGAGGGTCTCCACGTAGCGGCCCTCCAGATTGTAAGTGAAGTTGGGCTGCTGTGCGATGAAGATCTTATCGCTCTCCATGAGCTGCAGTGTGCGCTCCGGAGGAAGAACCGTGAAGTGGCAGAGATAGTGCCGGTGGTCGCGGCGCGGGTAGTCATGCAACACCCTATCGAGCGCATCCACGGTCATGGCAATAGCGGCATCGCCAATGGCGTGAATGCCGAATTGCCAACCGAGCTGGTGGCCCTCCTCGATGTTTGCGTGAATCTGCTCCGGCGTGAAGAACGCCCGTCCGCGGAATCCCGGCTGTCCTTTGTAATCGACCAGCGACCATGCCGTTGGGCCGGTGAACCCCCCATCGGCGGGCATTTCGCCGATTGATCCGACGCGCAGCCGCTCGGTGCCGTCGCCGGTCTTGCGGCCAAACTCCCTCAGCTTCAGGGCGCCGGCTTTGGCGTTCCCGGCTTCGGATGGGTATGCGATCTGAATGGAGGCGCGCGGCAGCTCCGTGCCGTGTCTTTCGTAGAGAATATCCCACTCGCCATACGAGCCCACCACATCGGGTTCCACCGTGGCGCCGGCTTCGATGACGCTGGTGATGCCGAGCTTGAGCTGATCGCGCACGTTTTCTAACAGGCTCTCACGGACGTCTTGCGGCTTGTCCCGGGGGACCAGGCTCGTGTAGAGATCCGACCGCTCGCGAATCACGCCGTTCGGTTCGCCATTTGCATCTTTTTCGATGAGGCCACGATCCGGATTGGGCGTAGCCCGGTTGATGTCCGCCAGTTCCAATGCCTTACTGTTGCCGACCGAGCTATGCGCGCCGGCGCGCGTGAGCACCACTGGGTGGTTGGGCGCGGCCTCGTCCAGATCGGCGCGTAGAGGCTTCCGCTGTTCGGTGAAATGGTATTCGTCCCAGTCGCCGCCGGTGATCCACTCGCCGGGACCCAGTTCCTTCGCCTTGTCCCGAACCTGCTGCTTCATCTCGACCAGCGATTTCGTCTCGCGAAAGTCGATGTAACGGCGGGAATGGCCGCCCAGATGGATGTGCGTGTCGAAGAATCCGGGCAGCACGGTGCGGCCGCCGAGATCGATGGAGCGAGCGGACTGGTAGCGATCGCGAAGCTCGTTACCGCCCACGGCCAGAATTCGTCCATCTTTGATCGCGATCGCCTGGCGGATCGAAAACGCGTCGTCCACGGTGACAATATTGCCGTTGAATAGAACCAGATCGGCGGCCTCGCGTTGTGATTGCGCCTTGACAAGGGCCGCCTGACTCAGCGTGAGCACGCCTGCCGCACCGAAGAATTGCCGTCGCGACCAATCCATCCAGTCACCTCGCAGTGTCCTTCAACCTTACAATAAACGTTGGCAGAGTGCTATGAAGATAGCGATCATCGATAGCGGGATCCATCCCGGCCATCCGCATGTCGGCGAAATCGCCGGCGCGGTTGAAATCACGCCTGCCGGTGAGGGCCCGGATGCCATCGACCGGTTGGGGCACGGAACCGCGGTCGCGGGCGCCATTCGCGAAAAAGTGCCGGACGCCGAGCTGTACGCTGTCAAAGTTTTCGACCGGAGGCTGGCGGCGAACATCGGCGTGATTCTTCGCGCACTGGCCTGGTGCCGGGAACATCGCATGGATATCGTCAACCTGAGCCTGGGGACCGAGAATCCGGCACATCGCGCGAGCTTCCTCAACGTTTTGGGCGACGACTTGCTGGTAGTCAGCGCGGCCCATGTTTTGCCCGGCAGCTTGCCTGGGGTCATCGGCGTAGCCTCCGATTCCGATTGCCCTCGCGATGCTTTCCGCTATCATGCGGGTGTGTTTCAGGCGTCCCCGTATCCGCGCCCGATTCCAGGCGTTCCCATCGATCGCAACCTGCAGGGAACCAGCTTCGCGGTTGCCAACATGACGGGCTTCGTCGCGCGCGGATTGCGGAACACGCCGCGATCGGCGATTCGAGAGGCGCTGATTGCGCAAGCAGTCAGAACGTGATTCGGCCGGTCAATTGGAGCGCCCGTGGGCCCGCGCCTTCAGCGCTTTGCATAGCTGTGATTTGACCGAAGCCGGCTACCCCCAATGTCAAGCTGGCTGGAGGAGCGTAGTTCGGATGATTAGCAATATTGGATGCCTGCAGGCCAAGTTCCATCCGAACGCTTTCAGCCAGAGGAATGTGCTTGATCAGCGACAAGGAAAAAACGTTCGTGCCGGGACCGACAATGCCGCCTGACTGCGAGTCGCCGAACCTGCCGATATTATTATTCGGGTCGACGAATGCGTTCGGATTGATCCATTGGTTGATCGACTGGCCGGCGTAAGGACTTACTCCTGCTACCGTGTCTGCGCGTCCGCCGTTGGCGTTGAAGATGTTGTAGCCCGTGCCGGATGGGTCGTTCAGCGTCGCCACGGACATGAACGGCCCGGTCTGAACCACGCCGACCCCGCTCAACTCCCAGCCCCCGACGATCCGATCGACCACGCCGTTGGCTCCGCTCAAGAAAGTCTTACCCTTTCCAAATGGCAGAACGTAGAGAAACGTCACCAGGAACCGCTGGCGGCGGTCATACGGCGTATTGCCATAGTCGATCCCAGGGTTGTAAGGATCGCTCAAAGTATTGCCAAATTCGTTGACGAAGCTGCTGGCGCTGGTGTAGGGAGCTCCATTGACGTTGGTCAGGTCTCGTGTATACGCATAACTCGCCTCGAATTGAAAGCTGCTGCTGCGCTTGTGGACCGAGACTGTTCCGGAATTGTAGTTGCCGTAGCCCAGCAGACTTGTCCCCGTGGCAATGTACGACATTAGCGGGAAAGGAATACTGGCTTGCGTAGCCGGGTCGGAAAAGCCCAAAGTGTTCGCGTGAACTTGATCCGCGTTGACCACCGTCGGAATGTTATAGGAGTGATTGCCGGCGTACGATAAGCGTATGCCTATACCCTTGTTCAGGTCCCGCTCCAGCGTGAGGTTCCATTCCTCGACGATAGGGTCCTTATATTTGATCTCCGACGCCAGGTCGAAGAACTGCGTGCCAGGCTGCGCGATGTTGGACGGAAAAGAATAGGGAAACGTGTATTGGGGTGTGCCATCGGCATTGAACGCGTTTGAAAAGAAGCCGACGTCGCTGGATCCAACCGACCACCCGTTGATAGCCGTGCCGCTCATCAGCGCTTCAATAAATCGTCCGTATCCTCCGCGAATCACGGTCTTGTTTCCGCCTCCTATGCGATAGGCGAAGCCCACGCGGGGCGCAAAATCTCTTTTGGAAGAAAAGCGTAAATCCGATGGAACACCGACTTGCGACGCAAGGATCAGCGGAGTCGGAGCAATGGACTGCACAAACTGCGGATTGATGTTGGCGAAGGCGGCCTGGTTGGGCAGAATCACCGCGCCAGCGACAGTCTGGCCATTTATCACGCTCGAATAGTACGGATCGAAATTCACTACATTGTTATTCTTGTCGTGGAAGCCGGGATGGTACTCCCAGCGCAAGCCATAGTTGATAGTGAGGGACTGTGAGACTTTCCAATCGTCCTGGCCGAAGAAGGCGTAATGCTCGGCGTAGGCATTGGTATTCGGGTTCACCACCGAGGCGATGGTAGTCAGGTCCGGATAGCCCAACAGAAACGAAGCAAAAGGCGTCGCCGCCCCGTTTCCGAGATATTGGCTGAGCACCGAGCCGTTGAACTGATAATTGCCCATGCGGTAGTTGTTAAACACCTGCGTGAATAGGCTGCTGAGATACCGGAAGTCGCCGCCGAACTTCAGCGTGTGTTTCTGTTTGGTCCAGGTAAAGGTGTCCGTGAGCTGGTAGGTGCCCTCGTGCGGATTGGTGTCATTGGCCTGGCCCTGAATCCCCATGAACCCCGTAATGGTCAAAGTGGGAATGTCATCTCCTGGAGGAATGCCCCCTGGCAAATCCGTCAGACCCAGGGTGTTGGCGGCCTGCTGGGCCGTTATGCCATAGGTGACGTCCCGATGGACAAGGCTGAAGCCGCCGCGCAGCTCGTTCACCATGGACGGAGAAACAATCCAATTGTAAGACGCCGCCAGGGCATTGTAGATCTGGGGAGTCGAGACACTCCCAAGAAGCGGAGTGCTGGGGTTGCCGGAGGGGTCTATCTGCTCGCCGGTGATACGGCGATTCTTGTAGGTGTACCGGACGTACACCAGATGCTTCGGGCCGAGGGTCTGGTCGATGCGTACGTCGTCTTGCGCGCTGTTAATGGGAATGGCATAGCTGGCAAGATAGTTGTTCGCAATTGATCCGGCAGGTCCGTAATTCGGCAAGGGATAGATGAGGTTCAGCAACTTTTGAGCGTACGGATTCAGTTGGCTCTGGGGAATGATGTTGCCTGGATAGCCAGTTAACTGGTTGGCTGAGCCGCCCTGGCTGGGATCGAGATAGGCGGACACGTCCCCGTTGCGCATGGATTGAGTGGGAACGCTCAAGAGCGCGGTCAACGATTTCGGCAATCGAAGCGCTTCGAAGCTTCCGAAAAAGAATGTCTTGTTACGGCCGTTGTAAAGTTTCGGGATGATGATCGGGCCGCCCACGTACACACCAAAGTCGTTTAGCTTGACAGGCGTGACTTCGTGACTGAAGGTGTCGCTGGCATTGAAGTAGGTGTTCTGTAGGTTTTCGAACGCGCCTCCATGGAAATCGTTCGTACCGGACTTGGAAACCGTAGTGATGTCGGCAACCCCTCCGTATTCGGCGGGATTCAGGGTCTCGCTGATCTTGATCTCCTCAATCGCATTAAAGGACGGGAACAGTTCGGTGAGCGCGCCCAGCGAACCGGGACCGACGGAACTGATGCCATCGATCGTGAATGAAAGCTGCGAAGGTAAGGCTCCCGATACAACTATGTTGTTGGCGCTGTCGATCTGCACACCTGGCTGCGCCGTGAGCGTCGAGTAGGCGCTGGTGGAACCACTCGCGCGCGTGCCGATCGACACGGGAAGGTCGGTCAACTCAAGGCTACCCTTGGTCTCCGCGACGTTCGAGGCATCCGTTTGCACAACGGCGACCGCCTCCACGGTCACCGCAGTAGCTTGCGAAGCAACCGTCATCAGGACATCGATGCGCACGGTGTCTCTGGCGGCTAAATCGAACGGCTGGTACTCCGTGACTTGAAACCCGGACGCTTCCACCTTGAGCTTGTAGTTTCCGACATCCACGTTGACGAACTCATAGGCTCCGTTCGCATTCGTTGTTGCTGAACGTGTCGCGCTGGTTCCAGTGTTGAGGAGGCTGACCTTGGCCGCGGGAACCAGGCTGCCCGAAGGGTCCTTCACGCTGCCCAGCACGGCGCCGAAGGTGGACTGGCCGTAGCTCGCCTGACGGAACGCCAGAACGCAAAAGATCGCGAAGGCCAGGTAGAAAACAGAACGTATCAGCCGGCGACCATGAGACATAAAGAAAGCCGGGTATGTTGCACAAGATGCAGTGGACATCAGATCTCTCCTTCTGAATTTCGATCGGTACTCAATTCAAGGGCCGCGTTAGGAAGCCGTAAAGATGCTTCAATCAAAGTTTTGGATGGGCCCTATATCGATTCCATTGGGCTGCTCATCGGAGAGCTTGAGCCAACCCCATTGTGGCTGCTGCCTCTTCTACGAACAGAAAAAGGCCGGCTCGTAGAAGATGGCTCGTACAGCGGGAAACGTTTACGCTGCACCAGTTAGATGAACTTTTGGCCTTCAAAGATCAGAAAGCGTGTGGCGTCCACTGCCCCTGATCTAAGGAAATAACCAACGTGGGTTAAAGGAAATTTGGAGGGTAGTATAACCAACCGCTGTCATAGTGTCAAGGACAAAGTTAGTGCAATTTTGTGCGAGCCGCGCACAGTCCGCGCTGGACCCGCGGGCGAATCCAGGCTATACTCTCTCGAAAGGGACACCTATGTCGATTCGTCTTGTCGCTCTACTGACCCTTGCTGTGGCGCCCGCATTTTGTGAAGACTGGAACGCGCGCCTGGCCGCCCAATACATGGACTCGCGCCAGAAGGAGTGGGTCGCGTGGCCCACGGCCCTGCACTCGGGCGTGGCCTGTGTGTCTTGCCACACCGGCTTGCCGTACCTGCTGGCCCGACCGGCGCTCCGGCACGCATTGAAGGAGAAGACCGGCCCCACGCTGTACGAAGGGGTGCTGGTCGCCAGCATGCGGTCGACCGTGATCCGCACGGACGCCAACGATCTGTTCGGTGGCCTCAAGGGCCTGATCGTGGATCAGGTCTATGGCGCGCAGGTGGTGCTGGCCTCGCTCGTACTGGCGATGGACGATCAACCGCGCGGCAGGTTGAGCGCGGAAGGCGAAAAGGCGTTCGATCGCATGTGGTCGCTGCAGGTAAAGAGCGGGCCCGACAAGGGCGCTTGGCTTTGGTCGGACTTCGACCTCGATCCCTGGGAGACCAAGGACGCCGCCTTCTATGGCGCCGCGCTGGGGGCCTTGGCGACCGGTCTGGCTCCGGCTGATTATCAGTCTCGTCCGGAGATCCAGGAGAACGTGGCCGCTTTACGCATCTATCTTCGCGAGGGCCAAAAGACCCAGCCGTTGCATAACCGGGTGTTCCTGCTGTGGGCGTCGTCCAAGCTGCGAGATTTGCTGCCCGACGCCGACAAGCAAGCGATCCTGGATGAGCTGTGGCGCAAACAAGAGGCGGATGGCGGATGGACGATCCAGTCGCTCGGCCAGTGGAAGAAGCGCGACAAGGCGCCGGCCGCGGTCGGCTCGAACAGTTACGCCACTGCGCTGATTGCATTCTCGGTAGAACAGGCCGGGATCCAACCGTCGCAGGCGGGTTTGTCCAAGGCGCTGGCGTGGCTCAGGACCCACCAGGACCCTCAGGGCGGCTACTGGGCCGCGGAATCGATGAATCACAAACATGACCCTGGAACAGTCCCCGAGAAGTTCATGACCGACGCCGCCACCGGCTATGCCACGGCAGCCTTGCTCGGAGCCGGCGACGAAGGCGTTCAGCGGACCGCTTCCAATTCGAAGCCTCGTAATCGATAGCGGAAACTCACGTGCGTGCTGAGCCTGGCATCGCACCACTCGATGCCGCGATCGATGGCGTCCAGTTCCGCGCGCCATAGCGCAGTCGTGCCACCCGATTGGTAGAAGCTGCGGCAAAGTATCAGATGACGCCGGAACCCCGCGGTCAGGCGCGCCTCATAGTGCGATAGCAAGCCGTCCGCGGAACCGTCATTAGCAAGCGCGCGGATCACCGCCGAGGCTAGGATCGCTTCGCGGATAGCATGCGCGGTTCCGTCGCCGCAGATCGGATCGAACGCCATCGCTGCTGGTCCACAGGCCAGCCAACCGGGGGCGCAGAGCGGCGAAGCAATTCGCGCGTAGGCTGGAAACTCGCCCGAAGAGGAGCTGCGATGGGCGAGCTCCGCTGCAACCACTCTGCTCCGGCCGGCCAAAACTTCAGGCGCTTCTCCAACCGCCAGAAGCCATCCCGATGGGGGCGAGCTCGGAACCAGGAACAACCAGCCGTTCTCCAGCGATTCAATCCAGCAAGCGCCCGGATCGGAGCTGTGCTTGAGCGCCACGGGTACTGTGGAAGCCATGCGCGATCCAAAACAATGTTCCACTGTGTGGGCAGGGAGAGGCCGCGCCGCGAACACCGTCCAGCACGCTTCCTGAGTTGGATTGCATTCCGGGAGGAGCACAGGCCGGATGTTCTCGAGCAGAACCTTCTCCGACACGACGACCGCGGAGTGCTCCACCGCGACCGCTTTCGCACCCGGCCCCCAAGCCACGACGCGCTTTTCAATCCGAGGCAAGTCATGGAAGAGGCCGGGCTGTTCGAAAACATCCCGAATCAGCGCGATCGCCTGCTCACCCAGCATGATCGCGGGTAACCTGGGGCGATCTACATGCTCGAGAGCGACCTGGAGACCCGCCTTATGGAGCAGATGCGCGCAGCAATACGCCGCCACTCCGTCCCCACGGATGACTACGTCCATCACCTATGGTAGAACCACGATGCCGGCGTAAGTGACGTCAGTGTGCAAATCCCAGGTCTTTTCGTACTTGAGGGTGGCGGCGTCGTAGACTTCGATATCGAATCCCGCCCCATAGATGTAGAGTTTCTTCCCATCGGCCGAAATGCCGAGCGTGAATCGCGTGCGGCAAGGGACGTCCGCCTTCTGCGTAATGCGGTCGCTCGCCAGGTCGAACGTCCAGAACTCGCATCGCTTGTTCCCGTGTATTCCATTGGCTACGACCGTGTAAGCCCACTTCTTGTCCGGCGTGACCTCGATACCCGCCATGCCGGCCGGAGCCGGTCCAATCGGATTGAAGTCGATGTGCTTCGTGTTCAGGTCGAAGCGAGCCAGGCCAAAAACGTGGTTGTGAACGATGGGGTCGGCCCAAACGAACATGGCGGTGTGCTCTCCAGGCTCATTGATCAGATCGAGATCGCTGCCGAAGTGTACGTTCTCCATCCCTGGAGCTTCCGGTCTGGCCAGGTCGATATGATCGAGCACTTTGAAGTCACTGGCCTGAAGAATAGTGATCTTATCGCCGAACTGGTACAGATACTGGCCGTCCGGCGAAACGTCAATCGCTCCGGTCCCGTAGTCGCCTTCGTTCTGGGGCTCTTCCTCTTTGGGAATTTCCACGGTCTTGACAATCTTCTGCTGGTTCAGATCGATGACCGTGTACTTAGGCTTGGCGACTTCATAGTGCTCCGGAAACTTGGTGATTTCCTTGGTGACCGCATAGAACAGCTTACCGTCGGGGTCCGGCGTTCCCGCAAAAAAGCGATATTGTTTGGTCGCCGTGTTGAGCACAAAGTGATTCGTCACTTTGCGCGTCGCGACGTCAATTACCTCGATACCATTGTGGTCGATGGTGGTGACGTAGATCTTCTTGTGATCCGGCGACAGGCGAATCGACATAGGGGTGCCGGTCTCGAGCGGAATACGGTCGACAATTTGGGCCTTCTGCTCGTCGAATACAAGAACGGCGGCGGGGTAGGCGGGCAGATACAGAGTGCCGGCACCGGCGAAACCGGCGAGCACCGCGCCGCTAGCGGCCAGCAGTATCAGTCTTGATAGGGCCATGGCCATGGAGAATTCTATGGGAACACCAGATCGAGATTTCGCCAGTCTTTCGTAGCGGAGGCGCACTTGGCGGTCCAGTCGGGTGCGTTGTTCAAATGATCGGGAACCTGCGCCGGCCAGTAACAACTGACAAAGCAGTCATAGATGTCGCGCTCGACGGGCTGGCAAAGCCCGGCCGCGCCACCGGCCGCGTCAACTTCCCAGCCGGGCGTGAACATCAATGAGCACCCCATCGGAACGTGGGGGCGCGGCTGGTTGGCCGGCCGGTCCTGCAAGGCGACGACGTCGTCAGTGCGCGAGGCAACATAGGCGTCGATGCGGGCGGCCTTCTTATTCAGTGGTCGCATGTGTCTCATGGTGCTTTCCTTTCGGCGAAATGCTCCAAAAACCCCGGGTTCCTGGCCGCGATCGCGCCATAAATTTCAAGGCATGTGTTGGTCCAGTCCCGTATCCAATCGCAATAGTGGAGATTGGGATGGCCCGTATCTCCGTAGCGTACGAATGCTTCGTGGTGGCAGCCCCCAGCGCATAGGGGCCGCGCCCAGCACGTGTGGCAATCGTATTTGGAATCGATATGGCCGCGGCGTAGAAAATCAGCCTGCTTCTCGCGGTCGATGCCCGTGGAGACGTGCCCCAGCGCGTGGACATCGGAATCGACAAAACGGTGGCACGGCGCAAGGTCCCCGGAGGGCCCCACGCCCAGCAGGCCCAGGCCCGCCCCGCAAGGATGCGACTTGTTCACGCCTTGGCATAGCTCGGCCAGAGTGTCGCTGACGTTCGAAAAGCCATGCGCTTCGCCGCGCAGCGCATACTCGAGATATTCGCCGGCAAGGATGTGGAACTGCTCCAATACGCCATCCATGCCCTTCTGGCCGATGGCATAGAGTTGATTCGGCGAAGTGGTCACCGGCGCAAAACCCACTTCGTGGAATCCCAGGTCCTGCTTCAAATGCCGGAAAATGCGGATGACGTCGGAGACGCCGGAAGTGAGCGTGACGCGCGCCGTGATCGGCCGCGTGCGATGGTTCTGGATCAGGGCGCGCACCTTCGGCTCGATAATGTCGTAGCTGCCGCGGCCGTTGGCGAAGACCCGCAGATGATCGTGCATCTCCTTGGGCCCGTCCATACTCACAGTGACGCCGACGCGGTTGTCGGAGAGAAACTCGATGATCGCCGGCGTGAGCAAAGTCGCGTTGGTGGTGAGGCTGAAATCGACGTGCCGCCCCTGCTCCCCGGCTCGCTCACTGGCGTACGCCACCACTTCCTTCAACAGCGGAAAGTTCATGAGCGTTTCGCCGCCGAAGAAGGTTATGTGAATCGAACGCCGGTCACCCGACTGCGCCAAAAGAAAATCCACCGAAGCCTTGGCGGTTTCGAGGTCCATGAACTTCGGCTTGCCTTCCGGGGTGGCCACTTTATCGGCGCCAAACTCGTAACAGTATTGGCAGGACAGGTTGCACTGGTTGGTCAGGTTCATCACCAGCGTCTGGATCGGAAAAACCTCGGGAAGGCTTTGCGGCTGTTCCGGAGTGGAGTCATCGGCGACGATCACGTTGGCGTGATACATCTCCGCAATCAACTCCTCCGCGTCCCCGGTTGTGAGGCCGCTGGCCGCCAGGCCGCCAATCAAACGCTCATGCGGCAACTCGCCCGCAGTCAGGCAGTCGATCAATTTTCCGACGGCAGCGTCCACGGCGAAGATGGCGCCCGCCGGCACCAGGTAGAGGAAGTGTGCCCCTGCCGCGTCAAAGCGGTGAAACTCGCCCAAACGGTAAACGCGCGTGGCGGCGGAGATCATTGCCCCACCTCGGGCTGATCCCATTGCATATACACCGGAACAGTCACCACAAGGTACGACTTGCCGGCGAGCGGCCTGCCATCCTTGTCTTTTTCGTCCTTCGCGGTGGCCACCACCCAAACGTCGCCATAATTGTTTCGGCTGAATTTGCGCTGCGGATTGGGGCCATCGGAGGCTGGAGTGAAGAAGCCGGTCGGATTCAGCGAGCCGACGAACTCCTTGTCATCGTCGCCATAGACCGAGTAAAATTCTTCGACCGACCAGGTTACGTCGATAGGTCCGAGTTCGACATCGTCCGCTGTGTGCGGCTTGCCGTCAGCGCCGCGCTGGTAGGCGACCGCCTCGAACTGCTGGTAGCCCTTGGGATGGTGTTCGCTGCCCAGCCTGGCCAGCGCCGACTCCGGTACTACTTTGACATAGTCGACGCGATCGTAAACCGCGATGGCGCTCTGCAGCACGGAGCGGCGAAAGACGATGTCCCGTTTGCCCGGCATCGCGTCCGCTGCTACATCCACCTCCGCCACGATTTCGGTAGGCGTGTGAGAATCGATGCGGCGCACCGTCACGCCGCTTCCGAAGTCCAGATCCGCTGGCACAATTTGCGGGGGCAAGCTTTCAGCGATCAGGCGGACGCGCGTCCCCTGCGAGCCTGTCTTCAACGAGGAGCGGTCGGCGCCGAGCAAAGTCGGGTCCGCGGACGCGCGTTGCAATTTCACATCGAAGCCGAACTCTTGATACTGGCCCCAGAACCAGCGGCCTTCCGCCGTGGACTGGTCCGGCGAAACCCACAGCACTTCGCGCATCTCGCTCGACAGGTCGTCCGGAGCGGCGTTCGCCGCCGGCGTTCCTTGGGAGCGGCCGCGCCAGGCATAGCCTGCATAGACCAGGCTGCGCCCTGTCCGGGAGATAGTCGAGCCGTCCTTTACCGATGTCAGCTTCACCCGCGTCGTGAACTGGTCATCCGTTCCGCTGGCCGGCTCCACTTCCATGTCTCCATAAAATCTGCCGTGGCCCGGCATGTAGGCAGAGACGAGCCACCGTCCGGCGAGCTTCGGCGCCCGCATGCGCGCGCGCCACGCGGCCCACTCAGGGGTTTGGAGCGGAGCGGTCTTGGCCAGAAATGCGAGCGCCTCGTCCACCGGCAGAGGCGCGCCGGGGTCCCTGTGGTGGCGTTCTTCATCGAAGCCGCCGGCATTGATCCCCAAGCGGAATGCTTCGTCGGCTTGCGGATATAAGGCGATGTGCAGATTGGTAAGCAGTTTCCAATCCTCCGCCGAGCGCCGCCACGACAACGGGCGCGCCATGGGATGGCAGTTCGCACATGCGCCGCGCACGTCGTCGGAGGGGATGTTGGTCTCGTCTTGAATGCGTCGCTCGGCGTAGTACATGACCGGCTTCGCCTCTTCGGGGGCCAGGCCGTGATAGGTTGCGAGATACTTCAGGATCGAACGGGCTTCGTCCGGTGTCAGGCGGACGCCCTGCAAACGCACCATGCGCTTGATGGCTTCTTCCCAGCCTTCGGGCGTGGCGCGCTCCCAGGAGATGCGCAGCATGTTGCCGTGTTGGTCTTTGGCGTGGCAACCCCCGCACTTGGAGATCACCAACGGACTCACAACCGGGATGCCCTCCTCGGGCGCCGGTTTCGCCGGATCTGCGGACGTGGCAGCTTGCGGCTTCTGGCTCTGCGCGAGCAGAGGTATAACCAGAATCGTTGCAAGCAGGGTCTTCATAGGCCTATCCGGATATAATACCCCCGTCGCCGCGCTGCCGGAAGAGGACCGTTCGATAAAAGTTTTTTATACGACGCATATCGCCGCGCCCGTCCGCGCGACGCGCGACATGTGCTATTAACAAAGGGAACAATGCCGGACCGTGGGATTCCACTCGATGGTTATCGCCGGGCGCTGCGCTTCATCCTCCCCTACCGGGGGCGCTTGGTTCTGGTGCTCCTGGCGGGCATCGCCGCCACGGGATTCGGGCTGCTGCAACCTTATATTTCGAAACTTCTCATCGACGACGCGCTGCTGAAGCGAAATCTGCACATGCTTATGGTCGTGAGCGGGCTGATGCTCGGCGTCACCGTGGTGGGATTTGTGCTGAACATCTTGTCCAGCTATCAGTACGTCCGCGTTTCGGCCTGTGTGCTTTTTGACATGCGCCTGGCGCTGTACCGGCACCTGCAAACGCTTTCGCCGCGTTTCTGGGCGCGGACCAAGCTGGGCGATGTAGTTTCGCGCATCAATAATGATATAGCCGAGGTCCAGCGCGTTTCGTCGGACAGTTTGTTGAGCGTGCTCTCCAACCTCGTGTTTCTGATTGGCAGCGCCGGCATCATGATCGCTCTCAGTCCACGGCTGTTTCTGGTAAGCGTGGCAGCGGTTCCGGCAAGCGTCTGGGCGTTGCAGCACTACCAACATCGTTTGGCGCGGCGGGTGCGAGCGGTCCGCGAGCGCAGTTCCGACATTGGAAGCTTTCTGCTCGAAACCCTGCTGGGTATCCGCCTGGTTGTGTCGTCGCGAGCGGAATCGCGGGAAGTGGAACGGTTTCGCGCCCGAAACCGGAGCTTCCTGGATGCGCTCATGAGTATGCAACTCATATCTTTCTTGTCCGGCGCTGTTCCCGGGACCATCCTGACGCTCTCCACGGCCGCGATCTTCCTCTACGGCGGCAAGTTGGTGATCGACGGCGCGCTGACCACCGGTTCTCTTGTCGCATTGATGTCTTACCACCTCCGCCTCCTGTCGCCCGTGCAGAACCTGATGAGCTTGTACAGCAATCTGGTGTCCGGCGGTGTCTCTCTTTCGCGTGTCTGGGAACTGTTCGATACGCGCGCCGAGATTCTCGACCGGCCTGGCGCGAAGCCCCTCGCCAATGTTCGCGGCGAAATCGAGTTCGATCGCGTTTCATTCAGTTACGGCGGCGATGCCGTTTTCGAAGACCTCTCGTTCCGCGTGGCGCCCGGCACGATCTGCGCGATCCTGGGCCCGAGCGGCGCGGGCAAGTCCACGCTGGCGGATCTGCTCGTCCGGTTTTACGATCCGGATGCTGGCGCAATCCGTATCGACGGCCGGGATCTGCGCGACCTTCCGCTCGCCGACGTGCGCCGCGCCGTCCTGCTGGTGGATCAGGCTCCTTACCTGCTCCACGCCAGCGTCCGCGAGAACATTGCCTACGCCCGGCCCGAGGCTGACGACGATGAGATCGCGCGGGCTGCCCAGGCCGCGTCCATTCACCAACGCATCCTTAGTTTGCCCGATGGCTATGACACAGTCATCGCCGAACGCGGACAAACGCTTTCAGCGGGCGAGTGCCAACGGGTCGCGCTGGCCCGCGCCCTCCTGGCCAATCCGAAGGTACTGGTTCTAGACGAACCGACCTCGGCATTGGATGAAGCCAACGAGCGCGCTATTGGGGAAATGCTGGTCCGCGCGGCCGCGGGGCGCACGGCGATTCTGATCACACACCGCGCATCGCTTGCGCGCATCGCTCACCAGACCGTCATCCTCGCTCCCGCCAAAGCCGCACCCCTCGAAGCTATGGCTGGGGAGTAGGCGGCAGTCTTTTTGTCCCCAACAACTCTTGTGCCGTCTGTTCGATGTCCGCGCCGGCATAGTCGGCGAAGAAGCCCCATTTGCCGTAGTTGGATTTGAGGCCCGGCAGCAGCGCCTGCACCAGCGCGTCACCGGACTTTCCCGCGGCTTGCTCGCGGCGCACTCCGGCGCGCAGGTCCTCCAGATATTTTTGGAAAGTCACAACGTCCTGAACGTTTGCCGCATCGCCGTGTCCAGGAATCCAGGTGGCCGGCGCGTATGCCATTCGCATCGCGTGCAGCGATTCAATCCAAGGCTTGGTGGAAGCATCGATCAGATTGGGAACGTGCTCTTTCCACAACATATCGCCACAGAACACAACGTGCGCGTCCGGGATCCAGATAACGGAGTCGCCGCCGGTGTGGCCGGGATAATATCGAACGTCGATCCGGCGCGAGCCCAGGTAGAGATCGATGTGACTGTCATAGACCACCGTCGGCAACGTGAGTGATTGCACGCGCGCCTTCTTCTCTTGCGTTACCGGAGGATCGAGCATCTTGATGTTCTCCGTGCGCATCCAGGCACGCACGGCGCGATGCGCCACAATCGTCGCTCCGGCGGCGGCAAACACGTCATTGCCATTGACATGGTCCAGATGATAATGCGTGTTGACCACAAAACGTATCGGCGAAGGCGTGAGCTTGCGAATCTCGCCGAGCATCGCCTGTGCGGGCCGGGGGTCCTGGAAGGTATCGATCACCGCGACTCCGTCGTCGCCGATCACGAACCCGGCGTTGCCGCCAGCCAGTCCTTCGTCGTTCACAATCGCGGCCCAAACTCCGTTGCCGAGGTTTTGCAGCCGAAAGTCCGGGACTACCCCATTCACTGGAAATGTCGACAATCCAACCAAGCCAAGGAGGAGCACCACAGCGGGCGCGCGCATCATCCCGCTAGGCTAGCATGCGCCGGTTTAGACTGGATCAATATGATTGAGACTGAGAAAGTCGACTGGAAGACTCATGGGGTGAAAGTGATCCCGCGGGACTCTCTCGACACGAACACCCCGCAGACGCCGGGAATGAATCGCGCCGCTGCGATCGACTACGCGCGCGTGGGAGCCCAAAAAATCTGGGCGGGTACCGTCAGCATCTTCGCCAATGCCAAGACCGGCGCTCATCATCACGGCGCGCTCGAAAGCGTCATCTACGTGGTGCGCGGCCGCGCCCGAATGCGCTGGGGTGATCGTCTCGAATATGTCGCTGAAGCGGCGCCTGGCGACTTTATCTATGTGCCGCCCTTCGTGCCGCACCAGGAGATCAACGCGTCCAGCGAGGAGACGCTGGAGTGTGTCCTGGTGCGCAGCGATAAAGAAGCGGTAGTAGTGAACCTGGACATTGAACCTGTTGAGGAGCCAAGCCCTGTCAGGTGGGTTGATCCGATCCACAGCCGACGCGAAGAATAATGAGGATGATGAGAGCATAAACTCCGTAGAACGGGCGCCCGGCGAGTCGGTCGAGCACGACGTGACCGAATGGGAGCTCTACCCACGAGTTTTCATGCTCTCGTGATGAGATTCTTCAGCGCGTCCGCGCCGAAGCCCAAACCCACGACCACCGCAACCGCCGCGGGCCACGTCAGGCTCGCGATCTGTGACCGCGCAGCCGCGAAGATGCCGAACATCGCCACCGTCATGATCATCAGCAAGCGCCCCGCCTCGAGCTTCGATTCCGGACCGAGCTTCCACCAGGGCCCACGCGCCGCATCGCCCGCGATCACCGTAAAGTCGAGTTCCAGCGGCTGCGTGAGAATCGGATCGCCCTTCAGATCCCGCATGGATACAGTGACCTTGAACTGCCCGCTCTGGCTGCAACTATGATAGGCGTCCCAGCCCCCGAGCTCCCTGGGCTGGCCGTCGCCGAACGTCCAGTCTCCACTCCATTCCTGGCAGGCGCTGGTATCCTGTAGCTCCTGGCGATCGAACCGAACCGAGAACCGCACCGGCGAACACACTTCCGCGCAATGTGGTTCGGCGACTATTCTTAAACCAATAGTGGGTTTCTTCGCTTCGTCTTTCAGCGCCGCTTCATAGAAATCCTGGTGCATTTGCAGCACGAATATCTTCGCGATACGAAGGGATTCGTAAGTATCGGGGCGAAGGTAACTGAACAGCCTTTCACGGGCTTCCGGTTTGCTCATCCGCTCATACGCAGTGACGCTCTGTGGTGAGTGCTCACCGGCGGGCTGAGCTCCTGACGCGGGAGCCAGCTTGTTTGAGATCAGCAGTTCCGCATAATCCAGCAGCACTTCGGCGCGGAGCGACGAGATATCCCGATACTGATACGAATCCGGGCTGAGGGCTTGGGTCAGCCTCTGAGACCAGCGATCCAGAGCTGCGGCAAATTCCGGAAACATACTCTTCAGATCCGGGATACTGTCCTTGATGCGGTTCTCGCGGGCGGTGATTTCTTTCGCCAGATCCGGAAGCTCGGTCGATTCCTGAAAGTTCCGAAGCATGTCCTGCGCAGCTTTCAATCCTATACTCATTTCCTGTAATTCCGCGTCATTGGTAAAGCCGGTCGCGATGGGGGCGAGCGCCATATTGCAGGAGTCCCTGATCGAATCGAGCATCGTGGGCGGGAGCCCGTTCTGGAGTTCCCTGTGGGTATCCCGAAGAACGATGGAAACGTCGTATGCGATATTCAGCCACTTCTCGTACATCGTTACACTCGCCTTAGTCTCCTCGAGCAGGGTGGTGTAAGCGGGAAACATCTTTGGCATGGAGACCAGTTGCCGGCTCATGCGGCGTACGTGCGAATCGAGCAGCGCCCGCCACTGCGAATCGATGTCGGGGCCGATCCCCGCGAGCTTGTCCGCCATGGCCTTCACTCTCTTGCGCAGCGCCAGAGCGCCCTGGGCGTTGGGGATGTAGCAATGCGCCAGAACAGACGCGATTCCGCCCGCCATAAGAAAAAGGAAGACAAAGACCGAATTCACGATCAACTGCATCCCGGGCGGGTAGAGTTGCATCCGCACGTTCAACGGAAGAACTTTGGGCCCTGTGTCGAATGACGGCTGTAACTCCAGTTGACCATTCAGGTTCTCGTCTTTCAACGTGCCGGAAGCCACGAAAAGCGTATCGGGAGATGCATCAGTCAGGTCCAAAAGCACGGTAGAGTTCGGGGGCAGGTCGATGGTATGCTGCGTCGAGGCGCGTGCGATGCCGTTCGCGATGAGCCGCCACTGGAACCGGTAAGCGGTTGAATCCGAATTCTTGAGCTGAAGGCTGGTCCGCGTCCAGGGCCAGTGTACGCCAAACCGCGTCACTCCGGAAAAGACGACCTCCGGCGTTGCACCGGCAGGCCCGTCGATCGTGATGTTGTACGTAGTTGGAATGCGCAGCGCCGTCAGGGTCGCCAGTGTATCGGCTCCGTTCAGGAGTGTCGCGGTTGCCGTGCCCGCCTGCGTCAGACCGGTGATGGTGAGCTTCACGGATACAGTCTGCGGCGCGCCCGCAGTCGCCGGGGCGGCCGTGACGGCTGGGGTGCATTCTGTATGCAACGCGAATTTGTGAGCGGGTTGCTGGCCCTCGGCCGGCAGCGTTTGGACGAACTGCGTCACCGAGAGAGACAGGGTATCGGCGACTGCCTTGCCGATAATCATAGTGGCAGTGGCGTTTCCGTTCTGGTCCGCCAAAATCAGGGGGTTTTCGATCACTGTCACAGCAGCGGCGGCAGACGCCTGAATGAGGAGACAGATGGAGGCGAGGGTGCGAATCATTCGGGTCACCTCATACTGGGGGGCTCATGCAAATGGTACAGCTTACCCCAATCTCCGGGGGCTGTCAATCGATTGGACATCGATGTTGGCGCCAACACGGTGGGTTGGCGACACGCGCGGTACTAATGGCTGCTGCTGGCCGAAAGCCACCTGACGCGGCGGCTCTTTGCAAGCATAATGCGGCGCATCGCGGCTCTCCCGATGCCAGCGGGGTAAAGCTGGCTGCTGGCAGGCGGGAAATCTGGCGAAAAGAAGGAAGGGTGTGCGAGAAGCCGGCGGAAATTCCTTCTCATCGTGAGAGCAGGTGGATTTAGAGGGGAGTCGGCTTTCGATCATCATGAGCAAGACCCGCCGCAAATCCGGCACTTGCTGTACTCGATCATCAACACCACCGTGCGGTACGCCCACAGCAACCAAGACACCAAGGCCCGCGCCGTGGCGAATGTCCTGACCAGTGACAGAAGTTACAGTGGTGCCAAGAAAGCGAAAAACAGGGACAAACAGCGTTGTGACAGCATCCACAACATGATGGAATCAGGTAAGATAGAAGACGGAGGAATGGCCGAGTGGTTGAAGGCGGCGGTCTTGAAAACCGTTAACGGGGTAACTCGTTCGGGGGTTCGAATCCCTCTTCCTCCGCCAGATATCAAAATGACTGCTGTAGGTGCTTGAGTCCCCATTGTTCGTGTGAGTTGCGTGGTTCGAAAGTCGTAATTGCAAAAAGGGTTCGCGGAACGACATCCGCAACTCCCCGCCTTCCAGGTCGAGACCTCTAGGACGAGCCGAAGGAGTTTTCGCTGTTCCGCCGCGGTTGCTGGAGGAACAGCTCAGCAGCTTTGGCCGTGAGCGCTACGAGGTCTACTGCTTGGCTTACGGGCGGTAGCGCGGCAGATTGAGGCTGGGCGAGCCCAACCCGCAAACGATCCTGTTGTTGGCGAATCTTTTCGGCGTACATAGAGCACATCCAGGCGGTCTTGGAGTCGTTTCACTTCAGCCTGATCGCGTCGCATAGTTTGCTCGCCAGCGGCACTCTCGCTCACGTCGCTGGCCACGAATTCCTCCTGCAACCACATGGATGGCCCATTCCTGTGGTCCCACAAGGCGAAGACAATCGAAGGATAAGTCAGCACACTCGCCTGTGCGCATGCCGGTGTGGCGGAGCAGCAGGAAAGCGTTACTGTTTCGGTCATCGCGTCGCAGCTGTTCCTGCTGAAGCAATCGGTCCTGGTCGGCAGTCAGTGGGCGAGGTAGATAATGCTCGCGGCGTGGTATGTCTTGTCGGAGGAGTAAGCGAGCCAGCGTGGGGAGGTCCTCGGTGCAGGCCAGTTCCTCCAACATGCAACGCAAATGGATAACTTGAGTGGCGCAAGTGATGATGGCCAAAGGCGGCTGGTGGGGGAGCGCAGGAAGCAGAACCAAGCCAGGAGGTGCGGATCGGCGTGATTGTTCGAGGGACCGCACTTGCGGATATTTGCCGCCGAGAAAATTAAGGAAGTTGCGAATGGCCAAATGGGATTTAATCGATGTACCCGGAACTTGGCGCTTCACGGTCCACGCGTCGGTGCGGGTTGGGGCATTGAAATGCCGCTCAGGTCGAGACCGACCGACCCGTCCGGGCAACCCGGCCCAGCGTGCGACACGATCCTGTTTCGTCCCTGATGCTTGGCTGCGTAAAGGGCGCCATCCGCCGCTCCCACTAACGCCTCGGGTGATGGAAAGAGATCCCCAATTGCCGATGCAATTCCCAGGCTGATCGTGAGACTCGCTCCCGCGGGCTGGTTGGAAGGCCGGATCCGCAATTTTTCCACTCCCAAACGGGCCGATTCCGCCAATTGCGCGGCCTGAAACGGATCGGTTCCCGGCAGGATCAGCGCAAATTCTTCACCTCCAAAGCGCGCAACAAGGTCCGTGGCCCTCCTTCCCGCATTTGCTAATTCCGAAGCAACGAGTTTCAGGCAGTCGTCTCCAACCTGGTGGCCCGCCGCGTCATTGAGGCGCTTGAAATGGTCGATATCCACCAGGATCAGCGACAGGTGAGTTCCCATTAGCCGCGCCCGGCGCCACTCGATTTCCAACGTTTGGTCGAACATTCGCCGATTCGCAATGCCGGTGAGCCCATCCAGGGTTGACAGCCGGGTCAAGTGCCGGTTGGCTTCCTGTAGTTGCGATGAAGCTTGTTCCAGGCTGCGATTGACTTGCTTCAATTCCATCGTCCTCCCGTCCACCAGACCAACCAGATCGCGTTCTCTTTGCCGCGCCGCGCGACCTCGCCATCGAAATGTCATGGCCAACATTCCCAGAGAAGCGGCCGCAAGAAGCGAAATAAACCACCATGATTGCCACCATGGCGGCCTGACGACGAACGAGAAGGTCGTCGGCTCTGTGCTCCACCTGCCCCATCCATCTCGGGCCTCGACCTCCAGGCGGTAAGCGTTCGGAGGCAATCCCGGGAATTGAAGTTCACGTTCCCGCGTCTCCCGCCATTCCGTGAATAGAGGCGTGAGCCTGTATCGGAAAGTCACCGCGCTCTCGCGCACAAACGTTAACGCCGAATAACTAGCGGCAAAAGCGTTAGCGTCGTACCCGACGGAGACGGTTTGTCGTGCGGGCTCCAAGCTGGTCTTTCCCAGGGTCAATTTCGTAAAGATGGCAACCGGGGGATCTTTCCAGGGAGCATCGTCACCGGGAGTAAAGTGGGCTAACCCCCCGCTGGTACCAATCCAGACCGTGCCGTCCGCGGACGCGGCGAAGCCATTCAAATCGCAGTCATCCCAGACGAGACCGTCGTGCTGGTCATAGTGACGCCACGTGGCGCCATCCCGGACGTCCACGCCCCGATTCGTTCCGGCCCAAAGTCTGTGCCCGGCATCAAATCCCAGAAAATAGGTGGTTCCTCTGGAATCATTCTGCGCGCCGGCGTCTCGGGTAATCGTAAACCCGCTACCACTCGGGCGGATTCGATCAATCTCGCTGGCGAACTGGTATCCGGCCCAGATGTCGCCATTATTGTCGGCCGCCAAACTGAGCACTTCGTTGTGGCTCAGACCATCCTTGGTCGTAAGGCTGCGCCATTGTCCTCCCGCCAGACGAGACAACCCTTTGTTGGTGCCAACCCAGATCTCTCCGTTTGCCGCCTCGATCACGGCGACACAAAAGACTGCAGATATCTCTTTGACCGGGTGGAAGCGTAGCGTCTTCAGGTCCGCCACAAAGAGGCCGGTCAAGGTCGCGGCCCAGATCCGGTTCTCGCGGTCGAGCCGTAGCGTGTAAGGACTATCGGCCGTCAGGCCACGACTGTTGCCGAACCACTCTACCCGTCCGGTTTGAATTTCAAAGCGCGCGGCACCATGGCCCTCGGTCCCCAACCAAAGCCTTCCCTGCCGGTCCGGACGGATGGAATGGACCGGGGTATCTCCAATGTTTGTTTGCCTTCGCCAGTTCCAGTTTCCACCAACTCTCCGGCCAAGAAACAGACCGGAGTCCGTACCGGCCCAAACCGCCCCGCCAGGCATTGGCAGCACCTCGTATACCAGATCACTGCCAAGGCCGCTATCGGAATTGAAGTGCTCCCACTGGCCATATCCGAGCCACCTGGCAAGGCCGTGGCCGGATAAGCCAAGCCAGAGGGATCCTTCGCGATCCTGCAGGATGGCATAAACGGGGCCCAGCAGACCGGATTGGCGGTCGATTTGTCTCCAGTGGTTGTCTTCCTGGATCACCAGACCCTCACCGACCGGGACCATCACTCTGCCCCCTTTATCAACGCTCAGGAGCCCTTTGGGGCCGAAACGCGACACCGGCAAGTCTGGTATCTCAAAAGCGGTCTTATCGCGTCGCAGGACGGCAATTTTTCCGCTCTTGCTCTGAACCCAGAGATCTCCGTTACCCGCTCTTATGATGCCCTTCCATTTAGACGGAGAAAGGCCAAGAGACTGGCCAAATATCCGGGTTTTCCCACCTTCCGCAACGCAGAGTTCGAGACCGCAGCCCCACCAGACGCTGTTTTTTTCCGCAAGAACGCCGTACGCGACCGGATCCCCGAGATGAGGCGGGGTTTGAAGTAACTCCAGATTTAGCTGGTTTGTCCTCCCACTCCTGGTCATCGCCAACAGGCCGCCGTCAGTGGCGATGTACGACCGCCCGTTGCCATCGGACCCGATTCCCGCACCAAAGCTAACTTTGGCCGCACCGGGCATGGGAACTTTTCGGAATTGGTTTGCGGTTAGTCTGTAAAGCCCGGCGTTACTACCTACCAAAAGACTCCCGTCCGGCGCTTCGCCGAACACAGCTGCATTGGAAGATGGTATTCCATCCTTCTCTCCATACGACTGAAAGCGTGCGCCGTCGTAACGGAAAATGCCGCTCTCTGTGCTGAGCCAAAGAAACCCTTTGGTATCCTGAAAAAGTGACCTGACAGCAAGGTTGGTCAATCCCTGGTCGACGCCATAGTATTGAAAACTATATTGCTGAGCTCCGGCCGTCGCCGCGCAGGCAAAGAAGGCCAGCATCGTTGTGGCGTGTCTTCGAAGGCCAGCGACCATTTGATCTCCGGGGGGTTCATCCGCTCGTGACGGCGTCCTCATGCAACGCTGCCGAGACCCGGGCGTTTTTTGGGAATCCTGTAGTGCCGGATGACGAATTTGCCACGTTGGCGACGGCAGCTGGCGCGATTGGCTATCGCTCGGATCTCTTGGAATCGCCACAGAAACCAAGAATGGGCTACTTTGAGAAACCGGTTTCGCCCCAATACAGGTCAAAGCACTTCGGGGACCAACAAGAAGAGATTCTTGGGCTTTGTTTAGGCTCAGAATCTTACCGCGTGAACGTAGTCTGGTGCTGTAAACCTCCGTGGACACTGAGGATCTGGGTGTATTCTACAGTTGACCGCCGGTTTCAGGTATGCGGATCGATCGCAATTCATTGGCTGTTCCAGTTCGTGTTGGGCTACTCGGGGTCGCCGAACGCGGCCAACTGCATCGGCTGGCGGCCCGGCGGGGCTTTTTTTCAATTCGCCGTAGACGGTTGCCGAAACCGTGGTGTGCAAAGGCTTCCATTACATCCGGCGCCACGCCGTGATTTTCGATCTCCCACTTGCCGTCCGTGCTGTAGAAGGCCAGGTTCGGTGTGCCCGTAAACCCCTGGTCGATCAAATCCGCGGGATTGGTGTAATGGCCCACCAGTACTCCCTACGTCCGCTTTACTGACTACGGGTCCGATGCCCGACTTGCGGAACAGCCAGGGCATGGCATCCCCGCCGGAGCCGGCCATTTCCTTCGCTGACCAAATCAGCGATGTCACGCTGGCCGCCGCTGGATTGGATCTCAAGTGCAACGTCCAGGTGGAGGTACCTGGAACGCATTCGGGTTCTGCGTGCCGTCCAATGCTTAATGAGACGGTGGGGCTGTTGGCGGCCGTGATGTTGTCGCTAATATTGAGTACGTTGCAGGCCACCAATGGGGACTTCTACGGGACAACGCAATATGGCGGGGCCAACGGCCGTCGCACGGTCTTCAAAATCACCTGTAACGAACACCTTTTGAAACGCACTATCCTTTAGGGCCGATGGCTAACCCCGATCGAAAAACGATAGGCGCAGCGTTGCGTATGACGCTCCTTGTTGTCTTGTCGCTTTCTTTCTCCCGCTTGAGCTTCGGCCAGGCGAACAGCATTGTGGGCACCGTAATTGATCCCTCGGAGGCCCCAATTTTCGGTTGCGGAATCACGGTAAAGGATCTTCAGGCCGGGGTCGTCAAAGAGACCGAAACAGACGCCACAGGTAACTACATCGTCAGTTATCTCCTTCCGGGTAGATACGAGGTGGCAGAGGAGGCGCCTAACTTTCGTCGGATCGTTCGGCCACCTCGCAAACGGGCTACATTCCGGCCATAGTGAACAGTGTATGAGAATCTGCAAAGCCGCCCTACTCAGGATCGTGGCCGCGAGCGTGATACTTTTTGTCGCCTACTCGGAGCTGTTGTGTATTCCAGAGTCATTTTTCTCATTTTCTGTGCGAGCCGATAATCTTGTCCTCCACTCAGACCAGCCGTTCTCAGGAGCCGCAGCCAAACGCGTCTTGGCGCTAACCCAAGCCAAGTTGGCGAGGTCTCCGCTTTATTCGATTGGTCAGGATCATCACATCTATATCTGCAACGCACGTTGGCGACAGGCGCTATTCTTCAATAAGAACTATGGGGTGGGTGGTGTAGCACCATATCCCTTAACGGCCAATGTCTTTCTCCGTGATGCATTGCTTGAGGACAACCGCGTGATCTCGCCTCGCGGGACTCCTGTTTTGGGAGACAGGACTTTAGACTATTTCATCGCTCATGAAATAACCCACCAGCTCACGGGTCATGAAATAGGACCCGTGCACTACCTCCAATTGCCACAATGGGTCCGCGAGGGATATGCCGACTATGTTGGCAAGGGCAGTTCGTTTAACTACGAAAAGGCCAGGCGCGCTTATCTCGCTGGAGTACCGGAAATGGATTGGAAGAAGTCTGGTCTGTACTGGCGTTTCAATTTGCAGGTGGCTTACCTATTGGACCATCGCCGTTGGAGTGTATCTCGGTTGCTGCAAGAGCCGCCATCGGAAGAAACTGTTGAGGCGGCAATTAGGGAAGAGAAACCATAGAATAGCAGCGGGACCCGCACCGGCCCCGGCGCACGATTGACTCCGTTCGGCTTGGCGGCGCCCGGCGCCCGGTGGCAACCATTATTGCTTTGCGGTGGCCGCCGTCGGCGCAACACGGGCGAATGTGGCGCGGCTGCGGTGGCTTTCCTCCTGGAGATCGGCGCACGCACGAGCGCATAGGTTTCCTACGGCCGTCCTCCACTGCCGCCGCTCATACGCGCTGTGTGCTGGTTCGGATTCTGAGATATTCCCGCTCTTGTACACGGCTGGCGCCGCGGACTCGGACCGGCGCAAGGTGCAGCCCAACCTTGCCTGCCCCCTGGCTTCACGCTAGGGTGTTATTCTGACGGGTGAAAGTGTACGTTAATGTGCTTCCGTACCGCGCTAGCAGTGGGATCTTTCGGATGCATGGGCTTCCTGGCTCTGCTGCACGCCCAAAGACCCTTTAAAGAATACCCGGCAATCGAGTACGAGGATTTCCCGCTTCCTCCCGATTGGAAGGATCAGCAGCACGAATGGGTCCGGGCGCGTCTTCGGTATCCCGATATCTTTGGTTATCCGGACCATTCGCGCCTTCGCCTGAGACCCAACCGCCCGTGGCCCGGTCAGTGGACCATGGATTACCCCCGATCCGACCGACACCTGCTCGCAGGTGTCCGCCGGCTGACGCGAATCGATACGCGTTCGGTGGAGCAGGTTGTGGATTTGGACGGCACCGACGACGTTTACAACTGGCCGATAATGTACGCGGTCGAGGTCGGCCATTGGCTGCTTCCCCAGGCGCAGGCCAACCAATTGAGGGAATATCTGCTCCGCGGCGGTTTCCTTATGGTCGACGATTTTCACGGATCAGAGTTGTATCCCGATTACGCGACCCGGGAGCCACTGAACGAGTGGGAAACTTTCGTCCACAGCGTCACGCGGGTCTTTCCCGACCGCCCCATCGAGGACATCCCCGACGACGACCCAATTTTTCACACGATCTATGACTTGCAGGACCGCTTTCAGGTTCCCGGCGCGCAAATCTTTGAGTCCGGCATCACCTACGAAAAAGGCCCCACCGGGAAAGTACCGCATTGGCGTTGCATTCGCGACGACAAGGGCCGGATCATGGTCGCCATCTGCCACAACATGGATTTGGGCGATGCCTGGGAGTGGTCGGATGATGCGAGATACGCGGAGAAGTGGGCGTCGCTCGCTTATCGCATCGCGATGAACTATTTTATTTACGATCTGACACATTAGAAACTTGGTGAAATAGGCGTCGACAGCAAGTCGAGCGTAATAGGGGTAGCGGGCGCGGTTCGCGAGTTTTTTACTCTAGCGTATTGAACGCAGTGTCAAGGGGACCGTTAGCAGCTCCACGGCTTTCCTTGATCCAGGTCCGGAATCGCTTGAGGTCATGCAGATAGTCTGGTGATTCTATACTTTGAAGAGGAATCATGACACACCCGTCTCGACGACAGTTTCTGGCGGCCAGCGCCGCCATTTCCAGTGCGGGTTTGACTTCTGCCACGGCTCCCCGCGCTGATGCAGCCCCTTCTGACGGCCAGACCGAGTTTCGTTATTGCCTCAATGCGGCTACGCTCCAAGGTTTCAAGCTCAGCTTGACCGACGTGATCGAGACGACGGCCAAGGCCGGGTACCAGGCCATCGAACCCTGGGTCAGCTTCATTCATGAGTATGCGACCGGAGGTGGTTCGTTGCCAGATTTAAAGAAACGCTTAGCGGATCTCGGCTTGACAGTCGAGAGCGCGATTGCCTTTCCGCGATGGCTTGTGGATGATCCAACTAGCAGGGCGCGTGGTTTGGAAGAAACCAGGCGCGATATGGATGTGGTGGCCCAAATCGGCGGTAAACGCATCGCCGCACCTCCAGCAGGGCCATCCAACGGAACGGTAATTGGCTTGAAGCGGATTGCGGAACGCTACCGCGCTGTCCTGGAGCTTGGTGACCGAATGGGCGTGGTACCCGAGTTGGAGTTCTGGGGAATGTCGCCTCACTTAAGCCGATTGTCTCAGGCCGCGTTTGTTGCCATTGAAACCGGTCACTCAAAGGCGTGCGTACTTCCGGACGTTTTTCATTTGTACAAAGGTGGCTCAGATTTTCAGGGACTGCGACTGCTCAGCGGTCAGGCTCTACAGGTGATTCACATGAACGACTATCCGGCCGAGCCTCCCCGAGAACTCATAACGGACGCCGACCGTGTCTATCCAGGTGATGGTGTCGCGCCGACAAAACAGATTCTGGCCGAATTGCATCGGGTCGCACCGGGCATAATCTTATCACTCGAACTATTTAATTCAACCTATTGGAAGGGAGATCCACTGGATACCGCCAGGACCGGGTTGGCCAGGATGAAAGCGGCGGTACGAGAAGCAGTTCGGCCGGAGTAAGAAAGAACTCACTCGTAATCGCCGCGATGCCCTTGGCCTACGTCTCAGAATAACATCATCACAGCCGCGACCTGAAATGTTACGGCCGCCACCGCCCCAATAGCACTCCTGGTATCGGAACACGGGAAGGTAATGACGAAAACGATCACCTTCATCGGGCCTTCGAAGTGACCGGATCGACATGTCGTACTGGAAAGGTATCGGACGGAATCAAAGGGATTGCGCTAGGCCGACAACTTGAGAGTCGAGGACTTGAAAAGCTCCGGTGGGGACAACAGCCATTTGACCAGTTCGTAGAAAAATGGAGCCTGATGTCCGCGCGGAGTTACTAGGAGCGGTACTTTGGGATATTTGTGGTTGAGGTAGGTCGCCGCTTCCCTGAGCTCATGATTGACCTGATCCAGCAACTGTTTCGCCTTGGCCGCGTGTCCGCCCAAATCCCACTCGTTGGCTCGCTGGGCCTCGGCAATTTTGTCCCAAGCCTGCCGGCTAAACTGTTGTGCGGCCGCCAAATTTGGATGCCGGCGGGCACTGATGTCAACCTCAGGCTCCCGCTGGGCCACGGCCACGGACCCAAGCAGGAGGAACGAACCCACAATACAACGGAAGAGTAGCGTTTTGGCAATGCGGACCTTCCTTATGCTCCAACTGCGGTCCACAAATGCGTCCGAGCCTGATCTGTCCTTCATGAAACCTCCTCGTGAATCTTTGGTAACCATTTGCCGCCACTCCGACCGGAATGATGCGTTCGTAGAGACAGTGAGCTTACGCGCCGTTTCGTTTCATTTTTTGCGCTGTACGCCTTGCGGTTCACTACGGTTGCCGTCACCGGACCCGTCGGCTCCTTTCATCCAACGAGATTCTGTCCATGGTGATGAGCGCTTCCCGGGGCCTATGCGGGGTGTCCTTCATCCCCAATCTGGCTCACGTTCTCACCGGCATCATAGCGCCACAGGATCTGCGCCCGCTGCACATCCCGGAAAGCGGCCGTCTTGGACTGGCGCAGCTGATCGAGATGCTTCTTCTCTTCATCGGTAGGAGCGAGTTTCGGGCGTGTGGAAGCCCGAGCCATGTGCGTAGCATATCACAAACAGGAATATATGGATATGTTTTATTGAAACGATATATCTCTCGGCCTGAGCCGCGCAGAAGGCAAGTCCATGCTCGGCGAGATCCAGACCCGGATGGTGACTGCCCAGATCGAGCGCCATGGACAGGCTCGTCGCTGCTGCGGTAGGCCTTCGCGACGTCAACAATCGCCTGCTCAATGTTGCTGCGCGTTGCCGGACGCCTCACAAACATTCTCGATGCGGCCAGTGACATGAACTTCGCCTGCTTCAACTGTGCATGTATGTCTGCTTTCACCACGAAGTCTTCCGGAAGCTTCAGGAGTGGTGCCCGGGGTGGGAATCGAACCCACACTCCCGTTGCCGGGAAAAGGATTTTAAGTCCTTTGCGTCTGCCGGTTTCGCCACCCGGGCACGGACCATCTGGATGACTTGCGCGGCGGCGCCGGCTGGCCACCGCCATTCCACATTGTAACGAAACAGCGCAGGGGAAACTATGACACTCGCTTGGCCGTATACTCGACCGTCTGCCCGAAGTCCGGAATCTCCACCTTGAATTTGATCTGGTCGCCGTCTACCTTGCCCGTGTAATTGGCCTTCCCTTCGTTTCCCTGTATCTTCACCGTAATGGTAAACGAGACATTATCGCCGTCGATCTTACCATTTTCGATCGTTGACTTACCAAACATGTTACTCTCGGTTTCGCCCGTGAGCTTGTTACCATCTACTTTGAAAACGAAGGTTCTCTCGACGGTTCCGTTGGGCGTTTCGGCGGTCCCTTTCCAGGTGCCGCTGATGTCGGCGGCCGACGCGATCGAAGCCCACAATGCCATTAAGAACAACAAACACTTCATAGGGGTAATCCTCTCCTTTGCCCGTGTCCGTCCATCTTGGGGCAGCTTATATTCTTCACCCTTTTTGCCTGCGGTTCAAGCCCATCGGTGGATTTGGGACCAGGCCACCCCGGTCCCCCGCCTTCGCCTCAGGATATAGTTGTTAGGTGACTTGGCAGGATCTCATCGGCGTCCAGGTAGCTGGACGGTACACCTTGCGCACCCTTCTCTACGCGGGGCGCCATCAAAGCGAATTTCTGGCCACGGCTTCCGATCCGGGCGAAACGCCGGTATCGATAGCGCTCGTCGAACCGGAGCCGGGGGAAGCCGAGCAGGAGCTCGCGGCCATCGCCAGGGCCAGGCAGCTGCGGCATCCCAATCTGTTGCAGATCCTGGATGCCGGAGAGTGCGTCCTCGAAGACGTTCCCATGCTCTTCATCGTCACCGAAGCCGCCCAGAGTACCCTGGCTGGGACGCTCGCGGCCGGCCCGGCGCCCGCGCCTGTGACACTCCTCGAAGATATTTTGACCGCGCTCGAATGGCTGCACGCGCAAGGTCTGGTATACCGGAATCTCGAACCGGAAACCATTGTCCGAGCCGACGGCCGCTGGAAACTCGCCGATCTGAGCCAACTTCATCCGGCCGGCGAATTTAGCCCAGTCGATCCCGCGCGGCGCACCGTGCCGCCGGAAGCCGCCGCGGGCTCCATCCTGCCGGCCTGGGACGTCTGGGCGCTGGGAGTGCTGCTCCGTGATGCTATCGCCGACCAGCGCGGACGACTGCCTGCCCCCTTCGACGCTATCGTGCGCGGTTGTCTCGAACCGGATCCTGGCCGGCGGCTCTCGTTGCCGGACATTCGGAAACTGCTGAAGCCGGCGCCCATTCTCGTTCCTGACGTCCAACCCGCTGCCGCGGCGCAAACTGATGAACCCGCGCCCGGCTATGTGCGCGCCCTGATCGCCCGGCCCGCGCTGCTCGCGACTGCCGCGGCCGTGGTGATCCTGGGCCTGCTGGCATATGCGCTTCTGCGCCGCGAGCCCAGCACCACGCAGCCACCCGCAGTTCCACCGGTGAGCAAGCCGGCCGCCGTACCGGTTCAGCCCTCAGTTCCGGCAGTAGCCCCCGCTAAGGTTCCGGCGAAGGCGCCCCCGCCGGCGTCAGCGCCAGCCAAACCCACGCCTTTCCCCCCGGCTCAGCACACTGGCCGGGCCGACTATTTTTCCGACAACCTCAAAGGCCACCCGACGGCCAGCGGCGAGACGTTCAGCAACCAGGCCATGACCGCGGCGACCCGGGACTTCCCCATCGGCACGCGCCTGCGCGTCACCAATCTCCAGAACGGGCGCCGCGTCATCGTACGCGTGAACGATCGCCGGCCGCATCGGCATGGCTTCATCATCAGCGTCACACGTAGCGCCGCCGACCAACTGGGCTTCGTGAAGGCCGGCTCGGCCCGCGTGAAACTCGACGTGGTCAAATAGGCGCGAGCCCGCTCTGCCGCGCCAGCTTTAGCGCTTCGATGGCCGCGCCGCGAGCGCCCGCCGTATCGCCGTTGGGCATTACATGAATTGGAACGTCCGCCTGCTCCTCCCGCTGCACGGGCATCGCCGCGCGAATCTCATCGAGAAACCAGCGTTGGAACTCTTCCCCGGTTTCGAGGGCGCCCCCTCCCACAATTAAAGCATCGGGATCGAACGTGTTCACCATCTCATCGAAGAACAGCCCTAGCGCATGGGCCTGCACCCGAAAGATCTCCTTGCACATCGGATCGCCGTTCTCCGCCAGACCGCGCACCTGTTTGGCGGCTTTGTGAAGATCGTCGAACCGGCCCAGCTCGTGGCCGGAATACTGTGGCAGGAAAAATGGAAGAAATGATTTCTCAATGGCGGTGAGCGAGCACAATGCCTCCAGGTCTCCCTCGCGGCCGCAGTTGCATTGCGGCCTCAGCCCGCCGATTCCGCGTATGCTCTGATACGGAATCAGCACATGGCCCAGCTCTCCGCCAAAACCCTTTCTGCCCTTCAGCACGTTGCCCTCAATGATCACGCCGCCGCCCAGCCCGGTGCCGATCACCGCCGAAATAGATGTGGCCCGGTTGCTGGCGCCGAAGATCGCAAAGTGTCCCCACAGCGCTCCCGCGTTCCCATCGTTCAGATATGTCACGGGCTTGTCCAGCTTCATGGCCAGATTCTCGCGGATATTGAATCCGCCCCACCTGGCATGCAGGAAGTTCGTGGAACCCTCCGCGCTGAGCACGCCCTCCGCGCTCGCTGGACCCGGCGTGTCGAGGCCGATCGCCGTCACGTCGGCCAGCGCCACACCGGCCCTCGCTACCGCCATCCCGAGGCCGTCTTCGATCTGCCGAAGGCAGACGTCGGGGCCCTCTTTCGATCGCGCCGGATACTCGCACAGCCCCTCGATGAGGAACTGCTCCTGCTGATTCACTAATGTATAATTGATGGCCGTCCCGCCAAGATCCACTCCGGCGACTACTTGCACCGCGCTTACCTCCGGTCCCCCTCTGCGATCAACCCAAAGCCAGAATAGCAGCATGCGGCACGGCGCCTGCTATACTCGCATCTTCCAAATGAAGCTGTTCCTGGGAGTGGATGGCGGCCAATCCCGCACCACCGCGCTGATCGGCGATGAAGGCGGCCGCGTGCTGGGAGCGGGCACCGGAGGTCCGTGCAATCATGCCGGCGCCGAGGAAGGCCGCCAGAAGCTGGCTCGCGCGGTGGGCGACTCCGTAGCCGCTGCCTGCGCGCACGCAGGACTGGTGGCCGGCGCCGCGCGGTTCGCCGCCGCATGCTTCGGTATGAGTGGAGGCCCGGCCGACAAGCTCGCCGTGCTCGAGCGAATCCTGGCAGTCGAAACACTGATAGTCACCACCGACGCCGTGACCGCGCTGGCCGGCGCGACCGCGGGTAAGCCGGGCATCGTCGTCATAGCAGGCACCGGGTCGATCGCTTTCGGCCGCAACGCCGGCGGACGCACGGCCCGCGCCGGAGGCTGGGGCTACATCTTCGGTGACGAGGGTGGGGCATTCGATATCGCCCGCCAGGCTCTGCGCGCCGCGCTCCGTTATGACGAGGGCTGGGGACCGCCGACCGCGCTGCACGGCGTGCTGCTCGAAGCGACGGGCGCTGTGGATGCCAACGACGCCCTGCACCACTTCTACTCCGATCCATGGCCGCGCCCGCGCGTCGCAGGTCTGGCTCCCCTGGTGGACGAAACCGCCATGGCCGGGGATGCCATTGCGAGAGAGATCCTGCACGGCGCCGCGCAGCAGCTTGCCACGTTGACCTCCTCCGTGCGCCGGCAGCTTTGGGAACTCGGCGAGCCGGCGCGCGTGGCCTGGATCGGCGGCGTGTTCCGCAGCCGCATGTTATTGGAGCGTTATCGTTATCTGGTGGAGCTGGAGGAGGGCAATCTGGCCGGTGCGCCGGAGCACGGCCCTGCGGTAGGGGCGCTGCTCGAAGCCTATCGCGCAGCTGGCCTTGCCCCGCGGTTGACCCATCTTCAAGACTTGAACGCGGAGCTGAAATGAACCAACTTGGTATCCACCCACGACCGGTCCCCGGATTTGCAGACATTGCCGTAAACCAGACATCCCCCGGCGAACACCATTGCCCCCGAGTCTGGCGATACAGATAAGGAATCCAGATAAACAGCGATGCGAGGATCAATCGTACGGCAAGCGGCACGCTATGGCCCGTCAGCCAATTCAGCAAGGTCTGTTCCGAATGTCCGGCGGAGTGTGGCTGCACATAGCCGGCACAAGAGTCGAAGGGCAGCGCGATCAGCGCGGCCAGGATCAAATAGCCACAGGCGAAGAGCGTGACCGTCCGGAACCAGCGGCGGCCGGAGATGGATTCGCACATCCGGCGTAGACGTGCCCCAAGGGCCTGTGAACAGAACGAGGAGCGGAATCGCCAGGGAAAGAAGCCGGAAGGCCAGGTTTTCCATGCGATGGTCCGCAGCCAGGCCGGGGATTGCAGTACGAATTCGGGCGCTTCAGTAGTCTCTATTGCTTCTCCGATGTCGCGATAGATCGTCGGGAATTGTGATTTAAGATTTTCTACCGTGCGGCAAAGGGCTTGCCGCGCACCATGGTATAGGCGGAGTCGAAGACGGTCAGGTCAGTGATATTCGCTACGCCGCCAACGGTGATCGCATCGGCGAGATATTGGACCTTGCTCTCAGTGTTGACGAACGCAGGCCACGGGGGAAGGCCCGCGCCCCATTCGAGCGCGGCGATCTGGTCCATCAGGCCGTAATTCCCGGAAGAGTGGTGCGGAGACTCGCGCGTCAGATCAGGAAGCGTAAGAAAGCCAAGCGGGCCAAGACGATGGGCGATGGTGACAACGATGACGCCTTTGTGGGCGAGGCGGTCACCCCAGTACAAGGGCATCGAGGTTATTGGCTGGCGTCCAGAGATTGAGGAAGAGGCAATCCTCACTCACTGTCGGCGGCGTCCGCCCGGCATGGACACACCCACTTGCATACAGGCCGGAGCAAAACGCGACCGCCATGCGCGTCGCCGCCCGCGCGGGCGGCGATTGAAACTTCATACGAGCACTAGTCTAGTCACCGAGGCGGCGTGAGTTTGAAACGCCGTTAGGACCGCAATCGCTCGCCGACGCGGAGTCCAGCTTAGCCGGGCTGTCTACCCAGAGATACGCTACAGCGCCGTCTGCGTCGGGGTGGTCGAGTCCTCCTCTTCGTCGGGGGGCTCGGTGAGGTGGTAGTAGTAGGTGACCGCTCCACAGGCTAGCGCCAGCGCCAGCGCCACGGAAATCCATTTCAAGGTGCGGGCATTCCACGTGCGCTTATTGGATACGGCGGCCGCCGTCGCTTTGACCGCGGCAAATGCGATTCCGACACCGAGGAACAGCTTCCAATACCACGCCATCATGTCGAGATGGCCTTGACCGCCCACCTGGCTCCAGACGGTGTAAGTGGCGATCAGAGCGATCAGGAATTCGATCGCGTAGAAGAGACGGCGCACGTTACTAGGGTATCCTGAAAGCGGATGCCCGCGCCTCTACTGTCTCTGACCGGCGCCGGCAAGTCGTTCGGCTCGGGAGCGCTGTTTTCCAATATCACCCTGCATATCGCGGAGGGCGAGCGGCTGGGGCTGATCGGCCCGAACGGCTCCGGCAAGTCCACGTTGCTGAAGATCATGGCTGGCCTGATGGAGGCGGATACCGGCTCGCGCACGGTGCGCAAGCTGACGCGCATCGGGTTTGTGCCGCAGGAACCCGAGTTCGCGCGGGGCACGACGGCCGGCCGGGTGCTGGCGGAGGCGCTGCCATCGCACGGCCTCGATGAGGCGCAACGTGCGGCGGCGGTGAGTGTCACGTTGGGCAAAGCCGGCTTCACGGATGGCGATGCGGCGGTCGAGTCGCTTTCCGGCGGTTGGAAGCGGCGCCTGTCGATCGCGCTCGAGCTGATCCGCAATCCCGACGTGCTGCTGCTCGACGAGCCCACCAACCATCTGGATCTCGAAGGCATCCTGTGGCTTGAGAAGCTGGTGAAAGCCGCGCCATTTGCCTGCGTGGTGGTGAGCCACGACCGCTACTTCCTCGAAAACGCGGCGACTGAAATGGCGGAGATCAGCCGCGCGTATCCGGAGGGCATCTTCCGCGCGGCTGGGGCGTACGCGGATTTCCTGGAGAAGCGCGAGGCGTTCCTCGAGACGCAGTCGCAGCAGCAGGCGGCGCTCGCCAACCGAGTGCGCCGGGAGGTGGAATGGCTGCGGCGCGGCCCGAAGGCGCGCACGGGGAAATCGCGGGCGCGGGTCGACGCGGCGCGGGAGCTGATCGGAGAGCTTGCCGAAGTGACCTCGCGCAACACCAAAGCCACCGCGCAGATCGACTTCACGGCGTCCGGGCGCAAGACCAGGAAGCTGATCCGCGCCGAGGGGATCTCGAAGCAATTGGGAGGGCGCCAGTTATTCGGCGATCTGAGCTTTTCGCTTGCTCCGGGGATGCGGCTCGGCCTCGCGGGACCGAACGGCAGCGGTAAGACCACGCTGTTGCGCCTGCTCAAAGGCGAGCTGCAGGCGGACGCCGGAACGATCGAGCGGGCCGACGGGCTGCGGGTGGTGTACTTCGATCAGGGGCGCGAACAGCTCGATCCCGAGGCGCCGCTGCGGGAAGGCCTGGGCGCGCACGGCGACAGCGTGATCTATCGCGACCGTGCCATACACATCGCCGGTTGGGCGAAGCGCTTCCTTTTCCAGCCGGATCAGCTCGATACGCCGGTGGGCCGGTTCTCGGGCGGCGAGCGGGCGCGCATCGTGATCGCCCGGCTGATGCTGCAGCCGGCCGACGTGCTGCTGCTCGACGAGCCCACCAACGATCTGGACATTCCCACGCTCGAAGTGCTCGAGGAGAGCCTCACGGACTTTCCGGGCGCGCTTGTGCTGGTGACGCACGACCGCTACATGCTCGATCGCGTATCGACCGTGGTGCTGGGCCTGGACGGGGAAGGCGGCTCCGAGGTGTTCGCGGACTACTCCCAGTGGGAGCAGGCCCGGGCGGTCAAGCCTGCGCGGGCCGGGAGAGAGGCGCCGCAAGCACGCACGGATGCGTCCGCGCCGAAGAGGAAACTGTCGTATCTGGAAGCCCGCGAGTGGGATCGGATGGAGCCGCAAATTCTGGAAGCCGAGCGTCAACTAGAGGAGCGTCGGGCGGGTTTGCAGGCGCCGGAAGTCGTTTCCGACCCGCTCGCGCTGCGGCAGCGCTATGAGGAGCTACAGGCGGCGGAAGCGGATGTCGAGCGGCTTTATGCGCGGTGGGTGGTGTTGGAAGGGAAGCTGCAGCCTTCCGTGAAAGTACCTTGAGAATTATGGACCTAGGCTTTCTCTGTCTCCGCTCACCGCAACGGAAGACAGCAGAAGTCGCCGCCGCAGCCCAAGGGTTTGCTGCCGGTGACACAGCAGACACAGGGTGCGCAAATTCTGAAGATCGCACTCTCCTCCACCTTCCACCACAGGCAGGATATGATCGGCATCCCAGAGAGTCTTGCGCGTGAGCTGCTTGAGCCCCCATCTGGCCAGAAGCTTTTGCCGGTGGGTCCCACGCGAGCGCCGCAGCTCCCCGTACGCCGAGCGCGTGTCGATCCGGCAGATCGCGCAAATGCCCTGGTCCCGCTGCAGAACCTGCTCGCGAAGATAACCGGGGTCGCTGCGGAGGCGCCATTCGTGGACACACCAATCCGAACAAAACGTGAAGCGTCGCGTTGGGACTTCCAGACCACACCAACGGCAGAGCGCCCGGCCGTTGTTCCCTTTCGGCAGAGCGGCGCGATCGGCGATGCCGCCAGGCATTGTCCGCGAGGTGCTCAAGAGCGCCACAACATATTCAGCATAAACTGTTTGAGGTGTCAGTGCGCGAGAAGGGTGTAAGATTGAAAACTAGGCTTCAAGATAGAAGTCCTGGTTGGCTTGGTCATGCTTGGCTCGGCGCTCTTCGGGGCGTCTGGCTATACGTTCGTGGCCATCCCCGGGGCGAATAACTGCATCCAAACCAATCTGATCAGCACCTTCCCTGAAGCAACGTTTACGGCCAATAATGAGCTGGCCACGCCATTCAACATCGCCACTGTCCCGGCGACCTGCGGATACACGGGCACGGGAGCCTGCAACTTCTACGACGCTTTTGGAATGAGCGGCAGCGGCCAGGCGCTAACCATAAACGTGTCGATCCCGCACGTCACGCAAGTGTTTACGCTGATGAATGCCTACGCTCCTCCGCCCGAAACGCAAATCGCCACTATTGAATTTGTAGGGAAGGGCGGCGCGACCAACGCGTTCGCGTTGGTGGCCGGCCAGGATATCCGCGACTTTTATCATGGATCCTTTGCCGATACGCTGAGCAACGGGATTTCCGGCGTCGACGCCGTGAACGCCTTCACTTGCCAGGATCCCAAGACTTGCCTGGGTGCGGGCGGGACTGGAGACGTCAATACGGGCTACACGGGCAATTACCGGATCGACGAGCAGGTATTCACTCTCAGTGTCGAGTTCGCTACCGAGGAACTGGTTCAGATAATCATTACGGACACTTATAACGGCGCGACCCCGATTATTCTTGGCATCACCACCAGGTCGAAATAAACCGCGCGAACACGTCTGCCAGCGGGATATGTGCGTTCTGTGGTAAATTCGCGCTCATGCGGATTCTCGTCACCTTCGTTCTCGTCGTATCCCTGGCATTCGGCGCAAGCCTCCCCACAACCGCTCCAGAGCAAGTGGGCTTCTCTCGCGATCGTCTTAACCGGATCAGCACTGTCATGCGTGAGCACATCGAAGCGGGGCGCCTGAACGGCGCTTCCGGGCTCGTCGCACGCAACGGCAAGGTCGTTTTCCGCGAGTGTTGGGGCGACTATAAGCCGGACACCATCGTGCGCATGTACTCGATGACCAAAGCCATCACCGGCGTCGCAGCGATGATTCTTTACGAAGAAGGCAAGTTCTCGCTCACCGATCCCGTGTCGAAGTACCTTCCGGAATTCACGAAGATGATCGTAGCCCACGAATCATTTGACGCCACGGGCAAGCGAACCTACTATACCGTACCCGCCGAGCGCCCGATCACAGTCCGCGACTTGTTCCGCCACACCACGGGTCTCGATTACGCGGGGCCGAAAGGGGAAAACGGGGAACCTGCGTATAAGGCTCTTGGCGTGGAGGGCGGAAACGGGTGGGTGTCCTTCGATCTGGCGGAAGCGGTGAAGCGGCTGGCGACTGCGCCGCTGAACCACCAGCCAGGAACCACGTTTCACTACGGCCTCTCGATCGACGTGCTCGGCCGGTTGGTTGAGGTCATCTCCGGAAAGCCGCTCGACCAATTCTTCGAAGAGCGAATATTCCGCCCTCTCGGAATGAAAGACACGGCGTTCTTCGTGCCGGAGGAAAAGTGGAACCGCCTGGCGGTACTTTACACGCCCAAGAAAGGTGGCGGCATCGAGAGATCCACGGCTCCGGCGCAAGAGAATTACAAGAAGAAGCCGACTCTCTTGCTGGGTGGCGCCGGTTCGGTGTCGACGCTCGACGACTACGCTCGGTTCGTCATGATGCTGGTCAATGACGGCGAACTGGACGGCGCGCGAATTCTCTCGCGCAAGTCGGTTGAGTTAATGCGGAGCGATCATCTAGGCGACCTCCCTCGGGCCGGATTGCTGAAAGAGGGCTATGGCTTCGGGCTGACGTTCGCCGTTAATTTGGGACCAGGCAAGTCGGCTACGGTTGGCTCGGAGGGCGAGTACGAGTGGGGTGGCGCCGCGGGAACCAGCTTTTGGATCGATCCGAAGGAGCACCTGATCGGCGTGTTCCTGATTAATGTGCTGCCGCCTACGGACATCGTAGCCCCCGACCAGTTCAAGCGAATGACCTACCAGGCGCTGGTGGACTGAAGCCAACTCTCAAGTAGATGCGGTCTGCCCTGCCTGGGCCGCGGGACCGAATACCCGATTGAAGCGCCTCCGGTTTGCGTGGGACTTGGCCAAGCCTGTGCTGACCACGATCAGCCATGACGTTATCACAGATAAGCGAGCTATCAACACGCGAGTCCGACTAACACGTTCAACGTGACGCGGCGGGGCAAATGCGACGACATGGTAATGCTGGCGTATGTCACGATACGAGGGTTCACGGTGGGATCGTAGATGTCTGGCTTGGGCACCCCCTCGCGCAGGTTGTCGAGCACCACGACCCGCTTCGATCCGCACCAATTAGTTCTCCCTAAGTAACGAAAGATGAGCTGCGCGGCCGCGTAGTCGCCCCACGAGCTTTTACTCTCTCGCAATCGCGCACGCACGGAAATGCGCGGGACGTTAAGATATAATGCCCCGATGGCGAATCCCCCTATTCAGCACATTTTTGTGCTCATGCTGGAAAACCGCTCGTTCGATCACTTATTGGGGTTTTCGGGTATTACGGGCGTGGATTCCGTCACCGGAGATCCGACATCTCTTAACGGGCTAACCGGCCGTGAAGCGAACACATATAACGGCCAGACCTACGCGGTGTCGAAGCCCGTACGAACTTCGATGGCCTTCGACCCCGGGCATGAATTTGAAAATGTGCTGGAACAACTTGCAGGACCGGGAACGCCGCCGCAGCTTCAAGCTGGAGGGGCCTATCCACCGATTCGTCTTTCGGGATTTGTGGCGTCGTTTGCCGGGTCGGGCGGCGCTGAGGAACCGGGCGAAATCATGAAATGCTTTGATCCGGCGGAGATACCCGTGCTTGCCACATTGGCGCGCGAGTTCGCTGTCTGCGACAACTGGTTTTCGTCGATACCGGGACCCACCTGGCCGAACCGTTTTTTCGTCGTGGCGGGCACTTCCGGCGGGCTCGACCATAGCCCCAGCAACAAAGAGATCGGAGAATGGGAGCTTCTCCGAGGATTCACGATCCAGAATGGAACTATTTTTGATCGCGACAATCTCAAGTCGCGCATCTACTGTGGCGGGATTCTTTGCATTGCCCAAACGCTGAGGAATATCGATTTCAGAGATGTTCACCCGTATGCGATGTTCGCCTCCGACATTTACTCGCGGAACGAACCATACGCGCAACAGTTCACCTTTATCGAACCTGACTACGGCGATTTCCTGGGCCCCTACACCGGTGGAACATCGCAGCATCCGCTCGACAGCATCACTGGTGGCGAGCGCCTGATCAAGGAGGTATATGAGACCATCCGCAATTCGCGTCTCTGGGAAAGTAGCATGCTAATCGTCACCTGGGACGAGCACGGCGGTTTCTACGATCATGTGATCCCGCCGGCCGCGCCACCGCCCAGCGACACAATCATGACGGCGGGTGCCAGCCGTTTCGGGTTCGATTTCGCCACTTACGGAGTACGCGTGCCGGCGGTTGTGATTTCGCCATATGTAGAGAAAAACCTCATCGATCACCGGCTTTACGATCACACCAGCGTGCTCGCAACTACGCGCGAATTGTTCGGCGGAGATCCCTTCACCGCACGCGATGCCAGTGCGAAAAGCCTGCTGCCGCTGTTGGCGCGGAGCGAGCCGCGCCAGGATGCGCCGAGGACTCTGCCCGAGCCCGTGGAGCAGCCGCTGGCTCCGAATCAGCAGATTCCCGATCCCGACGGTCCCGTGCATGGCGCGAATCTGCCGGGGTTTCTCGGTGCCGCGCTGCGCAGCCATCTCGTGCTGGCCGCCGATCACGAGCGCGATTCGATTTATGAGCTGGTCGCGGGAATTCAGACCCGGGCCGACGCCTGCCGGTACATTCGCGGAATCGAGCAGAAGATTGCCGCGCACCGCGGTCGGGTGCCGCGCGCGGACTCGTCAACTGGCTGAACCGCACGGTGGTCTGTGGAAGCATTTATGAGCGAAATTATCGAAAAGCTCGAAGAACTGATTCATCGTCGCGAAGCTGGTGCGCAGCCGGATGCGTCTGCCGAACCTTCGGCTCCGTCTGTGGAGGTATCGCCGGCGGCGCCGTCGGACCAGTCGCTTACGCCAAACCGTACGCTGCTGATCCATGGGTATTCGGCGACGGGCAAAGAGTTTGAGGCGTGGAGGGACGCGCTGGTAGCGGCGAAGATGGACGTCGCCACGATCGAGATCGGGAACTACATTTCTCTCAATAACGAGATTACGATCAAAGATCTCGGGGAAGCGTTCGACCGGGCACTGCGGTTGACGAAGTGGAGTGCGGGGTCGAAGGATGACGCCTGGACCTTTGATGCGATCGTGCATTCGACGGGAATGCTGGTGGTCCGGCAGTGGCTGACGAGCGATCCGTTTGGACCCGACAATCCGCGAAGCCGGGTGCGACGGCTGAAGCACTTGGTGGGGCTGGCGCCGGCGACATTTGGATCGCCGCAGGGAAAGCAGGGCAGAAGCTGGCTGGGTGCGCTGGTGAAAGGAAACCGCGACCTGGGGCCGGACTTTATGAATGCGGGCGATATGGTGCTGGACGGGTTGGAACTAGGGAGCCGGTATACTTGGGACCTTGCGCTCGAAGACATGCTTGGTCCGAAGCCGCTGTATGACCAGGGGCCGGAGACGCCATATGTCGCCGTGTTTATCGGGAACGTCGGGTACAGCGGGATTGCGGCGGTGGCTAACTCGCCGGGGTCGGACGGCACCGTTCGGTGGGCCGGGTGCGCGTTGAATACGCGGATGGTGGAGCTGGATTTTCTGCGGCAGCCGAGGCTGGTGGATGCCAGCGGACAACCAACTCGGCTAAAGATTTCGGACTGGGTTACGGGACGTCTGGGATGTCCGATCATCGCCCTCGAGGGGAAAAACCATGGGACTATCCTGTCGGCTCCGGACGATGGTGCTGTAGCGCTGGTGAGTGATTTTCTACGCAATGTGAAGACGGCCGATGGCTACCAGACGTGGCTGACGAACGCGCTGGCTTATGGACAGAATGCCCTGGCGAAGATGAACGGGATGAGCAAGTTGGATGGCACGGGCGGGGCGGGATGGCAGCAATTCGTCATGCATGTGAAGGACGATCATGGCGACGGCGTCAGCGACTACAACGTGCAGCTGTTCGTCGGGGACGATCTGGGGCAGTCCGACGATCCCACCTATCCGCGGGTGCCATTGATTGTGGACAGCTACAGCGACGACAGCAGCTATCGGTGTTTTTACGTGCGGCTTTCGGAAGACATGGTAAACGTAGGGACCAATGGGTATCCGAAAAAGGCCTGGATGGAGTTGATTGCTTCGAGTGGGACCTCGTACATCGAATATGAGGCATACAGCAACCTGAACCCCGACGACCGGACGGCGGTGGCGAAGAAGCTGAAGCCGGAGCTTGGAGAGATGAATGCTGTCAAGTTGGACGTCACGCAACTTGGGAGTGGCGCGAGGCTGTTTTATCCATATACGACTACGCTGATCGAGATCGTGCTGGAGCGCGAACCAACTCCCGTTGTTGACGTTAGTTCGCTGTTTAAGTTTTGGCAGAAGGGGGAACCGGCTTGATGGATTGCTGGGATCGGGAGTTGTTCGAGGCGTCGTTTGGGCTCAGTCCTGCCGATGGCTGGCGTCTGGCTGTTACCAAAACCGAAACCGCTGGGTGAAGTGGACTCATCCAAAGCCACGATTCAAGATCAGCACATCGCGTCGTTGATAGATCCCTTGATTCTGCCGGTGACAGCGAGGTGATCGGCCATCGCCGGCCGCGTCACGTTAGTGGTCGGTACCGTCACAGAGTGCCCGTCATCCACGGAGCGATTTCTGCGCGCAGGCGGCTACGGCAGACCACGCGCACTTACCGCTTCGTCTGGAATTCCGGCCCGCCGAACTGCCACACGAGGAGGCTCATCGCGTCTGTCAACTATACGCGGCCTTGCTCTTACGCCGGTTCCGCCGCCGTAACCGTTTAAGGCACCGGGCGTGCCGGTGAATGTTAGTATCTTGATAGTGAGCTTTCAAATTCGGAGCCCTCTTGGCGACTCCGATGAAGACAGAGAAATTGCATCCCTGCTGATCCAGGTGTTCGCCGGAGAGGGTTATACCGACAGACCAAACGCGGAAATGATGAGCGCACCCGATGAACTGTGTCACCGGGGGGATATCTTTCTGGCGAAGTCCGGGACTGGCGATCTTCTCGGAATGGCGATTTGCGTTTGTCCCACCAGCGCCGCATGTCAGGTGGCGGAAACGGACGAAGCTGAGCTACATTTGCTTGCGGTTTTACCAAAGGCACGCCGCCAAGGTGTGGCGGCCGCCCTTGTCGCAGCGTGCGAGCAACGGGCTTCTTTTCTCGGGTACTCCAAGATGGTTCTTTCCACGCAGCCCACGATGCTAGCGGCCCACCGTCTGTATGAGCGGGTTGGCTACCGGCGAAATGCGGAACGTGACTGGTCGAGAGCGCAATATGGAAAGAGCTACCTTGTTTACGAAAAGTTGCTTTCGTAAAGCAAGATTCGGTAGAGGGCTACTTGGAAAGTAGCCAAGCTTTGACTGCATTAAGATGATGAATACGGGAGCACCTGACGCGATGCGTTTCTGTTATGCAACGATCATTCTCTTTATACTGTTCCTGCCGGTGGCGGAAGCTCCGGCGCAAACGGTCGACACTCGGATTCTGAACCGCGCGGCCGAACTCCTGGCGGACGAATCGCATTGGAACCGCGCCGATACCCGCGAGTGTCCGCCGGACGCGCCGAAGATCAGCTTATATTGCGCGCTGCTCCAGGCAACCCGCGAAGTGATGGGCGAATCCGCGCATCGGACCACGGCGATGGAAGAAGTACGCCACGTGATCGAAGAAAGAGTAGGAGACAAATATGATCACCGTCTGATGGGATATAACAACGATCGCACCACCACGCTCGCCGACATCCATGCCGTGCTGAAAACGGCAGCGGAGCGCCTGGACCGCCGTCTTGCCGCGATTTCGCCGCGCTCGTTTGAGCGTAAGTTACCGCTCGAAGAGAAAGGGGAAACCTCGGCCAGCGTCAGCATCGGTGATCTGAACGGGGACGGATATCTCGATCTGGTTTTGGGAAAAGGGCGGCACTGGCCGCTGCTGGACCGCGTGCTGCTGAACGACGGAAAGGGCCACTTCACGGCTCACGACTTGGGAAACACGCCGGATCGCACGTATTCCGCCGCATTGGCCGATGTCAATCACGATGGCTATCTGGACGTCGTGATCAGCAATGACGAACCGGATCGCAAGCTCATCTATCTGAACGACGGCAAAGGCAACTTCCACGTCTCGGGAACGTTTGGCGATCCGGAGTGGCCGACGCGTTACGTGACTCTCGCCGATCTCAACGGAGACGGATATCCCGACATCATCGCGGCCAATCGCGGCAATCCGCCGCAACACCCGCAGTTGAGTTTCATCTGTTTGAACGACGGCAAGGGGCAATTCCCGTCTTGCACTCCGCTGGCCGGGACGGAATCGGCGACGATCATTGTCGCGGCGGATTTTGATGGTGACGGTGCGATTGACTTGTTTGTGCCGCATCGCGACGGCGGTCAAAGCGTGATCTTTTGGAACGACGGCAAGGGAGGGTTTCAGCAAAAGACACCGGTTGGACCGCCCAATGAGGCTGCGCGCGCCGCGGCTGCGGGCGATCTAAACGGCGACGGGCGCCCCGATCTCGTGGTGGGCGACGAACGGCAGGGGCTTTTCGTCTATCTCAACCGTGGGAAGCGGGACTTCAGCGACCCGATCATGCTGGTTGGCCGACAGCGGGTGCCGTACTCGGTTGCGATAGCGGACCTGAATCGCGACGGGAAGCCGGATCTCGTCGTTGGAAACTTGGGCGCGCGGGGTTCAGTGTTTTTCAACGACGGAACCGGCACGAATTTTCTGGAGATCCCCTGGGGCGATGGCAAAGGAGCGGTCTACGGTTTGGCGATCGGGGACCTGGACGGTGACGGATGGCCCGATATCGCCGCGGCGCGTAGCGATGCGCCGAACGCGGTGTGGTTCAGCACGAAGGAAAGGGCGAAGTAATAAGTACAGCTTTCGGTGCTCGCGGCTCCTCGAAAGAATTCCCGCCGCCCTTTACACGCCGCTGACTTTTCGAGCAAGCCTGCATGTGGCGGAAGCGCTGCGCCGAAGAAGAGCGCGCGATGCAAGATTATATAGTCGCCTGGACACAGAGCTCTGTGATTTAATCACGAAGCACGAGGCGACCGATTCCATGGGGCTTGCGCGCCAAAAGGACTGCCAAATATATTTAAGCCGGAACAGGGCGTATCAGGGGTCTCATAAAACGCACCGGATTTTAGGGCCTGTTATTACCTGATATTCTCGTAGTTGTCTGTGGCACGCTAGAATTCTGGAATGTGAGCCTGACTCAGCTTCGTGCCCGTGTCCTCAAGAATTGTAATTGCGATGATTCTTGAGCCCTGATCGTCCATACGCACGGGCGATCCGAATACGGAGAAATATTTATGGTCCGAGGGTCTCAGAAAGCGAACCGCCCAGGGGCGTCAAGGTCTTGCGGAGGGTAAGCTTGCGATGGCCTTTTCGAAGACGGCCGCCAACTGATCGTCAGATAACTCAGCCGCCAGGTCCTTATACAGAGGCAGGCGCTCGGCCGGATCCCGCGACGAGATGTTTCGCGCGTGGTGCGCCAGCGCGGATGCCACCGACAGGTGGTAGAGCAGTGTGGCAGCGGCGTTTTGGGCGGGGGCTTCGGCTGCCACGGCCAGACGCTTGGCAATGCTCTTAATCTCTACCAGAACCTCCACCGGGGTGTCCGCGGAACAGACCGCCCTCAGCAGTTCGCCTCCAGAGTGCTCGGTGCCGGTGGACATTTCCGTGAGCAGGTGCTCCAGCCGCTCCGTCTCGCCGATCTCCAGGAGCCAATCCCGCGTCGCTCTCACGTTAGTGGACGCTAACGCGAGCAACTCCTTGAGTTGCCGGTCCGTGCAACGGTCCAACACCGAAATTTCTATGTCTGACATGCTTTAGTCCTTAAGAGGCGAAAGTAACGCCTTAATCTCTTCGTCGATGGCTGCTTCCATTACCTGGGAACGCCATCGCCCGCTGCCGGCTGGAGCGGTAATCTCGTTGCGGAGCATGCGGCGCAAAACGAGGCGGAAATGGCGGGCAACCGTGTCGGCGCGCTCGCGGGCAGATTTCTGATTCATGCTGTAGCGCGCACCCAGTTCTTCCCAAGACGGCGCGAGTTCCGCCTCGCTGAGGTACCGCGCCTCGAACAGATTAAGATGTACCTGCTGATTTCGCTTGAGGCAGAGAGCGCGTACTCGATTCAGGGCCTCTGCCAACGTGACCTTCACCCATTCATGATGAAACGCGGCTTCGGCCGCGGGCAACCCGGGTAGCTCCATAAGGTCCCACCCTCCCGCGCTCGCCTGATCGGGATGCGTTTGCAGGCCTTGCGTGCGGTTATGGCGGTAGTAATCCCTCACCAAGTTTCTTAAAGATTCCCGCAAATAGTCTCGGAATGCGCCTTTCTCAGGGCGCGCACGCTCCAGTAGTCCTCCCGGCCCGCTGAGCCTGGTGAAGAACTCCTGGGCCAATTCCTGCGCCTGTTCGCCGTCCTGAACGAGGAGCAGAAGAAACTGCTGAACCGGCCGATAGTATCTATCCGCAAAATCTTCTCTCGCGCGGGCTCCTCGGTCACTCTGTTCGCGGGCCTTTGCCAGTAGCGTCCATGATGTTTCTGGGAACTGCTCGCACACCTATCCGGACCACCTCCGTAGAGCTACCCCAAAGCAGCATACCGCCGCCGGGAGCGTGGAAGCAAGCCTTGCGAGGCGGGTGCTCCGGATTCCGCTCATTGAGCTAAACTGACCATAGTCAGCGACCAAGGAGGCGCTTCGGCAGTGTCGCCTCAACAATCCGGAGCAAATGATCGGAGCGATCCAGAAGGTCCCGGCATCGATATCTCGGGATTATCTGTCGATCCGCGCGCCGATTCGCCGCAAGCGCTTATATGGCGGGCGCAGGAGTTGATCGGCCCCTATCAGTTGCTGCAGCCCATCGGGTCGGGCGGCATGGGCGAGGTGTGGCTGGCCGAGCAGACCCAGCCCGTGCGCCGCCGCGTCGCTCTGAAGCTCATCAAGGCCGGCATGGATACCGGCGAAGTCGTGGCGCGGTTCCAGTCCGAGCGGCAGGCGCTGGCGCTCATGGACCACCCCAGCATCGCCAAAGTCTTCGACGCCGGCTCCACACTGCAAGGTCGGCCGTACTTCGTGATGGAATACATCGCCGGTATTCCCATCACGACCTACTGCGACCAGCGTAAGATGACTCTGCGCCAGCGCCTGGAGCTATTCATTCAAGTCTGCGAAGGCGTACAGCATGCGCACCAAAAAGCCATCATTCATCGCGATCTGAAGCCATCCAACATTCTGGTGGGCGAAGTGGACGGCAAGCCCGTGCCGCGCATCATCGACTTCGGCATAGCCAAGGCCATTTCGCAGCATCTGACCGCCGAAACTCTGTTCACGCAGACGGGGGCGATTCTGGGGACGCCGGCCTACATGAGTCCTGAACAGGCCGGCTCGTCCGGAGCGGATGTGGACACGCGCACAGACGTGTACTCGCTGGGAGTGGTGCTGTACGAGTTGCTGGTCGGAGTGCGCCCGCTCGATTTCCACGAACTGGCATTCGACGAGATATTGCGGCGGTTGCGGGAGCAGGAAGCGCCTCGTCCCAGCACCAGGCTGCGCACTCTGGGAGGCAAGTCCTGGGCCACGGCTCAAGATCGCGGCGCCGATCCTCCCACCCTGGCGCGGCAATTGCGCGGCGATCTGGACGCGATCGCGCTCAAGGCTCTCGAAAAGGACCGGTCGCGCCGCTATGGTTCGCCATCGGATTTGGCGGCGGACATCGAGCGATACCTGAAGTACGAAGCAGTGCTCGCAGTCCCGCCTTCGGCTGCTTACCGCGCCCGCAAATTCGCGCGCCGCTATCGGGGAGTCCTGATCACCGTCAGTGCTTTCGTGCTGGTGCTGATCCTGGCAGCCGTCGTCAGCATCCGGCAGAGCGTACTGGCGACGAAGCAGCGTGACCGCGCTGATGCGGAAGCGGCGGTGGCCCAGGCGGTCAATGATTTCTTGCAAAACGATCTGCTGGCTCAAGCCAGCGCCGCTAACCAGTCGGGGGCGACGGCGAAACCCGATCCACACCTGGAGGTGCGCACGGCGCTAGATCGGGCAGCGGCGCGCATCGGGGGAAAGTTCAACCAGCAACCGGAGGTGGAGGCGGCCATTCGGGATACCATTGGGCAGACTTACGCGGAGCTTGGACTATATCCAGAGGCACGGACGCAATTGGAGCGGGCGCTGACCTTGCACCGCCGGGCGCTGGGGGCGGAGAATCCGAAGACCCTCCAAACCATGAGCCGATTTGGACGCATTCTCCATCTCCTGGGCAAGCTGGCGCAGGCCGAGGCGCTTCTCGGCCAGACCCTGCAGATCAGCCACCGTGTGTTAGGTCCCGAGCATCCCGACACGCTGGCTTCCATGAACAATCTGGCCAACGTTTACACGGCGCAGGGTAAATACCCTCAGGCCGAGTCACTCTACAGCCAGACCCTGGAAGCCCGGCGCCACAAGCTGGGGGCCGAGCATCCCGAAACGTTGGCTTCCATGAACAATCTTGCCAACCTCTATTACGCGCAGGGTAAGTACTCGCAAGCTGAGGTGCTTTACGCCAAGACCGTGGAGATCAAGCGGCGCGTGCTGGGAACGGAGCATCCCGACACGCTCACGTCCGTGAACAATCTGGCCGCCGTCTACAGAGGGCAGGGTAAATACGCGCAGGCCGAGGCGCTCCACAGCCAGACCCTGGAAATCAGACGCCGAGTGTTAGGCCCCGAGCACCCGGACACGCTGTATTCCATGAATAATCTGGCCAACATCTACGAGGCAGAGGGTAAGTACGCGGAGGCCGAGACACTCCACAGCCACACCTTGAAGATCAAGCGCCGCGTGTTAGGTTCCGAGCATCCCTCCACCCTGCTCTCCATGGAGAATCTGGCCTGCGCCTACTCCGATCAGAGCAAGTACGCGCAGGCCGAGGCCCTGTTCGGCCAAACGCTTGGGATCGAGCGGCGAGCGTTAAGTCCCGAGAGTCACTTCACTCTCAACACCCTTTCGGATATGGCATTTATGTACCAGCGAGAGCGCAAATACGCCTTGGCGGAGACCTATGCCGCAGAGGTACTGGCGGCGTGGCAGCACGCCTTGGGACCGGTGAGCGCGGTCAGGATGAAGGCTGCGACCGATGTGGCACTGGCTTACCTGTCGCGGGGGAAGTTTATCGAGAGCGAGCCTCTTGCGCGCGAGGCCGTGGAGTTCGAGCGACTGAAGCAGCCAGACGACTGGCAACGGTTCCGCGCCGAGAGCTTGCTGGGCGCTAGCTTGGCTGGGCAGAAGCAGTACACTGAAGCGGAACCGCTGCTGCTGGAAGGCTATCGCGGAATGCTGGCGCGAAAAGACCGCATTGCCGTCCCGGAGCGGTATCACCTGGACCGCGGCCGCGAATGGATTGTGCAGCTCTATCAAGCATGGGACAAGCCGGAGAAAGCCGCCCAGTGGAAGAAAAAGTGATATCGAGCACGAAGGTGGGCGTCGGTAGTTTCTCCGCAAGTCCTCCTGGGAAAGTTGATCTCTGAAAGCTCGGGCCATAAATTTTCTTCCCGTATTCTGAGTGTCCGTCCGTATGGAAGATCAGAAGGTATCGCCTACGGTCGGGCCGATATAGTGGGCGGCTCATCGCAAAGCCACATTTGCGGCCCGAACATAGGCCGCGGGAGCGCAGTGTGCGCCGGCCCGCATAGGAGTACACACCATGAAACGAATCGCGGAAGAAATTGCAACGATAAAGGAGATACTTGGTATGAAGCTGTCCGTGTTCACGATCGTGCTTCTAGGGGCCGCCGTTCTGGCCGGTGCGCAGGATGCGCCAAAGCCGGTCGGTTCTGGATCGAACGTGTCCGACGTGCAAGAGATGGTCAAAGGCGGCCTTTCGGAGGATTTGATCGTAGCCGCGTTACGCAAGGAAAACCATGCTTGTGAGTTGAGCGCGACGGAGATGGTCCAACTCAAAAAGGCAGGGGTCAGCGACAACATCATAAAGGTGATGCTGGATCCAAAAGCCTCGGTAGCTCCCGCAGCGCTTCCGCCCGCAGCGGTCCCCGTGAATGTCCAGGAAGTTCGTTTGGCCGGAGTAGCCCAGCCCTCGGGCGCTACACCGAGTCCGGGAATGTCGGAGGCGGTTATAGCCGCCAATTTGAACAATCCGGATGCGCCGCATGATTCAGGAATCTATCTGTACACTGAGGATGAAACTGGTCACCTAAAGGTGATGATTCCGCTCGAACGGGCTTCGACGCAAGGGACAAAAACCGGTGTTGTGCGGCATGTTTTGACTTATGGCATTGTCAAGGGCAAGACTAAGGCGGTCGTTCCAGGATCTAGGGCGACTATTCGGACGGACGATTTCAGGCCCGTATTCTTTTTCTATTTCGAGGATAAATCCGCGGCGCTAGGAAAGTCCCATGGCTTCGGCGCCCAGACCGTTTCGAATCCCAACCAGTTCAGCATCGTGAAATTTGAACAGAAAAAGGATACTCGCCAAGTGGTCGTAGCCACGATTGGTTTCGGCTCGTTTTCCAGCGGCAGTGAGTCGAAGGAGACACTCCCGTTCAAATCAGAACGAGTTCATCCGGGAGTTTACCGCGTTGTTCCGGTTGCGGATATGAAGCCTGGCGAGTACGCTTTCATTTCAGCTTCATCCAGCGGAGCGGCTGGGGCGGCTGACATCTTTGATTTTGCAGTCAAGCAAAACCAATAGGCGAGTTTCAGATCGTAAGCTTTTCTCCCGTATTTGGATTGGCTGTCCGTATGGGAAATCAGGGGGCTCCGTAATCCCGTCGAAGTGCCGGATCAGCAAGCATCGCTGACGCGCAGACAGGACCGATCCCATCAGTACAACGCCGGCTATCGCAGCAGGTCTTTAGACCGTTATGCGCAGCGTAACGAGGATTCTGTTCTCGTTACGCATTGGACATTAGGCGACTTTAAGACCGACGGCATCCATGAGCTTGTCGAGATCGTCAATGACGCGCTGATAGAGGCGGTCGAGTTGAGAGCGCTTTTGCTGTTGCAGTT